>Ga0079224_100001030_pt1 | contig 30635 bp, 25 predicted proteins | sample Stecom2015_FD_80414 | JGI IMG/M metagenome (GOLD analysis project Ga0079224, IMG submission 80414) | Agricultural soil microbial communities from Utah to study Nitrogen management - Steer compost 2015 | ecosystem: Environmental > Terrestrial > Soil > Agricultural land | place: USA: Utah... | reverse complement strand
GGTGGGCGCCCGCATGAACCGGGCCGAGTGGACCGTGGACCGCCTGACCGACCTGAGCCTGCAGGTGCAGGCGCTCAGTTCGGAGCTGAGGGACGCCGATGTGGCCCGGGTGCTGGTGGACCTGCGGGCAGTCGAGGTGACCCTCCAGACGTCCATGGCCGCGGCGGCCCGGATGTTCGACACCACCCTGGTCAACTTTCTCCGCTGACCGGCGGCCCCGCAGGGACCCGCCCGCGGACGGCCAACTCCAGGCAGCAGGGGGATCGGCTTGTCCGCAGACATCCGCTTCGGCACCGACGGCTGGCGGGCCGTCATCGGCGAGGACTTCACGGTGGCCAACGTGGCCCGGGTGGCCCAGGCCACGGCCGACTGGCTGGTGCAGGAAGGCCGCGCCGGCGACGGCGTGGTGGTGGGCTACGACACGCGCTTCCAGTCCCGCCGCTTCGCCGAGGAAGCGGCGTCGGTACTGGCCGCCAACGGCCTGCGGGTCCTGCTCTGCAGCGCGCCGGCGCCGACGCCGGCGGTCACCTGGGCCATCCGCCAGCACGGCCTGGGCGGCGGCGTCATGATCACCGCCAGCCACAACCCGCCCGAGTACAACGGTTTCAAGCTCAAAGCCCACTACGCCGGCGCCGCGCTGCCGGAGATGACCGCCCAGGTGGAGCGCCTCGTTGCCCACAACCGCGACGCCGGGCGGGAGCCGCGCCGCCTGGATCCCCACGACCTGCCCCGCCGGGTGGAGCCCTTCGACCCCGTCCCCGGCTACCTGGCCCAGCTGGAACGGTACGTGGACCTGGAGGCCGTGGGCCGTGCCGGCCTGCGGGTGGTGGTGGACTTCATGCATGGGGCGGGCCGGGGTTGCCTGGACCGGGTGCTGGAGCAGGCAGGGGTGGAAGTGGTGCCGGTCCGGGCGGAGCAGCGGCCCGACTTCGGGGGGACGCCGCCGGAGCCCATCCCCCGCAACCTGCGGCCGGCGCGGGCGGCGGTGGTCCTGCACGGCGCGGCGGCGGGGCTCTGCCTGGACGGCGACGCCGACCGGGTAGCCGCCGTCGACGAGGAGGGCGGCGTCGTGGACGCCCACCGGGTCTTCGCGCTGCTGCTGCAGCACCTGCACGAGGACCGCGGCCTCGACGGAACGGTGGTCAAGACCTTCGCCGGGTCGCGGATGATCCAGCGGCTGGCTCTGGCCTACGGCCTGCCCTATGTGGAAACGCCGGTGGGGTTCAAGCACGTGTGCCGGCGGGCCCTGCAGGAGACCGTGCTCATCGGCGGCGAGGAAAGCGGCGGCATCGGGGTGCGGGACCACATGCCCGAGCGGGACGGCATCCTCTGCAACCTGCTGCTGCTGGAGATGATGGTGCAGCGGGGCCGGAGCCTGGCGGGCCTGGTGGAGGACCTGATGGACCGGGTGGGCCGGCATCACTTCGACCGGGCCGACCTGCGGCTCGACCCCGGCCGCGTGGACGCCCTGATGCAGCGCCTGCGGGAGGCGCCGCCCGACGCCTTCGCCGGGTTTCCCGTGACGCATGTGGACCCGCTGGACGGGGTCAAGTTGATTCTGGGAGACCACGGCTGGATCCTCTTCCGGGCGTCGGGAACCGAACCGGTGGTCCGCATCTATGCCGAGGCCGACGAGCCGGCCAAGGTGCGGCGCCTGATGGCCGAGGGCGTGGCCTGCGCCCGGGGAACGGCGGGGTGATCAAGGAGTCGCGGATGCGGCTCCCGAATAGGGCTTCAGGGACCATCACACCCGAGAGGGGTTGGTATCCCGTGCGTCTCAGCATCACCGGCCGGAACATCGAGGTCACCGACGCGCTGAGGAACCACGTGGAAAAGAAGGTCGGCAAGATCTCCCGCTACTTCCTCGGCGAGCCCGAGGCCACGGCCGTGCTCACCGTCGAGGGCGGGCGCCAGCGGGTGGAACTGACGCTGTTCGTCAACGGCATGATCCTGCGGGCCGAGGCCGAGACGCCCGACCTTTACGCTTCGGTGGACGATGCCGTGGACCGGCTGGAGCGCCGGATTCGTAAGTTCAAGACCCGGATCAACCGGCGGGCGCGCCGCACCGCCGTGGAGGTGCCGGCGGCGGCCGGGACCGAAGAGGAACCCGAGGAAGAGATGCGGATCGTCCGGGTCAAGCAGTTTGCGGTCAAGCCCATGGGGCCCGAAGAGGCGGTCCTGCAGATGAACCTGCTGGGCCACGACTTCTTCGTCTTCCGCAACGCCGACACCGGCGAGGTGAACGTCGTCTACCGGCGCCGCGGCGGCGGTTACGGCATCATCGAGCCGGTGGAGGATTGAGGACCTGCGGGTGAGCCGGCGGGTCGGCCTGCTGGTTCTGGAGGGCGGCCGTCCTCAGGCCGTCGACGCCGACGAAGCCTACATGGCGGCGCTGCGGCGGGCCCTGACCCTGGACCTGCTGGAACGGGCCCACGCCGCCGGCGCTTTCGACGCCGTCGCCCTGGGCAGCGACGACAGCGGCCTGCTGCGGGAGGCGGCGGCCATGGGCTGCGCCGTCCTGGACACCGGGGCGGGCTTCTCGCTGCCGGCGGCGCTGGAGGCGGTGGCCGGCGAGCACCGGCTGGAAGCCCTGGTGTGCATGGGCGGCGGTGCCTGCCCCCTGGCCAGCCCGGCGGACCTGGCCGCCTGGGCCGGCCTGGTGCGGTCCCGGGACCATGTCGTGGTGGTCAACAACCCTTTGTCTCCCGACGTCGTCGCCTTTCACCCCGCCGCGGCGGCGGCGTGCCTTGACCCTGCGCTTGTGGTGGACAACCAGCTGGGCGAAATGCTGCGGCGTACCGGCCTGCGCCGCGTGGTGCTGCCGGCGGCTCCCGCCCTGGCTTTCGACGTGGACACGCCTGCCGACGTGCTGGTGCTGGCCCTGCACGGCGCCCAGGGGCCCCGCGCCCGGGCGGTGCTGGAGCAGCTGCCCTGGGACCCGTCGCGCCTTCAGGGCGTGCTGGACCTGCTGCGCCGGGGCCGCGGCGATCTGCTGCTGATCGGCCGCGTCCCGCCGGGCATCGTGGCTTTCCTCAATGCGCACTTCACCGTGCGGGTGCGGGTCATCTCCGAGGAGCGGGGCATGAAGGCCCTGGGCCTGGAGGCGGCCGGCGGGGTGCGCTCCCTGGTGGGCGCCTGGCTGGAGGACGTGGGCGTGGAGCGCTTCATGGAGCGCATCACCGCTGCGGCCGACGCCGTCCTCTTCGACACCCGGCCGGCCCTGGCCCACGGCGGGCGCCGGGTCGGCGAGCGGGACCGCTTCCGGTGCGATCTGGGCCGCTGGGAGGAGATCACCGATCCCCTGGCCCGGGACCTGGCCCGCAGCGCGCGGCGGGCCCCGGTGCCGGTGGTGCTGGGCGGGCACACCCTGGTCCACGGCGGGCTGTGGGTACTGGCATCCGACCTTGCCTCCGGCCGGTTGCCGGGACCGGCACGGGAGCGGGTGCCGGTCACCACCACACGGGACCGGGTGGGGGTGCGGCCCTGACAGTTTATGGCAGTGGCGGCAGGAAAGCCAGGCATGGAAGCGAAGTTTCACCGGAAATTGGTGGACGGGCCGGTGGTGTCCTGCGGTGCCCCTGGCTGCATCCGCTCTGGAACGGGCTCTGGAGGGTTTGGTGGGGGTCGTCGCCGCCCGGGTGCGGCCGGCTGCCGACGGTTCGGTCGAAGAAGTCGAGGTGCTGGCCGAGGGCAGCAAGGCACCGGCGCAGGTCGCCGCCGACGTCAAGTCCTTTTTGTTCGCCCGGTTCGGCCTGAGCGTGGACCCGGCGCGGATCCGGGTGGCGAGGGTCCAGGAGGCGCGGGCCATGGGGGTTCCCGGCATCCGGGCACAGGTGGCCAGGATCGGGGTTCACCGGCGCAGCGGCGACGTGGAAGTGGAAGTAGGCCTGCGCCGCGGTCCCGACCTCCGCGTGGGCCGGGCTTCGGCGCCGCGGGCCCGCACCTTCCTGCCGCGGCTGGCGGCAGAGGCGGCCCTGGAGGCGGCCAGGGCCGCGGCCGGCGCTGACCAGTCCTGGGCGGTCGAAGACATCACCCGCCTGGAACTGGCGGGAATCCCGGCCCTGGTGGTGGCCGTCCGCTGCGGCGGCGAGGGCCGGAAGGGGCTGCTGTTGGGGACCAGCGTGATCGACGGCGACGAGTTGGAGGCGGCGACCCGGGCGGTGCTGGACGCCGTCAACCGGCGGCTGGTACGCAAAGTTGAGTGATTTTATTTCGATAACCGGGTTTGGGGGGAGGTTGGGCCGGAGGCCGCTCACTTGCTTCCAGCCAGCGGAGAGCACCTTGCCCGTAGCGGTGGGCTGGTGCCGGGCGTGGAGGCGATCGTGATGGCGCGTCTCGTGAAGGTCGTCCTGTTCGTGCTGGCCCTGGCTCTCGCCGGCGGCAGCGCGTGGCAGATTGGCGTGGGCTAATCGACCCAGGGCCTCCGGTCCACGAATGTTCAGTCCAGGGGGCAGAAGCCATGGCGCTGCCCGAGCAAGACAAGCTGGTCCAGCGCTACATCGTCTACGTGGCCGCGGTGACCGTCCTGACCGTGGTCGTTTTTGCCCCCAGGCTGCCCAACTGGTGGCAGGTCTGGCTGTTCTTCCTGCTCATCCTGGTGACCGAATCGGTTTCGGTCCCGCTGTTCCGCCACGGGTCGTCGGTGTCGGTGAGCTTCGCCCTGATGTACGCCGCCGCGCTGTTGTTCGAGCCGCTGGCGGCGGTCTGGGCGGCCGCCTTCGGCACCGTCCGCGTCATGGACCTGCAGGGCAAGGTGCGCCTGCCCCTGGTGGTCTACAACCGGCTGCAGATGGCGCTGGCCACGCTGGCGGCCAGCCTCACGTTTCGCCTGGCCGAGGGTGACCTGACCCGCTTTGCTGAGACGAGGACCATCATGGCCGGCCTGGCCGCCGGCGTGGCGTTCTTCGCGGCCAACGTGGTGCTGGTGCTCATCGGCTTCTCCGTGGTCCAGCGGCTGCCCAACTGGCAGTCCACGTTCATTCAGGGCCTGCGCTGGGTGGCGGCCAACTGGGTGACGGTGCTGCCCATCGCCTACCTCATCGCCGCCACGTACCGGCAGATGGGCGTGCTCAGCATCGTCTTCTACAGCATCCCGCTGCTGGCGGCGCGCCAGAGCTTTCAACTCTACGTGGACGCCCGCAACCAGTACCTGGACACCATCCGGTCGCTGGCGGCGGCGCTGGAGGCCCGCGACCCGTACACCTTCGGTCACGCCGAGCGGGTGGCCCGCATGGCCGTGGAGGTGGGCCGCCAGCTGCGGCTGCCCCGGGCCGACCTGGAGGCCCTGGAGGTGGCCGCGCTCCTGCATGACGTGGGCAAGATCGGCATCGCCGACGTGATCCTGCGCAAGACCGAGGGCTACACCAGCCGCGATTTCCGCGAGATGATGAAGCATCCCATCATCGGTGCCCGCATCCTGGCCAACGTCAAGTCCCTGGACCGGGTAGCCCCCTGGGTCCGCCACCATCACGAGCGCATGGACGGCCTCGGGTACCCCGACGGCCTGCGGGGCGAGCAGATCCCCCTGGGCGCCCGCATCATCTCGGTGGTGGACGCCTTCGACGCCATGATCTCGGCCCGGCCCTACAAGCCGGCCCGCACCGTCCACGACGCCCTTCAGGAACTGGAGCGCTGCGCCGGGAGTCAGTTTGATCCGGAGGTGGTTGCGGCCTTCCGCAGGGCCATCGACGACGGGGCGCGCCTGGTGGACATCCTGGCCGGCGCCAGCGAGTTCACGGCAGAACTGCTGCGGGGGCTTGACGATGAGATCCGCGACCGCGAGCAGATCCGTCCCTACGCCAACAACCCCGGCGGTTCCTGAAGGAGCGGTGCCGTGTTTTTCTGGGTGATCCTGGCCTCGGTGGCCGTGGCGCTGCTGCGCGGCGGCCGCCTGAAGGCGCTGGCCGATCTGCCTTTCCGCCACGGATGGCTGGTGATCGCGGCCTTTGCCCTGCGGGCCGGCCTGGGATGGGCGCCCGCGGCCGGCATCGCGCTGTCGGACGCCGTGGTCTGGGCCGTCCAGGCGGTTTCCCACCTGGCGTTGCTGGCGGCCGTGGTCATCAACCGGCAGGTGGCCGGCGTGCCCACCCTGGGGCTGGGTATCCTGGGCAACGCCCTGGCCATCCTCTCGAACGGCGGCCGCATGCCGGTGTCGCCCGAGGCGGTGGCGGCGGTCAGCGCCGAGATGGGCCTGGAGAAGCTTTTCGAGGGCGGCTCGTACCTGCACCAGCCCATGGCGGAAGCCGCCCGGTTATCTTTCCTGGCCGACATCCTGCCGTCGCCCGCCTGGCTGCCGGGCAACCACGTCTACAGTATCGGCGACCTGCTGATCATGGCGGGCCTGTTCGTCATGATCCAGAGGCTGGCTCTGCGCCCGCCGGCCGCACGCCCGGCCGGGACCGGGACCGGCGTGGCGTGAGCGTCCGGCCGGCCATCCGTGATACAATTGAACGCGGTGCCGACTTTGTGTGATCCGCGACGATTTGGAGCGCGGCTCCAAATCGTCTTTTGTCCAGGGAAGGTGTGACGGCCCATGCTGGGCCTGATCAAGCGCTGGCTTGACGACAACGACCGCGAACTGCGCCGCTACGGGCGCGTCGTGGAACGCATCAATCAACTGGAACCCGAAACGTCCAGGCTGGACGACGCGGCCCTGGCGGCCCGCACCGTGGAGTTCCGGCAGCGCCTGGAGCGCGGCGAGCCGCTGGACGACCTGGTGCCCGAGGCCTTCGCCGTGGTCCGGGAGGCGGCCCGGCGCACGCTGGGCATGCGTCCCTTCGACGTGCAGTTGATCGGCGGTCTGGTCCTGCACGAGGGCAAGATCGCCGAGATGAAGACCGGCGAGGGCAAGACGCTGGTGGCCACGCTGCCGGCCTACGTCAACGCCCTGACGGGCCGGGGCGTCCACATCGTCACCGTCAACGACTACCTGGCCCGCCGCGACAGCGAGTGGATGGGCCAGGTGTTCCGGTTCCTGGGCCTCAGCGTCGGGCTGGTCACCCACGGCATGGACCACGCCCGGCGCCGGGCGGCCTACCATTCCGACATCACCTACGTCACCAACAACGAGGTGGGCTTCGACTACCTGCGGGACAACATGGCCCTGTACAAGGATCACCTGGTGCAGCGGGATCTCCACTACGCCATCATCGACGAGGTGGACAGCATCCTCATCGACGAGGCCCGCACGCCGCTGATCATCTCGGGCCAGATCGACCGGCCCACCGAGCTGTACGTCAAGTTTGCCGACATCGCCCGCCGGCTCCGGCGCGACGAGGACTATACCGTTGACGAGAAGGCCCGCACCGTGGCGCCCACCGAGCAGGGCATCGCCAAGGTGGAGCGGGCCCTGGGCATCGACAACCTCTACGACCACGAGCACATGGACCTGTCCCACTACCTGATCAACGCGCTGCGGGCCAAGGAACTGATGAAGCGGGACGTGGACTACGTGGTCAAGGACGGCCAGGTGATCATCGTCGACGAGTTCACCGGCCGCCTGATGTTCGGCCGCCGGTACAGCGACGGCCTGCACCAGGCCATCGAGGCCAAGGAGGGCGTCCGCATCGAGCGGGAGACCCAGACCCTGGCCAGCATCACCTTCCAGAACCTGTTCCGCATGTACGAAAAGCTGGCCGGCATGACGGGCACCGCCGAGACCGAGGCCGAGGAGTTCCGCAAGATCTACGGCCTGGACGTCATCGTGGTGCCCACCCACAGGCCCATGATCCGGGAGGACCACCCGGACGTGGTCTTCACCACCGAGGCCGGCAAGTTCCGGGCCGTGGTGGAGGAGATTGAGGAATGCCACCGGCGGGGGCAGCCGGTCCTGGTGGGCACCATCTCCATCGAGAAGTCGGAGCACCTGAGCCGCATGCTGAAGCAGCGGGGCATCCCGCACCAGGTGCTCAACGCCAAGTACCACGAGCAGGAGGCCATGATCATCGCCCAGGCGGGGCGCAAGGGCGCCGTGACCATCGCCACCAACATGGCGGGCCGCGGCACCGACATCATGCTGGGCGGCAACCCCGCCTACATGGCGCGGGAAGAGCTGGTCCGGCGCGGCTACCCGCCGGAACTGGTGGCGGCGGCGGCCGAGCAGATTCCCACCGACGATCCCCAGGTGCTGGAGGCCCGGGCCCTGTACCGGGAACTGCTGGAGCAGTACCGGGAGCAGACCGAGCGGGAGCGGGAAGAGGTGGTCAGGCTCGGCGGCCTCCACATCATCGGCACCGAGCGCCATGAGTCCCGCCGCATCGACAACCAGCTTCGGGGCCGGGCCGGCCGCCAGGGAGACCCCGGCTCGTCGCGGTTCTACGTGTCCCTGGAAGACGACCTGATGCGGCTGTTCGGCTCCGACAACATCCGCGGCATCCTGGAGCGCCTCGGCGTGCGGGAGGACGAGCCCATCGAGAGCCCCATGGTGACCCGGGCCATCGAGAACGCCCAGCGCAAGGTGGAGAGCCGCAACTTCACCATGCGCAAGCACGTCCTGGAGTACGACGACGTGCTCAACCAGCAGCGGCAGGTCATCTATGCCCAGCGGCGACGGGTGCTGGAGGGCGAGGACCTCCGGGAGCACATCCTGGACATGATCGACAAGGTGGTCGACGACCTGCTGGCCCGGTACGCCAGCCGCGACGCCGACCCCGAGGACTGGAACCTGGCGGGACTGGTGGAGTACCTGGAGGCCAACTTCTTCGCCCCCGGGACCGTGGCCTCGGCGTCCCTGGACGTGATGGACCACAAGGGCCTGCGGGAGCGGGTGCGGCGCCTGTTCCTGGACGCCTACGAGGCCAAGGAGCGGCAGATCGGGGCCGCCACCATGCGGGAGCTGGAGCGGGTGCTGCTGCTGCGCACCGTGGACAGCAAGTGGACCGAGCACCTGGCCGCCGTGGACGACCTGCGGGAGGGCATCGGCCTCCGGGCCTACGGCCAGCGCAACCCGCTGCTGGAGTACAAGTTTGAGGCTTTCGAGATGTTCCAGGACATGATCAGCCGCATCCAGGAAGAAGTGGTGCGGCTGCTGTTCAAGGTCCAGGTGCAGGCGGACCAGACGGGCGCCGCCGCGCTGCAGCGGCGGCAGGTGGCCCGGGCAGACCGGGCCGTCCACGGGCCGGTGCCGGCCATGGCCGGTGCGGGCAGCGTGCTGGAGACGGCCGGTGCCCGGGCTGCGGCCGCCGGCGCCGCCGGGCAGCCGGCGGGCTCACCGGCGGGTGCCGCCCGCCCCGAGCCTGTGCGGGTCGAGAAGATCGGGCGCAACGACCCCTGTCCCTGCGGCAGCGGCAAGAAGTACAAGAAGTGCTGCGGGCGTTCGGCTTAGAGGAGGCATGGAAAGTGCTGGATGAACAGGCGCGCCGTCTGCGGCAGCTGGCCACCCGTCTCGCGGAATTGAGGGATTCTCTTTGACCCGGCCGGCCGTGAGCGGCGCATCGCCGAACTGGAAGAAGCCATGCTGCAGCCGGGCTTCTGGGACGATCCCGAGGAGGCCCAGCGCCGGCTGCGGGAACTGAAGAGCCTCAAGGAGCCGCTGGAAACGTGCAGGCAGCTGCTGGACCGGGCCCAGGAGGCCCTGGGCCTGGTGGAGCTGGCCCAGGACGAGGGTGACCTGTCGCTGGTGGAGGACATCCAGCGGGAGACCCAGGACCTGGAGCGGCAGGCGCGGGACCTGGAGCTTTCGGTGCTGCTGACCGGCAAGTACGACCGGGAGGACGCCATCCTGTCGTTCCACCCCGGCGCCGGGGGCACCGAGTCCCAGGACTGGGCCGAGATGCTGATGCGCATGTACGTGCGCTGGGCGGAACGCAAGGGCTACAAGGTGGAAGTGCTGGACTACCTGGAGGGCGAGGAGGCGGGCATCAAGAGCGCCACCATCCTGGTCAAGGGCCCCAACGCCTACGGCTTCCTGAAGGCCGAGAAAGGCGTGCACCGCCTGGTGCGCATCTCGCCCTTCGACGCGTCGGGCCGTCGCCACACGTCCTTCGCCTCGGTGGACGTGCTTCCCGACCTGCCCGACGACGCCGACGACATTGAGATCCGGCCCGAGGAACTGCGGATCGACACGTACCGCTCCGGCGGCGCCGGCGGCCAGCACGTCAACAAGACCGACTCGGCGGTGCGCATCACCCACCTGCCCACCGGCATCGTGGTCACCTGCCAGAACGAGCGGTCCCAGCATGCCAACCGCGAGACCGCCATGAAGATCCTCAAGGCGCGGCTGCGCCAGCGCCGCGAGGAAGAGCGGCAGCGGGAACTGGCCGAGCTGCGCGGTGAGCAGCGGGAGATCGCCTGGGGCAACCAGATCCGCTCCTACGTGTTCCAACCCTACACACTGGTCAAGGATCACCGCACCGGCGTCGAGGTCGGCAACGTCCAGGCCGTCATGGACGGCGACATCGACGTGTTCATCTACGCCGTCCTGGAGCAGCGGGCCGCCGTCAACACCGCGTGATCGTGAGGGCCTGGGGGCGGGCCGCGGCCCGGACGGCGCTGGCGGCGGCGCTGGTGGGCGCGGCCGTCCAGTGGGCGGTGCCGGCGGTGATGGAGCAGGCGGCCTCGGCGGCGGCGGCGGCATGGCTGGGGGAGGGCCGCTACCGGGTGCGCCTGGAGGCGGCGCCGCGCTGGCATCTGCTGCTGGGCCGCTTCGACCGGGTGGAGGTGGCCGGCGCCGACCTGGCGGTCCCGGGCGTCGGCCGCCTGGTGGTGGTGCTGGAGGACCTGGCGGTGGACCCCTGGGCGCTGCTGCTCCACCGAGCCCTGGATGCCTCCGGCGCCCGGCGGGCGGCGTTCCGCCTGGAACTGGGCGAGAACGACCTGGCTTACCACCTGCGGACCCGGATCCCCTTCGACGAGCTGGCCGTGTCGCTGCCGGGCGGCGGCTTCCGCCTGCAGGGACGGCTCCGGCTGGGCGGCGCGGCGGCGGCGGTGGAACTGGAGGGCGATTTCGCGCCGGGGGCGGCCGCCGGCGCCCAGGTGAGGCTGGAGGTGGACCGGCTGCGGGTCAACGGCGTGGAGGTCCCGCCGTTCCTGGCGGAGCAGTTGCTGCCGCTGATCCTGCGGCCCGGCCCGGTGGTGGACCTGGCCGCGCTGCTGCCGGTGCCGGTACGCATCACCGCCGTGGAGGCCGGGGAGGGCCTGCTGGTCATTGAGGGCGAAGCCGAACTCTGAGAGACGACGCCCGGAGGGCCGGGACCTGCCGGGGCCGGAAACGGCGCCAGGCGCGGCGATGGCCGCGGGCCGGCGGGTCAGGATCCTGGGCGCTCCCGTCGACGCAGTGTCCATGGACCAGGCGGAAGCCCTGGTGCTGGAGATGGCCCGGGCCGGCGGCGGGCGCGGGCCGGACGGGTCCGGCGCGCCGGGCGCCACCCACCTTGTCATCACCGCCAACCCCGAGATCCTGGCGGCCGCCAGGGACGACCGCGAACTGGCCGGGGTGCTGGAGGAAGCCGCCCTGGTGGTGGCCGACGGCATCGGCGTGGTGGCCGCCGGCCGCATCCTGGGCACCCCGCTGCCGGAGCGGGTGCCGGGGGTGGAACTGCTGGAGCGGCTGCTGGCCGCCTGCGCCCGGGAAGGGCTGCGCCCCTTTTTCCTGGGTGCCCGGCCGGAGGTGGTGGAGGCGGCGGCGGCCGAGGCGCGGAGGCGCTTCCCGGGCCTGGAACTGGCCGGCTGGCACCACGGCTACTTCCCCCTGGACGATCCCGCTCCCGTCGAGGCCGCGGCCGCCAGCGGCGCCCACATCCTCTTCAGCGGCATGGGCGCCGGCCGGGACCTGCGCTGGCTGTACCGCAACCGCCGGCGGCTGCGGGTGCCGGTGGCCGTCAACGTGGGCGGCAGTTTCGACGTCTTGTCGGGAAGGGTGCGGCGGGCGCCGCGCTGGATGCGGCGGGCGCACCTGGAATGGCTGTACCGGCTGCTGTCGGACCCCGGCCGCTGGCGCCGCCAGCTGGCGCTGCCGCGGTTCGCCCTGCTGGTGCTGGCCGAGAGGCTGCGGCGGGCGGGGCGACCGGGCTAGAGCCGGGTCCGGGCCGGTGCCCCGGTGTCGTCCGGCGCCAGGGCCTCGGCCAGGGCCGCCAGGGCCGTGCCCCGCGGCAGCGGGCCGCTGCCCGCGGGCAGTGCCCGGCGGGCCGATTCCAGGCGCCGCCCCGCCTCGGCGCCGTCCAGGGCGCCCTGGGACACCGCCGCGTCCAGCCAGGCCTCGATCCAGGCGGCCAGCAGCGGCCCGCTGACGGGTTCCGCCGGCTGCGGGGCCTGCCGGCGTCCGCCGGCGGGGCCCGCGGTTCCGGTGACGGCCTGCAGGAAGGCCCAGGCCTGGGCGTACAGGTAGGCGCCGCGGGAGCCGCGTCTTCCGGGGGCGGGCGCCGCCCCGCCGGGCGCGCCGCCGGGGGCGCCCCCGCCCGGCGTGCCGCCGGGCCAGCCCGGAGCCGGCGCCGTGCGGCGCATCCACCCGGCCTGGAGCCGCGGCGGCAGCGTCCACCCGGTGCGGGCCGCCAGGGCTTCCAGCCAGGCCTGCCGCGGCAGCATGGTCACCGCCGCCTCGGCGGCGGTCATGGGACGGTCCGGGCGCACGGTGTTGTCGCGGTAGGCCGCCGCGAACCCCGCTTCCACCAACCGCCGGGCGGCCGCCGCCGCCGGCTGGTCGGGTTCCACGTCGGCGAAGGGCGAGCGGTCCAGCAGTTCCGACACGGTGACCACGCGGTAGCCGCAGCGGTGCAGCACTTCCAAATGCCGGGGCAGGGCTTCGGCCACCGGCGCTTCCCCCGACATGTTGTAGCCGTCCTTCTGGAAGATGATCTGGCCCCGGAGGCCGTCGGGGTCGTGGTCCAGGGCCCGCCGCAGCGGCTCCACCATGGCCTCCACGTCCCGCCTGAAGGAACCGGTGGACGGCAGCCACCCGCCGCCGTCGAAACTGGCGGCCAGGTACGTATACCCCAGCCAGTCGTACAGGTCGTAGGCGGTCCAGCCGTCGCGGGTGACGTCCACGTAGTGGGGCGGGCGGGCCAGGGCCGGCTCGCGCCCCGACGCCAGGCGGATGGCCTCGTGCAGGCGGTGCAGGTCGGCCAGCACCTCCGCGGAGCCGGAGAACCAGGCCCGGCGCCAGTACACCAGTGGCTTGGGACCGAACAGCAGGTGGCGGTAGGAGTGGTTGGAGAGCTCGTGGCCTCCGGCGGCCAGCCTCCGGGCCAGGTCGGGCTGGTGTTCCAGGCCGGCTTCCCGGTCCCGGCCGAAGGCCGGGTAGTGGTCGTAGCGGAGACCGTTCCAGTAGGCGCTGCCGGGACGGCCGGGCCGGTCCGGGTAGTTGCCGGCGGTGCTGCCGATGACGTTGAAGGTTCCGGCGGCGCCGAAGGACTCCAGGGCCTCGGCCAGCAGCATGGTCAGGCCCTGGTCCCCGCCGGCGCGGGGCGGCGCCGCCGTGGGCCCGTCGTCGAAGGTCATGGCGGCGACGCGGTCGCCGGGGGGCAGCGCCACCCGGGTCACCCGCCGCACGGGATCCAGCACCAGGGCGTCCCCTCGGCGGCGCCAGGCCTTGATCCGGCGCCCCAGGGGGCGGAAGGCGTCCAGCATGCTCATGGCTCCAGGTCAACCTGCCACTGCCGGCGCAGCCGGCCGTCGGCCCAGGCCGCCAGGCCGTCCACCGCGTTGAGGACGGTGCGGGCGGCCACCCGCGGCAGCCGGCGGGTCTCGCCCAGGCGCCGGCAGCGCACAAACTGGCTCATGGATTCGTAGAGGGGGTGGCTGCCCCTGCCCGCCACCCGCACCCGGCCCTGCTCCAGCGCCGCCCGCACCGCCGCCGGCCCGGCGCCGGGCTCCAGGTGGGGGATCTCCACCCAGGCCCGGCCCAGTTCCGCCGGCCAGTGGGCGTCGCTGCCGGCAGTGCGCAGGCGGAAGCGGCCCGAGGCGGCCAGGTCCAGGGCCTGGGTCACGGCCCGCCGGTTGCGGGCGCAGACGGTGCGGGCGTTGAAGGCCTCGATGCCGTCGACTGCAGCCAGCACCGCCGGCTCCAGGCTTGTTCTGCGCTTGAAGGGATGGGCCAGCACCGCCACGCCCCCGGCTTCGTGGATGGCCTGGACGGTCTCCCGCCAGGGCAGGCGGTCCAGCACCCCGGCCCCGGACTCCAGGGCGATGGGGCCGTCGATGAACAGCGCCAGGATGTGGCCGGCGTCGGTGGTGTACTCGACGCCGGGGATGACCAGGAAGTCGGGGTCCCGGTTCAGCCGCAGGGCCTCGGCGCTGCCGGCGAAGCGGTTGTGGTCGGTGACGGCGATGCCGTCGAGACCCCGCCGGCGGGCCAGTTCCAGCAGCCTGGCCACCGGCACGGCGCCGTCGAAGGAGTGGTCGGAATGGACGTGCAGGTCCAGGCGCAGCACGGCGGTCCCTTCCTCAGTCGACGGCCCGGCGCAGGGATCTCCAGAGATAGGCCCAGCCCGGCCGCGGGTCCTGCCGCGAGAACACGCCGTCCACCACCCGGGGATCCAGCAGTTCCCGCAGGTAGCGCAGCGCGAAGGACGGCTTCTCGCGGCCGGTGCGGATCAGATCCCGGGCCGCCAGCAGGTCCTGGAACAGGAAGCGCATGCGCACGCCCTCGCGCCAGCCCAGGTCGGGCTCCACATCCTCGCCGGCGGCCAGGCGGTACCACACCAGCGGGATGTCGGCGCCGGCCGCCACGGCCAGGGGCAGGCTGCCCCACAGGCGCGGGTTGATCTCCATCAGGCGGAACTCCCCCGCAGCGTCCTGCTTGAACTCCACCATGGCCACCCCCGACCAGTTCAGGGCCTTGAGCAGGCGGCTCCCGAGGTCCACCAGGCGGTCATCACGGATGCTGACGGCCATGGTGCTGGGACCGCCGGTCACCGGGTACTGGCGCAGGCGGCGGTGGCAGAAGGCCGCATACACCCGGCCGTCCCGGGCTGCGGCGGCGAAGCCGAAGGAGTCGCCGGGCACGTACTCCTGGACCACCGGGTCCGGCTGCTGCCGGTGCATGGCCCGGTAGCGCTCCACGAATTCCCGGCGGTCCCGGACCACCGCGTACCGCCGGTGGGGCGGCAGGCCCAGCACCTCGCCGTTGCGGTACTTGATCACCAGGGGGTAGCGCACGCGCCGGGCCAGGTCCTCCGGGCTCTCGCCCGGCTCGGGCCGCCAGGTCTCGGGCACCGGCACACCCTCCCGGCGGGCCAGTTCCAGCAGCGCCGCCTTGTCGTCGGCCAGGGCGAAGGCGGCCGGGTCGGGCAGCAGCGCCCGCAGGCCCGACGGCAGCCGGTCCTGCCAGGCCACGGCCGTCCGCAGCGTGCCCATGGCCGCCGGCAGCCACACCGCCGGTTCCCGGTCGGCGCCCACGGCGGCCGCCAGGTGTTCCAGCCAGGGCCCGGCGTCACCCTCGGGCGGCGGTGGCACGGTGACGCGCCGGAGGGTCCAGCGGGAGTAGAAGCCGATGACGTCCCGGGGCGGGATGTCGTCGCGTTCCACGGCCACCACGGGCACACCGGCCCGCCCCAGGCAGCGGATGGCGGCCAGGGCCGTCCGGTAGCGGGCGTCGCTGACGACGGCGATCAAGCCGGGGCCTCCGCCAACTCCGCCAGGGCCTGCCGGTAGCGCTCCTCATCGGGAAAACCGTGGTGCCACCGGTAGTCGCCCTCCATGTAAGAAACGCCCTTGCCGATGACGGTGCGGGCCACGATCACCGACGGGGCGCCGCGGTGGGCGGCGGCCGCCCGGAAGGCCTCGTCCAGCGCCTGGTAGTCGTGGCCGTCCACGTCCAGCACGTGCCAGCCGAAAGCCCGCCACTTGGCGGGCAGGTCGCCCAGGCTCATGACCTGATCGCTGGGGCCGTCGATCTGGCAGCGGTTGTAGTCCACCACCGCCGTAAGGTTGTCCACCGCGTGGTGGGCGGCGGCCATGGCCGCCTCCCAGGTCTGGCCTTCCTGGCAGTCGCCGTCGCTGACGGAGCAGTACACGCGGTAATTGCGGCCGGTCACCCGGGCGGCTAGGGCGGTGCCCAGGGCGTAAGACAGGCCGTTGCCCAGGGACCCGCCGGAGTACTCGATGCCGGGCAGGTCGCTGCGCACCGACGGGTGGCCCTGGACCGGCGAGCCCAACCGGCGGAACGTCCACAGCAGTTCGCGGTCGAAGTAGCCCCGGTCCGCCAGGATGGCGTAGAGGATGGGGCAGGTATGGCCATTGGACAGGATGAAGCGGTCCCGGTCCTCCCAGCGGGGGTTGGCCGGGTCGTGGCGCAGGTGGCGGTACCAGAGCACCGTCATGAAGTCGGCCATGCCCAGGGCGCCGCCGGGATGGCCGGAGCGGGCCCGGTAGACCATCTCGATGATGTCGCGCCTCAGCTGCCGCGCCTTGGCCGGCAGCTGGTCCAGATCCATGGGAAGCGTGGTCGCTGCGGTCACCGTGTCATCACCCTCCGGCCAGCAGGGAGCGGGCCTCGGCGGCCACCCGCTCCGGCGTCAGCCGGTAGTGGGCCACCAGGGCCATGGCCTCGCCGGACTGGCCCCACTGGTCGTCGACGCCGATGCGCCGGACCGGCACCGGGCAGGTCTCGGCCAGGACCTCGCAGACGGCGCTGCCCAGGCCGCCGCAGATCTGATGCTCCTCGACGGTGATCACGCGCCCGGTGCGGGCTGCGCAGCCGGCGATGGTCTCGCGGTCGATGGGCTTGATGGTGGAGACGTTGACCACCTGGGCCGCGATGCCGTCGGCGGCCAGCAGGTCTGCCGCCTGCAGGCAGACGCTGACCATCAGGCCGCAGGCCATCAGGGTGATGTCGCCGCCGTCGCGGAGGACCCGGGCCCGCCCGAAGGTGAAGCGATAGTCCTCATCCAGGATGGTGGGAAAATTGGCCCGGGACAGGCGCACGTACACGGGGCCCTCGTCGTAGCTGGCCGCCCAGCGGGTGACGCGGTCGGCCTCCACGGCGTCGGCCGGCACCACCACCGCCATGCCGGGCAGCACCCGCATGTTGTTGATGTCTTCCAGCATCTGATGGGAAGCCCCGTCCTCGCCCACCGTGAGGCCGGCGTGGGTGGCCACGATGCGCACCGGCGCCCGCTGGTAGGCGATGGTCTGGCGGATCTGCTCCCAGGGCTTGCCCGCGGCGAACACGGCGAAGGTGCTGACGAAAGGTTTCAGGCCGTTCATGGCCATGCCGGCCGCCACGCCCATCAGGTTGGCCTCGGCCACCCCGAAGTTGAAGTAGCGGTCGGGAAAGCGCCGGCCGAACTCGGCGACCCGGGTGGAGTCGCCCAGGTCGGCGGTAAGCGCGACGATCCGGGGGTCCTGGGCGCCGCACTCGGCCAGGGCGCGGCCGTAGGCTTCCCGCAGGCTGCGCATCTCCAGGGACGGCATGGGGCACCTCCGTGCCGGCGAGTCGAAATCCGCACCCATACTACCACATCCGGCCTGCCGCCGAGCCCCCCGCCAGGCGGCGCAGCAGCGCCGCCGCCGCCAGGCCCAGCGGGATCCCCAGCAGCAGCCCGTTGACGGACCGCCAGAGGGACACGGCCACGGGCGTGAAGACGTGGGCGAAGCTGTTGATGACGCTGCCGGCGCCCACCAGCAGCCCGGCCGAGGCGAACAGGAACAGCCAGCCGGGGCGGCGCGGCCGCACCAGGATAAGGACGGCCAGGCCCGGCCAGCCCAGCAGCACCTCCTTGAAACGGGGGCGGACGCCCATCAGGTCCTGCAGCAGGTCGCGGACGGCCAGTTCCAGGGCCAGGGCGTCGCGGATGGAGGCGGTGCGCCAGACGATGAGGGCGGCTGCCGCCAGGAGGACCGCGACGCCCAGCACCTGCGGCAGCGACAGCCGGGCTCGGGGCAGCGCCCGCAGCCATGCCGCCGCCGGGCCGGCTTCCACCCAGGCGCCGCGCAGGGCCGGCGCCGCGCACCACAGCGCCAGCACCGCGATGGGGACGGCGAAGGACACCTTGACGCCCCGGAAATACTCCCAGACCTGCAGGAACTCCGGCGTCGACAGCAGTGCCGCCGCCAGGAACCCGCCGCCCAGGGAGGCCGCAACAGACCCGGCCGCCGCGGCCGCTGCAGCCGCCGGGCTCGCCCGGCCCACCGGGCCTGCCTCACCCGCCGGGCCTGCCGGGGTGGCGGCGGGTCGCTCGCCGCCGTAAAGGGCGTGCCAGGCCAGCTCCACCGTCAACAAGGGCAGGGTCAGGGCCGCCAGCAGCGCGGCTGCCTGGCGCAGCAGCACCTGACCGCCCAGCACGCCGGCGGCGGCCAGGGCCGGCCAGGGCAGGATCACGGCGGCCAGCGACGGCAGCCGGTACCGCCACAGCCCCAGGTAGCGCAGGGTGGCGGCGGCGGCCAGCGAACCGGCCAGCGCCGCCGGCACGGCCAGCACCCAGCCCGTCCACGGCGCCGGCGCCCGGTGGGCGAAGGGCTGCGCCGGTCCTACACGGAAGCCGGCGTCCTCCAGGGCCGACTTCAACCCGGCGATGAACGCCGTAGCGTCCTCCGGCCGGGGGGCGGCGCCGTTCTGGTCCTGGGCCGGCAGCAGGGGGTAGACGTGCACCGCCCGCACCTTGCGCTCCCGGACGGCGGCCAGGTGCTGGGCGATCTGCTCGGCTGCCGGCAGGCGGGGCAGGAGATCGGGCTGCACCGTGAAGACGCGGATGCCCCGGGCGCCGGCGGCCGCCGTCACCTCCCGCAGGCCCCGGGACTGGTAACCCAGCATGTCCCAGTCTTCCAGGAGGCCCACCTCGGCCTCGAGGCTGCGGATCACGGCGCCCACGTCGGCGTACCGCTCGGGATAATCCACGCCCGGGAAACCGGGCGCCGGGTCCTGCTCCATCAGGACCCAGCGGGCCGGCGGCAGCCGGCGCCAGCGCTCCAGGGCCAGGTCCAGCATCCGGGCCGTGCGCAGGGGCGGCTCGTATACGACGGGGATCACGTCCAGGCCGGCCGCCTGCACCTGCTGCAGGTCCCCGGGGTAAAAGCCCAGGGGCAGGACGCGGGCCCGGGGCGTCTGCTCCGGCACCGCCAGCACGTACCGGCCCTGCCCGGCGTGCAGCGCCGGTTCACCGGCGATGATGCCGGCGCGGGAATACGTCGTCCAGGCTTCCAGCAGCCAGCGAGCCAGGTCGCCGTCCTCGAGGACCGCGTAGGTCCAGCCTGGCCGGACGGCGGCCCCGCCGCCAGGCCCGCCCGGCAGGATGGGCGCCAGGGCTTCCAGTACCGCCGACGCCTGGGAGCCGTCGATGAGGATCAGGCGCTCCTGGTCCCGCAGGCGCAGCAGGGTGACTTCCCGCACGGCGGCCGACACGGCCCCGGCCTCCTGTGCCCGGGCCAGCAGGCGGGTCGGGTCCTCGCCCAGGCGCGCGGCGGAGCGGGCGGCTTCATGGTGGTCGATGACGATCTCGACGGTGGTGTTGGCGGCTTCCTCGGCCCAGCGGGCGGAGGCGGGCACCGCCGCCAGCAGGGCCAGCACCACGGTGATCCAGACCAGGTTGTGGAAGCGGCGATTCACGGCGCCGGCCTGCTCCCTCCGCCACGGGACCCGGGGTGTACGCAGCGGGTTGATTGTAGCACACGGCCCCGGCGGGGCAGGACAACCCGTAGAATAGAGAAGGTCTGCTGGGGTAGGAGGGACGACGGTGCAGCCCACGAGCCGCCCGGGGCGGTGGTGGCGGATCCTCTGCGCGGCGGTCTGCCTGGCGGCCACGGCGGTGGCGGCCCAGGTCACCTGGGAGCGCCACCGGGCCGATCTGGCCAACCGCACGGTGAGCCTGGCGGTCGCCGACGCCGAGGTGGACCGCCTGGCCCAGCGCCTGGGCGCCGACCCTGCGGAGATCTTCCGGCGGCTGCGGGACGCAGGCATCGACGCCGTGCTGGCCAAGGAGCGTCCCGCGGCCGGCCTGGAACAGGCCCTGGTGGTGGACCGCCGGGTGCTGGCCCGGGTGGCGCCGGCGGCCGGCGCCGGGTCGCTGCTGGAGCGGGCCGCCGCGGCGTCGGCCTCGCGGCCGGGCCTGTCCACGGTGGTGCTGGGAGCCGGCCCGTCCCTGGAGGAACTGGCCTCTTTCCTGGAGGCCAAGGGCGCTCCGCCGGAGGTGCTGCTCCGGGATGAGCAGGGCCGGCCCGTGGCCCTGGGGCTGCCCCTGGCCTCCACGGACCTGGACGAACTGGGCCTGGGCTTCGACGTGGACCGGCTGGAGGACTTGCGCCGGCAAGGCTTCCGAATTTTCCTCCAGTACCGGGCCATTCCGCCGGACCTGGCTCCGGGACCGCGGGACTGGGAGGCGCTGCTGGCCCCGGCCCGGCGGCTGGAGGCGCCGGCCGTCTTCTTCAACGACCGGGAACTGCCCGGGTATCCCGATGAGCTGGAGCCGCTGGCGGCGGTCCTGGAGGGGACCGGCGCCGCCGCCGGCATGATCGAGGGGTTCGACCAGCGCGGCTTCCTGACGGTGGCCCGGCGCCTGGGTTACCGGGTCGTACGGCTGCACGCCATCCAGCCGGCGGAGCTGGCCAACATGTCCCAGGCCCGGGAAGTGGAGCGCTATCGCCTGGCGGCGGCGGAACGCAACATCCGCGTACTGCTGATCCGCGTGCACCACACCGACGACGCCGCCGCAGACCTGGAGCGGACCCTGCAGGTCACGGAGGCGGTCCGTGCGCAGCTGGCCGCGGCCGGTTTCGACTTCGGCGACCCCACCGTGGTGGTCCCGCCCCGCGTCGGGCCGCGCACGCAAACGCTGATGGCCCTGGGTGTGGCGGCAGCCGTGGTGCTGTCCGGCGACCTGGCCGGGCTGGCGCTCCCGGCCCTGGTCCTGGCCGGCCTCTGGACCGCCGGGTTCGCCGGCCTGCTGGCGGCGGCGGAGCCGCTGCAGGTCATGCGGGTGGGCGCCCTGGGGGCGGCGCTGGTGTTCCCGGTGCTGTCCCTGCTGCTGGTGGCCCGGCGGGCGCCCCGTTCCCTGGGGGCCGCCCTGGCCGCCTACGGTGGGGCCGGCCTGGCGGCCGCCGCCGGCGGCCTGTACCAGGTGGCCTTCCTGTCCCATCCCGCCTTCATGCAGCGCCTGACTCTCTACCTGGGGACCAAGCTCAGCCTGTCGCTGCCGGCGCTGGCGGTGGGCCTGGCCGTGGCCCTGCGCTTTGGGCACCTGGACCGGATCCGGGCGCTCCGGGGCCGGCGGCTGCTGCAGTCGTCGGTGCCGGTGCCGTGGGTGCTGGCCGGCGTGGCCGTGGCGGCGGTAGGCTTCGTGGTGCTGACTCGCTCGGGCAACCAGCCCCTGGTGATGCCGTCGGCCCTGGAACTGCAGGTTCGGCAGATCCTGACCGAATGGCTGGGGGTCCGCCCCCGCTTCAAGGAGTTCGCCTTCGGCCACGTGCTGCTGATCCTGGCCCTGGCCCTGGGGGCGGGCCGCGGCCTGGCGCCGGTGCTGTTCATGCTGGCGGCCGTGGGCCAGATGTCCATCGTGAACACCTTCGCCCACGTGCACTCGCCGGTGGCGGTGGTCGTCATCCGCTGGTTGTACGGCCTGGCGGCGGGCGCCGTGCTGGGCGCCGTGCTGGTGCTGGCGCTGCGCCGCCTGTGGCCGGGGGGCTTCGCCGGTGCGGGCGGCCGGCCGGGGGGACCGCCCCCGTGAGCCGGCGCGTGGTCATCTCGGGCTACTACGGCTTCGACAACATGGGCGATGAGATGGTCCTGGCGGGGATCCTGGCGGGCCTGCGCCGCCTGGATCCCGGCGTTCGGGTCACCGTGCTGTCGGCCCATCCCGCCGCCACCGCCCGGGAGCACGGTGTCGACGCCGTCAGCCGCACCCACCTGCCGTCGATCCTGGCGGCCCTGGCCCGGGCCGACCTGCTGATCAGCGGCGGCGGCAGCCTGCTCCAGGATGTCACGGGTCCCTTCAACATCCCCTACTACGTGGGCGTCATGGAACTGGCGCGGCTGCGGGGCGTGCCGGTGATGATGATGGCCCAGGGCATCGGCCCCGTCCGCGGGCGGATGGGGCGGGCCCTGGTGAGGTGGGCGGTGCGGCGGGCGGCGGCGGTGACCGTGCGGGATCCCCAGTCGGCGCGGCTGCTCGGCGACCTGGGCGTGCCCGGCGCCGCCGTCGGCGTCACCGCCGACGCCGCCCTGCTGCTGGACCCCGGCGCCGGAGCCGGGCAGCCGTCCCCCTGGGAACCTCCGGGCGAGGGTCCCCTGGCGGTGGTGGCGCTGCGGGGCCACCGCCTCCTGGACCGGCGGGCCGAGGCCGCCCTGGCCCGGGGCCTGGACCTGCTGGCGCGCCGGGAAGGGCTGCGCTACGTGTTCCTGCCCATGCAGCCGGTGGAGGACCTGGAGGTCTCGCGCCGGGTGGCCGCCGGCCTGGCCGGGGCCGCCGCCGTGATCGTGGAGCGGCGCCCGTCGTGGCCCCAGCTGGCGGCGCTGCTGGGCCGGGCGCACCTGGTCATCGGCATGCGCCTCCACGCCCTGATCCTGGCGGCGCTGGCGGGCACGGTCCCCTGCGGCATCCCCTACGACCCCAAGGTCGTAAGCTTCCTGGCCCAACTGGACCTGGAGCCTGCCGGGTCGCTGGCCGACCTGGCCGCCGGCGCCTGGGTGGACCGGGTGCTGGACTGCCACCGGCGCCGGGACCAGCTGGCGGCCCGCATCGGCCCCCGTGTGGCGGCGCTGCGCCGGGCGGCGGCCCTCAACTTCGAGCCGGCGGCCCGGCTGCTGGACCTGCCCGCTGTCTCCCCCGAGAACCTGCTGGCCCTGGGTTAAGGATCGGTTACGGTGTTCCCGCCTGTCCCCCGCCGGGGGGAGGAGATTGTCTGCCCCCGTCGAAGCCGGCACTTGCCTGTGAACATAATGCGTCGACATTCGACGTGACGTAGAGGCGGCGCCGGTCTTGATCGAGTTCATCAATGTTTCGAAGGTCTACGGGGAGACCGTGGCCCTGCTGGACGTCAACTGCTACATCGACGCCTCGGAACTGGTCTTCCTGGTGGGACCCAGCGGGGCCGGCAAGTCCACCTTCACCCGGCTCATCTACCGGGAGGAAGTGCCCACCCGGGGCGCCGTGGTGGTGGACGGCGTCAACGTGGCGCGGATGCGGCGGCGGGAAGTGCCGTTCCTGCGCCGCAAGATCGGCGTAGTGTTTCAGGATTTCAAGCTGCTGCCCGACAAGACCGTCTTCGAGAACGTGGCCTTCGCCATGCTGGTGACCGGGGCGTCCCGGCGGGAGATCAACCGGCGGGTACCCGAGGTGCTGGAGATGGTGGGCCTGGCCGACAAGCACAAGGCCTATCCCCACCAGCTGTCGGGGGGCGAGCAGCAGCGGGCCGCGGTGGCCCGGGCCATCGTCAACGAGCCCCGGATCCTCCTGGCCGACGAGCCCACCGGCAACCTGGATCCCGACACGGCCTGGGGGATCATGGAGCTGCTGCTGGAGATCAACCGCCTGGGCACCACCATGGTCATCGCCACCCACGCCCAGCAGATCGTGGACGCCCTGGGCCGGCGGGTCATCGCCCTGCGGGACGGTCAGATCGTCCGGGATCAGCTGCAGGGAGCGTACCATGCGCGCTAACGCGTGGGGCTACGTGTTCGGCGAGGCGCTGCGGAGCCTCTGGCGCAACGGGTTCATGTCGCTGGCGTCGGTGACCACCGTGGCCATCTGCCTGGCGGTGCTGGCCATCATCCTGCTGGTGGCCGTGAACCTGCAGTACATGGCGTCCTTCGTCGAGAGCCAGGTGGAAGTGGTCGCCTTCGTCGACGGCAGTGTCGACCGGGCGGCGACCCGGGACCTGGAGGCCCGCATCGAGGCGCTGCCGGGAGTGCGGGAGGCCGTCTTCGTCAGCCGCGAGGCGGCGCTGGAGCGGCTCAAGGAGCAGTTCGGCGAGCACCGGGACCTGCTGGCGGGCCTGGAAGATCCGGAGGCGAACCCGCTGCGGGATTCCTTTGAGGTGCGCCTGGCCGGCGCCCAGTACGCGGCGGCGGTGGCCGGGGAACTGGAGCGGATGGACGGCATCGAGGAGGTCATGCACCGCCAGGATGTGGTGGACCGGCTGCTGGCCATCACCCAGGCGGTCCGCACCGGCGGCCTGGTGCTGGTGGCGCTGCTGGCGGCGGCCACGGTGTTCATCATCTCCAACACCATCCGGCTGACCGTTTACGCCCGGCGGCACCAGGTCGGGATTATGAAGCTGGTGGGAGCGACCGATGGTTTTATCAGGTGGCCCTTCTTCCTGGAGGGGCTGATGCTGGGGGTGCTGGGCGCCGCGGTGGCCGGCGCCGCCGCCTGGATGGGCTACGACCTGGTGGTGGAGACCCTGACGGCGGCCATCCCCTTCATCCCCATCCTGGAGCAGCAGCCGCTGCTGGGCAACCTGATGCAGTTGCTGCTGGTCCTGGGCGCCGTCATCGGTGCCATGGGCAGCACCGTGTCGGTGCGCCGCTTCCTGCGGGTCTGAGAGGACCCCGCTGCGGGGACCCGCGGCGCGCCGCCGGGGACGGAGAGGAGACGGACGATGACCCGCGCTGAGAACGGGTGCCCGAATCCCCGTGAGGGCGCGGGGCCTGCGCCGGCCGGCCAGGTCAGGGGGGGCTCGGGCCGGCGGCGCGGCGGCTGGGGTTGGGGAAGAACCGCGGCGCGGAGGGCCGCGGCCCTGCTGGCGGCGCTGGCGGTGGCGGCGGCCGCCCTGGCGTCGTTCCTGACGCCGGCGGCGGCCCAGAGCCAGGAAGAAATCGACCGGATGCGCCGCCAGATCCAGCAGTTCCAGCAGCAGCTGGAGAGGCTGCAGAACCAGCAGAACCAGACCCGCCAGCGCATCAACCAGTTGCGGAACCAGGGCCGGCAGCTTGAGTCGGAACTGGCCCGCCTGGACCGGGAACGGAACGAGATCGAGGACCGCATCGCCGCCACCAAGGCCCGGCTGGAGGAGGCCGAGCGGCGCCTTCAGGAAGCCCAGCAGGCCCTGAAGGAAGCCGAGGAGCGCCTGGCCCATCGGAACGACCTGCTGGCCAGAAGGGTCCGGGCCATCGCCGAGCGCGGCATGGTGGGCTATCTGGAGGTCCTGCTCTCGGCCCAGGACTTCGCCGATTTCCTGTCCCGCTTCTACATGCTGCGCACCATCATCGACCAGGACGTGACCCTGCTGGAACTGGCCCGGGCCGACCGGGAGCAGGTGGCGGAGCTGAAGGCGCGGATCGAGCAGGAGCGGGAGCAGATCGTCCTGCTGCACACCTACCTGGTGGAACAGAAGCAGGAGAAGGAGGTCATCATCGCCCGGCACCAGGAGATGCTGGATCAGGTCCAGTCGGACTACGCCGCCGCCCTGGCCCTGGAGGAAGCGCTGGAGCGGGAGTCCCAGGTGATCGAGCGCGAACTCCAGCGGCTGCAGGCGGAATGGGCCCAGATGCTGGGCGACGACCCGCCCTTCTTCACCGTCTGGCCGGTGGACCGGACGGGTTATTACCGCCTCAGTTCCAACTTCGGCATGCGCTGGCACCCCATCCTGCGGGTGAACCGCATGCACAGCGGGGTCGACTTCGCCAAGCCGGCGGGCTCCAACATCTACGCGGTGGCCAGCGGCGTGGTGGTCTTCGCCGGAGTCCGGAACGGGTACGGCAACACGGTGATCATCGCCCACGGTCCCACGCTGGCCACCCTGTACGCCCACGCCGAGCGGATCCTGGTCTCCAACGGGCAGCAGGTGCAGGCCGGCCAGGTCATCGCCAAGGTGGGTTCCACCGGCCTGGCCACGGGCCCGCACCTGCACTTCGAGGTCCGCAAGAACGGCACCCCGGTGGATCCGATGAAATACCTGAATCCTTAAGCGGTTTTCCAAAGGGTTTTCTGGGGGGCTTCGGGGCGCGGCCGCCGGCGTCAGCCGGGGGCCGCGCGTCGCTTCCCCGGACCGTGGCTTGGGCAGGCCGGGGCCGGAACGCTTTCCGACCCGGTCCCGACCCGTTCTGCCCGATTTGGCGGCGCCCGGCCGGTCTGTTATTCTTCTGGCGTAAGCCCGATGTTCCCGAGCGCGTAAGGATGCGGTGACGGCGGTCCCGGCACCGGCCGGCGGGCGCCGGAGTGCTTCGTGAGGATGGTGGAAGGGCTTGACCGTGTCCCGGGCCAGGCTGGCTTTGGGCGCCCTCATCCTGGTGGCGGCCACGGCGGTGCTGACCTACGCCGCCACCGTCAACGTCTACGTGCAGCGCCTGGAGACCCGCCTCGACGCCTTCGGCGAGGTGGCCGATCATCCGGTCTTCCGCCGGCTGCTGGACGTCATCGGCTACGTGCGGCGCTTCTACGTGGAGGAGGTCCCCCTGGACCAGCTGCTGGAGGGCGCCGTGGACGGCGTGCTCCAGTCGCTGGACGATCCCTACACGGTCTACTACGACGCCGAGGCCTACGAGAGCTTCGAGATCAGCCTGACCGGCGAGTACGAGGGCATCGGCGTGGTGGTCACCACCGTGGACGAGTACGTGGTGGTCCAGACGCCCTTCCCGGGATCGCCCGGCGCCACCACCTATCCCGACAACCATGACGGCGTGTCGCCGCCGGGCCTGCGGGCGGGCGACCGGATCCTGGAGGTGGACGGGGTCTCGGTGGTGGGGATGCCGGTGGAGCGGGCCGCCTCGCTGATCCGGGGCCCCCGCGGCACCACGGTGCGGCTGACGGTGGAGCGCCCGGTGGAGGGTGCCCCGCCCCAGGTCCTGTACTTCACCATCCGCCGGCAGTCCATCGAGATTCCCACGGTCCAGCAGGCCGACATGGTCACGCCCCGGATCGGGTACCTGTGGCTGACCCAGTTCACCCCGGACACGCCGGGGCAGGTCCGGGAAGCCCTGAAGCGGCTGCGGGACCAGGGCGCCCGGGCCATCATCCTGGACCTCCGCAACAACCCCGGCGGGGACCTGTCGGCCAGCGTGCAGGTGGCGTCGCAGTTCGTGCCCGCGGGCCCCGTGGTCCACGTGGAGCGGCGGGGCGGTGAGCGGGAGACTTACTCGGCCCGCGGCGGCGGCCTGGGCCTGCCGCTGGTGGTCCTGGTCAACGGCGGTACGGCCAGCGCGTCGGAGATCGTGGCCGGCGCCATCCAGGATTACGGCAGCGGCACGCTGCTGGGTGAGCAGACCTTCGGCAAGGGCTCGGTCCAGACGGTCTACACCTGGGAGGACCGGCAGGGCAGGGCCGCCGTCAAGCTCACCACGGCCCGGTACCTGACGCCGAAGGAGCGCTCCATCCACGCCGTCGGCCTGACCCCCGACGTGGAAGTGCCCGGAACGCCCGAGCAGCAGGGGGACCCGCAGCGGGATCCCCAGCTGCGGCGGGCCATCGAACTGCTGGAGCAGCGGTTGGGCGGCTGATGGTGGCGGAACTGCTGTCTTTTCCCTTCGGGGAAATCACGCGGGTGATCCTGTCGTCGCTGCCGGTGATCCTGCTGAGCCCGGCCTACGCAGGGTTCTTCTGGCTGCTGGCCGGCCTGGTGGCCCTGCAGTACCACCGCCTGGCCCGGATGGAGGAGGCCCTCTACGGCCGCACCCGCATCCAGGTGCTGCCCAGCACGGGCCGGGCGCTGGTCCACGGCCTGCTGGGCGGCGTTCTGGCCAGTTACCTGCTGGTGTTCACCGGCGTCGCCCTGGGCGGAAGCGACGTGGCCTACCTGTGGCCGGTGGCCCTGATCCTGATGCTGGTGCACCCGCGGTTCCTGTGCTTCTCCTATGCGGCCACCCTGATCTCCCTCAGCGCGCTGATCACCGGCTGGCCTCAGGTCAACATCCCGGGGCTGGTGGGCCTGGTGGCCGTCCTGCACGTGGTGGAGGGAATTCTGGTCTTCCTGGGCGGCGACCGCGACGCGGTGCCCGTCCACGTGCGCCACGGCGACGGCGGGGTGGTGGGCGGTTTCCACGTGCAGCGCTACTGGCCGGTGCCGCTGGTGGCGGTGCTGGTCATGAGCGTGCCGCCGCAGTTGATGGGCGAGGTCATCGCCATGCCCGACTGGTGGCCGCTGGTGGGCCCGCCGGGCGAAGATCTGGAGGCCCGGGGCCTCAGCCTGATGCTGTGGCCGGTGGTGGCGGCCCTGGGGTACAGCGACGTGGCCGTGAGCAGGGAGCCCCTGGCCCGCAGCCGCCGGGCGGCGGGCCATCTGCTGCTCTACAGCCTGACGCTGCTGGCCCTGGCGGTGGCGGCGTCCCGGCGGCCGGCGCTGGCCTGGGCGGCGGCCCTGGCGTCCGGAGGCCTGCACGAGTTGATGATCCAGGCCGGCCTGCGGTCGGAACTGGGCGGCCCGGCCCGGTACCGGGCGGTGCCCGGCGGCGTGCGGGTGCTGGACGTCTTCCCCGGCAGCACCGCCGAGGCCATGGGTGTCCGCCGGGGCGACATCATCCGCCGGGTCAACGGGCGCCCGGTGGCCGACCGCCAGGCGCTGGAGGCGGCGCTGGGCGAGGCGTGGCTGTTCCTGGCGGTAACCGTGGAGCGCCAGGGCAGGCTGCTGGACCTGGAAACCAGCCGTTTCCGGCCCGGCCCCGGCGCGCTGGGCGTGGTGCCGGCACCGGCTCCCGGCGACCCGCCGCTGGTCCAGATGGGGCAGTGGGGCGTGCTGGTGCGCTGGCTGCAGCGGCTGCGCCGGCGGCGCCGGCCGCCGGCGCCCGGCCCGTGAGCGGGGCCGCAGGCAGCAGCGGGCGGTCGCGGCGCGCCGCCGGGGAGTCTGGAGGTGGGCAGCATGAATGCTCCGGTACGCTTGCTTTCCCGAAATCGCTTCCTGCAGCGCCTGGCGGACTTCGAAGCCGGCTACGTGGTGGGTCACCTGGCCGGGGTGGGCGTCTGGTTCCAGCTGCTGACGGCGCTGGTCTTCACCCACGAGCAGACGGGCCAGGAGCGGCTGCTGCTGGGCGAGGCCTTCGTAGCCCCGGACTTCGCCGGGCTGATCGACGCCGAGGACCAGTTGCAGCCGCGCAACGCCTGCATCATTCCCTGGGAGCGGGTCACGGCGCTGAAAGAAGAGGGCGGCGAGCTGGTCATCGAGCTGGCCGACGGCCGGCTGCGGATCATCCCGGCCGACGCCGACCCCGGCGCAGGGTGGCTCCCATCCTGACCGGCGCGCCCCGGGCCAAACATATGTGCGTATTGCCGCCGGCTCCGTGGTATAATCCCCTCGCGCCGTCAGGTCACCCCACCGCCTGTCCCCGGAGGGATTGCATTGCCCCGCTTTCGGGTCGTCAGTGAGTTCGAGCCCGCCGGCGACCAGCCCCGGGCCATCGCCGAGGCCGTCGAGGCCTTCGAGAGCGGTGCGTCGGAGGTGGTGCTGCTGGGTGCCACCGGAACCGGCAAGACCTTCGTTATGGCCAAGATCATCGAGCGGCTGCAGCGGCCGACGCTGGTCATCGCCCACAACAAGACGCTGGCGGCCCAGCTGTGCAGCGAGTTCAAGGAATTCTTCCCCGACAACGCGGTGGAGTACTTCGTCTCGTACTACGACTACTACCAGCCTGAGGCGTACATCCCGACCACCGACACCTACATCGAGAAGGACGCCCTGATCAACGACGAGATCGAAAAGCTCCGCCACTCGGCCACCAGCGCCGTGCTGGAGCGCCGCGACGTGATCGTGGTGGCCAGCGTGTCGTGCATCTACGGCCTGGGCTCGCCCGAGGACTACCGGGAGATGGTGCTGTCGCTGCGGGTGGGCGCCGAGCGCGACCGCGACGAGATGCTGCGGAAACTGGTGGAGATCCAGTACGAGCGCAACGACGTCAACTTTCAGCGGGGCACCTTCCGGGTGCGGGGCGACGTGGTGGAGGTGTTCCCCGCCGGGTTCGGGGAACGGGCCCTGCGCATCGAGTTCTTCGGCGACGAGATCGAGCGCATTACCGAGATCGACGTGCTGACCGGCGAGGTGCTGGCCGACCGGACCCACGTGGCCATCTACCCCAACAGCCACTACGTCACCCAGCGCCACCGCCTGGAGCGCGCCCTCCAGACCATCGAGGCCGAACTGGAGGAGCGCCTGGCGGAACTCAGGTCCCAGGAGCGGCTGCTGGAGGCCCAGCGCCTGGAGCAGCGCACCCGCTACGACCTGGAGATGCTGCGCAACTTCGGGCACTGCTCCGGCATCGAGAACTACTCCCGGCACCTGACCGGCCGGGCGCCCGGCGAGCCGCCGGCCACGCTGCTGGACTACTTTCCCGACGACTTCTTCGTCATCATCGATGAGTCGCACCAGACCATTCCCCAGCTGGGCGCCATGTACGAGGGCGAGATGTCCCGCAAGGACGCGCTGATCGAGCACGGCTTCCGGCTGCCCTCGGCCCGCGACAACCGGCCGCTGAAGTTCGAGGAGTTCGCGGCGCGCACGGCCCGGGTGCCCAAGCTCTACGTGTCGGCCACGCCGGGGCGCTACGAGATGGAACGGGCCGACCGGGTGGTGGAGTTGATCGTCCGGCCCACGGGGCTGCTGGACCCGGAGGTGGAGGTCCGGCCGGTGGAAGGCCAGATGGACGACCTGCTGGCCGAGATCCGCGCCCGCGTGGCCAGGGACCAGCGGGTGCTGGTGACGACGCTGACCAAGCGCATGGCCGAGGACCTGACCGACTACCTGCGGGAGATGGGCGTGCGGGTGCGCTACCTGCACTCGGAGATCGACACCCTGGAGCGCATGGAGATCATCCGCGACCTGCGCCTGGGCCGTTTCGACGTGCTGGTGGG
>Ga0079224_100001029_pt1 | contig 30636 bp, 27 predicted proteins | sample Stecom2015_FD_80414 | JGI IMG/M metagenome (GOLD analysis project Ga0079224, IMG submission 80414) | Agricultural soil microbial communities from Utah to study Nitrogen management - Steer compost 2015 | ecosystem: Environmental > Terrestrial > Soil > Agricultural land | place: USA: Utah... | reverse complement strand
TCCAGCACCTCCTCGTGGTCGAGGTCGTGCGGGCCTGCCTCGAGCAGGGCCACTTCGAGGCTCGGGTCCTCGCTCAGCCGCGCGGCGACCACCGCACCGGCGGAGCCTCCGCCGACCACGATGTAGTCGTACTCGCCGATGGGGTTCTCGGACGTGAGGTCCTTCTGGGTCATCTCTCCTGCTTCCTGGTGAACGGGTGCGACCGGTTGCGCTGCCCCGCCCGGTGCCGTGCGGGGCAGCGCGGGATGGTCAGTGCTTGCGGGGGAACCAGCCGGAGACGGCCGGCTCGGTGTTGAGGTAGATGTGCTTGGCCTCGGTGTACTCCTCGAGACCGGTGGGGCCGAGCTCGCGACCGAATCCGGACTTCTTGAACCCGCCCCACTCCGCCTGCGGCAGGTAGGGGTGGTAGTCGTTGATCCAGATCGTGCCGTGGCGCAGCGCGCGCGAGACCCGGTTCGCGGTGCCCGCGTCGGAGGTCCACACCGCGCCGGCCAGGCCGTACTCGGTGTCGTTCGCGATCGCGATCGCCTCCTGCTCGGTCGAGAAGGTCTCCACCGTGATCACCGGGCCGAAGCCCTCCTCGATGACCGCCGGGTTCTGGGCCGTGCAGTGGTCCAGCACCGTCGGGGCGTAGAAGAAGCCCTGCTCGTGCTCAGGGCCGCCCCAGTGCCCGCCGGTGCGCAGCCGCGCGCCCGCCGCGACGCCCCGCTTGACGTAGTCGGTGACCTTGTCGCGGTGGGCTTTCGAGATCAGTGGGCCGGTCTCGGCGCTCTCGTCGAAGGGGCCGCCCATGACGATGTCCTCGGCGCGGGCGACGAGGTCGTCGACGAACCGCTCGGCGATCGACTCGTGCACGATCAGGCGCGTCCCGGCCGAGCACACCAGGCCCGAGTCGAGGAAGCCGGCGTTCAGTGCGTTGTCCAGCGCCGCCTCGTAGTCGGCGTCGGCGAAGACGACGTTGGGGTTCTTCCCGCCGAGCTCGAGGGCGACCTTCTTGATGTCCTTCGCCGCGGCCTCCGCGATCCGGCGCCCGGTCACGAGCCCGCCGGTGAAGGAGACCAGGTCGATCTCGGGATGGGAGGAGAGGGGAGCGCCGACGGTGCCGCCGTCGCCGAGGACCAGGTTCGCCACGCCCTTGGGGAGCCCGAGCTCGTCGAGCACCTCCATCATCAGGATCGTGGTGTGGGGGGTGAGCTCCGCGGGCTTGATCACGAAGGTGTTGCCGGCCGCGAGCGCGGGGGCGATCTTCCACGCCGCCTGCAGCAGCGGGAAGTTCCAGGGCGTGATCATGCCGCACACGCCCACGGGCTCGCGCACCACGCGGGAGATCACCGAGGAGTCACCGGCGTCGACCAGCCGGCCCGGGTCCCGGTCGGCGATCTTCCCGAAGTAGCGGAAGCAGGAGGCGATGTCGTCCATGTCGCCCTCGGCCTCGACCAGGCGCTTGCCGGTGTCCTTCGCCTCGGCGCGGGCGAACTCGTCCTTGCGCTCGGCGAGGCGGTCGGCGACGCGCAGCAGGAAGTCGCCGCGCTGACCGGCCGGGGTGGTCGACCACTCGCCGCGCTCGAAGGCGGCGCGGGCGGCGAGGATCGCGCGCTCGACGTCCTCGGCTCCCGCCTCGGCGACGACACCGACCTCGGTGCCGTCGGCGGGGCACAGGATCGTGCGGGTCTCACCGGTGGAGGACGGCACCCAGGCGCCGTCGATGAACAGGGTCGCGGGGCTCTCAGTCATGGTTCTCCTTCGTCTCGGTGCTCCCGTGACCGGTGGCCGGACGGGGCTCGGAGGGCTTGCTGTCGGTGGTCTCGGGGTCGATCTGGTCGGCGTCGTCCCAGGTGTCCGGGGCGGTGATCGGGATGGTCCCGGTCGCGGTGCCGATCTCGTCGCTCATGGTCAGGTACATGAAGTGGGCGTCGTAGGCGTCCAGGACATCGCTGATGACCTGCTCCTTCGTGTAGCCCATGATGTCGCGTCCGCGGGAGCCCGTGCGCGAGAAGATCTCGATGCGGTAGTACACATCGCGCACCGTGGAGAGGTTCGCGGCGAAGCTCGGCATCGAGTAGGCCACCGGATAGGCCTGGTACTTGAAGTCCTCGGCGTCGGGGAAGGAGACGACGAGGTCGATGTAGGGCACACCGTGATCGGGGTGGGTGCCGCGCTGGCAGGCGACGTCGGCGCCGAGGCTGCGCAGCTCGGTGGCGACCTCCTCGACCGCCGGGGTCGCGACCTCCTGGACGAAGGTGCGGGCCCGGGTCTCGTCGGCGTAGGACATGCGTCGCTGGAGGCGCTGACGCCACGGGAAGCGGTCCTGGGACTCGCCGCCGCGCACCCGGGAGGTGAGCATCCCCGGCAGCGCCGCGGTGCGGGCGTCGAGGTCCATCTGCTCGGTGCGCAGCACCTTCCACAGGCTGAACATCACCAGGTACACGAGGATTGACAGCGGCAGCCCGACCACCACGGTCGCGGCCTGCAGGGTGTACACCCCGTCGATGAACAGCATCGCAAGCGTGAGCGCACCGGTGATCACAGCCCACACGATCCGCAGCCACCGCGGGCCGTCGGAGTCCGTGGTGGAGGCCTTCGAGGTCATGTTCGCCATCACCAGCGACCCCGAATCCGCGGAGGTGACGTAGAAGAACAGCCCGGTCACCACGGCGAGCGAGACGGTGAACAGGGCGCCGGGGTACTGCTCGAGCAGGTTGAAGAAGCCGGACTCCGGCTGGTTCACGGCGAGGTCGAGGAACTCCGCATCGCTCGCGAAGCTCAGCGCCGCGTTCCCGAAGATCGATACCCACAGCAGGATGAACGAGAAGGGGATCAGCAGCACTCCGACCACGAACTGGCGCAGGGTGCGGCCGCGGGAGATACGGGCCAGGAACAGGCTCACGAAGGGAGCCCACGCGATCCACCACGCCCAGAAGAACAGCGTCCAGTCCGCCATCCACTGATCGGAGGGGTAGTCCGCGGCGCCGTCGGTGTAGGCGAAGGTGTTCATCATCATCCCGGGGAAGCGGGAGAAGAAGTCACCGATGTTCTGGACCAGGGCGTTCAGCAGCTGGTGGGTCTCCCCGGTGAAGAGCACCCACAGCATCAGCACGATCGCCAGCAGCACGTTCAGCTCGGAGAGGCGGCGGATGCCCTTGTCCACCCCGGAGACGGTCGAGATGATCGTGATCCCGACCGCGAGACCCATCAGCGCGACCTGCACCGCGATCGAGTTCGGGATCCCGAACAGGGCCGAGAGGCCGAAGTTCAGGAACACCACGCCGATGCCGAGGGACACGGAGATCCCGAAGATAGTGCCGATCGTCGCGCCGATCTCCGCGGCGTGGCCGACGGCGCCGTGGATGCGCCGGCCGAAGATCGGTGCGAGTGCGGAGCGGATCGACAGCGGCAGGTGGTAGCGATACGCGAACAGGCCGAAGGCCATGCCCATCAGCGCGTACATCGCCCAGCCGGGGATGCCGTAGTGGAAGATCGTCCAGATCGTCGCCATCCGGGCGGCCTCGTCGGACCCGGCGGGCGCTTCGGGCGGGGTGAGCAGGTTGGTGGCCGGCCCCGAGATGCCGAAGAACATCAGGTCCACGCCGATGCCGGCCGCGAAGAGCATCGCTGCCCAGGTGAAGAGGTTGTACTTCGGGACGGAATGATCCGGGCCCATGCGCGTGCGGCCCACGCGGGAGAACGCCACCAGCAGCACGAAGATGACCACGATCGCGGCTGTCGCGACGTAGTACCAGCCGAAGTTCGTCGCGATCCAGCCCATCGAGCCGAAGATCGCGGTCTCCGCGGCCCCGGGCCAGATCGCGGCGAAGAGGACGAAGGCGATGATGATCACGGAGGTCCCGAGGAAGACGGGACGGTTGACGCGGGAATGCGCGGGCCGGGCGCCTCCCTCGTTCTGCACGGTGGGGGCGGGCGGGGCCTCGGCCATCACGATCCTCTCGGTCGACGCTCAGGACAGGACCGACCGCTGCACGGCCGGTCCACGGGGGAGATCCGGCTCGGCGAGCGGGGACCGCTGCACCTGCGGGGACTGCTGTCCCTGACCGCCGACCGTTTGTGACGGTAGGGACGGATTGTCTGATCTTCCAGTTCGCGACACGGTTCGTGAGAAAACTGTCACGATTCTGCGCAGTAGTGCATAGATTTTCCCGATATCGCGCTGACCTGCGCGGGCAGCGTGATGCCTCGGGCCGCGGGGCGCGCGATCGCGGAGCAGACCGGCGGCATCAAGCGGGCTGTCGCTATCGCGCACCTCACGCCCCGCGACCCGTCTCAGCCAGGGCGGCGTTCGCTCGCGGGCGTGGCCGACTGGGCAGACTGGAGGTTCACGACCACCAGGAGGGCAGGCGCCGATGGGCACAGCACGAGAGGTCGCGGGCATTCTCGCCGTCCTCGTCACCGCCGTCCTGTGGGGCACGACCGGCACGGCCGCGACCTTCGCCCCGGGCGTCGGTCCGCCGGCGATCGGCGCCGCGGCGCTCGGGATCGGCGGGCTCCTCCAGGCGCTCATCGCCGTTCCGCAGCTGCGTCGCGAACGCGCCGCTCTGACCGCGCAGCGCGGCATGATCCTCGCCGGGGCGGCGGGCGTGGTGATCTACCCGCTCGCCTTCTACAGCTCCATGCACCTCGCAGGCGTCGCGATCGGCACGGTCGTCTCGCTCGGCTCCGCACCGATCGCCTCGGGGCTGCTCGAGCGGCTCCTCGAGGGCCGACGGCTGGGCCGCGCCTGGCTCGCCGCCGCAGCCCTCGGCATCGCGGGTTGCGCGGTGCTGTGCGCGGCGACGATGCGCGACGCGCCGGGCGACGGGCCTGCCACCCTCGTGGGGGTGGGGCTCGGTGTGATCGCCGGGGCGACCTATGCGCTCTACTCCTGGGCCGCGCATCGCCTCATGGGGCGGGGGATCGGGCGTGCGGCAACGATGGGGGCCGTGTTCGGGCTCGGCGGGCTCGCCCTGCTGCCGGTGCTCGCCCTCACCGGCGCGCCGCTGCTCGAGACCGGGCAGGCCTTCGCCGTCGGCGCCTATATGGCGCTCGTGCCGATGTTCCTGGGCTATGTGCTCTTCGGGATCGGCCTGACCCGCATCCCGGCGAGCACGGCGACGACCCTCACCCTCGCCGAGCCCGCGGTCGCGGCAGTGCTCGCCGTGCTCGTCGTGGGGGAGCGCCTGCCCATGCTCGGCTGGCTGGGACTCGTCGGGATCGGACTCGCGCTGCTGCTCGCGACCTCGACGCCCGGGCGGCAAGAGATGTGATGTCGGCCGGAGATGACTGGCCACGCTGTGGCGTCGGCGGGAAATCTCCGAGCCGGCTGCGACGTCGGCTGAACAGGATCTCGGACAGGAGAAAGGCCGCTGTCCAGTGCTTCCACTGGCCAGCGGCCTTCTGTCTCGGTCGGGCTGACAGGATTTGAACCTGCGACCCCTTGACCCCCAGTCAAGTGCGCTACCAAGCTGCGCCACAGCCCGAGACCCTCCGTCACCGGAGGACCGAGGAACACCTTACCCGTCCCGAGCCCGTGGAGCGAATCGGAAAGGGCGTGACCTGCGGCACCTGTGGCGGATCCCGGATCGCGGGCAGTCGTGGGATAAAGGCGCAGGCGAAGCTCGTCGCGATCAGGCCACGTGGGGCGGCCAGGCCTTCCCGACCGCGCCACCTCCAGCTCCTAGACTCCCGGATATGCGCGAGCCAGGGACCCTGCGAGACGGGGAGCACACCACCCCGCACGGGGAGACCCCGTACTCGCCCACCTCCCTCCTGCGCGCGCTCACCGCGGATCCGTACAGCGTGGACACCCTGCGCGAGGACGAGCACCCCGCCGCGGAGGCGACCCCGCCGGACACCCTTCCCATGCGGCTGCTCACCCTCGTCCTCGCGATCGTGCTCGGCGTGATCGTTGCCGTCGCCGTCTCGGATCTGCGGGCCGACGCGCACGGTGCGGACAGCCCCCGCGCCCTCCTCGAGCAGGAGGTCCTGGACAGCCGCGCCGAGGCCGAGCAGCTCGAGGGCGAGCGCGACGCCCTCGAGGAGCAGATCCTCGACGCGCAGGGTGAAGTGCTCGACGAGGCGAGCGACGGCGGGGCGGAGCGCCTGGCAGTCCTCGAGCGCGCGGGGGCGGGCACCGCCCTGACCGGTCCCGGCGTGGTGCTCGTGCTGGAGGACTCCGCACCGCTGCCGGCGAGCCCCGGTGATGCGACCGGCGCCGTCAACCGCGTCACCGACGGCGACCTGCAGATCGCGGTCAACGGGCTGTGGGCGGCGGGCGCCGAGGCGATCGACATCAACGGCCAGCGCGTCAGCAGCACCACCGCGATCCGCACCGCCGGCTCCGCGGTCCTCGTCGACTTCCGGCCCCTGTCCCCGCCGTACCGGATCACCGCCCTCGGCGACCCGGAGCAGCTGCGCCCCGGGGTCCGGGAGGGCGAAGCGGGGGAGTACCTCTCCGAGATCTCCACCCGCTACGGCATCCGAACCTCGTGGGAGGCTGGCGAGGACTACACCGTCCCCGCCCGCAGTGTCGGCACCCTCCGCGAGGCGAAGGTGCTCGACGATTCCGCCGGCTCCGGCGCCGGCACGCACCCGGACACCCCGCCGACGGACGCCCCGTCCGGCTCATCCACCGCCGCGCCGAGCGGCACCGAGGAGGACTCCCCGTGATCGCCATCATCGGCCTGGTGCTGGGCATCGTGCTGGGCGCGGTCGTCCAGCCCGACGTCCCTGTCGCGCTGCAGCCCTACCTGCCCATCGCGGTCGTCGCGGCGCTGGACACCCTCGCCGGGGGTCTGCGGGCGAGCCTCGACGGCGCCTTCGACTCCCACGTGTTCATCACCTCCTTCCTGTTCAACGTGCTCATCGCCGCGTTCCTCGTCTTCCTCGGTGACCAGCTCGGGGTCGGCTCCCAGCTCTCCACCGCCGTGATCGTGGTCCTCGGCATCCGGATCTTCTCCAACGCGGCGGCGATCCGGCGCCTCCTGTTCCGGTCATGAGCGACGGCACCCGCACCCCGCAGAGCCGAGAGCAGCAGCGCCTGGTGTGGCGCCGCCTCGTCGACACGCTCCGCCCCCAGGCGAACCTCGCCCAGCTGATCGTGGGCCTGCTGTGCCTGCTGCTGGGCCTGTCGATCGCCGCCCAGCTGCGCGCGGGCGATGACTCTCTCGAGGGCGCCAGCCAGCAGGAGCTGGTCCGGCTCCTGGATGAGTCCGGCCGCCACGTCTCCGACCTCGAGGTGGAGAACGCGGAGCTCGACCGCACCCTGGAGGCGCTGCGTTCCGGCCGCGAGGGCGACGTCGCCGCGCGCAACGCCGCCGAGGAGCGCCTGCAGGACCTCGAGATCCTCGCCGGGACCGTGCCCGCCCAGGGCCGCGGCATCGTCGTCTCGATCGCCGACCCGACCGGGGAGGTGCGCGCCTCGACCCTGCTGGGCGTCATCCAGGAGCTGCGCAACGCCGGCGCCGAGGTGATCCAGATCGAGGACGTCCGCGTGATCGCCTCCACCTCGATCACCACCGAGCCCGACGGCACGCTCAGCGTCGACGGCACTCGCATCGAAGCGCCCTACGAGGTGCGCGCGATCGGCGACCCCGCTGTCATGGAGCCCGCGCTGCGCATCCCCGGCGGCGCGGCCGACGCGGTCTCCGGCGACGGCGGCACCCTCGCCGCCGCCACCGAGGACGAGGTCGTGATCGACGCCGTGGTGCCTCTGGGCACCCCCGAGCACACTCAGGTGGTCAAGTGATCGTCAAGGAATGACCGAGCGAGGCCAGAACGGCCCGTAAACCCATCTCGACATGCGAGGATGGACAGGCCGAACCCTGCGCATCCATCGCGCAGGGACCGCCGCAGGCCAGGAAGGGGTGCGAGGTGTCAGGGAACACCGAGTGGAACGACGAGAATCTCGACCACACCACGAAGCTGAGCGCGATCTCGCCCAGTGACCCCATCGAGGACGGCGAGTCCGGCCTCACCTCGCAGGACAAGCGCGCGATCGAGAACCTGCCGCCCCACAGCGCGCTGCTCATCGTGCGCAAGGGCCCGAACCTCGGCGCCCGCTTCCTGCTGGACTCCGAGACCACCGTCGCGGGTCGCCATCCCAAGAGCGAGATCTTCCTCGACGACGTCACAGTCTCCCGCCGCCACGCCGCCTTCGTGCGCGACGGCGACGGGTTCCTGGTGCGCGATCTCGGCTCCCTCAACGGCACCTATGTCGGTCAGGACCGTGTGGACGAGGTGCGACTGCACTCCGGCCAGGAGGTCCAGATCGGCAAGTACCGCCTGTCGTACCACCCCTTCCACGGGACGGTCTGACCGGATGCCGGCCGCCGCATCGCGCAGGCCGAGCTCGTCCGCCGCCTCCCGGCTCAGCATCGGGCAGGTGCTCGAGCTGCTGCGTGACGAGTTCCCCGATCTCGCGCACTCGAAGCTGCACTACCTCGAGTCCGAGGGCCTGATCGCGCCCGAGCGCACCCCGAGCGGCTACCGCAAGTACAGCCGCGAGGATGTCGAGCGACTGCGCTTCGTGCTGCGCACCCAGCGGGACCGGTTCTGGCCGCTGAAGGTCATCAAGGAACACCTGCTCGAGCACGGCGTGGACTCCGAGGTCACCTCGATCGCCTCCCGTCCCGGCCCCACCTCCACCCTGCAGGCCGTGCGCCTGGACCGTCGAGGGCTGGCCCGTGAGGCCGCCGTCGAGGATGCCTTCCTCACCGAGCTCGAGCAGTACGGACTGCTGCCGGAGAGCCCGCTCTTCTACGGCGCGACCGAGCTCGAGATCGTCGGCGCCGCCCGCGACCTGGCCGATGAGGGCCTGCATCCGCGCCACCTGGTGATGCTCCGCACCGCCGCCGAGCGCGAGGCGCACATGATCCGCTCCGTCACGAGTCCCCGCTCGCGCGCCGGCGACCCCGCCGCCCGTGGTGCGGCCGAGAACTTCGCCCATGACCTGGGGGAATCCATGATCACCCTGCACGCCGCTGTGCTGAGGACCAAGCTTCGGGACAGCTGAACCGACCCGGCCGTCACCCCACCGTGACCTTCCTGCGGCGCGTTGCTATGAGCGCGCCGCTGCTTCGCGCTAGTGTGGGCGTAGGCTCTCACCTTCCCCCTCGGAGAGCCGGAACCCGGAGGTAGCCGTGAACGCCACTCGAGGCGACGATCGCACTGAACAGTCCACCGTCCCCGCAGAGCCTGCCCAGGGCGTGCTCTTCGACGACGTGGTGGACACGCCCGGTGAGCTCGGTTACCGCGGCCCGGCCGCCTGCAAGGCCGCCGGCATCACCTACCGCCAGCTCGACTACTGGGCCCGCACGGGCCTGGTCGAGCCGAGCGTCCGCGCTGCCCACGGCTCCGGAAGCCAGCGCCTCTACGGCTTCCGCGACATCCTCGTGCTCAAGGTCGTCAAGCGCCTCCTCGACACCGGCGTGTCCCTTCAGCAGATCCGTGTGGCCGTCGGCGCGCTGCGTGAGCGCGGTATCGACGACCTCGCTGGCATCACCCTCATGAGCGACGGCGCCTCCGTCTACGAGTGCACCTCCGCCGAGGACATGTTCGACCTGGTCCAGGGTGGTCAGGGCGTGTTCGGCATCGCCGTCGGCCGCGTGTGGCGCGAGGTCGAGAACGACCTCGCCGTCCTGCCCGGCGTGAACCCGGCCGATGACGCCGCGCTCGCCCTCCAGGACGAGCTCGCCGCGCGTCGCCGCGCCCGCCAGGCCGGTTGAGCCTGCAAGGCCAGCTCAGCTGCTAGACCGGCTGAGCCGCCGCGGCTCGGCGCGCACTGCGCCACACGCACCGCGCACCACCCGCTGATCCCATGACGAGGGCGGGCCCCCTGGGGAAGGGTGCCCGCCCTCGTCATGTGTGCGTGGTGTTCTCCGAGTCGTGCGTGCTGGCCGCGCGCGCCGGTGCGGCGACGCGCGCGGGGGGAGGGGTCAGGAGTTCTGGCGCGAGTCCATGACGGTCTTCAGCAGTGCATCGAAGTCCTCGGTGAGCCGCTTGCCGGAAGCGCCCTGGTAGGTGTGCAGCGGTACGGCGCCGCCCTGCGCCTGCTGCAGGCCCACGCGCTCCTCGATCACGGGCTCGAGCACCGCGGCGCCGAACAGCTCGCGCAGCTCGGCCAGGCGGTACTGGTGCTCCACGGAGCGGGGACGGTAGCGGTTCACGACCAGGCCCAGCGGCTGCAGGCGCGGCGCGATGCCCTCGTCATGCATCTCCGTGGCGAGCTTGAGCGCGCGGTCCGCGGCGGTCACGGCGAAGAAGCCGGGCTCGGCGACCACGAGTGCACGGTCCGAGGCGGCCAGCGCCATCTGCGTCAGCCCGTTCAGGGACGGCGGGCAGTCGATGAGAACCAGGTCGTACTGGTGGGTGCGCTTGTCCAGTGCCTGGTGGAGGCGGTGCAGATCCTTCGGCTGGGGCGTGGGGGAGTCCATCACCGCCGACCGGCTCGAGCCGGGGATCACGTCCAGATGCGAGGCGGCATCCTTCGACCAGGGAGCGGGGATGATCGAGCGGTCGATCGTCTCCGTCCGCGGGGAGGTGAGGACCTCGGCGATGTCGAGGGTGCTGGCCGGTTCGCCGAGCAGTCCCAAGGTGGTGTCCCCTTGGGGGTCGAAGTCGACCACGAGGGTGTTCACCCCCTGATGCAGCGCCGCCGATGCCAGGCCGAGGGTCACCGACGTCTTGCCGACGCCGCCCTTCAGGGAACACACACTCACGATGAACACGCCCTCGAGTCTACCGACCCCAGTCCGCGCAACCGTGCCGCGACGGGCGGTAACCTGCCCGAGTTGCTGCAGGATTCGCTGCGGAACACCCCTAAGGAGGCAGGACGATGAGCGAGATCACGTACGAGGTGGTGCTCGAGGTGCTCGACGGCTGCGGGCCCGCGGCACTGACGGAGGCGCGGGAGCTCGGTGCTGTGCGGACCGTCAGCGCCACCGAGCTGATCCTGCTCACCTCGGATCTCGACGCGCTGCGCGGCCTGCGCCGGGTCATCGCGGCCTCGCTCGCCCTCGCCGTCCCCGCGCGCCGTCCCCGCGAACTCATGGAGACTTCCGTCCAGCAGCGGCTCGGCGGGATGCTCGAGGCGATCCGCCGCCAGCGTCCCCGGCAGCGCTTCCACGGCCTGCGCCTCGAAGCCGCCGGCGCCGACACCCCGGATATGCGCCGCCTCGCCACCGCCCTCGCCGAGCTCGCCGAGATCCCGGTCGACGCGGAGGACGGCGACCTCGTGGCGCGGGTGCGGCGCGGTGCCCAGCCCGGGACCTGGCAGGTGCTGCTGCGCACCACTCCGCGACCGCTCGCGACCCGTGCCTGGCGCACCGTGGACTATCCCGGCGCCGTGAACGCGACGATCGCCGCGACCGTGATGGACCTGCTGGAGGTGAGGGAGGAGGACGCGCTGCTGGACATGACCTGCGGGTCCGGCACCTTCCTCATCGAGCAGCTGCACGCGGCGGTGCCCGCCCGCGCCGTCGGCGTGGACCTGTCGGCCGAGGCGCTGGACGCGGCCCGCGCCCACCAGCGCGCCGCCCGCCGGCGCGGCCGCATCGACTGGCTCGAGGGGGATGTGCGCAGCCTCGAGCTCGAACCCGGCTTCACCCGCCTGGTCACGAACCCGCCGTGGGGAACGCTGCACGGGGAGCACGAGAGCAATGAGCAGCTCCTCGCCGATCTCCTGGACCGTGCGGCGCAGCTGGCCGCATCGAGGGCCCGGCTCGGGGTGCTCACCCACGAGATCACCCGCATGCACCGCGTGCTCGAGCAGGCGCCGGCCGGCTGGCGGCCCGTGAAAGAGCATCGCTTCTTCCAGAAGGGCCACCACCCGCGCCTGTTCCTGCTCGAGCGCGGCTGAGCTGGCCCGAGGGCGGGCGGCGCGGCCGACGGGCGGCTGCGCCGCGGGCCGCCCGGCGGCGGGGCTCAGAGCCCTCGTCGGCCCTCGGCGAGCGCGCGGCGCGCACCCTCGTCACCGTGCAGCCTCACCCGGGCGATCTCGTCCCGGCCGCTCACCCACAGCAGCAGCTCGAGCGGATCGCCGTGCACGCGCAGGCTCCCGCGCGAGGAGCGGGCGCGGAAACGTCGCCCGCCGAGCGCGGAGATGAGCGTGACGTCGGCCGGAACACGCATCACGACCGGGGCCATGTAGCCCACCGCCCGCCATGCCGCCGCGGTCCGCTCTCGGTCCAGGGCCCGCACGTCATGCCCGTCCTGGGCGCGGCGCAGGTCCTCGTGATGGATGAGCAGCTCCGCCTGCCCGGTCAGGCCATCGACCCGTCCTGCGATCGAGAAGCGGCCGGGGCCGGCGCGGAATTTCTCCACCCGCGCCGGCCACGGCAGGGCGCGCAGATCCTCGATCCGCTGACGTGCCGCAGCGCCGAGTGGGCCGGGCAGACGCTGGCCCACGATGAGCTGCGGCGCGCCTTCCCGCATCAGCAGATGCTCGAGCAGGTCCGCGGCGTCCCAGCCGGGCAGGATCGTCGGCGCGTGCTCGCCGAGCGCGAGGAACGTCTGGGCGAACTCCTCGCGCTCGGTGAGCGGCCCGCCCGGGCGGGGTTCGACGTTCATCCCTGGTTCGAGAAGGCTGCGTCGAAGGACACCTCGGAGACCGGGTAGTCCAGGCTGCGCAGCACCTCGATCGCCTCCTTCGCACCGTGGAGGCGGTCCATCCCGGCGTCCTCCCATTCGATGGAGATCGGGCCGTCGTAGCCGATGGAGCGCAGTGCGCGGAAGGCCGCATCCCACGGCACGTCCCCGCGGCCGAAGGAGACGAAGTCCCAGCCGCGGCGCGGATCGCCCCAGGGCAGGTGGGAGCCCAGCCGCGTGTTCCGCCCGGTGACGCGCACGCGGATGTCCTTGCAGTCCACGTGGTAGATCCGGTCGGCGAAGTCGGTGATGAAGGAGACCGGGTCGATCTCTTGCCACATGAAGTGGGAGGGGTCCCAGTTCAGGCCGAACGCCTCGCGGTGGCCGATCGCCTCGAGGGTGCGCTTCGTGGTCCAGTAGTCGTAGGCGATCTCCGAGGGGTGGACCTCGTGGGCGAAGCGGACGCCGCACTCGTCGAAGACGTCGAGGATCGGGTTCCAGCGGTCGGCGAAGTCCTGGTAGCCCTCGTCGATGACGTCCTGGCTGACCGGCGGGAACATCGCCACGTACTTCCAGATCTTCGAGCCGGTGAAGCCGATGACGGTCTTCACGCCCAGCTTCTGCGCGAGGCGGGCGGTGTTCTTCATGTCCTCTGCCGCGCGCTGGCGCACGCCCTCGGGGTCGCCGTCGCCCCAGACCTCGGAGCCGACGATCGCCTGATGGCGGAAATCGATCGGGTCGTCGCAGATGGCCTGGCCCTTGAGGTGGTTGGAGATCGCCCAGCAGCCGAGGCCATGCTTCTCGAGGATGCCGAGGCGCTCGGCGATGTAGTCGTCATCGTCCCAGCGGCTCGCGTCCAGGTGCTCGCCGGAGACGGCGATCTCGAGGCCGTCATAGCCCCAGCCGGCGGCGAGCTCGGCGACCTCGTCGAGGGTCAGATCGGCCCACTGGCCGGTGAACAGTGTGTGCTTGTGCGCCATGGTGGTGATGCTCCTTCAGCGGTGAGGGTGGCGTTCAGGTGGTGGCGTGGAAAACCGAGTGTGCAGTGCGTGATGCGCAGTACAGCGTTCAGAGGCTGACTGTCGCGCCGTGCACGGCGTCGGAGGCGATGATCGCGTCCAAGACGCGCTGGAGCGCGAGCCCGTCCGCGAAGTCGGGGGAGAACGCGGCGGGGTCCCCGGCCTGCACGGCGAGCAGCAGGTCGCGGGCCTGGTTCGAGAAGGCGTTCTCCCAGCCCAGCATGTGGCCCTGTGGCCACCAGCCCTCGAGATAGGGGTGCTCGGGCTCGGTGACGAGCACACGGGAGAAGCCCTGATCGGCGACCGGCACGGTCGCGTCCAGGAACCACAGCTCGTTCAGGGACTCGAGGTCGAAGCGCAGGGCGCCCTGGGTGCCGTACACCTCGAGCTCGAGCGCGTTCTTGCGGCCGGTCGCCATGCGGCTCGCCTCGACGGAGGCGAGCGCCCCGCCGTCCAGCTCGAGGGTCGCCCAGGCGGCGTCATCCACGGTGACCTGTTCGGGACCGTCGCGGCCGGGCCGCTCGGGCACGATCGTGGCGAGCCTGCCGCGGACCGCGGTGACGGCCTGCCCGGTGACGAACTGGATCTGGTCGATCGCGTGGGAGCCGATGTCGCCGAGCGCCCCGGAACCGGCCGTCTCGGCGCGCAGGCGCCAGCTCATCCCGGCGTTCTCGTCCACGAGCCAGTCCTGGAGGTAGGAGGCACGGACCTGCAGGATCCGACCCAGGCGCCCCTCGGCGACGAGGTCGCGGGCGCGGCGCAGCGCGGGCACGCGCCGGTAGGTGTGGCCGAGCGCGGCGACCTGTCCGCGGGCACGCGCTGCACGGGCCGCCTCGACCATCGCTGCGGCTTCCTCGGCGTCGTTCGCGAGCGGCTTCTCGCACAGCACGTGCTTGCCGGCCTCGAGCGCGGCGATCGCGATCTCGGCGTGGAGGAAACCGGGGGTGCAGATGTCGACGATGTCGACGTCCTCCCGGGTGATCGCGGCGCGCCAGTCGGTGGTGTGCTCCTGCCAGCCGAGGTGCTGTGCGGCCTCGGCGACGGCCTGCTCGTCACGGCCGACGACGACGCGCCGCTCCACGGCGGGCACGTCGAAGGCGGCGCCGACGGTGCGCCAGGCCTGGGAGTGGGCGCGGCCCATGAAGGCGTAGCCGATCATGGCCACACCGAGCGGTCGGGACGGGGTCTGCGACACAGGGGACTCCTTCACTGTTGTGCTTGGAGGGGTGGAATGTGGGGGTGTCATGGGAAGTGGGGGAGCGGCGGGAGGTAGGGCGCGGCGTTCACAGCGTCGCCGCTTCCGGATCGAAGTCCAGCGGCAGCGGTGCCGGTGCCTCGACGCTCGAGGTGAGGTGGACGGTCTCGCCGGAGCGGGTCGCGTCCTCGAGCCCGATCATGATGTCGAGGACGTGGGCGGCGAGCGCCCCGGTGAGGCGGTGGGGGCGTCCTGCGCGCAGGGCGCGGGCCATCTCCAGCGTGCCGAGCCCGCGACCAGCGACGGCGCCGCTGCTCTCGCGCTCGGTCCAGTCCTCGTCGCGGCGGGCGGCGATGCCGACCATGCCACCGAACTGGTTCGGGTCCGGCAGATCGAGGGTGCCGCTGGATCCAGCGAGCTCGAGCACGTGCGGGCGGTCCATCGCGTCGTCGAAGGAGAACTCGACCGCGCCCACGGTCCCGGACGCGAAGCGCAGCAGGCCCTGCACCCGGGTGGGCACCTCGACGTCGAAGGTCTCCCCGGCGCGAGGGCCGGAGCCGATGGTGCGGGTGGGGGAGGTCTGCGAGCCGACGGCGGAGACGGAGGCGACCGGTCCAAAGGCGAGGACGAGGGTGGTGAGGTAGTAGGGGCCCATGTCGAACAGCGGCCCGGCCCCGCGCTGGAAGAGGAAGTCGGGGTTCGGGTGCCAGGACTCCGGGCCGCAGGAGCGCATCTGCACGAGCGCGGAGCGGGGCTCGCCGATCTCCTCTGCCGCGAGGGCGCGCAGCGCGGTCTGCACCCCTGCGCCGAGCACGGTGTCCGGGGCGCCGCCGATGCGCAGGCCGAGCGACTCGGCGTGGGCGAGCAGGTCCTCCGCTTCCTCCCGCGTGGTGACCAGCGGCTTCTCGGTCCACACGTGCTTGCCGGCGTCGAGGATCTGGCGGGAGACCGCGTGGTGGGCGGCGGGGATGGTGAGGTTCACGACGATCTCGATGTCCGGATCCTCAAGGACCGTGTCCACCCCGCCATGGGCGGGCACCCCGAACTCGGCGGCTCGCGCTTCGGCCGCCTCGGGGCGGAGGTCCCCGATCGCGCGCACGTCGAGGTCGGGCATGGCGGCGAACTGGGTGAGGTACTGGGAGGCGATGACGCCTGCGCCGATGATCCCGATGCCGACGGGGCCGGTCCCGGCGCTCATGCTCCGGCCTCCTGCAGGAGGGCGAGCAGCGCGGTGCGGGAGCGTTCGATCGCGGCGAAGATGTCGCCGTCGTGGCCGTCGAACTCGATCACGCCGAGCTCGAGCCAGGGCGCGGCGGCGAGGATCGCCGGGACGTCCATCTCGCCCTCGCCGAGGCTCTGCTGCTTGCGGACGTCGCCGGTGAGCGGGCCGTCCTTCATGTGGGCGAGCTGCACCCGCTCGCCGAGACGGGTCAGCAGGGCGGCGGGATCGGTGCCGCCGACGGCGCACCAGAAGGTGTCCAGCTCCAGCACGACCCGCGGGTCCAGGGCGTCCGCGAGGACGTCCAGGCCGCAGCGCCCGTCGAAGAGCGGCCGGGTCTCCGCGTCATGGTTGTGATAGCCGATCCGGACACCGTGCTCGGCGGCGAGGGTCGCGAGCTCGCCGAGCTTGTGCGCGGTCTCGGTGATGTCCTCGACGCTCTCCCAGCGCTCCCGGTCGTAGTACGGGTCGATCACGGTGCGGATGCCGAGGGAGGCGGCGGTCGCCACCACCTGTTCGGGATCCTCGGCGCCGAGCAGCGAGGCGTGGCAGGACGGGGCCGCGAGACCGTGCTCGGCCAGCAGCGGGCGCAGCGTCTCGGCATGCTCGAGAAGCCCGTACGGCTCGACCGCCGTGAACCCGTGGGAGGCGAGGCGCGCCAGTGTGGCTGACGGGTCCTCCGCGAACGCATCGCGCACGCTGTAGAGCTGGACGGAGATCTGCACAGGGGCTCCTTCGGAGGACGGGGTGCGAGCGGGGCGGGGAGCGAGCAGGGCTGAGGTGAAGAGGGTGATGACTGCCTGACAACCCTATGTCCGGGATCACGTACGGGCAAAGGCTTCCCGTCTGTCCCTCGGGAACGTTCCCGATGGGTGAGACTGACGGGATGAGTGAGACTGGGGGAGTGGAACGACGTGTGCGCGCATGGATGAGGGCCGAGGTCGCCGAGGGGACGGATCTCGCGCTGCTGGTCGCGGTCTCCGCCGCTCCCGTGGAGCAGGAGGCGCTGCAGGTCCTCGCCGGCGGTGTCCCGCATGAGGTGAGTGAGACCCGAGATCGCTTCGGCAGCCGCCTGCACCTCGTGCACGGGCTGCCGCTTGGGGAGGTGGAGATCCTCTACACGGCCGACGGGGTGGGGCAGGCGCCGCTGCCTGCGCTGCGGGAATCCGATCAGGTGCTGCACCAGCGCCCCTCGCGCTATTGCGAGGTGGACGAGTTCGAGAAGATCGCCGCCGAGGTCGTGGGGGAGCGAGAGGGGGCCGACGCTGCCGCGGCGGTGGTCGAGTGGGTGCACGATCACCTCGACTACGTGCCCGGCTCGAGCACCATCTCCGACTCCGCGCGCACCACCTATCTCGCCAGGCAGGGAGTGTGCCGCGACTACGCGCACCTCACCGCCACGCTGCTGCGCGCCGCGGGGATCCCCGCGCGCTGCGCCTCCGTATACGCGCCGGGGCTCACCCCGATGGACTTCCACCTCGTGGTGGAGGCGCTGATCGGGGAGGACTGGCAGGTGTTGGACGCGACCCATCTCGCGCCGCGCTCCTCGATGGTGCGGATCGCGACCGGGCAGGACGCGGCCGACACCGCCTTCATGACCACGCTCGCCGGGAACGTGACCCTCACCGGCCTGCAGGTCACCGCCGTCGTCGACCCCGGGCTGCCGCAGGAGAGCTGGACGGACCGGATCCCGCTGCGCTGAGCCGGGCTCAGGCAGCGGGCGCGCCGATCAGTCGGCCGCGGGCGCTGGCCCGTCGTCCGTGGGAGTCCCGTCGTCGGGCGCGGTCCCCTCGTCCTTCGGCGACTCACCCCCGTCATCACCGAAGCTCGCGAGGTACTGCTCGACCTCGGCGGCGATCGCATCGGCCGTGGGGACCTCGTCGGCGCCGCCCGCGGTGATCATGCGGTCATAGCGCTTCTCGAGGCCCGCGACCATCTCCTGCAGCGCCGGCTGCGCATCGATCTGCGCGGCGACCGCCTCGCGGATCGGGACCGCCTGCGCTTCGAGCGCTCCGAGCGGCAGGGTGGGCCCCTGCTCCTCGGCGACGGCGCCGAGGAGCGCGATCGCGGCATCGGGGTAGGCCGTCTCGTGCAGGTACTGCGGCACGTGGACGGTCAGACCCACGACCTCATGCCGGGCGTCGGCCAGGCGCATCGTGAGCAGGGCCGTGAAGGGGGCGCGCAGCCGGAAGGTGCCCGGCATGGCGCGGCGCACCGTGATCGAGTCCGGGTCGCCCGCGAAGCGGGTCACCGGCAGCTCGCGCGTGTGGGGGACCGGCGCCGGGAAGCCCTGCAGCAGGAGCGTGCGCTCCACGCCCAGCTGCTCCACGACGATCCGCAGCGCGGTCGCCACGCGCTCCCACTGGAAGGATGGCTCCGGACCGGTGAGCAGGAAGAAGGTCTCCCCGTCCTCCGCCGTGACCTCGTGCAGGAGGATCTCGGGGCGCGCGTAGTCCGTGAAGCGGTCCAGCTTGAGGGTCACCTCAGGGCGGCGCCCGGCATAGTCGTAGACCTGGTCCATGTCCAGCCGGCCCACCACACGGCTGGAGAGGGTGTTCAGCAGGTGGTCGTCGATGAGCTCCTGCGCATCGCCGGCATCGGTGAAGGCGCCGAGGGTGACGAGCAGGGTGCGCCCGTGGAGGGAGCGCGAATCGACATGTCGCTCGTAGGTGAACAGGGTCGTGGGATCCATGGTGACCTCCAGGACGGATGCCGTCATCACGGCGGGGCGGGTGACTCCCGTTCCAACGAGCCCCGCGCGGTGCCTATTCCCCGCCCCCGGCCGGTCTCACGTGAGCAGCGCCACCGTGTCCGCGGCGAGACGCAGTGCGAGCACGCCGGTGACGACCAGGAACACGCTCCGCACGAAGCGTGAGCCGAGGCGCAGCGCGAGACGCGCGCCGAGATAACCGCCCAGAAGATTCGCGAGCGCCATCATCCCGCCCAGCAACCACCACACCTCGCCCTGCAGCCCGAAGACCAGCAGCGCCCCGATGTTCGTGGTGAGGTTCGCGAGCTTCGCGTGCACGCTCGCCTCGAGGAAGCCGTAGCCGAGCACGCCCACCATGAGGATGATGAAGAAGCTGCCGGTGCCGGGGCCGAGCGCCCCGTCGTACACGCCCACGCCCGCCCCGATCGCCGCAGTGCGCAGCACATGCCCGCGCCCCTCGTGGCGGGGTGCGTGGACGAGCCCCATCGCCGGGCGCTGCAGGGTGAAGGCGCCGACGGCGAGGACGGCGACGAGCACCACGGGGGCGAGCCAGTCGCGGGGGAGCGTCGAGGCGAGAGCCGCGCCGACCGCACTGCCCGCGAGCGCGCACAGCACCAGCGGAATCACGGTCCGGGCGATCGGCGGGAGACGGCGCACATAGGTGAGGGAGGCGACGGCCGTCCCTGCCGCGGAGGCGACTTTGTTCGTGCCGAGGACCGCGCCGGTGGGTGCGTCGGCCGGGAGCGCGGTGAGCAGCGCCGGCAGCTGGATCAGCCCTCCGCCGCCGACGACAGCATCCACCCAGCCGGCCACGAAGGCGGCCGCGAGGAGCAGCACGAGGGTGAGGGCGGTGAGCTGGGTGAGCTCGGCGAGCAGCGGCACCTCACCAGTGAATCATCGGCAGGATCGGCCGTGCCCGGCTGACACACTGGGGGCATGCGCGCGCTCATCTGGGACCTCGGCGGCACGCTCGTGGACACCTATCCGGACGTGGATCGAGCGCTCGCCGAGGCGCTGACACCGGATCCGGACGAGGCGCTGCTGCACGAGGTCGCCGTGCTCACGCGGCGCTCGAGCGGCGAGGCGATCACGGACCTCGCGGCCCGGCACGATGTGCCCGAGGAGCGTCTGCGCGCGGCCTACCAGGCGACGAAGGAGACCTGGGAGCGTCGGCCGCCGCCGGTGCAGGACGGTGCGCGCGCGGTGCTCGCCGCCGCGCACGAGGCCGGGGCGCTGAACCTCGTGGCGACCCATCGTGACCGCGAGAGCGCGAGCGCTCTCCTCGCCATGCTCGGCCTGCCGATCGATGACATGGTGTGCGCCCCTGACGGTCACCGCCGCAAGCCTGCGCCGGACATGGTTCTCGCGCTCCTCACACGCCATGCCCTCCCACCAGGGGAGTGCCTCGCTGTCGGCGACCGCCCCGCCGACGTCGCAGCCGCGGCGGCCGCTGGCGTGGACGGGGTGCTGCTGGAGACGCCGGGCATCCCGCTGGATGCCCCGGGAGCGCGCCGCATCCTCTCCCTGCGGGAACTGCTCCCGTTGATCTGAGCGCGGTCCGCCTCGAGGACGGGCGGACCATGAGGTCACGCGTCTGGCGAAGGGACAGTTCGCACAGGCGCCTTCCGCTGCACCGAAGGGTCCAGGCGATAGTGGCCGCTGGCCGCATCGCACTGGAAGAGGCTGATCAGGGCCGCGAGAGCGATCGAGATCCCGCTCATCTCCAGCAGCTCCTCGAGCATCGTGCCGTAGATGTACCGGTTGTCGACGATCCAGCCCATCGCTGCGAGGTGCCGGCCGTTCAGTGTCTCGACGCCGATCGCGCCCAGCACGAACAGTGCACCGGCCAGCAGGATCCCGATCAGTGCGCGCCGGGGGAGTGAGAGCACCAGGCGCAGCAGGAGCAGGCCGACCACCAGCGCGATCGGTGCGCCGACGAGCACCCAGGTGAAGCCGATGTCGACCGGGAGGTGCGCTGCGAGCCAGTTGCCCGGCACGTCGAAGCGCTCATGGACCTCGAGATACTCGTCGACCGAGGCGAACAGCGCCACCACGGACAGCAGCCACCATGAGCGACGGAAAGGCGGCCTGGCCAGCGCGATCATCGCAGCGACGGCGCCGAGCAAGAGCCAGAGACCGGAGTTGTACCAGGTCGCCATGTTGTACTCGCGCCCCACGTCGAAGTACCAGAACACGGTATGGAAGTTCTGGGACGCGACGCCGGTGGTCCGCTGATGGGCCAACAGCGTGACGAGCGCGATGAGGATGATCACGAGGGCGACGACGATCAGCCGCGCAGCGATGCGGGGGAGCGAGAGGGGGCGGAACTCGTTCTTCTCAGAAACGGGCTCGGAGGCGGGCGCGACGGCAGGCTCGGTCGCGTCGGAGGAGGTCATGCAGGAGATTTTATGGACTCCTGATGAGAACCCGGTGAAGCGCGGATAAGAGCCCTCTCAGGCGTGTCGCGGACTGGTGACCGGCTACGTTGGTGCCATGGCGATCATCTACCAGGCCCAGCTCAGCCCCTCCAAGACCGAGGTGCTGCAGCAGCTGCTGTCCTCGCGCCCGTGGGGCGAGGAGGGCGAGCTCGAGGTGCTCGGCGCCTACCGCTTCGATGACCCGGCCGGCGAGGTGGGTGTCGAGTGCCATCTGGTGCGTGTGGGGGAGCAGACCTACCACCTGCCGCTCACGTATCGCGCCGCGCCCTTCGAGGATGTCGAGCCGATCGCGACGATGGAGCACTCTGAGCTCGGCACGCGCTACGTCAGCGACGGCCTCGAGGATGAGGTGGCGCTGGAGTGCTTCGCCCGCGCGCTCGCGGGGGAGCAGGAACAGGCCGTACTGGAGATCCACGCCGCCGACGGCACCGTGACGACCCGGCCGGAGACGGTCACGCTGCGCCTGGAGACCGACGCGGGCGAGGAGCTTCCCAGCCTGGATTCTCTGTGGGACGGCGAGCGGACGTTCACCATCGCGCGCACCGTGGACGGCCTCGACGACGCGGTCCGGCTCGTCGCGGTCTGGGACGGCGGCGAAGGCGTCATCGCCGCCTGCTGAGAATCGTCTGCTGAGCGCCGTCTGCTGGATGCCGAAGCCTGCTGAGCGTCTCTCTCCTCAGGCGAGTCCTGCATCTGGACCGCCTCGCGAGAACTGAAGCGGTCCACATGTCGATGCCGATCCAGGGGAGGGCGCGACGCGGCGGCAGACGGCGGCCACCTCGGCCCCCTCAAGCTGAACTTTACATAACGTATATTATCGGCGCGCTACTGAGGTGCGCAGAGCGGACGGGATCTCATCGTCTCGTCGGCGCCGCGACTTGTTCCAGTTGCCTCAGCGTCGTCGGATTCAGTGTTGTCGGACTCGGCGTCCTCCGGCCCGACATTCTCGATCTCGCCCACTGATGCCTACGTGTCGTTGCGCGGCGCTCTGTTGCGCGGAATCGATCTTCAGGGCCTGTCGTTCCGCGACGCTGAACATGCGTTTATTCGGGTCAGCGGCAAATGGCCGTGTGTGCAGGCGCTGCGGCATCTCCGTTTCGCCGCTGACGCCTGGGTCGGGACAGCAGTGATCGGCGAGGCATGCCCTCGCTATCCCTGGGGCCTGCCTGCCTATGGCACGCCTGACTCTCGTCACGGATCCAGTTGTGCATCTGGACCGCCTCCCGTGAGCGGAAGCGGTCCAGATGCAGAGCCCGCCAGCAAGGGCGGGGCGGAAGGCGGCGGTGTCGCGAGTTGACGCCTGCTCAGGCGTGGCCGGGCAGGCGGGAGGTGTCGCCGCCGCTCCCCCGGCCGGCGAGCCAGAAGAACGTCCCGGAGATCATCACACCGATCACCATCACGATCGCCATCGGCAGCGAGGAATGCGTGCCCGCGACGCCCACGAGCGGTGCGGCGAGCGAAGCGGAGAACGAGAAGCCGAGGCCCAGCATCGCCGAGCCGGTGCCGGCGAACTCGCGCGCCTGATCGGACGCGAGCGCGCCGCCGTTGCCGAAGATCATGCCCTGCGGCGCGACGGTGAAGAAGAACGCCGGCAGCACGATCCACGCCGGGGTGTCCAGGAACAGGCTCCCGATCAGCAGGGAGAAGCTCGCGAGCGAGACGATGATCAGTCCCACGCGGATGAGCTTGCGCGGGTGGATGGTGCGGGTCAGCCGCGCGGAGAGCAGCGACAGCGCCATCATGCCCATCGAGTTGATCGCGAAGCTGATCGAGTACTCGGTCGAGGTGAAACCCAGCATCTCCTGGACCACGAAGGACGAGGCGGAGACATACGCCATCAGCGCGAAGGCGGAGAAGGCGTTGACCAGCATGTATGCGACGAAGATGCGTCGGCGCAGGAGTGTGCGGCAGTTGCGCAGGAAGGTGCGGAACCCGCCCGAGTGGCGCCTCGACTTCGGCAGCGACTCAGGGATGAGCAGCAGCACGCCGATCAGCGAGATCAGGGACATCCCGGCGATGACCAGGAAGATCTCCCGCCACTGGCCGACGATGAGGATGAGCCCGCCCAGCAGCGGGGCGACGATCGGGGCGACGCCGCCCACGCCCTGCATGACGTTCATGATCCGGAACAGCTCGGGGCCGTCGGTCATGTCGATGAGCACGGCGCGGCCCAGCACCATGCCGAAACCGCCGCCGATCCCCTGCAGGACACGCAGTGCCAGCAGCGTCTCGACGTCCAGCGCCATCGCGCAGCCGATCGAGGCGAGCAGGCACAGGATGATGCCGATGAGCAGCGGGATGCGCCGGCCCATCCGGTCGGAGAGCGGTCCCGCGACGACCTGGCCGCTCGCGGTGCCCAGGAAGAACGCGGTGATCGTCAGCTGCATCCTCGAGGCGGTGGTGCCGAGCTCGCTGGCGACGTCCGGGAAGGCGGGGATGTACATGTCGGTGGCGAGCGGGCCGATCGCGCTGAGCGTGGTGAGCACGAGGATCACCATCGCAGTGACCTTGCTGCGGGTGCGGCTGAGCTGCTCCTCGGTGGGGAGCTGCGCGATGTCGGTGTCGGCCGGGTCCTCGAGCACCGGGATCGCGCCGGTGATGGTGGGGATCGACCCGGTGATCGCCGGAATCGAGCCGGTCGTGGTGGTGGGGAGCTCGCCGGTGCTGGAGCCCTCGCGGGCGGCGGAGCGGTCACCGGTGGTGGGGATCTCGCCGGTGCTGCTGGGGGTGGGAGGGGTGGGAGGGGTGGGGATCGGGTCCTGTCGAGGGTCCTCGAAGGGGGTGTCGTCGGTGGCGGGGGCCACGATGCTCCTTCCGGGCTGGCAGACGACGAGCCGGGCGGAGGATCACAGGGATCCCGCCCGGCTCGATCGGAACAGTCTATGAACGCCGACGGCGCTCGTACAGCCCCACCACGACGACAGCCGCAATATCCACCGCCATGACCACCAGCATGAACGGACCGCCCATGCCCACGCTGCGGTCGATGACGACTCCCCCACCGTCCGCGAACAGCGCGCCGATCACCATCATGAGCACGTTGTTGGTGACGTGGAAGGCGATCGGCGCCTCCAGCCCGCGGCTGAGCAGCGCCATCGCGGCCATGCACAGCCCGAACACCGTGTAGTAGGACAGCAGCCACGGATCGATCGACAGATGCGACAGGCCGAACACGATGCTCGAGCCGACCATGCCGAGCACGAGCGCGGGCTTCGCCGCCTTCGCCCAGGAACCGATCAGCGGCATGAGCGCACCGCGATAGAGCAGCTCTTCCCCTGCTGCCTGCAGCGGGGTGGTGAGCACGGCGACGCCGATGAGGGCGAGCGTCGTCCCTGTCACGGCGAAGCCTCCGTCAATCCCGGCCATCGTGGGATCGACCAGCGCCATCACGACGAGCATCACGAGGATGAGAAGGGCGAAGATGCCGCTGTAGCCGGCAAGGCGCCGCCACGCCCAGCTGCGCGGATGGGCGAGGAGCGAGCGGAGCGGCACACGCGCTACGAGCGCGGTGACCACGACGGCCAGGACGCCCGTGACCGTGAGGCTCACGTTGACCGCGGCGAGCAGCAGCGGGCTGATCGAGGCATCATCCGGAGCGCGACCGAAGGCGATCATCTCGACCACGATCACGATCATGGTCAGCACCACCTGCAGCAGGACCATCGTCAGCAGCAGGCCGGGCACGAGCAGGACCGGCTTCCACCAGGACAGCTGGAGCTGCGCCCCGAAGGGCCGACCAGGATCAGCGAAGCGCGGGCGGCGGACCGGCGCAGGAGCCGGGCCACCGGCCGATCCGTCGGCCGCGGCGGGAGCTGGCTCGCCCATCGGGCCGACGGAGGGACCACCGGCTGGTTCGACCGTGGGACCGACAGCGGGCGAGGACTGAGGAGGTTGCGGGTGCGAGGTCGAGGTGCTCATGGAAAGAGACTCCCCCGTCCGTGCCCCTGCACGGATCGGCGGAAGGGAGCCGACCGGTGCGACCTTGGTCGGCTCCCCCGCCGACCTGCGGCGACGAAAGCGCTGTGCGCAGCAGCAACGACTGCGCGGTGTGCTCAGGCGGCGGAGGAGGCGGCGGCCTGCTCGGCGAGGCGGCGCTGATAGGTGGGGTCGGTGCGCTTCAGCCAGCGGATCACGGCGGAGGTCACCGGGATCATCGCGTACTGGACGATCACCTTGTAGAGCACGCCGAGGATCGTGTACTCGAGGTACTGCTCGAAGGTGGTGATGCCGATCGCGAAGGAGGCGATCGCGCAGAAGAGGATGGTGTCGACCAGCTCGCCGAGGCCGCTCGAGGTGAACAGGCGCCCGATCAGACCCTTCTCCCCCATGCGGCGCTTCATGCGAGTGACGACGAAGGCATTCAGGCTCTGGCCGGCGAGGAAGCCGACGAGCCCGGCGAGGACCACGATCCAGACCGGTCCGAGCGCGCCTTCGAGCGCGGCCTGCTTCGCCATCCCGTACTCATCGGGGAAGGGCGGCAGCGCGATGATGACCTGGTAGCTGATGGTGGCGAGGATGCTTACGGCGAAGGAGGTGAGGATCGCGCGGCGCGCGGCGGAGGCGCCGTACAGCTCGGTGATGATGTCGCCCAGGACGTAGGCGAGGGGGAAGAGGAAGAATCCGCCGTCAGTGATGATCTCGAATCCGGTGCCGGGCACGGTCCCGAAGCTCACGCCCTTGGCGGCGCCGATCCCGGAGAGGATGACGACGGTGACCATGGCGGTCAGGAGGATGTCGAAGTGGGAGGAGCCCCGGTCGGCGTAGACGGCGCCGGCCGGGCGTCCAGACGGCGGGGCGGCGGGGGTGGGGATGTTCTGTTCTGCAGTCACCGGTGCAGGCTACACAGCACCCCGCCGCCCCGGGGAGCGCTCAGATGCCGGCTGCGCCGTAGTCCACTTCGCCCACGAAGCGCTCGAACTCGGACTCGCCGCCGTAGAAGACGTTCGAATCGCCCGCGAAGGGGCCGGAGTCGGAGTACTGCCACAGCTCCCAGCCCCACCAGCGGCCCGGCAGGGTCGTCGGGCGGGAGGAGCTGTAGGAGGCGAGGAAGAGCGGGGCGTTCTTAGGGGTCCAGTCCCCCACCACGTCGTTCCACCAGTGCAGGTTCGTGTACAGCACGGGACGGCGCAGCGTCGCGGCGCGGTAGCGGTTGGAGAAGCCCACGATCCACTCGCGCATCTCCTGCTGGCTGAGCCCGTAGTCGCGGGGCAGCCCGGAGTAGGCCTCGAAGTCGACCATGCCCGGCAGGGTGATCCCGTCGGGGGTCCAGCCGCCGCCGTTGTTGAGGAAGAAGTCGACCTGCTCCTCGGGGCCGCCGGAGTCGGGGCGGGCGAAGTGGTAGCCGCCGCGCACCAGGCCAGCGTTGCCGGCGCCGATGTACTGATGGTCGAAGGCAGGGCTGCGGTAGGAGCGGCCCTCGGTGGCCTTGACGTAGGCGAAGCGGGAGCCGAGCTCGGCCTGGCGGGCCCAGTCCACGCGGCCCTGCCAGCCGGAGACGTCCTGGCCGTGGATGCCGGCCGCGTTCGCGGCCGTGGCACCGAAAGCGGCGGTGCCGGTGCCGAGGGCGACGGCGCCGAGCGCTCCGCCGCGCAGCAGGGAGCGGCGCGAGGTGCCGGTGGCGGGAGGAGGATCTGCCGGGGGCGTGAGATGGCGGGGGCGGTAGGACGACATGTCGTCTCCTGGGGAAGCGGGGACGGGGGAAGAGCGTGCGACGGGCGTCACACCCGGCCACGCTATGCAGAGATCTCCCAGGAGGGAAGGGGCGCGCCGGAAACGGCGTGTCGCGACGAAACGGACGGACCGGGCAGGTCGAGCGTTGCCCCCCCTGTTGTCGAATGCCGCGCTCAGGCCTCGCGCGCCGACTCTCGAGGAGCGATGAAGGCGCGCAGCGTGCCGAGAATCGTGGTCGCGGCGAGCTCGGTGACATCTCGCTGCTCGAGCTGCTCGCGCAGGAGGAGATCGATGAAGATCCCCATGAGGAGCTGAGCGAGATCCTCGGCAGGCAGCAGGGCCCGCTCCCCCGAGGCTGCGAGACGCACGGTCAGCAGCGCGCCGATCTGGTCGCGCATCCGCTCTCGCTGCACCGCGAGCTCGGCACGGATCTCCTCATCGCGCAGAGAGCGCGCGATCGCGTCGGAGTACAGCAGGTACCACTGGCGGCCGTAGGGGCGGATGCCCTCGAAGACGGCGAGCATGATCCCGGCGTCGTCCACCTCGCTGATCGAGAGTTCCTCGCCGTGCTCGACGCCCGCGACCGCCTCGTCGACGGAACTGTTCGCGATCGCGAGGAGTTCCTCGGTGACCTCGTCGAACAGGGCGATGAACACCTCCTCCTTGCGGGTGAAGCTCGAGTAGAAGGCACCACGGGTGAAGCCGGCCGCCTTCACCAGGTCGTCGACCGTCACGCCGTCGATGCCCTTCTCCACGAACACCTCGAGGGAGGCGCGCACGAGCTTCGCGCGGGTGTTCTCCTTGCGCCGCGTGCCGGCGGACTCCGGCAGCGGCTCGAACAGTTCGGTCATGGCTCCTCGGGCGGGCTGTGAGGGACGTGCTGAGCACGACGGGCGATACGGGGTGTCCCCCATCTCACCCTCGCGGACCTCGTTGAAGGCGCTCAGGATGAGTGGATACTATCGCACCGATACACTCGTGTATCGAATGCGTGGGCGTCTCGACAGGGCGATCCCTCGCCCTGCCGTGCTCGTCCTGGAGGTCGCGTGTCCTCGTCCCTGTACCGTCTCGGCCTGCGCATGGCCGCGCTCCGCTGGAAGATCGTCGGCGCCTGGATCATCGGGCTGCTCGTCATCGGCGGTCTCGCCGTCGGCCTCGGCGGCACCTTCTCCTCGGACATCGAGATCCCTGGCACCGAGGGGCAGCGCGGCATCGACACCCTCGCCCACCGCTTCCCCGAGATGGGCGGCACCTCCGGCCAGGTCGTCATCCTCACCGAGGACGGCTCCCCCATCGAGGACCATGCGCAGGAGATCGACGCGCTCATGGAGCAGATCGGGGAGGTCGAGGAGGTCGAGACCGCGCCCTCCCCCTTCGATGACCTCTCCCCCGGCACCCGCTCCGAGGACGGCACCGCGATCATCGCCCAGTTCCAGATGACCGGGCAGACGGGCAGCTTCCCCGAGTCCTCCGTCCAGGAGATCCAGGACCTGGTCGATGAGGCGGACACCGGAGCGCTCGAGGCGCATCTGGGCGGGCAGGTCCTCCAGAGCGCCGACATCCCCTTCGGCGCCGGTGAGGTGTTCGGCATCATCGCCGCCCTGCTCATCCTCGCGATCGTGTTCCGCTCCTTCATCCCCGCCGCCATCCCGATCGTCACCGCGATCGTGGGCGTCGGCGTCTCGATGCTCGCCCTCGTCGCGCTCTCGGCCGGGATGGACATCCCCTCGGTCACCACCGCGCTCGGCGCGATGCTCGGCCTCGCCGTCGGCATCGACTACGCCCTGTTCATCCTCTCCCGCCACCGCGACCAGCTCGCCCACGGCGACGAAGTCGTCGAATCGATCGGCAAGGCGCTGGCGACCTCCGGCAGCGCCGTCATCTTCGCGGGCCTGACCGTGATCGTCGCGCTCGTGGGCCTGTTCATCACCGGCATCCCCTTCCTCACCGTCATGGGTGTCGCGGCCGCTGCGACCGTGGCGCTGTCCGTCGTCGTCGCGCTGACGATGCTGCCCGGCATCATGGGCATCCTCGGCGAACGGCTGCGTCCCCGCCGTGCCCGCAGGGCGATGGCCGAGCACGGCGGCGCGCTGCCCGAGCCGGACCCGGAGGAGACTCCCCGCTGGAACCTCGGCCGCACCTGGGTGCGGCTGGTGACCAAGGTGCCGGCGCTGACGATCCTCGTCGTCGTCCTCGGCGTCGGTGCGCTCGCCATCCCGATCAAGGACCTCGAGCTCGCACTGCCGGACCTCGGCACGGAGCCGACAGGCACCTCTGCCCGCGACACCTACGATCTCGTCTCCGAGGAGTTCGGTCCCGGCTACAACGGCCCGCTCCTGGTCACCGCGGACATCATCAACACCACCGACCCGCTCGGCGTGGTCGACGAGCTCGAGGCGGACATCGCCGCGCTCGACAACGTCAAGGAGATCCAGCTCGCCACCCCGAACCGCGGCGCGGACATGGCCGTCGTCGTCGTGATCCCCGAGGGCGGCCCCACCGTGCAGTCCACCAAGGACCTCGTCGCCGATCTGCGTGACAGCGCCGCCGGCTGGGAGAGCGAGCTGAAGATCTCTGACGTCACCGTCACCGGCGCGACCGCGATCGGCATCGACGTGACCGACAAGCTCTCTTCCGCGCTCCTGCCGTTCGCGATCTTCGTGGTCGGCCTGTCGCTGATCCTGCTCGCCCTCGTGTTCCGCTCGATCTGGGTGCCGCTGAAGGCCTCGGTCGGCTATCTCTTCTCCGTCGCCGCCGCCTTCGGCGTCACCTCGATGGTGTTCGAGTACGGCTGGTTCAACAAGCCGCTGTTCGTCGACGTGAACGGGCCGGTGGTCTCCTTCATGCCGATCATGGTGATGGGCGTGCTGTTCGGCCTCGCGATGGACTACGAGGTCTTCCTGGTCTCCCGCATGCGCGAGGAGTTCGTCCACACGCGCGATGCGAAGGGCTCGATCGAGCGCGGCTTCGTCGCCAACGCCCCCGTGGTCACCGCCGCCGCGCTGATCATGGTGTCGGTGTTCGCCGGCTTCGTCATCTCGGGCTGGTTCATGCTGCAGCCGATCGCGGTCGCGCTCGCCGTGGGCGTGCTCGTGGACGCCTTCGTGGTGCGCATGACCTTCGTGCCCGCCGTGCTCGCGCTGCTCGGGAAGCACGCCTGGTGGCTGCCCGCCTGGCTCGCCCGGAGCCTGCCCACCGTGGACGTCGAGGGCGAGGGGCTCGCCGCCGTCCTCGAACATCGCCGCTGGACTGAGGAGCACGGCGTGCACTCCCTCCGCCTCGAAGAGACCGTCGCCCCGCTGCTCGGTGCGAAGGGCAGCCTCGGCCCGCTCACCGGCGCGGTCCGGCCCGGCACCCTGCTCGTGGTCCGCGCGCCCGACGACGCGGCACGCGCGAGCTTCCTCGCCCTCGCCGCGGGCCGCCTCTCCCCCACCTCCGGGATCCTCGCCGTCCACGACCGGCTCGCGCCCGACGACCTCGGCGCCGTCCAGGGCCGCGCCCACTGGATCGGCGCGGGCGCCCCCGTCGCGCGCCGCCTCGTGGACATCGACGGTCGCCGTGTGGACCAGGCCGTGATCATCATCGAGCAGCTCGAGGACCTCGCCCATGCGGCGGCGACCGTCGACGACACCCTCGTCGAACGGCTTGACGCCCTGCTCGCCCGGGGCGCGACGGTCATCGTCGGCTCCCGCTCCGCCGCCCCCACCGACGCCGAGCACGGCCTCCACGAGCGCCTGCGCGATCCGCGCCGCCTGCTCGCCCTGGCCGTCCAGCGCTCCGCCGCCGAGCCCCCGGCCGCTGAATCCTCC
>Ga0079224_100001028_pt1 | contig 30648 bp, 20 predicted proteins | sample Stecom2015_FD_80414 | JGI IMG/M metagenome (GOLD analysis project Ga0079224, IMG submission 80414) | Agricultural soil microbial communities from Utah to study Nitrogen management - Steer compost 2015 | ecosystem: Environmental > Terrestrial > Soil > Agricultural land | place: USA: Utah... | reverse complement strand
GGCGCCGTTGGCGTGGATGCGCCGCTCGATGCGGTCCCACATGCCGGCGAAGGCGGGGATGTCGTTCTCGGCCTGGTCCGCCTCGAGCTCGAGGTAGGTGCGCACCGAGTCGCCGACCTGTCGCAGGCTCTCCACCTTGGCGCGGCTGTCGGCGTCCACCTCCAGGTGGGCGGCCACCCGGCGGGCGTCCTCGCCGCCGAGCTCGCCGTCGACGTAGACCATCAGCTCCAGGTCGCTCGGCCGATCGCTTGCCTTCTGCTTCGACACGTCTCAGGCCTCGAGGTCGCGCTCCCCCATGAGCTGGAGGAGCTTCTTCTGCATGTTGCGCCGCGCGTGGAACAGGCGCGACATGATCGTGCCCTTGGAGCACTGCATCGCCTGCGCCATCTCCTCGTAGGACATCCCCTCCAGCTCGCGCATGATCAAGACCGCCCGGTGGTTGTCCGACAGCTCCGCCAGGGCGGCGCCCATGTGCTCCCGCATCTCCTTCCGGATCAGGGTCTTGCCCGGGTTCTCGTCGAGCAGGCGCGGGAGCAGGCTGTCCTCGCCGACCGAGTCGGAGTCACCGTGGGCCAGGGCGTCGTTGAAGTCGACGTTCCTGACCCGGCGGGCCCGGCGGATGTGGTCGATCGCGAGGTTCATGATGATCCGGTAGAGCCAGGTGTAGAAGCTGGAGGTGCCCTCGAACTTGCTCAGGTGCCGGTGCGCCTTGATGAATCCCTCCTGGACCACGTCCAGGGCGTCGTCGGCGTTGCGCACCACGCCGTAGGCCAGGGAGTAGGCGCGCCGGTGGTAGCGCTCGAACAGGCGCCGGAAGGCGTCGTCGTCGCCCGACCGGGCCCGGTCGACCAGCTCCTGGTCGTCGATTGCTCCCTCCGTGCCATGCGAGGGTATCGACGCGTTTTCGAGGCGCTTATTCACGATGCGGGCCGCGGACATAGTACACGCCGGGGCCCCGGGGCGGCCAGTCGCCCCGGCCGGCTCCGGCCTTCCCCCCCGGGGCGGCGGCTCCTTGCTATGCTCTCCCGACGCCGTGACCCCGTGAGCGCCCCGGCCGCCATCCGCGACCTCCTCGCCGACGTGAGGCGCCGCCTGCGCGCGCTGGCCGCGATCCGGGCGGCCCTCTACCTCGCCAGCGCCGCGATCTTCCTGGCGGTGGCGGCGCCGCTTCTGGCCAGCGGATCCGGTTCGGCGCGCGCCGCGGCGTGGATCGCCGGCGCCGCCGCGGCGCTCGCGCTCGTGTCGGCGGTGGCGCTCGGCCTGTGGGCGCCGGCGCGTCGCTGGCGCGACGACCGCCGGGTGGCCCGCTGGGTCGGCCGCCGCGTGCCGCCGCTTGCCTCCGATCTCCTGTCTTCGGTCGAGCTCGCCGAGCCGCCCGCGCAGCCGGCGGCGAGCCCGCCGCGCGGCGATCACTCGCCGGCGCTGGTCGAGGCGCTGGTCGCCGCAACCGCGCGCCGGCTGGCCGAGGTGGATCGCGCCGCGCTGGTGCCGCGGGCGCCGCTCTGGCGGCCGGCGCGCGCCGCCGCGGTCGCCGCGCTGGTGGCCGGCCTCGCGCTCCTCCTCGCGCCGGCGCGGGTGACCGCCGGCTGGCGGGCGCTCCTGTCGGCGCCGCCGGGCGGCCGCTTCGCCGGCGCCGACACCTCGCCGGTGCCGCTGGTCGGCGATCTCGAGCTGACCCTCGAGCTCCCCGCCTACACCGGGCGCGAGCCGGTGCGGCTGCCGGGCGCCAGCGGCGAGGTGCGGGTCGTGCCCGGCACCCGGGTGACGGTCGCCGCCACCGCGCTCGAGCCGGTGCGCGCCGGCTGGATCGCCTTCGACGGGCCGGCGCGCGCCGACCTGCCGCTGGCGGTGGACGGCGATCGCCTGACCGCCAGCTTCGAGGTGACCGAGCCGCTCGGCTACCGCTTCCTGCTCGAGAGCCCGGGCGGCGCCCGCCGGGTCGAGGCGGCCGCCCGCGCCATCGAGATCGATCCCGACCGCGAGCCCTCGGTCGAGCTGCACGCGCCGGCCGAGGAGCTCGACGTGAGCGGCCTCAAGCGGATCGAGCTCGCCTTCGTCGCGGAGGACGACTACGGCCTCACCCGGGCGGAGCTGGTGTGGAGCGGCCCCGACGGCGCCCGCCGCATGCCGCTGGCGCTGCCGCCGCCCGGCGAGTCCGGCGACGCGCCGCGCACCGCCCAGGACAAGATCCTCTGGGACCTGGCCGAGGTGCCGCTCCAGCCGGGCGCCCGCATCACCTACCACGTCGAGGCGTTCGACAACGACGGCGTGGCCGGGCCCAAGGCGGGCCGCTCGCGCAGCTTCACCCTGCGGGTGCTCAGCCCGCGCGAGCGGCACGAGCGGCTGATCGCGCAGCAGCGCGAGCTGTTCGAGAACATGGTGCGCGCGCTCGGCGGCCGGCTCACGGTGGAGGCCGCCGATCACCGGGCGCACGAGGAGCTGCACCGGCAGACCGCGGGGCTGGCGGTCGAGCTCGGCACCGCGGCGGCGGCGCTCGAGAAGGACGAGCTGGCCGCCGAGCAGCTGGTCGCCGCGCTGACCGCGATGCGCGGCCGCATCGACAAGCTGGTCGGCAAGGAGGCGCGCGCGCTGAAGCGCGCCGGCGCCGCGGCGGCCAGGGGGGGCGACCTGCCGGCGGCGGTGGTGAGCGGCCTGGCGGCGAGCGACCGGGCGATCGTCGCCGAGCTGGAGGACGACGTCATCGAGCTGGCCGACTGGCTCGACCGCCAGGACCTGGAGAACCTCCTGGCCATCACCGACGAGATCAAGGGCCACCAGGACCGGCTGGCCAGGCTGTTCGAGGAGTACCAGCGCACCCGCTCGCCGGAGATCAAGGCGGAGATCGAGCGCGAGCTGCGCGCCCTCGAGCAGCGGCTGGCGGAGCTGGAGTCGCGCCGCGGCCAGATGGCGGCCGACGTGCTCGACCAGTTCGTCCACGCCGAGGCGCTGAAGCAGGCGCAGGCGGAGGACTGCCTCGGCCAGGTGCGGCGGCTGATGGCGGCCGGCGACGTGGCGGCGGCCGAGCGCAAGATGCAGGAGTGCACCGGCACCCTCGACCGCTCGGCCGAGGCGCTCGAGAAGGCGCTCGACGAGCTGCGCGGCGACAAGTTCAGCGAGCAGCAGAAGCGGTTCGAGGAGCTGCGCAGCGACCTGGCCGACCTGGCCCAGGAGCAGCGCGAGGTGGCCGACCAGGCTGACCGGCTGCACGAGCGCTACGCGGAGCAGGCGGCGGATCTGATGAAGGAGAAGCTGGCCGAGGAGCGCGGCGAGCTGGAGGAGCTGCTCGGCAAGCTGCGCCGGCGGGTCGCCCAGGTGCCGCGCAGCGGGGTCGGGCAGTTCGTCGAGGAGGAGCTGCAGGCGATCGACAAGCGGCTCGACGACATCGACCGCATGCTGGACGAGGCGGACCTGGCCGAGGCGCTGGCGATGGCGCGCGAGGCGGAGGCCGGCCTCGAGGTGGTGGAGTCGGAGCTGGAGGCCTCGGTCGAGGAGGACGATCGCCGCTTCCGCCGCGCCGCCGAGCGCGCGCTCGAGCCGACCCGCCGCGCCCTGCCGCTGGCCCGCAAGCTGGTCGAGGCGCTCGACCGCGCCACGCCGTCGCCGGCGCGCATCCTGGGCAAGGAGGACCTCCAGCGGCTGGAGCGGCTCGGCCGCCGGCAGCGCGCGCTCGAGCAGAAGGCAAAGAAGCTGGGCGAGCGGGCGCGGCAGATGGCCGGCGAGCTGCCCGGCCAGGCTGGCCCGCGCATGGCCGATCGCCTCGACGAGGCGGGCGACAAGATGCAGCGCGCGGCCCAGCGCATGCGGGCGCGCGATCCGTCCGGCGCGCGCCAGGAGGCGCGCGAGGCGGCCGAGCGGCTGTCGCAGGCGGAGGGGGAGGCGCGCGGCGCGGCGCGGCTGCAGCAGGCGCAGGGGCGCTCCGGGCTGCGCGACGAGCCGATCCGCATCCCCGGCGCCGACGAGTACCGCGCGCCCGAGAAGTTCCGCGAGGACATCCTCGACGCCATGAAGAAGGACCAGGCGCCGCCCTCCTACCGCGACATGGTGAAGCGCTACTACGAGGAGCTGATCCGGTGAGGCGGCCGGCTCGCCCCGCCCTCGCGCTGGCCGCGCTGGTCGCGCTGGCCGCGCTGCCCGGCGACGCCGGCGGCGCCGGCGATCTCGAGGCGGACATGGTGCGCGCGGCGCGTCACCTGTCGAGCTGGCGGTTCGAGGAGGCGCGCGAGCTGGTCGCCGGGCTGGCGGCGCGGGCGCCGCGCGCGCCGGAGACCCGCTACCTGCGCGCCGAGCTGGCCTTCCTCGACGGCGACTACCAGCACGCCATCGAGCTCCTCGCCGGGCTCGGCGACCGCGCGGTCGGCGGCAACGTCGGCGCGCTGCGCAAGCTGGCCGCCTCCACCCTGGAGGCGACCCGCGGCTTCGCCCGGGCGCGCTCGCCGGGCGGCCACTTCGCCATCTCCTACCCGCCAGGCAAGGACGAGGCGATCGTCGAGCTGACCGGCGAGGTGCTGGAGGCGGCGCACCGGGCGCTGGCCGACGACCTCGGCTACACCCCGCCCGGCGTGGTCCGCGTCGAGATCCTGCCGGCCGCGTCCGACCTGGCCCGCGTCTCCACCCTGACCGAGAAGGAGATCGAGACCACCGGGACGATCGCGCTCTGCAAGTACGGCAAGCTGATGGTGGTCACGCCGCGCGCGACCGTCTTCGGCTACCCGTGGATGGACACGCTGGTGCACGAGTACGTGCACTACGTGGTGTCGCGGATGAGCCACGACCGGGTGCCGGTCTGGCTGCAGGAGGGGCTCGCGCGCTACCTGCAGATCCGCTGGCGCGCACCGGCCGGCCGCCCGCTGTCGTCGGTGGACGAGCACCTGCTGGCCGCCGCGCTGCGCAAGGACGAGCTGATCTCGTTCGACGACATGCACCCGTCGATGGCCAAGCTGCCGAGCCAGAAGGCGGCCGCGCTGGCGTTCGCCGAGGTGGCGACCATGGTCGCCTACCTGCACGGCGAGGCCGGCACCCCCGGGCTGCGCCGCGCCATCCAGCTCATCAAGGGGGGCAAGGGGGCGCGCAAGGCGGTGGCCGAGGTGATGGGCCGGCCGTGGCCGGAGGTGGAGCGCGGCTGGAAGCAGTACCTGCGCTCGGCGCGGCTGCGCACCCAGCCGGCGCTGGCCGGCCGGGCCGAGTCGCGCCGCATCCGCTTCCGCAAGGGGGAGGGGCAGGACGAGAACGTCGGCGCCGAGGAGGTGCAGAGCGGCAAGGCGCGCAAGCACGCCCGGCTGGGCGGCCTCTTGCGCGCGCGCGGCATGAGCAAGGCGGCGGCGATGGAGTACGAGAAGGCGCTGGCGGCGGCGGGCGGGAGCGATCCGTACATCGCCGCCAAGCTCAGCCGCACCTACCTCGAGCTCGGCGAGCACGAGCGCGCCATCGAGCTGGCGGTGCCGCTCCTGGCGGCCGACGACACCGACGCGGCGCCGGCGGTGACGCTGGGTCTGGCCTACCAGGCGACCGGCGCGCCGGCGGATGCGGCCGCCGCCTTCGAGGTGGCGCTGCGGGTGAGCCCGTTCGATCCGGCGGTCCGCTGCGGCCTGGCCGAGGTGTACGGCGCCCTGGGCAAGGGGCAGCTCGCGGCGCGCGAGGAGCGCGCGTGTGCGCGAGTGCGGGAGTAGGCGTCACCCGGTGGTGCCGCGATTTGGTACATTCGAGCTTCGCGCCGCGGAGCCGTGCCCTTGAACCCGTCGTCCAAAGTCGATCCCGCCGTGGCCGCGTTTGGCGGCGAGCCAACCCAGGTGGACACCCGGACACGCGACCTCGAGGCGGTCGAGGAAGTGGCGGCGGCGCGGCGCGAGATCGCGCGCGAGATCGAGAAGCGGATCGTCGGCCAGGGGCAGGTGATCGATCACCTCCTCACCGCGCTGTTCGCCCGCGGCCACTGCCTGTTCGTCGGCGTGCCCGGCCTGGCCAAGACGCTGCTCATCTCGACCCTGGCCGAGACCCTGAACCTCCGCTTCCAGCGCATCCAGTTCACGCCGGACCTCATGCCGTCGGACATCACCGGCACCGAGGTGCTGGAGGAGGACCACTCGACCGGCCGGCGCTTCTTCCGCTTCATCCACGGGCCGATCTTCGCCAACCTGATCCTGGCCGACGAGATCAACCGCACGCCGCCCAAGACCCAGGCGGCGCTGCTGCAGTCGATGCAGGAGTACAAGGTGACCGCCGGCGGGCAGACCTACGGGCTCGAGCTGCCGTTCCTGGTGTTCGCCACCCAGAACCCGATCGAGCAGGAGGGCACCTACCCGCTTCCGGAGGCGCAGCTCGACCGCTTCATGTTCCAGGTCGACGTCGCCTACCCGACCGAGATCGAGGAGCTGGAGATCGTCAGGCAGGAGACCTCGAGCTACGCCCCGGAGCTGCGCGCGGTCCTGTCGCCGGAGCGGATCCTGCAGCTACAGCAGCTCGTCCTGCGGGTGCCGGCCGCCGACCACGTCATCAAGTACGCCGTCGCGCTGACCCGCCGCACGCGGCCGGGCGAGGCGTCGGCGCCCGAGTTCGTCCGCCAGTACGTGTCGTGGGGCGCCGGGCCGCGCGCCTCGAAGTACCTGGTCCTGGCCGGCAAGGCGCGCGCGATCCTGTCCGGCCGCTTCGCGGTGTCGGTGGAGGACATCCAGGCGCTGGCGCGCCCCACCCTGCAGCACCGGATCATCCTCAACTACCGGGCCGAGGCCGAGGGGGTGCGCTCGGGCGACATCGTGGACCGGCTGCTGGCGGGCATGGGCGGGGTGGGGTGATTTCGTCGCCCGGGTCCGCGCCCGCGGCCACGCTCGCGAGCCGGTGATGAGGCGCAGGCGGCAGACCGAGGCGCCGCCGGAGGCGGTGAGCGAGCGGGGGTTCCTCGACCCGGTCACGGTGTCGCGGCTCGAGACCCTGCCGATCAAGGCGCGCGTGATCGTCGAGGGCGCGCTGTCCGGGCTGCACCGCGCGCGCCTGCACGGCTCGTCGGTCGAGTTCGCCGAGCACAAGGAGTACTCGCCCGGCGACGAGATCCGCCACATCGACTGGAAGGTGTACGGCCGCGCCGACCGCTACTACGTGAAGCAGTACGAGCAGGAGTCGGAGCTCACCTGCTACCTGGTGCTCGACGCGACCGGCTCGATGGCGTACCGCGGGCGCGGCCTGGCCAAGCTGGAGTACGCCGCCTACCTGCTCGGCGCGCTCGCCTACCTGCTCATCCGCCAGCGCGACAAGGTCGGCCTGCTGGTGTTCGGCGACCAGACCCTCGACCGCTACGTGCCGCCGCGGGCGCGGCCGGCCCACCTGCACGACATCCTGACCGTGCTCGAGGACGTGACCCGGAGCGGCGGCCGCGGCGACGAGCCTGCCGCCGCCGCGCTCGACCGGCTGGGCGAGCTGTCGCGCCACCGCCGCAGCCTGGTGGTGCTCGCCTCCGACATGTTCGACCCGGACGCGGCCCACTCGGCCGAGGGCGGGCGCGGCGGCCCGCCGCCCCACCGCCCGGGCGGGGGAGAGGCGCTCGCGGTCCTGCGCCGGCTGCGCGCGCGCCGCCACGATGTCACCCTGTTCCAGGTGCTGGACCGCGACGAGCTGGAGCTGCCGTTCGAGGGCCTGACCCTGTTCGAGTCGCTCGAGGGCTCGCGCGAGCTCCTGGCCGAGCCCTCGGCGGTGCGCAAGGAGTACCGGCGGCGGATGACCGCCTTCCTCGACCACGTCCGCACCGGCTGCGCCTCCGGCGGGGTCGAGCACCACCTCATCGCCACCGACCGGCCGCTCGAGCTGGCGCTGCTCGAGTTCCTGACCAGCCGCGGCGGCCGCGCGGCGCCGGCCCGGAGCGGGTGATGGAGTTCTTGGCCCCGCTCATGCTGCTCGGCGCGCTCGGCGTGGCGGTGCCGATCGCGATCCACCTGATCGGCCGGCGGCGGGCGCGGCGGATCCGCTTCGCCGCGATCGACTTCCTGCTCGGCTCGGATCGCAAGATCAAGCGGCGGCTGCGGCTGCGCGAGATCCTGCTGCTGCTGGCGCGGATCCTCTCCTGCCTGGCGGTGCCGCTGGCGCTGGCCAAGCCGCTCGCCTCCTGCGAGGCGGAGGGGCCGCAGGTGGCGCGCGGGCCGCAGGCGGCGGTGCTGATCATCGACAACGCGCTGTCGTCCGGCTACCGGCTGGGCGACGCCACGCTGCTCGAGCGCTCGAAGGAGCGCGCGCGCGGCATCCTCGATCAGCTCGGCCCGGAGGCGGAGGTAGCGGTGCTGGCCACCGCCGAGGGCGCCGACCCGCCGACCGAGCTCAGCCGCGACCACCTGCGCCTGCGCGACCGCATCCGCGGCATCGAGCCGAGCGCGCGGCCGGGCGATCTGACCGCCGCGCTGCGCCGCGCCGGCCTGCTCACCGCCGGCTCGAGCCAGACCAGCCGCACGATCTACCTGCTCGGCGTGCCGGCGGCGGCGGCGCTCACGCCGGGCGAGTCGCCGTGGCCGAGCGGGCCGGCGCCGGAGCTCCGCGTGGTCGACCCGGCCGAGGGGGAGGAGCTCGACAACCTGGCGGTCACCGGGATCGAGATCGAGCCGGACCCGGACTCCGGCGCGCGCGGCGTGCGGGTCATCGCCGAGCTCACCAACCACGGCGGCGACACGGTGCGCGAGCGCGGCGTGGCGCTGCGGATCGACGGCCGGGTGGTGGCGCGCGGCCTGGTCACGGTCGAGGCCGGCCGCGCGCGCAAGAAGCGGTTCACCGCGGTCCTGCCGTCCGGCGCGCGCGCCGCCGAGATCACGGTCGAGGCGGAGCCGGACCGGCTCGCCCTCGACGACCAGCGCCACGCGCTGGCCGAGCTGCGCGCCGAGATCCCGATCCTGCTGGTCAACGGCGACCCGAGCTCGGTGCGCTACGAGGACGAGCTGTTCTACCTGTCCGCCGCGCTGCGCCCGGGCGACCGCGCCGACAGCGGCGCGCGCCTGCGCATCACCACGCCGGAGGAGCTCGGCGAGGTGGAGCTCGACGAGGTCGCGGTGGTGGTGCTGGCCAACGTGCCGGCGCTGCCGACCGGGCTGGTGACGCGGCTCCGGCAGTTCGTCGAGGCGGGCGGCGGCCTGCTGATCGCCGCCGGCGACAACCTGGTGGTGGACGCCTACAACGAGCGCATGCTGCCGCTCCTGCCCCAGCGGCTGTCCGGCGTGGTCGACCTGGTGCACGGCGCGCGCGGCGAGGAGCGGAGCGGACGCGCCCTGCGGCTGTCCAAGCTGGAGGTCGACCACCCGGTCTTCTCGGTGTTCCCGCCGGACGCGCCCGGGCTGCGCGAGGCCGGCTACTCGCGGGTGGTGCTGGTCGGGCCGACCACCGACGTCGGCCGCCGCCGGGTGCTGGCCCGCTACGACAACGGCACCGCCGCGCTGATCGAGGCGGAGGTCGGCGCCGGCCGGCTCATGCTGTACACCTCCACCCTCGATCGCGACTGGAACGACCTGCCGATCCACCCCGGCTTCGTGCCGCTGGTGCAGCAGGCGGCGCGCCACCTGGCCGGCCTGTCGCTCGAGGGCGGCGCCCGCCAGGTGACGGTCGGCCAGCCGCTCGTCATCGACGTCACCCCGGACACAGAGCGGGTGGAGGTGAGCCTGCCGGGCGGCGGCGAGTCGGTCATCGAGGGGGAGCGGCTGGAGGAGCGGCGCCAGGTGCGCTTCAACGCCACCGAGCGGCCGGGCTTCTACCGAGTGACCACGGTGGCCGCCGCGCCGGGCGACGGCGAGGCGCGCCGCGAGGTCGCCTTCGCGGTCAACCTCGATCCGCGCGGCTCCGACCTGAGCCGCGCCTCGCTCGAGGACCTGTCCGGCGGCGAGCAGGCGGCCGCGCGGGCCGGCGCGCCGCAGGCCGGCCCGCACCGGCGCCGGGTCGAGCTGTGGCACGCGGTGGCGGCGGCGCTGATGCTGTTCCTGCTGGTCGAGTCGATCCTGGTCTGGCGCCGCTAGGCAACCGCCAGGCGCGGGCCGCGGATCGGGCACCCGGTGCTCGGGCGCCGCGGATCAGGCGAGCGCCGCCGCCAGCTCGCCGCCGCCGCCCAGCACCGACAGCGCCGGCGCCGGCGCGCGGTGCTCGAGGCCGTCCTTGAGCGTGCGGACCGCGGCGGCGGCCAGCGCGACCCGCGCGCGGAACGAGGCGTCGCGCTCCGCCGCGCGCACCAGCGCCTCGAGCGCCGCCTGCTGGTGGTCCTGGTCGCGGCACAAGAGCAGCGCGTCGCAGCCGGCGGCGACCGCCCGCACCGCGGCGTCGCCGATCCCGATGTGCTCGGCGATCGCCTTCATGTCGAGGTCGTCGCTCACCACCAGGCCGCGGTAGCCGAGCTCGCCGCGCAGGATGTCGCCCAGCACCCGGCGCGACAGGGTGGCCGGCACGCCCGGGTCGATGGCGTCGAACACCACGTGCGCGGTCATCATCATCGGCAGGCCGGCCTGGGCGGCGCGGGCGAACGGCACCAGCTCGACCTGGCGCAGGCGATCGAGGTCGTGGCCGAGGCGCGGCAGCGCCAGGTGGCTGTCCTGGTCGGTGTCGCCGTGGCCGGGGAAGTGCTTGCCGCAGCCGAGCACGCCGGCGGCGGCCAGGCCGCGGGCGAACGCCAGCGCGCGGGCCGCGGCCACCTCCGGCGCGCGGCCGAACGCGCGCTCGCCGATGACCGGGTTGTCCGGGTTGGTGTGGACGTCGAGCACCGGCGCGAAGTCGGCGTCGAAGCCGAGCGCGCGCAGCTCGTTGCCCATCTGGGCGCCGATCTGCTCGGCCAGCTCCTCGGCGCGCTCGCCGGCGCGCTCGAGCCGCAGCATCGGCGGCCACACGGTGGCCGGCGCGCGCACCCGCTGCACCGTGCCGCCCTCCTGATCGACCGCGATGAGCAGCGGCTCGCCGCTCTCGGCTCCGGCGGCGTGCAGCGCGCGGTTCAGCTCGAGCAGCGCCTCGACGTCGACCCGATCGCCGTCCGCTCCCTGGCTCAGCACCAGGTTGCGGCGGAACAGCACGGCGGCGCCCGCCTCGCCGGCCGCCAGCCGGCGGCGCAGGTCGGGCGCGACGGCGGTGCCGTCGAAGCCGATCCACAGGAGCTGGCCGACGTCTCTCAGGAGGTCCGCGCTGGGCACACCCGGATCCTAAACCAAGGAGCGCGCGGCGCCCCGATCAAGGTGGCGCAGACAGGCCGTTGCAGCTCAGGCCATCCGGCGGATCGCACGTGGGGGAGACCAGCGCGGTGAGCTCCACGAGGTACCAGGCGTCGCCCAGCTCCGAGGTGCGGCGGAGCGGGACGTACCAGGTGCCGGGCGGCCGCTGGGTGACCACCGCAGCCTGCAGGACCGCGTCGCAGGAGTCGAGCACCGGAAGCGGCTCGGCGCCGGGAGCGTCGAGCGGGCGCAGGCCGACCAGGTAGTCGCCCTGGGCCGGGCCGCCGATCACGCTCCACGTGCACCCGGTGAGGTCGTTGCCCGGCAGGATCACCTCGCGGCCGGCGCACTGCTCGCCGGTCACCGACTCGATGCCGACCTTGCACGCGATGATCTGGCTGTCCGCCTCGTCGATGGCGCAGATGTACGCGTCGGCGGCGGCCGCCTCCTCGCACATGGCGTAGGCGTCGCACGCGGCGTCGGGCAGGCGGTCGGTCTCGGCGGTCGGCACCTGGCAGGCGCCGACGTACTCGCCGCTGCCCGCCTGCTCGAGGCAGCTCCGCACGCCCAGGTAGCAGCCTCCCGCCCCGTCCTCGCCGAAGCAGGGCTCGATCTCCAGGAAGGCGCCGTCGCAGTCGTCGTCCACCCCGTTGCACGCCTCGCGCGCGCCCGGGTGGACCGCCGGATCCTCGTCGGCGCAGTCGACGTAGCGATCGAACAGCCCGCAGCCGCCGATGATGGAGCCGCACGCGGTGTAGCCGTCGCCGTCGCGGTCGAGCAGCGGGTCCTCGTCGCACTCCCAGTCGCAGTCGTTGTCGGCGCCGTCGCAGATCTCGGCGGCGCCCGGGTAGGTCTCGTCGTCCTCGTCGTTGCAGTCGGCCTTGTCCTCCGAGACGACGCAGGAGCCGTCCTCGAGCAGCTTGCTGCCGCACGAGGTGTAGAGGTCGCCGTCGAGGTCGAGGCCGTCGTCGCAGGCGCCGTTGCAGTCGTTGTCGACCCCGTCGCAGACCTCGTCGGCGCCCGGGTGGACCAGCCGGTCGGAGTCGTTGCAGTCGCCGTCGCAGGTGGTGACCAGGTCGCCGTCCTCGTCCACGTTCTCGTCGGCGGCGCCGTCGCAGTCGTCGTCCACCGCGTTGCCGCAGGTCTCGTTGGCGCCGGGGCTGACCGCCGGATCGAGGTCGTCGCAGTCGCCGTCGGCCCAGCCGTCGCAGTCGCGGTCGGCACCCTTGCCGATGGAGACCAGCCGGCCGTGCTGGTCGACGTAGGTGAGGCAGCCGGTCTCGCTCACCCCGAGGCCGTCCGGCAGGGTGGCCGACAGCACCACCTGCCAGCGCGCCACCGCGCCGTCGACGAACGGCACTGGCTCCGGCAGGGCGCCGAAGCCGACCACCTCGTCGCCGCGCATCGCCAGCACGGCGACCATCACCCCGGCCTCGCGCTCCTCGCCGGGCCGCAGCATGAGCAGGAACGGCTCCTCGGCCAGGTCGCGGCCGTCCAGCATCGCCGCCTCCTCCGGCTCGAGGTCGACGAAGTGGGACGGGTAGTCGGCCGACAGATCGGTGCCGACGTGGAGCTCGAGGCGGCCGATGTCGGCCGGGACGGTGTCGTCGCGCGTGACCTCGATGAGCAGGCCGGTCTCGGTGCCGCAGGCGAGGGCGGACATCGAGAGCGCGAGCGCCGCGGCGGCGCGGGACGAGAAGCGACCGTTCATACCCACCCCCGCGGATCATGGTAACGCGGCTGACCGATGCGGCGCGCGATCTCGCGCACGGGCGGCGGGGTGCGAGGGGTGGTTACACGGCCGGGGCGGCGCGCGCTGGTCGGCCCCTCAGCGGGCCGACCAGGGGACCGACTCGCCGACCAGGTCCAGCCGCGCCGGGGTGTCGGTCGCGCTGTAGAGCGCCCAGGTGCGCCGGCCGGCGTACTGGAAGACCGCGACCACCTCGCGCCGGCCGTCCTGGTCGAAGTCGGCGACCGCGAGGACATCCATGCCGCGCCAGTCGCGCGGATCCCCCGGCGGCACCGCCGCGCGCAGGGCGAAGCGCGGCTCGCAGCTCCCCTGCCCCGCCGGCACCGCCATCACCTCCTCGGCCGGGCCGCGCGACTCGTCGAGGAAGGCGGACGCCGGGAACGCCTCGTCCGCGCCGTCGCCGTCGACGTCGAACCGGAGCTGGCCGCCCGCCACGCAGGCGCCGGCCACCGGCAGGTCCACTGGATCCGGATCCTCCTCCACCGGCCGCGCCTCGAAGCCGCCGGACGGCTCGAGCAGCGAGACCGCCAGGCCGCAGTGCTCCTGCATCGCGACGCAGGGCGCCTCGAGCTCGACCGCGCCGGCCGGCGAGCGCGGCCTCTCGCACGGCGAGCCGCCGGCGTAGCCGCCGATCGCGGCGACGCCATCGTCGACCTGGGCGGCGCCGGCCACCGAGAACAGGCCGACCCGCCGGCCGTCCCAGCCGAGCACGGTGAACTGGCGCGCGGTGCGCCGCTCGAGGGGCGCGGCGAGATCGCCGGGCGCCGCGCTCCAGCCGACGCCGTGCACGAACATCGGGAGCACCGCGGCGCGCCCGGCGGCGGCCTTGGGGCACATCTCGCCGACCAGGACGTCGCGCCCGCCGGCGCGCGGGCCGCCGGACACCGAGCCGCGCGACGGCCCGGGCGCCACGCGGTCGCCGCCGGCCGGCTCGTCGGCGCCGGGATCGACCCGCGGGCCGCAGGCGGTGGCGAGGCAGGCCGCGCTGGCGAGCGCGGCGCGGCGGGCGAGGCGGAGGGACATCATGCGGAGGCTACCCCGCGCCGGTGACGGGGGCGGGCCGGTCGTTTCGGCCCGCTGGCGGGCAACGGGGTTGCCCGGACCGCGGTCCTATCGCCGACTAACGGCCGAAAAATCAGCCGGATTCTCGCCGGGTGGCGAATTGACGTCGCTGACCTGGCCCCTTATAGTGCGCCCCCAACCCCCGGAGAAGGCGGATGTCCGCGCGACTCTTCACCTTTCTCATCGCAACGGCCGCCGCATCCGCGGTGGCCTGGTCCGCTCCCCGGACCGCCCTGGCCCAGACCTCCCCGGGCACTCCTCCGCCCGGCACCACCACGGTCGGCCCGGAGGAGAAGCCAGAGGGCGTGGCCGAGCAGGCGCCGAGCACCCCGGGCGCCCTGCCGACCACCCCGGTCCTGCCGCCGCCCCAGAGCAAGCGGACCGAGTACCAGCTCCTCGAGCTCAACGGCTTCTATCGCTTCCGCGGCGACTGGTTCAAGAAGTTCCACCTCGGCTTCGATGACCGCGGCCCCGGCGGCGCGCCGTTCCCGCGCCCGCTCGGCTGCCTCGAGACCGACGGGGTGGACAAGCCCTGCGAGGACACCCTCAAGTCGGCCAACATGCGGCTCCGGCTCGAGCCGGTCATCCACATCGACGAGAAGACCTCGGTCCACATCCAGGCGGACCTGCTCGACAACGTCGTCTACGGCTCGACCCCGGAGGGGCTCATCGCCGACGGCACCCCCGGGCGCCGCCGCGACATCGCCATCGGCGCGCTCGACTACAACCAGGACGCGCCGGTCGCCGGCCAGAACCACCTGCGCGACTCGATCGTCATCAAGCGCGCCTGGGCCGAGGTGGAGACGCCGTTCGGCCTGCTCAAGTTCGGCCGCATGCCGAGCCACTGGGGGACCGGTATCTTCCACAACGCCGGCGGCTTCGACCCGATCCACGGCACCTACAACCTCGACACCGACTACGGCGACACGGTGGACCGGGTCTCCTTCACCGCCGGCATCCCGGGCACCGAGCTGCGCGCGTCGCTGGCGATGGACTGGGCGTCCACCGCGCCGAGCGCCGGCCAGACCGACCTGTTCTTCGGCCAGCAGGACGGCCAGCCGTGGGACCTCGACGACAACGACGACGCCAACCAGTGGACGTTCGTGCTGTCGCGGCTGGACTCGCCGGTGGACTTCCTCGACAAGGTGCTGTCGGGCGAGCTGGCGCTCAACTACGGCGCCCACGTGACCTACCGGACCCAGGACTGGGACCAGACCGGCTTCGTGCTGGGCGAGACCCCGGACCCGAACCTGTTCGTGCCGCGCGACTACAAGGCGTACATGCCGGACGTCTGGCTGCACCTGGGCTGGGGCGACCTCGACTTCGAGCTCGAGGCGGTCGGCGTGCTCGGCTCGATCCAGAACCTGTCGGACGTCGGCATCAACGAGGAGGTGGACATCCGCCAGTGGGGCGGCGTGGCGCGGCTGGTCTACCACTTCCTCGACCGCGACCTCCGGCTGGGCGGCGAGGCGGGCTTTGCCTCCGGCGACCAGTGGGACAACGATCCGCAGGGGGCGACCCACATCCGCAACCTGCGGCCGTTCGGGATGCGGCCGGGTGACGAGACGATCAACCAGTTCATCTTCGACCCGGACTACCAGATCGACCTCATCCTGTTCCGCGAGCTGATCGGCGCGGTGACCAACGCGATCTACATCCGGCCGAGCTTCGAGTACGACATCACCGACCGCTTCCGCATGCGCATCCAGAACGTCACCAGCTTCGCGCACAAGCGGGTGTCGACGCCGGGCAACGGCATGATGTACGGCGTCGAGTTCGACGGCGACGTCGAGTACCACCACGACGGCTTCTCGGCCGGCATCGCCTACGGCGTGCTGTTCCCGCTCGGCGCCCTCGACCACCCGAGCGACGCCGGCGGCGCGCTGGGCGGGCCCGGCTTCGGCTACGGCGACAACGCCGGCGACGCCGAGACGGCGCAGACCATCCAGATGCGCCTGATGCTCCAGTTCTAGCTGTCGGCCTCAGCCGTCAGCGCGCCGGATTCCCGCTGCGCTGACGGCCGACAGCTAAGCGGGGGCGTCATGGGGCCGAGGTAGGGTGCCGCGATGGCGGCGGCCAAGGCGAGGACGCTCTACCGGTGCCAGGCGTGCGGGCACGAGGAGAGCCGCTGGCACGGCCGGTGCGCCGGCTGCGGCGAGTGGAACAGCCTGGTCGAGGAGGTGGCGGTGCGCGGCGCGGCGGCGGCCCGAGGCCGGGTCGGCGCGGCGGCGGCGGGAGCGCCCGGCAGCGGGCCGGTGCCGGTGACCGAGGCGGCCGAGGAGGCGCCGGCCGGCGCGCGGCTGGCCACCGGGCTCGGCGAGCTGGATCGGGTGCTGGGCGGCGGGCTTGTGTCCGGCTCGCTGGTCCTGCTCGGCGGCGAGCCGGGGGTCGGCAAGTCGACGCTCCTGTGCCAGATGCTGCACGGCGTCGCCGAGCGCTCCGGCGGCGCGGTGCTGTACGCCAGCGGCGAGGAGTCGGTGGCCCAGGTCGGCATGCGGGCGCGGCGGGTCGGCGCGCGCGCCGCCTCGCTGTCGCTGATGGCGGAGACCTCGCTCGAGCGCATCCTGGCCGAGGCGGAGCGTGCGGCGCCGGCGGTGCTGGCGATCGACTCGGTGCAGACGATCCACACCGCCGAGCTGTCGTCGATCCCCGGCTCGATCGGCCAGGTGCGCGAGTGCGCCGCCCGGCTGATGGGCTTCGCCAAGGGGCGCGGGATCGCCACCGTGCTGGTCGGCCACGTCACCAAGGACGGCCACATCGCCGGCCCCAAGACCCTCGAGCACATGGTCGACGTGGTGCTGCAGTTCGAGGGGGACGGCGCCGGGCCGTACCGGATCGCGCGCGCGGCCAAGAACCGGTTCGGCTCGACCCAGGAGGTCGGCGTGTTCGAGATGCGGTCGGACGGGCTGTCGGAGGTGCTGAGCCCGTCGCAGCTCTTCCTGGCCGAGCGGCCGGAGGGGGCGCCCGGCTCGGTGGTGGTGGCGAGCGCCGACGGCAGCCGGCCGATCCTGGTCGAGGTGCAGGCGCTGGTCGCGCCGCCGTCGGCCGGGATCGGGCGGCGGACCGCGGCCGGGGTGGACACCAGCCGGGTCTCGCTCCTGCTCGCGGTCCTGGCCCAGCGGGCCGGCTGCGACGTCCTGCAGAGCGATGTGTTCGTCAACCTGGCCGGCGGCGCCCGGGTGAGCGAGCCGGCGGTCGATCTCGGCGTGGCGCTGGCGATCGCCTCGGCGGCGAGGCGCCGGCCGATCGACCCGCGCACGGTCGTGTTCGGCGAGGTCGGCCTGGCCGGCGAGGTCCGCTCGGTGGCGCTTCCCGAGGTGCGCCTGGCCGAGGCGGTCAAGCTCGGCTTCACCCGCTGCGTGCTGCCGCGGCAGAACCGCGCCCGGCTGGCGGACGACTGCGGCCTCGAGCTGGTCCCGGTGGCGCACCTGGGCGCGGCGCTCGAGGTGCTGTAGTAGCTCAGCCGAAACGCCGCGAGCCCGGCGGGGCTCTGCGCCTGCCGGGCTCGCGTCGCGGCTGGTGGCCTCGTGGGGTGGGGCGCGCCTGCGGCGCGACCGACGCTAGTTGCCGCCGCTGTTACAGGGCGCGATCACGCACTGCGCCTCGGGCAGGGTCGGCTTCGGCAGCGGGGGGCACTCGGCCGCCTGGGCCAGCGAGACCGCCCAGGTGTAGTCCTCGAACTGCGCCTCGGCGACCACCTGCGGCTGACCGCACATGTTGTAGACGATGATCGAGCCGGGCCGCACGATGCGGGTGACCTGGCGGTACCACACGCCGTACATCGACGGGATGATATCGCCGGCGATCTCGCTCGAGATGCTGGTCGAGGACGAGACCTCCCAGAACTCCCCGCCGCCCTTGGTCACGCCGTACGACTCGGAGTTGGTGAACGCCCAGCTCTCGGTGTCGGCGGTCGAGTAGTCGTGGCCGACCGTGTAGCCGGTCGACACGCTGCCGTGCACGCTCTCGCCGTAGGAGTGGGTCACGCCGTACTCGGCCGACACGCTGCCGCCGATGAAGCCGAGCGGGTTGATGCTGATGCCGCCGCCGCCGGAGAAGCTGTCGCTGCGGTTCCACTCGGCCGACCAGCCGTACTCCTCGTTGCGGCTGTAGTTGATGCTCACGCCGTTGCGCTCCTCGTGGGAGGTCGAGTACTGGCCGGAGTGCTCGGTCACCCAGTTCTCGTCCCAGTGGTAGGAGACCTGGCGGCTGCGCGACTGGGTCTCGGTCTCAGTGTAGCGCACCATCTGGCCGTTGATGCCGCCGGCGATGCAGCCAGACACCGGCTGCGGCGCCTCGATCTGGGCGATCTGCGGGTTGCCCCAGTCCACGTACTCGACCGGGCGGTGCACGCCGAAGGCGTAGATGTTGGAGGCCTGGCGCCCCTCGGCGTCGCGCGCCGTGATGAGCAGCTCGGCGATGTAGAAGACCTGGCCCTGCGGCACCTCCGGCAGGAACAGCTCGCCGTTGTCACCGAAGTTGGCCACCTGGCCCTCGGCCGGCTGGCGGAACACGCGCGGCCGGCCCTCGAGGCCCGGCTCGTTGAGGAGCTGGTAGGTGAAGTTGACCGGCTCGATGCCGACCGCCTCGACCGTAATGCGGTAGGGGAAGCCGCCGAGCAGGCGCTTGGCCGGCTGCTCACAGGCGGCGGTGACCGGCTGCAGGTCGCGCACGATCACGCTCGGACCGATGCGCAGATCCATCGGCAGCGGCTCGCCCCAGGCCTCGTTGCCGTCGAGGTCCACGTTGACGCCGGTGACGGTGCCGATGAAGGTGCCGAGCTCGTTCCCGGTCGGCGAGAAGGGCACCTCGAACGGGCCGACGTTGGCCCAGACCAGCCGGCTGCCGGATCCCCAGTGGGGACGGATCCGGTGCTCGACCGCGTAGGTCTGGCCGTCCTCGGTCACGTACTCGCCCTCGAAGTGGAGCTCGGTGTGGCCTTCCTTGCCGGTCAGGTAGCCCTGCCCGATGAACTCGAGCGCCTGCCCCACGCTGACCTCCGACTTGGAGGCGGCCAGCAGGGTCGGAGCGCCGACGTCCGCGTCGCCCCCGGCGCCCGCGCAGGCGGCGAGGGCAAGGGAACCAGCGAGCCAGATCGAGTTGAGACGCATCATGAACCTCCCGGCGGTGGACCTGTTCAAGTCCCTTGCCAACTCGAATGCATCGGCATTTCGAGCAGTTGCCGCGCAGCGGCGGGGTCAACCGACCCGGACGAGGCGGCTACCCGGGCTGGCGGCGGCTCCTCCTGTCGCCGGGCAAACCGCCGTTTGCAGTGGCCAAGTGACCGGCCACAAACGAGCCGCGGCGCGCCCCCGATCACCCTCCCGTTGGCGCGGTCCGTGCTTTACTGGAGCCCGGTGCGCCTCGCGAGCTGTTCCATTCTCGGCTTCCTCCTGGTCTCGTCGGCCTGCAAGGTCGATCCGCCCGACGACGGCAAGACGAATCCGGACGCCGGCCCCTCCGGCCTCCGGGCACCCCGGGTCGAGGCGCCGGAGCGGACCCCCTTGACCACGGTGGCGATCCGCGGCCGGGCCGACGGCGCCAGCCGGGTGGTCATCAAGGACGAGGAGACCCAGGACGCCACGGTCAGCCCGCTTTTGCCCGGCGGCGACTTCTGCGTCGAGACGATGATCCCGGCCGGCGCCGCGTCGAGCTTCCTGGTCTACGGCGTGGCCGAGGACGGCAACATCTCGGAGCCGGCCTCGCTCCAGGTGACCCACGACAACAACTCGCCGCCGCCGGCCAACCCGAAATGCACCGACGGCGGCGAGTGCGCCGCCGAGGAGGAGTGCGGCAACGACGCCGACGACGACTGCAACGGGTTCCGCGATGAGTGCGACCCGCAGTGCAACGGCTGCGAGGACGACTACCTCGAGCCCAACGACACCCCGTTCTCGGTCCCGATGATCACGGCCGACACCTACCCGGACCTCAAGATCTGCCCGTGCCGCGAGGACTGGTTCTCGTTCCTGGTCGGCGAGGGCGGCCGCATCAACGCGACCATCTCGTTCGACCACGTCGCCATCGACATCGACATGGAGCTGTGGCGCGCGGCCGACGCCGAGGCCCACAGCGGACAGCCGGTCGCCTCCTCGCGCAGCACCAACGACAGCGAGGAGATCGACTACACCTCGACCGGCCCGGGCGCCTACTACCTGCGCATCTACTCGTTCCGCGCCGACGGCCAGGGGAGCTACACCCTCAGGGTGGACTAGGCGGGCCGGGCGGGCCCATCGCCGCCGGGGCGCCCTACTTCTTCTTCTTCGGCGCCTTCTTCTTCTTGCCGGCGGGCTTCTTCACCGTCCCGCCGAGCCCCTCGATCGCCTCGACCGCCGCGCTCTCCGCCTCCGCGTCCTTCCCGCGCACCAGGCCGAGGTAGCTCTCGAACGCGCGGATGGCGCTCTCGCGGTCGTGGTTGGCCCGGTACGACACGCCGAGATCCCACCACGCGTCGGCCATGGTCGGGTCGAGCTGCACCGCCTGCTCGTAGGCCGGGATCGCCTTGTCGTACAGCTCCTGGGTCCGGTAGACCACGCCGAGGTTGAAGTGGTAGTGGGCCACCTCGCCGTTGAGCTCGATCGCGCGCTTGAACATCTTCTCGGCGGCGGCGATCTCCCCGGTCACGCGGAACGCGAGGCCCAGGTTGTTGGCGATCTGATCGTCGTCGCGCCGGAGGCGGTGGGCGCGGCACAGGTGGGCGACGGCTCCCTTGTTGTCACCCTTCTGCCGCTTGATGGTGCCGAGGTTGGCCTGCACATCGGCGTCGTTCGGGTCGAGCTTGCAGGCCCGCTCGAGGGCGGTGATCGCCTCGTCGATGCGGCCGGCCCGGTAGTAGGCCATGCCGAGGTTGGACCACAGGACCGCCTCCTTGGGCCGGAGGCGGGTCGCCTGCTCGTAGGCGTTCACCGCCCGGGCGTAGTCCTTCTTCAGCTTGTAGAGGCTGCCGAGCGAGGCCCAGGCCAGGGCGTGGTCGGGGTCGGCCGCGACCGCCCCCTCCAGCTTGGCGATCGCCTCGTCGTTTCGCCCCTGCTCCTTGAGGGTGAGCCCGTCTCGGAAGAGAGCGTCGGCCGGCCCCGCGGCGGCCGGGCCGGCCCCGAGCCCGAGCGCGGCGGCGAGAACGGCGATCGAGAAGAGGGTGCGGACCGTGCGAGTCATGCCGGTCGAAGATATCATCCCCCGCCGTGGGGCGTCTTTCCTGGCTACCGCCGCGGCTTCTCCTGGACGGCGGGATGGGCACCGCCCTGATCGCGCGCGGGCTCGACCCCGCCGCCTCGCCGGCCGAGGCGTGGAACCTCAGCCACCCGGAGCACGTGCGCGACGTGCACCGCCGCTTCGTCGAGGCGGGCTGCGGCGCCGTGCAGACCAACACCTTCGGCGGCAACCGCATGCGCCTCGGCGCCTTCGGCCTGGCGAGCCGGCTCGAGGAGATCAACCAGTCTGCGGTGGCGCTGGCGCGCGGCTCGGCGCCGGCCGGCGTGCTGGTGATCGCGTCGATCGGCCCGACCGGCGCGGTGCCGCCGCCCGAGGGAGACGCCGACCTGGTCGAGCTGGAGGAGTCGTTCGCCGAGCAGGCGACGGCGCTCGCCGCCGGCCTGGTCGACCTCATCCACCTCGAGACCTTCTATCACCCCAAGGAGCTGCGCGCGGCGCTGCGCGGCTGCCGGGCCGGCGCGCCCGGCCTGCCGGTGGTCGCCTCGCTGGCGTGCAAGAAGGTCGGCGCGTCCTACGCCACCGTGATGGGCTTCCCGGCCGAGGCCGCGCTCGGCGTCGCGCTCGAGGAGCACGCCGACGGGGTCGGCATCAACTGCAACCTGGTGCCGGCCGACATGCTGCCGCTCCTGGAGCGGGTGCTGTCCCGCGCGCAGGTGCCGGTCTTCGCCCAGCCGATCATCGCGCCGTCAGGCGCGCCGCCGCTCTACCCGGACGAGTTCGCCGCCGGCGTGGCGGCGCTGTTCTCCGCCGGCGCCCGCGCGGTCGGCGGCTGCTGCGGCACCAGCCCCACCGACCTGGCCGCCGCCCACGACGCCCTCGCCCTCGGCTAGCACGCCGCCCAGCAGCGGCCACGGCGCCGGCCGAAAAGAAAAACGGCCGCGCGCCGGGAGGCGCGCGGCCGGTGTGTCGTGCTCGGGCCTTGCCTAGAAGGTCAGGCGCAGACCGAAGCGAGCGCTGAGGGGCGCCTGGCGAACCGTGGTGTTCTTGTAGTTCGGGTTCACGACCGGCGCGGCGTTGGTCGGCAGGAGGTCCACACCGAACGCCTTGGCGTGCTTGAGATCCTCCTCGTCGCCACCCACGATCGGGTTCACCGTCTCGAAGGTGTAGGTCTGGTCAACCTGGAGCTCCGGCTGCTGGTTGAACAGGTTGAAGATGTCGACGAACGCCTCGAGGCGCATCCCGTCGGACAGCTGGCGGCCGTAGGCCAGGTGGGTGTCGAACCGGGTGGTGAGACCCATCCGGCCCGCCTCGCCGCGCGGCAGGATGAACGACTCGTCCGTGCCGTACAGGAGGTTGCCGCCGAGCGTGTTGATCGGGGCGCCCGAGGCGGCCCGCACGCGGCCGCCGAAGGTGAAGTAGCCGACCTGCTCCACCGGGAGCCGGTAGAAGCCGTCCACCTTGACGTTGTGCGGGCGATCCGACGCGAGGTCGCCGTAGCGGTTGGCCATCAGCTCCGGCAGGTCGTACATCGAGGTCAGGTTCGGGTCGAGCTGCCCCGTCTCGGTCGAGAACAGGCCGGGGAAGTTACCGCGCAGCTTCGAGTAGGTGTACGAGGCGGTCATCATGAAGTGCTTGGTGAACCGCCGCTCCGCCGTGATCTGCAGCGCGTCGTAGGTCCGCTTGGGCGAGTCGAACAGCGCCGAGCCCTCGGTCAGGTCGGCCAGCGTCCGGAGGTACGCCGCGCGCTCCGGATCGGTCTCGGTCATCGCCTCGGCCCGGAGGGCCGCCACCTCGTCGGCGTCGAACTCGCCGGGGTTGGCGATGAAGTAGTTGTGCGCGCCGTCGGTCGAGATGTCCTCGATGATCCGACCGAGATCGCGGCGGATGTACGCGGCGCCGAGCTTGAGGTCCGGAAGGATCTCGTACTCGGTGCCGACCACGATCTCGTCGAGGTACTGCGCGCCCAGGCCCGGCTGGACCAGGGTGTCGCTGCCGCCCGCCGCCTGGGTCTGCAGCAGGCCGCCGACCTCGTCGCAGGTGTTGACCGGATCGAACGGATCGCAGAAGTCCGGGTGGACGACGTTCTGGTAGATCGACTCACCGCCGTAGGCGCGGACGTTGATGTCCATCGGGATGGACTCGTAGAAGCGCCCGTAGTGGCCGTAGACCTTCGAGCGGCCCTCCTGCGTCCAGTCGTAGATGACGCCGACGCGCGGCGCCAGCATGTTGTTGAGGGTGAAGGCCTCCTCGCCGATCTCCTCGCCGGTGTTCGGCGAGATCTGCCCGACGAGCTGGGAGGCGGAGTACAGCGTCTGCCGCTCCCAGCGGAGGCCGGCGTTGACGGTCAGGTTCGGCAGGATCGACCAGGAGTCCTGGACGTAGGCGCCGAGGTTCCGGGTCCGGGTGTCGGCGGACAGGTCGTCGCCCGGGGCGATCTCCTCGCCGTCCGGTCCGAGGAAGCGGCGGATGACCCACGCGCCGCTGGCGACCTGGATGTAGCGGGCGCCGTTGCTGTACTGGCGGGCGGAGTCGTAGGTCTGCTCCTCGATGTCGGCGCCGGCCTTGATGACGTGGTGGCCGGCCGCCTGAACCCGCTGGGTCACCGAGGCGAGGCCGCTGAGGCGCCGCGCGTTGGTGTCCTCGATGAAGCCGACGCCGCCGGTCCGGTATCCGATGACCGGGCAGTTGGTGATCATCGGGTAGGGATCGGACGCGGACATGTCGTCACACCCTTCCGGCACGCCGCCGTAGTTCTGCTCGTAGCGGGCGAAGTCGGTGAGCGGGCGGGCGCCCTGGTAGAGGACCAGGCTGCGGCTGCCGTCGCCGGCGAAGCCGGGCGTCTGGTCCACGGTGTCGCCGTGGTAGCCGGCGACGACGTCGACCTGGGTCTTGTTGTCGAAGAACTTCGAGGTCCACTTGCCCGCGACGTCGAGGATGTTGCGCTCGTCCTTCATGAAGGTCGCCGACTCCTGGCCGGTGACCGTGAAGTAGTCGCGCATGACGCCGGGGCTACCCATGACCGCGATCGAGCCCTGGTGATCCGGGGTGACCGCGCCGGTCAGCTTGCCGGTGTAGAAGTAGGTGGACGAGCTCTCGTCCAGGCTGGTCCGGCTCAGCTCATCGAGGATGGTGAAGCCGTTCTCGTCCACGTCCGGGATGCCGTCTCCGTTGGCGTCGACCTGCGTCTTGACGACGCGGTCGAGGTCGACGAAGCGGTAGGACGGGTTGATACCGACGTGGAACCACAGCCGGTCCTTGACGATCGGGCCGCCGAGCTCCGCGCCGAGATCGAACGAGTTGGCCAGGTTGGCCTCGGCGTCGATCGCGCTGCCGGCGAACGGGGTCGGCTTCTCGTCGGCGATCAGGGCGCCCGGGCTCCAGTAGCCGAACACCGAGCCGTGGAACTCGTTCGAGCCCGACTTGGTGATGACGTTGATGACGCCGCCGGTCGACCGGCCGTACTCGGCGTTGTAGCCGCCGGTGATGACCTCGGTCTCCTGGATGAACTCGTTGGGCAGGTTGGTGCTGAGGAGGCCGAAGCCCGGGTCGGTGGTGTTGATGCCCTCGACGATGTAGGTGTTCTCGACCGAGGTCGAGCCGCCGAACGAGGTGCCGTAGCGGTCGCCCTGGCTGCCGCCGGCGGCGCCGAGCACCTCGCCGAAGGTGCGGCCGGTCGGCACGTTCTCGGTGTAGTCCGAGGTGATGGTGGTGCCGGTCTTGGTGGACTGCTGGTCGAGCAGCGGCGCGCGCCCCTCGATCACGATGGTCTCGCCGGCCGCGGCCTGGGTGTTGATCTCGATGTTGACGACCGCGGTCTTGCCGAGCTGAATGAGGACGTTGGTCCGCGAGAACTGCGCGTCGGCGTAGTAGATGGCGATCTGGTAGATGCCGGGCGGCAGGTTGCTGATGAAGTACTGCCCGGTCTCGTCGGTGATGGTCGCCTGGGTGCCCTGAAGGGCCGGGCCCGAGGCAACCACGGTGGCGCCGATGACGGTCTCACTGGTCGCCTTGTCGCGGACGATGCCGCGGACGGCGCCGGTGGTGGAGTCCTGCGCGTGGGCGACCCCGTGGGTGGCCCACAGCAATCCGACCACGGCCAGGATCGAGGCGGTTCTGACGAATCTCATGGTGATTCTCCGTGTACCTGGTGGGTCAGGCCTAGGCGGCGGGCGCCGTGGTGAACGAGAAGGTGAGCGGCTCGTCGAGCGTCAGCTCGCCGCCGGCGATGTCGGCGATGCCCGAATCGACGGTGACCGTGTAGGTCGCCTCCGGGTCGAGCGGCGCGTCCGGGATGATGGACAGCACGTTCGGGAGCTCGCCGGCCTCCGGGTCCGTGGGGTCGGCCGGCGCGAGCGCGACGGTGAAGGGCACGTCGGCGCCGCCCTCGTCCTGCAGGGTGATGGAGGCCACCGCGGTGGTCGGGTCGACCGGCGCGTTCAGCTCGAGGTCGATGGTCGCCGCCGGATCGACGCCCTCCTCCTCGTTCGCCGGCGCGGTCGTCACGATGGCGAGCGGGGCGATGGCGAAGTCGTACGGGCCGCGCTGGTCGGCGGGCACGGCCTCGCCGTCCTTGTCGGTGACGGCGTTGCCGTCGATCGCGATCTGGCACGCGGAGCCGGTCGCGACGAACTCGTTGGTCGTGACGACGAGCGCCGGGCCGGGCGGATAGGACAGGTGGTTGCCCGACGGATCGTAGAAGCCGTCGTACGCCACCGGGTTGCCGCCGCAGGTCAGGATGACCGGCCGCGTGTCGGCGATGGTCCCGATGGTGACGCCGTCCACCTCGACAAGGTCCTCGACGTTCGGATCGAGGAGCTCGTCGAAGATGAGGCGCACGTGCCAGATGTCGCTGTAGCCGGCGAGCTGGCCGTGCGGGATCGTCTGCGTGTGCGGCTCGACGCCGCGGACGCCCGGGATCGGCGCGCCGGTGTCGTCGCGCTCGACGGGGCAGTAGAACTGGTTGACCTTGTACTCTTCGCCTTCGCGGCAGAAGGTCGCCCGCTCCCCGAGAGTGAGGTAGTCGATGTTGGGGTCGAAGATCTCGCTGAGGACGTTGACCTCGGTGACGACGGGCGGGCCCTCGGGCACCAGCTCGCTCTTCAACTCGGGGTCACCGCAGGCCGCGGACAGCGCCAGGGGCGCCGAAGCCGCGAGCAGCGCACACGCTCTCCGGAACGATCGCATAGGTGTAGCCTCTCCTTCGAGTAAGCAAGGGACGGGCGGCGCCGCAGCCTCCTCGATCCCGTGGCCGCGTTTTTGCGCATTTTGCTTGCAAAGGCAATAGGGGAGTGAACGTTCCGGCGCGCGCGTGTTCGGCGTCGATGTGCAGTGGCGCACTGGTGAAATTGCCGCGCAGAACTGCCGCGCTTCCCGCCGTCCACGGGGCGGATCCCTCCGCCCGCGCGACGCGCGGTGCGCGACCGCCGCGGCGCCGGATGGCGCCGGGCCGCGACTCCTCGTGGAGGCGCCGCGGCGATCCCCGCGAGATCGCCGTGGCCGCCCGGCAGGGCAGAGCCTGCGCTGTTGTTCAGGCCGACGCGCCCCGGCGACCGGACGCCTTGCCGCCGGGCTTGCCGCCGTCGCTCGGGCTCGGGCTCGAGCCCTCGGCCGGCACCTCGACCGGCACGCCCGCGCCGCTGCGCTGGATCTCGTGCAGCGCCAGCACCTTCGCCTCGATGGCGGCGTACACCTCCGGGTGCTCGCGCAGGAAGTTCTTGGCGTTCTCCCGGCCCTGGCCGATCCGCTCCCCCTCGTACGAGAGCCAGGCGCCGCTCTTCTCGAGGATGTTGCCGGCGACCGCCAGGTCGATGAGCTCGCCCTCGCGCGAGACGCCCTCGCCGTAGAGGATATCGAACTCCACCTCGCGGAACGGCGGCGCCATCTTGTTCTTCACCACCTTCACGCGGGTGCGGTTGCCGACCACGCTCTCGCTGTTCTTGATGGCGCCGATCCGCCGGATGTCCATGCGGACCGAGCAGTAGAACTTGAGCGCGTTGCCGCCGGTGGTGGTCTCCGGGCTGCCGAACATGACGCCGATCTTCATGCGGATCTGGTTGATGAAGATGACGACGCAGTGGGACCGCGAGATGGCGGCGGTCAGCTTGCGCAGCGCCTGGCTCATCAGGCGCGCCTGCAGGCCGACGTGGGAGTCTCCCATCTCGCCCTCGAGCTCGGCGCGCGGCGTGAGGGCGGCGACCGAGTCGATCACGATGATGTCGATCGCGTTCGAGCGGACCAGCATGTCCGCGATCTCGAGCGCCTGCTCGCCGCAGTCCGGCTGCGAGACCAGCAGCTCGTCGGTCTTGACCCCGAGCTTGCGGGCGTAGCCGACGTCGAGGGCGTGCTCGGCGTCGATGAAGGCGGCCACGCCGCCCATCCGCTGCGCCTCCGCCACCGCGTGCAGGGTGAGGGTGGTCTTGCCGCTCGACTCCGGGCCGTAGATCTCCACGATGCGGCCGCGCGGCAGCCCGCCGACCCCGAGGGCGATGTCCAGGCCCAGCGAGCCGGTCGGGATGACCTTGACGTCGGCCACCGGCTGCTTGTCCAGCCGCATGATCGAGCCCTTGCCGAACTGCTTCTCGATCGCGCCGACCGCCAGCTCGATCGCCTTGTCGCGCTCGGCGCCGGCAGTGACCGGGCCGCTATCCTTGCTCATCGCCATCTGGTGTCTCCCCTGAGGCCACTCTCGAGGTCACCTTGGACTCTAAGGCGCCGGGGTCGGAGTCGCTCTCGGCCTCCGGTTCTACCGGTCTGGTATGACGACGAGAACCTTTTGAACCGGGCTCAAGGGTCCATCGGGCGACGGCGGTGTACTCGGAACCTGTCGATCTCATTGTGCTCTCGAAGAGGATCACCGAGTCGATCCAGGACGATCTGCACACCCGTTCAGCGGCGTCTGCCACCAGGCTGGAGACGTCGCCCGGCTCGCGCAGCCGGGCCAGGGTGACGTGCGGGTGATAGGCGCGCTTGTCGCGCGCAAACCCGAGCTCGGCGGTCGCGCGCTCGACCCGCTCGGCCAGCTCTGCCAGCCGCGCGGCGCCGGGCGAGGCCACCCCGGCCCAGAGGACGCGCGCCCGCCCCGGCGCGGGGAACGCGCCCAGGCCGCGCACCTCCACCTCGCAGGCGCGCGCCCCGGCCAGGTGATGAGCGATCCGGTCGCGCAGCGCCTCGACCACCTCCGGCCGGGTCCAGCCGAGGAACTTGAGGGTCACGTGGTAGGCGGCCGGCGCCACCCAGCGCGGCGCGACGCCGGTCGCCGCCGCGCGGAGCCGCCCGACCTCCTCCTCGAGAGCGCGCGCGGTGGCGAGCGAGACCCGCACGCCGACGAAGAGGCGCAGCGGCTTGCCGGCGTCCATCAGCTCGCTCCTCCCGCGCCCGCATCCGCGCCCGCGACCTCGCTGAGCACCATCGAGAGCGCCCACCAGGCGGCCAGCGTGCGCACCTGGTCGCGCGCGCCCGGCCAGAGGATGTGCCGCGCGGTCACCCCGCCCTGCCCCGCCAGCGCCAGCCACACGGCGCCGACCGGCTTGTCCTCGCTGCCGCCGCCCGGCCCGGCGATGCCGCTCACCGCGACCGCCAGGTCGGCGCCGGATCGCTCGCGCATGCCGGCGGCCATCTCGCGCACCGTCTCCTCGCTGACCGCGCCGGCGCTCGCCAGCGTCTCCGGCCGCACGCCGAGCTGGCGCACCTTCTCGCCGTCGGCGTAGCAGACCGCGCCGCCCAGGAACACGCGCGAGGAGCCGGGCACCGAGGTGACCAGCGCGCCGATCAGCCCGCCGGTGCAGGACTCGGCCGCCGCCAGGGTGAGCCCGCGCGCCGCCAGCGCGCCGACCACCACCTCGGGAAGCTTCGCCGCGCCGTCGCCGTACAGCCAGCGGCCGAGCCGCTCGCGCACCGCGCGGTCGAGCTCGGCGAGGCGCGCCGCCGCCGCCGCGCCGTCGCGGTCGCGCACCACCACCTTGACCAGCGTCTCCGGGAACGAGACCTGGAAGTGCAGGCTCGCGCCGGCCACCCCCTCGGTGAGCCCGTCGAGCGCGGCCGCCACCTGCGACTCGCCGCGGCCGAACACGCGGTAGATGCGCCGCGCGATCCGCTCCGGCGCGCCGCGCCGCTCGCGCAGCTCGACCACCCGGGCGCGCACCGAGGCGTCGAACATCGCCTTCAGCTCGCGCGGCGGCCCCGGCAGGCAGATGACCGGCACGCCGTCGAGCTCGACCTCGAAGCCGGGCGCGAGCCCGGCCGGGTTGTCGTGGACGCGCGCGCCGGCCGGCACCCGCACCTGGCGCAGCCAGTTCGTCGCCCGGGGCGCCTTCACCGCGGCGAAGCGCGCCTCCATGCGCGCGCGCGACGGCTCGTGAACCTCCGCCACCGCGCCGGCCAGCCCGGCGACGACGTCCACCGTGAGGTCGTCCTCGGTCGGTCCGAGCCCGCCCGAGCAGACCACCAGCTCGGCGCGGGCGCACGCCTGGCGCAGCGCCGCGCGCATGTCCTCGGCCACGTCCCGGCAGCTCGTCATCCAGCCGCAGGTGACGTCCAGATCCCACAGCTCGGCGGCGAGCCAGGACGAGTTGGTGTCGACGATCTCACCCCGGCAGAGCTCGTCTCCGATGGTGAGGATCTCTACCAACATACAACGGAATGTACACGCGTGGGAGCGGGCCCAAAACGTTGACGGCCGGAATTGGGCTCTCCTATCATCGTTCTGCCCACGCGGCGCCCCCGGGCGCCCGGCGCGCTCGTCACCATGAAGATCCGATACGCCGCCAAGACCGACGTGGGCATGAAACGAACCCACAACGAGGACTACTTCTCGCTGATCGAGGACGAGCAGCTCTTCCTGGTCGCCGACGGGATGGGCGGGCACGCCTCCGGCGAGGTCGCCTCCAAGATGGCGGCCGAGACCATCAGCGAGTTCTACCAGCGCACCAAGGACGAGGACGCGACCTGGCCGTTCAAGATGGACCGGTCGCTTTCCTACATCGAGAACCGGCTGGTCTGCAGCATCAAGCTGGCCAACCTGCGCATCTTCGAGACCTCCTGCCGCGACATCCGCTACAAGGGGATGGGCACCACCATCGTGTCGACCCTGGTCTGCGGCGACAAGATCTACGTCGGCCACGTCGGCGACTCCCGCTGCTACCGGGTGCGCGGCGCCGAGATCGTCCAGCTCACCCGCGACCACTCGCTCCTCGAGGACTACAAGGAAGCCAAGCCGGACATGACCGAGGAGGAGGAGCGGAACTTCCCGCACAAGAACGTCATCACGCGCGCCCTCGGCATGCGCGAGACGGTGCAGGTCGACATCCGCGGCTTCCAGATCGAGTCGGGCGGCGTCTACGTGCTCTGCTCCGACGGCCGGTGCGGAGTGGTCACCGGCGGCGCCATCAAGACCATCGTGGGGAGCGCCGAGTCGCTCGAGCGCGCGGTGGCCGAGGAGGTCGACCAGGCCAGCCGGCACGGCGGCACCGACAACAGCACCACGCACCGCCTGCAGTGCATGGCGTGGGCTGAGCCGGTGCCGGGCTGCACGGGCGACGACCG
>Ga0079224_100001027_pt1 | contig 30677 bp, 25 predicted proteins | sample Stecom2015_FD_80414 | JGI IMG/M metagenome (GOLD analysis project Ga0079224, IMG submission 80414) | Agricultural soil microbial communities from Utah to study Nitrogen management - Steer compost 2015 | ecosystem: Environmental > Terrestrial > Soil > Agricultural land | place: USA: Utah... | reverse complement strand
TGCCGGTTGCGGATACCAAGTTTGTTCTTTAACCATAACCCTATTTTTTCTGCCCTCAGCCGATATTGTTCAATGTCAAATAAAGCTGAGTCGGTCGCCGCCTTGTATGCAAGGAAGATAGCCAACGGAGATAACACAAATATGGCCATCCACATGCCCCAGAAGGTGTCTATATTCCCCTCTTTGGCTGATTTCTCACTTACAGTTGAAATAATATGATAGATAAGGAAAAAGATGATCGCCACAACAACCGGAAGCCCAAGGCCCCCTTTCCGGATAATTGCACCCAACGGGGCACCGATGCAAAACAGTAAAAGACACGATACAGCCAGCGTAAATTTCCGCTGGAATTCGATGTTATACCGGATGTCCTTGTCGCGGTAAAACGTGTCTTCGCTGGCTTTGACATTGAGTACATCCTTGATGTATCTCACCTGGTTTAGGGCGTTGCTGATAGACATATTGCGCTTTTCAGCAGGAATCACCTCCGTAAAATCGGTCTTGTACGCAGCAACATCAGGCGCAGCCCGTTGAACACTGTCTTTGGACTGGTAATAGTCGTTGTAATAGTAATAATAAGACTTGATTTCGCGGAATACGGTGTTTCGTAGACTGTCCATCTGAACAGCATTTGAGTCGGTATAGTATTTAAGCTGCTTCAGGTTGAGCATCATATGGTGACTCTTAAACAGATTTTCATCGGTACGTTTCCACTCAAAAGCGGACATATCGAATTTCTGCTCCGTTTCATCAAAATAGAAGCGTGTGAATTGCTGGCGGGGATTGTATACCTTAGCATTTTTGGATCTGCTGTCTTCATACCGCACGCCATCCTTAAGTTTAAGGATCATCGTGTTATTGTCCGGTGAATTATAGATATAACCTTCTTTTGCCAACAATACATTACTCGCCGTATTACTTGATTTATGATCGTAGATCATCAGGTCATAAAGGATCTTGCCATCCTTGCTTTTCCCTTTGGCACGGATCGAATATCCGGGGATCGTATTGTTGAAAACACCCGGTTTGACCAAAAAGTCGGTCTGCTTGATGCGTACATCATACAGCAACGCACCCATCTTAAGGTTGACCACCGGAAGAATGTAATCACTGAACAGGAACGCCCCCCCGCTGAACAGGCCTACAAGGATAAATAGGGGAGTCATGGCTTTCCGGAGCGATATTCCGGCCGCCTTAATAGCCACTAACTCATAACTCTCTCCCAGGTTGCCGAAGGTCATAATCGATGACAGCAGCATGGAGAGGGGCATCGCCATCGAAATCTGTACGGCAGACTGATAGGCAAGTAACTTCAGGATCACATACCACTCAAATCCCTTTCCAATCAAGTCATCGATATACTTGAAAAGGAATAGCATCAGCAACACAAACATTACGATGAGAAACGTAACGAGAAATGGTCTGATGAACGACTTGAGGATAAGAATATGGATCTTTTTCATCAGTAATCAGCACAAACAACCTTTTACAAAGGTACTGTTTTTTAGGCACCGATTACACTCTGCAGGTATTCTATTTGGTTATTCCAGATCAACTTCCGGTCATTTAAGTTTTCTTCCCACGCAAAATCCGTAACCGCCAGCGCTACATCATTGGTCAGTTCATCCTGAACAATTTCCATCTCGAAATAATAAGGCTCGTCGTCCAACCACTTGTAGCGGACAAGCTTATTTTCTTTCATGCTGATCAGCTTGGCGTTGTGCTGTTCATCATCCCAGCTAAATTCATAAATACCGTCCCTGTAGGTGACCTCGTCAGCAAACCATTGTGTTAAGGCGTTGGGTTCGTGAAGGAAAGAGAACAGAATTTTTGGTGAAGATTTTACTTCGTATTCCAGCTGGAATTTGATTTTTTCTGCCATGTGGGTAGTTATAATGTGCGTATACGATGCTGTTTAAATACTTTCTTAACTTTTTTTCTAAAGAAAAGGAAAATAAACTATATTTGCAAACCAAATTTTTGGCGGGGTAGCTCAGATGGTTAGAGCGTAGGATTCATAACCCTAAGGTCGGCAGTTCGATCCTGCTCCCCGCTACAATGAAAAACCTGCCCCGGAAAAAAGGGCAGGTTTTTTTATGGCATGTTGGCCACTGATTGGTAACATTCATCCTGTAACATACCTGAGTTTAGCGTGAAAGATTTGAACTATAAGTTATTTCTTTAACTTTATGCACAAAATGGGGTTCGCATCGAAATTTTTATTCAAGAGTATGACGACAAATTATTCAAAGCCTGAGATGCTGGATCATACACTTTCAAGGCAAACGACAGATAGAGAGGTTGTTACACCTTCGTTTTTCAGGCTGCGAAATGCGGGTGAACGCGACGAGCTCAGTGCGCTGCTGCAAAGAAAGCCCTACATCCGTATTTTCGATTCCATAGACCAGCAGCTGAGAGAGCTTATCAAATCGTTTCACCCGGAATCGACCCCAGACGACGCTGAAATACCTTCGCTGATCGATGCTCATCTGGCCGGAACATCAAAAACGGAGTATGGCGTGTGGGTTTACTACCCATGGAACGAAACGTTGGTTCACATCTTGGACGAGGATGAGTTTGTGAGATTGAGAACCAGCCGCAATCGCTATAAAATCACCGATGGCGAACAGGAACTGCTGATGACCAAACGGATCGGTGTGATCGGATTGTCTGTAGGACAATCGGTATCATTAACGTTGTGCATGGAACGGGGGTTCGGAGAGCTTCGGATCGCAGATTTTGATGAACTCGAAATTACAAACCTAAATCGCCTGCGAAGCGGCTTACATAACATGGGGTTGAGGAAAACGGTCATCGTAGCCAGGGAGATAGCCGAGATTGATCCCTTTTTGAACGTAGTCTGTTACCATGAAGGTATTACCGATGCCAACCTGGAAGATTTTTTGTTGAAGGGAGGAAAACTGGATCTGTTGATCGATGAATGTGATGGCGTAGACGTAAAGATTAACTGCCGGCTGGCGGCCAAAAGACACGGTATTCCGGTGTTGATGGAAGCAAGCGACCGGGGCACCGTGGATATCGAACGTTTTGATTTGGAACCTGACCGACCCATTCTACACGGGTTTGTAAAACATCTTGATCTATCCAATGTCCGCCATGCGAAAACCATGGAAGAAAAGCTTCCGTATATTTTACCCATCGTCGGCGTGGAGACTATGTCTGCCAGGTTGAAAGCTTCTGCTATTGAAATTGGACAGACCATCTCCACCTGGCCACAGCTTGCAAGTGCCGTTGCCTTCGGAGGCGGAATGGCCGCGGATGTGTGCCGCCGCGTACTGTTGGGACAGTTCACCCGGTCAGGAAGATATTTTGTCGATCTGGATGAATTGATCGGCGATGAGGCAAAGCCGGCTCAGACCTTTTCGTATTCCGATAAATCGCCTTCGCTAATGGATATGGCGGATGCGGCTTCGCGCGTCATGCCGGAAGCGGACGTTTTCGATGTAATCACGGACCAAGAGATGAATGATTTGGTGTCGGCGGTCGGCTTGGCACCTTCCCCGGGAAATAACCAACCCTGGAAATGGTATTACGATGGCAAAAGATTATACCTCTTTCATGATAGAAGGCGGTCCGTGTCCTTTGGCGACTTCCAGCATATGGCTTCTTACCTGACATTTGGTGCCGCCATCGAAAATCTATACCTCAAAGCGAAAGAGCTCGGCATACGAATTAACGAAAGACGGTTTCCTTTGGACGATACCCCCTGGTTGATTGCTGCCTTTTCATTTACGTACTCGGCCGTCGAAAAGGATGAACTGTCGCACTATATCGGTCTCCGTTGTACCAATCGACGACAAGGGAATGCTCGTAAATTGAGTGAAGATCTGATCGTCGGTTTTCAGGAAGCAATCAGCGGCTTTAATGGTATCAATCTCAGGTTTGTAACGGCCGATCAGCAGATACAGCAGCTCGCATCGATTGCTGGAGAGGCGGAGAAACTAAGGCTGTTTGTTCCCCAAGGGCATTATGAGCTGTTTGAAAAGGAACTTCGTTGGACACCGGATGAAGCGATGGAAAGCAAAGACGGCTTGGATATCCGCACGCTGGAGCTAAGCGCAAAAGACGCAATCGGATTCAGGGTTGCACGTGATCCGAGGGCAGTTGGCCTGGTAGCAGAATGGGGACTGGGACGCGCACTGGAAAACATGACGGCAGACCTGATGAAGACGGCGTCGGCTATCGGCGTTGTAACCGTTCCGGCATTTGAACGATCGCTCCTTGTTGAAGCAGGAAGAGCCGTCGAACGCATTTGGTTGAAAGCCACTAAAAATAAAGTGTCTATGCAGCCGGTCCTCGCTTCCGTCTTACATTTTGCAAGGTTAAAACACGGGCAGCAAATGGAAATGCCGGCGAAGGTTCAACACCGATTCGGGGAACTGAAGAATGAATTTGACAGGATTTTTTATACAGCCGATGAAGAGCCTGTGTTCCTTTTCCGGTTGTTCCATGCGGATGAACCCCTCGTAAGGTCGTTAAGGTTGGATCCCGCTCAATTCTTTTATTCCTCAAAAGAGCTGTAATTTAATGGATTCATTGTCGTTTAGGTCATTGCAGGCTATTGAGGAACCGGAAACATGCAGAAAATTTATTGAAGGGCACCGTAAGGTGTTGGAAGTTTATGGAATTACCATGATAACTTCCAACAACGCCAAATGGTCGGAACACCAGAACACTTATGTCATTGTTGCCGAGTCTCCGGACGATGGATCCGTTTTGGGTGGTGTCCGGTTGCAGATTGCAGATACCGATTTTAATTTGCCGATTGTCGACGCCGTAGGAAAAGTCGATAACCGCATCGTTGAAATTGTAAACAGCCAGCATGGGCGGATAGCGGAAGCGTGCGGACTATGGAATTCCCGTGAGATTGCAGGAATGGGCGTCAGTTTTTTCCTCTTAAGGGCCGCTATCGCCTTGGCCTATCGGCTGGGTGTCGACGTGCTGTATGCACTTGCTGCGCCCGTAACGGTGGAAATGTGTCAAAATGCTGGATTTGAGATTGAACGGAACCTGGGCAAGGACGGCTTTTTCAACTATCCGAAATTGGGCCTGGTTGCCACGGCCATGAAAATAGACGATTTAAAAAATCTACCCAATGCCTCCGAAGCAGACAGAAATCATATTTTTGACGTCAGAGAGGTTCCTCAGCAGACGGCTGAGATTGTAGGAAAGAAGGGCCGGCTATCCATTAACTACATGTTGATATGAAGGTAATTCTGATCGTTGCGTTTGCATTCTTCTTTCCCGGTTTCTATTCGGACGGCCAGGCGTCGTCCGCACCTCCCGAGGTTAAACTGTCTTATTTAACTGACTCTCAAGGGGTGTTTACCATTGATCAGGTCGCCTATAAGGATTTTGAACCGGTTTCCGGCACACGGCTTAACTTCGGTCTGAGTGACGCGGTGTACTGGGTCCGGGTAGATATATCCGGACCGGACGCAGAGTCCCGGACTATGAAGATTTTTAATGGAACGCTCTCCGAAGTGCTGCTATATATACAACAGGGAAGCGGCTATGCCGTCCAGCGTTTCAACAATGAACAAATAGGCGAACTAACCACGTTCACCACGCAATATCCCGTATTTGACTTGCCGAACGCCACTCAGGAAATTACGGTTTACCTAAGGGTTTGGAGCCATAATGTAATTGACTTACCTATCTATATTAATGAGCCGAGCGTGATCATGAAGTCAATCGGATTCGATTTTCTTTATTTCGGAATCTACGCCGGGATCATACTGGTAATGTTCTTCTATAATTCTTTCCTCTACTTTTCGGTAAAAGACCAGAACTACCTTTATTACGTATTTTATATCTTAATGATCGGCCTCACACAGGCGTGTTTAAAAGGTTACTCCACGCTGCTACTATGGCCCAACAACGGTTGGCTGATACGTCAGTCGGTAAATCTATCCATAGCCATGTCAGGAATATTTGCGGTTCCTTTCGTTATTAAATTTCTGAACATCCGGCGGAATGCACCGCGTTTTTTCCACCTGCTGATTGTCCTGGTGGTTGTTTACGTGGTCGGTATGCTGATCAGTATCAGCGGTAATTTCATACTGGCACAACAGGTGCTGCAGGTGAATGCGTTTTTGGTATCGGTGACAATCCTGGCCTGCGGAAGCTACGTCTTCAGCCGAGGTTATCGTCCCGCTATATTTTTGATCATCTCCTGGTTCTTTTTTCTGAGCGGTGTAATGATTTTTATATTAAAGGATGTTGGTATATTATCTTTTAATATATTTACGAATAATTCTATTTTAATAGGTTCTGGCCTGGAAGCCGCCTTGTTGTCCTTTGCACTGGCTGATAAGATAAGCACCTACAAAAAGGAAAAGGAAGAATCACAAACCAGGGCGCTATTAATCTCGAAGGAAAATGAAAAATTGATTCGAGAGCAGAATATGGTGCTTGAACAAAAGGTAGAAGAACGGACGCACGCATTAAAAGAGTCCAATGCTTCGTTGCAGATGACGTTAGACCATTTAAAAGAAGCGCAAGCCCAGCTGGTTGAGGCAGAAAAAATGGCTTCCTTAGGCCAGCTTACAGCCGGCGTAGCCCATGAAATCAATAACCCGATTAACTTTGTAACGTCTAACGTAGCACCATTGAAGCGTGACATCCGGATGGTTTGGGATACCATGGATCATATCCAGGAAATTGCGCTATCTGAACTGTCAACTGAAGAGAAGCAACAACGGATACAGGCAGTTAGGGAAGAACAGGACGTCGAATACCTGAAAACGGAAATTGAATTTTTGTTGAAAGGTATGCACGAAGGCGCTAGCCGGACTGCGGAAATTGTCAGGAGCCTGCGTATTTTTTCCCGTGTGGATGAAGATTCGTTGAAGTTGGCTGATATTAATGAAGGGCTGGAATCGACACTGGTTATATTAAACAGTGTCATCCGCGAAGGAATACAGGTAAACAAAGACCTTGCGGAGCTACCGTTGGTAGAGTGTTACCCCGGGAAATTGAATCAGGTGTTTCTGAATATCCTGACCAATGCAATTTACGCCATCAACAAGAAGTTTGCAGACGGGGTAGGGGGTATCTTGGAACTGAAAACCCGTAGGGAAGGTGAGAACGTTTCGATTTATATCCACGATAACGGCACCGGAATGCCGGATCATGTCAGGGAAAAAATGTTCGAACCGTTTTTTACTACCAAGGAAGTTGGAGAAGGGACCGGATTGGGTATGTCCATCGTGTATAACACGATTAAAAAGCATAAAGGTGAAATCCGAGTCGATTCACAAATGGGTGAGGGGACAACTTTTGTCTTAACGATACCGCTTATACAACAAATTGGGTAAGCCAATGGGATTTTTTTTATAGTATGCACAAATCTCCGGAAATACTTTATATCGATGATGAGGTTAACAACCTGATCAGCTTTAAAGCTACGTTCAGGTACCGCTACCCGATTTATACGGCTGTCAATACAGCTGAGGCACGGCAGATTTTAAAATCCAATCCGGATATTCAGGTCATTTTTTGTGATCAACGGATGCCAGGAGAAACCGGAATTGAATTTTTGCACGATATTAAACGCCAGTTTCCCCGCCCCGTACGAATTCTGTTGACGGCGTATGCCGACATGAACACCATTGTTGACGCGGTCAACAAAGGTCATATATTCCGATTCGTCCGCAAACCCTGGGTGGAGGAAGAAATTATCTCTTCCATCGAGGAGGCTAACAAGTTTTACATCGCTAACTCGATGTTGGACATCCGGAACGAGGAGCTCCAACGGGCGTATGATGAACTTGATAAGTTTGCATACAGTGTTAGCCACGACCTTCGCGATCCCCTAACCGGGGTCTTATCGGCCATTAAATTGGCCCTGGAGTATGACTCAGTCGAACGTATCCATGAAATTCTGGCCCTCATGGAAAGCTCGGTATTGAAACTGAATTCATATATCAATAGTCTTCACGATTACTACCTGCTTAAACGGGGCGAGCTTACATTTTCCGAAATAGACTTTGAAGGACTGTTTGCTTATTTCAAGGATTTTTATCAGATATACACCCAGAGTAATCACGTAGAGTTCCGAATCAGCTGTCAGCAAAAAGAGGAGTTTAAAAGTGATGAAACGGCGCTAAAACTTGTGCTGCACAACCTTTTGTCCAACGCATTTAAATATCAGAAGAAAGAATACAGTAAAAAGATGGTGGATCTGTCTGTAATCGTTGAAAACGGAAAGGCGTTGATCAAAGTGAGCGACACGGGAATAGGGATCGCCGAAGAGGATGTGCATGACATCTTTAAGCTGTTTTTCCGGGGGAGTGATCAGGCGGAAGGTACCGGATTCGGCCTTTACAATGTAAAGAGTGCATTGATTAAACTGAGAGGCGAAATACACGTGAATTCCGTAAAAGGGGAGGGAACCACCTTCTCCGTGACGATCCCAAACAAGTAACTCAAGAAAGCAGTTTCTGCCTCAACAGAAATTCCAACTGCTCGTTGGTGACTTCAAGTTGTGAAAAGGACTCTTTTATTTTTTTATTTTCGGCATAAATCGCATAAGCCCGTTCAATGGTCTCACTTAGCTCCTCCTCACTCCACGGTTTACTCAGATAATGGAATATTTTCCCTTTGTTGACCGCATCTACAACCGCGCTCATATCCGCGTACCCCGTTAATAAAATCCGCATTGGCTCGGGGTTTACTTTGATAATCTGTTCCAGCAGCTCCACACCGGTCATTTTGGGCATCCGCTGGTCGGTGATGATTATGTCGATGGGTTTCTCTCTGACAAGTTCGAGGGCTTGATCTCCATTCAACGCGGTGTATACCGTGTACTTAAGGCGAAAAGTGGCTCTAAAAGAAATCAGGTTATTCTCCTCGTCATCCACATATAAAACCGAAATCTTATTTTCCATATCCAGTTAGTTTAAGGATATTTTAGCGAGACTAAATGCCATAGCAATTATTTCTGCCCGTTTACAATAAGTACTGAACCTGTCTTCGAAGAATCCAAGTTACTAAACATTATTTTAAAACAGCAATAATAATTAAATATTTGATCGGGTTGAACCCAGGTAGAAAGAAAAACCCAAATCTCCCGCTTATGGGGTTTGAAGGAGATTTGGGTAAGAGGCAAGCAGGGGTTATGCCCCTAACTGCACTCTTTTAAAGACCGTAACTGTCAGACCTTTAGATACACCATCTAAAAACTGGCTGATGTTCTTGGAGGAATCCTTAACAAACTCTTGATTGAGGAGGGTTGACTCCTTGTAAAACTTGTTGAGTTTACCCTGAGCAATCTTTTCAACCATTTCTTCCGGTTTTCCCTCCGCACGAATTTGCTCTTTTGCAATTTCCAGCTCGCGCTCAATCGTACGCGCATCCACGTCGCCCTTATCAATGGCTACCGGATTCATGGCAGCTATCTGCATGGCCACATCTTTACCCGCTTCTTCAGCGGCATCAACCGTTTGATTAAGTCCTACCAATACACCAAGCCGGTAATTGCCGTGAATATAGGCAACCACTTTTTCGGCCTCAACGGTTTCATATTTGGAAACATCAATTTTTTCACCGATTTTGCCGGTTTGGTCAAGCAATAGATCGGAAATTTTCACTCCTTTGATTTCTAATTGTTTCAACGCTTCCAAGGAAGCGGGAGCTTCTGAAACGGCCACGTCGGCGATATCTTCTGCAAACGCAATAAAATCCGCGTTTTTGGCAACAAAGTCTGTTTCGCAATTCAGCTCGATGATCACGCCCTTCTTTCCGTCGGTTGTGGTTTTGGCGATCACAACGCCCTCGTTTGAATCCCGATCCTGACGGCTCGCAGCAACCTTTGCGCCTTTTTTACGTAAGTAATCAATAGCAGCTTCAAAATCACCGTTCGCTTCAATCAGTGCTTTTTTACAATCCATCATACCCGCACCGGTCTGTTGGCGCAGTTTGTTCACATCTGATGCTGAAATTTGTACTGTGGACATCTTAATTCTTATTTTTCTGAGTTACAAATAATACACGCTGGAAAACCAACGTTTTTGGGAAAAAAAAGCCGGATGGCATGCGAAAGACACCATCCGGCTTCAGTAACCTGCTTACTCTCCGTCTTGGGTGCCTTTCGCTTCGGTTGTAACCTCCGCTTCGGAAACGGCCTTCCGGGGCCGTTTTCCTGCAGTGTCATCGCTTTTGGCTTCTTCTGCAGCAGCCTCTGGTTGCTCACCGCTATCTATTTTTGCCTTAGCGGCAGCTGCTTCCCGTTCCGCCTCTTCCTCTTTGTCGCGCTTCCGCTCCTCAAGGCCTTCCTGAATGGCTTTTCCGATGATTTCCGTAATGAGGCTGATCGACTTGGTAGCGTCATCATTGGAAGGAATGGGGAAGTCAATATGGGTGGGATCTGAATTGGTGTCCACCATAGCGAATGTCGGAATATTCAGCTTCATCGCTTCATTCACGGCAATGTGTTCTTTCTTCACATCGATGATGAACAGAGCAGCCGGCAGCCGGTTTAAATCGGCAATACCGCCCAATAGGTTTTCCAATTTGACACGCTCCCGTTGAATCATCAGTTTTTCTTTCTTGGAAAGAACGGAATAGGTGCCGTCTTTGGTCATCTTGTCGATGTTCGCCATCTTTTTGATGGACTTGCGCACCGTTGCAAAGTTCGTGAGCATACCACCCAACCACCGCTCGGTAACGTAAGGCATATTCACGGCCTTTGCCTGCGCCGCAACGATGTCTTTCGCTTGCTTTTTGGTTGCTACAAACAATACTTTCCTTCCTGATTTAACCACCTGCTTAATTGCTGAGGCAGCTTCTTCAAGTTTAGAGAGGGTTTTATTTAAATCGATAATGTGGATGCCATTGCGCTCCATGAAAATGTACTTAGCCATTTTCGGATCCCACTTGCGGGTAAGGTGGCCAAAGTGTACACCTGCATCCAATAATTCTTGATATGTTGTTCTTGCCATTTTTCTTTTCTCCTTAAATTAACGTTTACTGAACTGGAATCTCCTGCGCGCTTTACGGCGTCCGGGTTTCTTACGTTCCACCATACGGTCGTCGCGTGTCACCAGTCCTTTGGCCCTGAGTGCAGGTTTTACTTCCGGATTAAGCTCAATGAGCGCTTTGGCAATCGCCAGACGAACAGCCTCAGCCTGCCCTTTTATGCCTCCTCCGGCCACGTTAACTTTTACATCGTAATTTCCCGTAGCGCCGGCTACTTCGGTGCTTTGGGTCACGATATATTGCAATGGCAATGTTGGGAAATATTCTTTATAATCTTTACCGTTTACGGTAATGTTGCCGTTGCCTGCAGATAAGTAGATACGGGCAACTGCGGTTTTCCTTCTTCCTGAAGTGTTAGTTGTTGACATTTCTTTGCTCCTTAAAATTTAACAGTTTTTGGATTCTGTGCCGCATGCGGATGCTCGCTGCCCGCGTACACATACAGGTTCTTGAACAGCGCACGCCCCAAACGGTTTTTAGGCAACATGCCTCGTACCGCTTTTTCCACAATGCGCGTCGGATGTTTGGCCAACAGCTGCTTTGGAGACTCGAAACGCTGGCCACCCGGATACCCCGTATACCGTTGGTATACTTTTTCTTCCAGTTTGTTGCCAGTCAACCTAACTTTGTCTGCATTGATCACAATAACGTTATCGCCGCAGTCTACGTGTGGGGTGTACGAAGGCTTGTGCTTCCCTCTGATTACCTTAGCAATCTGAGAGGACAAGCGCCCCAAAATCTCGCCCTCAGCGTCAACAACGATCCACTCCTTGCTGACGGTGCCTTTATTGGCAGAGACAGTTTTGTAACTTAACGTATTCACTTGCTTTGTTTTGAAATAATTAATAAATATATTTAGCCCCTCGTTTAAGGGACTGCAAAGGTACAATAATTAAATTGATTTTTCAAAGGTATGGGGCAAGTATTCAGTAGTGTGCGGTATTTTCGATGGTTGGTGATGGTAATATGTGTGTGGAACGGCGGAAACACCGCCGCTGGCCAGCAGGTCGAAACCGTTCAAAAAATTTTGTCTCCAGGGGATAGTCTGCTGATTAAAGAGCTGTATTTTAAAGGGATACAGGAAAAGTCGGACGGACAGCTTGCGGCTGCTGAGAAAACGTTTCTTCAACTGATACGCCTGCAACCCGATAACGATGCGGCTCATTTTGAGCTGGCTCGCATTTACATCGAAAAGGAAGATTTCCCCGCCGCAGAGCGAGCAGCGGTTCGTGCCGCTTCCATCGATCCGGATAACAACTGGTATTGGAATACACTCTTAGATATCTATAAACGGACCCGACAGGTTAAAAAAATACCCGCTATCCTGGACGAATTGATTCGGATACACCCTGATAAGATGTCAACCTACCAGGAAAAAGCGTATGTTCTGTATCTCGATAAGCAATATGACGCGGCACTGGCCACATACGATACGGTTGCTGCCCGTTTCGGGGAAACCGATGACCAGTACTTCACCAAGGCGCAAGTCTTTCTCGCAAAGAACAATACGGAGTCGGCTATCCATGAACTGGAAACCCTCATAAGCCGGAAGCCGAAAGAGCCCAAGAGCTATGTTCTATTGGCCGAACTGTACACCAAAAACAAAGATGGCCGCAAGGCGATCAGGTTGCTGGATGAGGCATTGGTGGCCTTTCCCGATGACCCGGCTATCCTGCTGGGTAAGTCCGATGCGTATCTGGCCCTGAATAAGCAGAAACCGGCATACGACCTGCTGTTGCAGGCATTTAACAATGGTGATTTGGATCTGGATGCAAAAGCCGGCATCCTGTATGCCGCACTGGGAAACCGCGAGCGTCAACTGGCCCCGGAGTACTTGCTGAAGTTAGCCGGCGTGCTCACGGAGACCTATCCACGGGAAGCGAAAGCCCACGCCCTAGCAGGAGACATCAATAAACAATTGGATCATCTGCAGGAAGCACGACAGTCTTACCAAAAAGCGCTGGATATTAACCAGTACATTGAAAGTATATGGCAGCAATTACTGCAGGTCGAATTGCAAATGACCAGATACGACGACGTGGAGCGGCACGGCAATGAAGCGCTGGAACTCTTCCCCAACCGGCCATTGCTTCTTTTCTTCACCGGACATGGCTATTTGGGAAACCGAAAGTACAACGAAGCACGCAGGTGTCTGGAAGGAGCACTGAATGCTGCAAATGAAGAGCATACGCCGCTACTCACGCAACTTTACAGCAACCTGGGCGATGTTTACAATGCGCTGGAAATGCATGCCGAATCGGACGTTGCCTACCAAGAGGCCATCGCGCTGGATAGCACCAATGCATATGCACTGAACAATTATGCTTATTTTTTGGCTCTGCGAAAAGAAAAATTGGAGCTCGCGGCAGAAATGGCTAAGCGATCCAATGAATTGATGCCGGATTACCCGTCATATCAGGATACCTATGCTTGGGTGTTATTCCAGCAGGGAAAGTATGACGAAGCCCTGGTGTGGATACGAAAGGCGATTAAGAATTCAGAAGTCGCTTCAGAAACCTTGCTCGAACATTACGGCGACATCCTGGCCAAACGGGGCGATACGAACGAAGCAGTGGCTCAATGGAAAAAAGCCATCGCGGCTTCAGAGTCGGTTGGCAAGGATATTGATAAGTTATCCAAAAAGGTCAATGCGAGGAAATTTATTGATTAGGCTCTTCATTGCCGGATTGCTTTCCATCTCATTGCTTTCCTGCTCAACCCGAAAAAAAAGCGCCGTACCGGCAGGCAGAACGGAAAGTAGCGTGTCTCGTTCGGAACGGTCGCGCATACTCGACCAGGTGGCCACCCACCGCCATCATTTCGTTACGTTCAATGGTAGAGCAAAAAGCAAAATCGAAATTAACCGGAGTCAATACGACGTTACCGCGAACATACGGATTGAATCTGATAAAGCTATTTGGATTTCGGTAACGGCCCTGATGGGTATTGAAGCAGCACGGGTGTTGATTACGCCCGATAGTGTCAAAATCGTGAACCGGTTAGAGGGGGAATATGTTAGCCAACCTTACGCCTACCTTCATAAGTTGGTAGGGAATGAACTTTCATTTTCTGCCTTGCAGCAATTGCTGACCGGTAATGTGATCGATAGCTTTTCCAATGAGGAACCGGAAATACGAACGAATGGAAAGCACTATTCGTTACATGCGCAAGCAGGTGACCTGGAATATACCGCCCGGCTGAATACCGACTTTCGTCCGGAATCCACGGAGCTCAACCACGCCGCTCGTCAACAAAGGATGGAGGTTACCTACTCCGATTATCGGACAACCGGTGAACATACGTTCCCTAATCGGATGAAAATTTCCGTGTTGGCAGAACAATTGAAGCTGTTATGCGAAATACAATACAACCGGGTGGCATACGATGACAGCATAGCCATGCCTTTTGCTATCCCCGCCAGGTATCAAGAGATGCCATAATGGAGGCATGCTATGATTAACGGCCTAGTTTTATTACTTTCGCAGGCGGCAAGGTGCTGAATAGGGAAGATCGATAACACGCGACTAATGAATTTGTTCAAGGTAATTATAAGCACATTTGTATGTTTCCTGGGGTTGACGATGGTCAGCCAGGCCCAAAGCAGTGCCGAGCTGAAGAAACAACGGGAACGGCTGAACAGGGAAATTGAGCAGCTTAATAAAAGTCTCAAGAGCACGTCCAGTGATCGCAGTCTTTCCCTCAAACAGGTCAACGCCCTTAACACACAGCTGCGGCTACGTGAGCAAAAGATCAGTACCATCAGTAAGGAAATACGACTTATTAATAACCAAATTGCATCTCACAACAAAACCATACAGAATCTCCGTGATCAGCTTGCGAAGCTGCGCAAAGACTATGAGAACATGGTTATGTTCGCTTTCCGTAACCGAAATGCTTACAACAAGATGATGTTTATTTTCGCTTCAAAGGATTTTAATCAAGCCTTTAAGCGTGTGAAATATCTGCAGCAGTTTAATGAATCGCGCAAACAACGCGCACAGGAGATCGAGGAAACTCAAAAGGCAATAGCGCTGAAAGTCGCCCAACTGGAAGCCAGCAAGAAGGAACAGGCAGCGTTGCTTGCCGAACAGCAGGAAGAGCGGAACGCCATCGCCAAAGAGCAGGGCGCCGAGTCGAAGGTGCTTCAGGCGCTTACGCAACAGGAGAAACAATTTAAGCAGGAGCTGCTGAAAAAGCAACAGGAGGATGAACGGTTGGCAAGGGCTATACGGACCGCCATCCAACGTGAAATTGAAGAGCAGCGGCGATTGGAAGAGGAGGCCCGGCAGGCAGCACTGGCCCTGGAGGCGCAGCGTACCGGAAAGACAGTAAAAGAAATAGAGGCGGAGAAGCCAGCGGTTCGTAAAAGCGATTCGGAAGTCCTGGCAAACACCCCAGCCGCCGCTAAACTCTCCGCCGATTTTGCGGGTAACCGGGGACGGTTGCCGTGGCCGGTGCAACAAGGGTTCATTACGCAGGGCTTCGGCCGGCATACCATCGGGCGAAACGTAACGGTCCAAAATGATGGAATCAATATCCGGACCAATAATAATGCCCCTGTTTTGGCTATTTTCGACGGAACCATCCATACAGTACTGAATATGCAGGGAAATATTTCCATCATCATCCAGCACGGTAAATACTTCTCCGTATACACCAATCTTAGCAACCCAGTCGTCAAGCGGGGACAAACCGTGCAGAGAGGACAGACGTTAGGTACCGCACTGGTAGATCCCGATGACGGCACGTCCGAAGTTCACCTGGAAATATGGGAAGGATCTGCGCCGATTAATCCGGAGCCCTGGTTGGCCAAGCAGATTCAAGAGCAGTTTAAAACAAGGCTGATTATGCAAAAAGAAAATATTATCCGTACATTTGCGAAATCACCTTCATTCAATGGGTGTAATTAGTAATTTAAAACAACGATTATGTTAGCTTTTGTGTTGTTATTCCTCGGGGCCCAAGAAATTATTCTGATTGTTTTGGCACTCCTTCTTTTGTTCGGTGGCCGGAAAATTCCCGAATTGATGCGTGGGATGGGACGCGGTATCCGCGAGTTTAAAGAAGGGCAGAAAGAAGTTCCCAAAGAGGAATTGGAAGAGAACAAATAGTACGCTTGTACCCAGATTGTGAAAAGCTTTATACCGGATGCCCGATCCGGTGTAAAGTTTCTTTTTTTATCCGAACCTCTTTTATCTGTTACCGCACAATAAACGCTGAACCTGTGCGTTTTTCAATAGACAGATATACTTAACCAATGTCGTCTTAAAACGTTTACGGAAGGTTCGGAACCTTCGTACCGGTTATGAAGTAGATACCTACAAAACGAAAAATGAAGTTAAAAGGAGTTTCGGCAATAGCCGTAAGTAGCTTATTGTGTGCCCACCTGGCACTTGCTAAGTCTACCATTCCCCTGGATTCGCTGTCGGCAGATACCTCTGCCCGGTCCCTCACCGAAGACTACATCAGTACAGAACTTGATCGGATTGCAGATCAGATTTTCATCGATCTCGATGATCAACGTAACCAATCGGAGTTTTTTGACTTTGTGCCGGCTACCATTGAAGGACGGTTGGCCTATCTGCAGAAGACGATTCCGCTCACCTATAATGAGCAGGTCCAGTCATATATAGATGTGTACAGTACGGACCGTTACAAGAAGTACCTCTCAAATATGATGGGACTAGCCAACTATTACTTCCCCATCTATGAGCGTGTCTTTCGGGAAATGGGCATCCCTGAAGAGATCAAGTACCTGTCAATCGTCGAGTCTGCACTGAATCCGCATGCCGTCTCGCGCGTAGGCGCCACCGGTTTATGGCAATTCATGTTCGCCACCGCCCGTATGTATAACCTTCCGATCGACAGCTATATCGATGAACGTAAAGATCCGGTAGCCGCCAGCTACGCGGCCGCCGCTTATCTGTTGGATGCGTACCGTACATTTAACGACTGGTTGCTTGCCATCGCGTCTTATAACTGCGGACAGGGAAATGTGCTGCGGGCAATTCAGCGGTCCGGATTAAGTAACCCCGACTATTGGGCGATTAGCCGATATCTCCCGGGGGAAACCCGGCGTTATGTGCCGGCGTTTATTGCCATGACCTATATGTTGGGTTACCATGAAGAACACGGTATAGCACCCGTTTCTGAGAATACCATCGATTCAATTGAAACGGTGTGGGTGCAGAAACATGTCCGATTCCGGGATGTTGCCCACGCTTTGAATGTGGATGAAAATGTGATCCGAACCTTAAACCCGGCTTATAAAAGAGCCGTGGTGAACGGAAGTCCGGAATCCCCGCGCCGACTGACCTTGCCACAGATCACGCCCGAAGTTTATCCAGCGTTGTATGCGGCGCTGAACAACACCCTGGACCACCCCCAGGTGCTTAATGCGTCCAACCGCACCGATGACACAAGGCCTGAGCTGACCGCGCACCGCGTCCGGAAAGGTGAAACGCTGGGCACCATAGCCAAACGATATGGTGTTACCGTTCAGGATTTAAAAGCATGGAATGGCATTAAGAAAAATGTGATCGTCCCCGGACAGTCGCTCCGCGTGCAGGCTTCCGCAACCTATACCACCTATCGTGTACGGAAAGGGGATACATTATCCGGTATTGCCGCGCGGCACCGCACGGCTAGCGTCTCGGAAATCAAAGCACTTAACGGATTGAAGGGTAACCGGATCACACCTGGAATGACACTGAAAATAAAGACAGACTGATCCGGGTAGACTGACCCCGGTAGCGTATTACATCAGCCAGGCGGCATCCTCACCGCCATCGCATTCGTGCAGATTGACGGTTACATGTTCCTTAAGAATGGTGGAAAGTTTCAGTCCCGAGAAATCACTGAAAATCGGGAATTTGTGATGGCTGCGGTCGATCAGTACGACGGACCGCATCTTTCTTAACGGAACGTTAAAAAAGACACCCATCCCGTACGCCAACGTCCGTCCGCTGCTCAGTACATCATCTACCAAAATCACAACCTTATCCTTGGCCTGCTCTACCGGAATATCCGTCTGCGCATTGAGCGTGCTGCTCGTTTTGTCCAAAATCACTTTTATAAGAAGAATATCAAGCGACGAAATTTGTTCAAGGGCCAATTTAAGTCGCTGCGCAAATACGTAACCGCGATCCGCGATCCCGACCAAAACCACAGACTTCTCTTCAAAGTTGTCCTCCAGTAACTGATACGCAATGCGCATGGTTTTCTTTTGTATCTGTTCCTGGTTCAGAATCAAAACTTTTTTTGCAGACATAAGATTTCGTGATTGCTCGGGTAAAAATAGGGGAAATTAATCATAAAAAAAATCCGCACGCGGTGGTGCGGATAGAACTTCTATAGGGGAGAAACGTGTCCGGTCAGTGTATCGCTGGTTGATCTCCCTTTTCTTCTTCCTGTTCCTTTGTTGCAGCAAGCATCCGCCCGCCGTTATAATAGTAACGCTTCCAATAGGCATCGTTTAGGTTGCTGATCATAACTCCACGGCTAGAAGAGGCATGTGCGAATTTATCGTCACCGATATATACACCCACATGGGTTATGCTCCGGCTCCTGATCTTGAAAAATACCAGATCGCCCGGTTTCAATTGATCCTTCTTGATCGGGTCCACCTGTGTGTAAATATTCCGGCTGTTATGTCCCAACGTGGTATTGAAAACATTTTCATATACCTCATACGCAAACTGGGAACAGTCAACACCCTTTTTGGTTTTTCCACCAAGGCGGTACGGAGTTCCAATCCACTCGTATATAAACTGATAAAGCTTGGTGTTAGCGGTTGCGGAAGCGGCGACCCCCATTATCTGGGAAAAATAATCTTTAGCTAAATTGTCCGGATCGGAAGGGCTAGTGGCTGTGTCATCGGCTGATGTCTGTGCCTGCGATACGGCAGTAAGTACACAAACAAATAGCATAGCTACTAATGTGATTTTTTTCATTAACTTCCCTTTAGTTCAACATGCAGACGTTGATAGTTATACGCGTAACCCGTTGGTTCGCAAAGCTAGAGTAAAAAATTTATAGGTGCAAGAAAAAAATAGTAAAAATCAGAATTGTTTTAATTATTTTCAAAAATAAACGAATCTTAAAAAAATGAGTTTTTCCTTGATAAATTAAAAATAAAGACTTTCCTTTGTCGCGGAAATTTTAATAAAATGAAGCTTGCGCCTATTCCGAAACGTTGATTGAACGGGCGACTAAAGGTTCAGCGTCGTAATTAATAAATGAAAAGATATACGCACATTACAACTACAATTACCACCGGAATCAATACGCGGAGGAAGTAATTTATGTTGTAATCGCAAACGGTAAAAAATCATAAAGCGCCTTCCTCGAAAACAGGGAGGCGCTTTTTGTTTCAATCAGGTACAAATGAGGATACTAAAATTTGGGGGTACATCGGTAGGATCGGTCGAAAGCATTCGATCCGTACTCGGAATCGTAAAGAAATCCCATGATTCGGGCGAAAAGCCGATCGTCGTTCTTTCCGCCATGGGGGGCGTAACCAACCTGTTGGCCCGGCTCGCTTCGGATGCAGCTGAAGGCAGGAATTTTACCGACGGCCTCCAGGAGCTGGAGGCGCGTCACTTTTCGGTCGTTAAGCAATTAATTGCGATAAAACACCAAAATCCTGTTTTAACACGACTGAAAATTTTTCTCAACGAACTGGAAGATCTTCTGCAAGGGGTTTTTAACCTGCGGGAATTAAGCCTGCAAAGTAAAGATCTGATCATTAGCTATGGCGAACGTTGCGCCGCTTTTCTGGTCAGTAAGATCGCAGAACAGTATTTTCCCCAATCATTGTTTGTCGACGCTTCACAACTGATTCAAACGGATAGCCACTTTGGCAGCGCGCATGTGAACCAGCCGCTATCAGAACGTAAAATCCAGGCATTCATGGCAGCACACCCGGATAAGCTCCTGTTTGTCACTGGGTTCATTGCGGCCAATGAGCAGGGGCGGATCACCACACTGGGTAGGGGCGGGAGCGATTATACCGCGGCCCTCATCGGTGCGGCGGTCGGCGCCGACGCCATCGAAATATGGACCGACGTGGACGGCATGCTTACGGCTGACCCCCGTATTGTCAAGAAGGCTTTTTCGCTTCCTGTCCTTTCGTATACAGAGGCGATGGAACTCTCGTATTTCGGCGCTAAGGTCATCTATCCGCCCACGATGATCCCTGCTTTTCTCAAAAAGATCCCTATTATAATCCGGAATACGTTTAACCCCGGATTTGCCGGAACGGTTATCCAGCACGATAGTGGTAAAGCGACCCTGCCCATCAAAGGAATTTCTTCCATCGCAGATATCAGTGTCATCAATGTAACCGGCAGCGGAATGGTCGGCAAAGCGGGTTTCAGCGGACGGCTGTTTACCCTTCTTGCACGGGAGCAGATCAACGTGGTGCTAATTACGCAGTCGTCCTCCGAACACAGCATTACCTTTGCCGTCCATCCCAATGAAACCGTCCGGGCCAAGTCGCTGATCGAGTCCGAATTTGAGCTCGAGTTGCAGGCCAATAAACTTTCACCCCCTGAAATCGAAGAAAACCTGTCCGTCTTGGCTATCGTAGGTGAAAACATGAAGCAAACACCAGGCATATCAGGCCGGCTGTTTCATGCATTGGGTAGAAACGGGATTAACGTCCGGGCGATCGCACAGGGATCTTCCGAATATAATATTTCGGTTATCATAGCCAGGTCGGACCTCTCCAAAGCACTGAACGCCGTGCACGATGCGTTCTTTGCGCAATTGAACAAAACCCTGCACGTATTCAGCCTGGGAACCGGAAATATCGGATCAACCCTGTTTAGGCAGATTCAGGAACAATATGCATTTCTTCTGGATCATAACGATATCGAAATCAAGGTGGTGGGAATCAGCAATTCCCGTCAGATGCTGCTCAACAGCGAAGGCATCGCACTGAATGACTGGCAGGAACAATTGCAGCAGGGGCAGCCGGCCGATCTGGAACGGTTTGTCGACCGAATGAAGATGATGAACCTTCCCAATTGTGTGTTTATTGACAATACGGCCAGCGAACTTCCTGTTGCCTATTATGAAGACATATTCCGGTCCAATATATCCATCGTTACGTGCAATAAAATTGCCAACTCCGGGCCCCATAGCCGATACAGGCAGCTCCGGGAAACGGCCAGGCGACATGGTGTGGACTTCTTTTACGAAACCAATGTTGGGGCAGGGCTGCCCATCGTCCGGGTGCTGAAGGACCTGATGCTCAGTGGCGACCGTATTATCCGCATTGAGGCCATCCTTTCAGGTACCATTTCGTATATCTTCAATAATTTCAACGGCGACGCATCCTTTCACGACGTGGTGAAAACTGCACAGCAGTTGGGATTCACTGAACCCGATCCGCGGGACGACCTGAAAGGTACCGATTTTATGCGCAAAATGCTGATACTTGCACGGGATGCCGGCTATATGCTTGAACCGGAGGATGTCCAACTGGGCAGTATCCTGCCGGATGCCTGTATCCACGCTGCATCCGTGGACGACTTTTACCGGGAGTTAAAAACTGCGGACGACTATTTCAACCATCTCAAATCGGAGGCAACCCGGGCAGGTAAGGTACTCCGGTACATCGGTAAGCTGGAAAACGGACACGTATCCATTGCATTGGAAATGGTGGATCATACCCATCCGTTTTTTGCCCTGTCAGGAAGCGATAACATCATCTCCTTTACCACAGAACGGTATAAAGAGCGGCCCCTGGTGGTCAAGGGGCCCGGAGCGGGTGCCGAAGTGACCGCCGCCGGTGTGTTTGCCGACCTGGTCAATGTGGGAGCCTAGTCCGTTATTAACTATGTAATACATCTCCATGTTAAAAGAATACAATTTAAACAGTCCGTCGAAAGAAGATGCTGCAGAAAAAGACAGCGTACATGTGTTTGCCCCCGCAACGGTGGCTAATATGATCTGCGGTTTTGATGTGCTGGGGTTCGCCATCGATGAGCCGGGAGACGAAGTCGTTATGCGGCGCGTGGATCAGCCCGGTGTGCGGCTGGTGAACATCACGGGCGACGAGGGAAGGCTGCCCCGGGAGGCCGAAAAGAATACCGTAAGCGCCTGTGTGCTAACGATGCTTCGACACCTGGGTAAAACCGATGTCGGCGTGGAAATAGAGCTTCATAAACACATGCCCATCGGAAGCGGACTTGGTTCCAGCGCAGCCAGCACCGTGGCCGGATTGTTCGCAGTGAATACGCTGCTGGGCAACCCGCTTTCCCGGCAGGAGCTGCTGCCGTTTGCCGTACAGGGTGAAGCACTGGCCTGTGGCCATGGCCACGCCGACAATGTTGCCCCCGCCCTGCTGGGAGGGGTTACGTTGATCCGTGGGTATGATCCGCTGGATGTGGTTAAACTTCCGGTGCCGCCGGATTTGCATGCCTCTGTCGTGTTTCCGCATGTGGATGTGCCCACCCGTGACGCCCGCCAGATGATCCGTGCCAAAGTAGCACTCAAAGACGCTGTCACCCAATGGGGGAATATCGCCGGCCTGGTGGCGGGACTCTTTACCTCCGATTATGAACTCATCGGACGCAGCATGCGCGACGTCCTGATTGAGCCCACCCGCGCCATCCTGATCCCGGAATTCTACGAAATGCGTCGCCTGGCCATGGAAGCCGGAGCGCTGACTTTCGGTATTTCAGGATCGGGCCCCTCCGTTTTTGCCTTTACCCAAAGCCGTGCTAAGGCTGCCTCTCTTACCAATTTGATTCAAGCGCACTTACGGGAAAGCGGCATCGACAGCAATGGATATGTATCCGCCATTAATGCCGGTGGCCCGAAAGAAATACGAAATTAGAAGCCGAAATATGCAATATTACAGTACCAATAACAAGAACTTACGTGTGCCTTTTCAGGAAGCCGTGTTTAATAGTCTACCGGCTGACAGGGGACTCTATATGCCTGAAAAGGTGCCCGCGCTGGATGCGTACTTCATTCAGCACCTCGCTCAGTATTCGCTGCAGGAAATCGCCTATAACGTTGCCAAAGCACTGATCGGCGCCGACATTCCCGAAGGGGACTTACGGAATATTGTAGAAGATGCCATAGACTTTGACGCCCCCGTGCGTCCGCTGGATGGCGGATTGGCTGTACTGGAACTTTTTCACGGCCCGTCTCTGGCGTTCAAAGACTTCGGCGCGCGCTTTATGAGCCGCGTGATGGCGTATTTTTCAACAGAGAAGGACCGCGTGCTGGATGTGCTGGTTGCCACTTCCGGCGATACGGGCGGCGCCGTGGCACTCGGATTTCTTGGCGTGCCGGGAACACGGGTTACCATTCTGTTCCCGAAAGGTAAAGTAAGCCCCATTCAGGAACTGCAGCTAACCACCAACGGCCAGAACATACGGGCCATCGAAATAGACGGAACGTTTGACGACTGCCAGGCGTTGGTAAAGGAAGCCTTTAACGATGATGAGCTACGCGCTGCATACCGCTTGACGTCGGCTAATTCCATTAACATCGCCCGTCTTATCCCGCAGACGTTCTATTATTTTCACGCCTATGCACAACTGCTGTCGCAGGGAATGCGTGACGTGGTATTTTCCGTCCCTAGCGGCAACTTTGGAAATATCGGTGCCGGTTTACTGGCTTTCAGGATGGGCCTTCCGGCCAAACAGTTTATTGCGGCAACCAATGTCAATGATACGGTACCGCGTTTCCTGGCAAGCGGACGCTATGAACCGCGCCCATCGGTCCAGACCTTATCCAATGCGATGGACGTGGGTAACCCCAGCAATTGGGTACGTATTATGGACTTGTTCGGAGGCGACCCCAATGAGTTAAAAAAGGTGGTTTCATCGTATGCGTTTACGGATGCAGATACCAGAAAAGCCATTCAGGCGCTTTACGACCAATATGGTTATATAGCGTGTCCGCATACGGCCATCGCCTGGTTGGCGGCAGAGGCTTATCGGGAACAGCATAGCGGTAACTTTGCAACGGTGTTTCTTTCCACAGCACATCCCTGCAAGTTCCCGGAGGTATTCCCACCCGAAATCGCTGCAAAGATAGACATCCCCTCGCAGGTCACCTCGTTGCAGGGACAGCAGAAGGAGGTAGTCCAACTGAGTGCGGATTACCGTGAGTTTAAAGCCTATTTGCTGGGTGCGGTGTAAGTCATTGCCAGTCGAACTTCATCCAAACATCCTCATCGCGGCCGAAGACAAAGTAGTTCGGATAGAGAATTTCTGCAAGGACCTCGGCATCGTCTGCAATCAGGGCGCCGGGGGCCCGCAGGTGCGCGCGATGATGGATGATATAAAGGCGGTTTTGTACCAGAGCAGGGTGGTCTGACCAGCGAGACAGGGATTGGGGGAGACCGGTAAGCAGCTCGGATACCGGTTTTTCGCTACGGACGATCAGCACGTCCACATTCCGGTCATTTACTGAGGGCTCCGGCAAAAGCACACCGCCGGCTACCTGTATGAGATTGCCGATATATCCGTCGTTTGCAACGGCCATCGGAGAACCGTCTCCAAAAAGCGCAACGCGGGGTTTATTTTCTTCCGTGATGAATTTCAGCTTGTGGGAAATCAGGTTTATCCGTTCACTCAGCTCCTCAACCAGGCGGTCGGCCCGTTCTGGAATGTTCAGTATGCCGCCGATGGTATGGAGAGCATGGAAAGGGGCTGGCGGACTTTCAGCACGCAAGAGGTCGGGATAGCCAGGTGCCCGCTCAAGCAGCGGGATACATGCTGTGTCGACTTCCAATGCCTTCAGAATGCTTTGAAAAGACAAATGTGGGCGTTGCATGCGGACAAAGGTAATCAAGTTGCCCGATTATCGCCACAGCAATACTTTAAAAATGCCTGTATCAGGCAGGGAAATAAAAGACGCGTTGACCTGAATACGCTCTTGGATGACTTCTTTTCCCGTTTGGCCGGCCACCCATAATACCATTACAAAAAATGGAAGTACAAGTAACAAAAAGGGCGAAACGTTGCTGGTTAACTTTTTCATTTGCTTACGGTTTTGTAATTCTTTCCATCGCACGCTTTCCGGATGCACAGTACAAAGAAAAGTAATCACGGAGCTTGCAGAAAAACTTTTAGACTAACCGGCGAATTTTGTAGACCAACCGTTTTCGCCGGTTTATCCATCCCGATACGGTGTTGGCCGATCGAACCGGGCGGTTCGTCTAACGACAATCGTGATATTGATCGCCTACCTGTATATTTGCACAATGTTAGAAAATCACGTATGTTAAAAAATAAGGCTGCTTTGGTTCATGCCCTCGTGTGGGTGGTGCTTCTGACCGTGCTGTACCTCGTCAACATGCGAGAGCGCCCGGCCGATGCGTCCGTTCTCATTTTTATATACGGAATAGTAAATATCGTTATTTTTTATATCCACTACTTTCTTATCAATCCGCTTCTTATTGGCGAAAATAGGTACTGGCGGGCCATCATCTATATGGTGATCGTTTTGACGATCTCCATCGGAGTGAAATACGCCGTCGCCCTGTATTATAAGGATATCATCCTTACGTACCGCGATACAGAAAATGTAGAAAAAATACTCACGCCCCTTCAATATACAGTGGCGGCCCTGATAACCGGGCTCTTCTTTATGTTGCTCAGCACCTCCGTATACGTCATCTCCTTTAATTTCAAAAGCCGGGAACACCGGAAAAACCTAGAGAATGAAAAACTGAATGCCGAACTTGCGTTTCTTAAATCCCAAATCAATCCACATTTCCTTTTCAATTCTCTGAATAATATTTATTCGTTGGCATATCAAAAATCAGATAAAACCCCTGAGGCTATTCTAAAACTTTCGGAGATTATGCGGTATATGCTTTACGAGAGCAATGAGGATACCGTATTGTTGACCGAAGAAATCAATTACCTGCATAATTACATTGACCTGCAAAAATTGCGTTTTAAAGAAAAAATGTATGTGGAGGTTCATGTCGATCTGGATGAGACCGAACATCGGATCATGCCCTTGTTGCTGATTTCCTTTCTGGAAAATGCATTCAAGCACGGCGTATCCACGGACGAACGTAAACCCATCCGCATAGCCATCAACGTCCGCAATGGCCGTCTGCACTTTAAAGCTGAAAATGCAAAAAGCCAGCTGAATAAAGATCAAACGCGTGGTGTGGGACTTACCAATTTGAAACGTAGGTTGTTATTGGGATACCCCGAACGGCATACCATCAATATTGTAGAAACGGATGATTATTACAGTAGTGAACTTTTTTTATATTTAACCTCCAAACAAGGACCACATGGTACGATGTATAACGGTTGATGACGAACCTCTCGCGCTGGATATTTTAGCCGACTATGTTTCCAAAGTGCCCGAATTATCGCTCGTGGCAAGCACAACCAACGCTATCGAAGCGCTCACGTTGGTCCAGAACGGAGAGGTTGATCTGGTTTTTTTGGATGTGCAGATGCCTGAGCTTACCGGTATCCAATTCCTCAAGATCATCAATGGTAAGTGTGACGTCATTCTCACCACGGCCTACCCCCAATATGCGCTGGACGGTTATGAACTCAATGTCGTTGATTACCTGTTGAAACCGATCGCATTCGATCGCTTCTACCGGTCGGTTCAGAAAGTGTTAAATAATAAGCCCCAGAAAACGCCTGCACCGAGCCTATCTCCGCAGAATGAACCGGTGGATTTTATATTTGTCAAGACCGAACATAAAATCCAGCGGGTGGATATCGACGATATCTTGTACATCGAAGGGTTGAAGGACTACATTTCCATCTATACCCATGCGGAGCGTATCGTCACGCTCCAAAATATGAAGAAAATGGAAGACATTCTGCCCGGTAACCGTTTTGTACGCGTTCACCGGTCGTATATCGTAGCGCTGGATAAGATTGCCAGTATCGAACGGGGACGCATCTTTATCGAAGACAAAGTGATTCCGGTGGGGGACACCTACCGGGACGCATTTTATAAATACATCGGAGATAAAAACGGATAAACAGGGCGGAATAAAAATTAAATGTTATTCCTTTTCGCCATTTGCAAATAACTACAATTTTATCTAAGTTTGCACCCCCAATCGGGATGTAGCGTAGCCAGGTATCGCGCCAGCATGGGGTGCTGGAGGTCGTGGGTTCGAATCCCGCCATCCCGACAAAAGCCGTTGATTATCAGCGGCTTTTGATTTTTCGGACAGTATCGGTCGGTAAATCCCCACTCCACTATAAGGCACCCTATTGTCCGTCTTCACCAGGCATTCAAAAAGAAAACCAATAAAACAGCGTTGCAATACAGGGCGTCATTTAATTGAACAAGCATGTATTTTCTTACCCTGTATTCCGGTTCAGCACGGGTAGACCGGAGATTTTCCCGGATGCTGCAGCGGAAATAAACCGGCCGTTAACCCATTGCAATTCCCAATAGCCGGGGTTACCGCTGCGTACTTTCAGTAATTGTACCCCCCATTTCGGCGAGCCAACACCGGGCATCCCACCGGGGGAGTCACTGGGCAACGGAATAACCTTCCACCGGGCTGAACAGGCCGTGTTGCCCATCCTTACCGGATTATGGCGGAGCACAAATCCGGTCGCCTTGCTTTTCTCTGTAGCAAGCCGGAGACGCAGCGACTGGCCGAAATCCATCTCCCGGAGTTCTGCCACGGCGGCGATCAGCTGGTCACATTTCAAAGCCTCTTCCAATGCTGAAAAAATGTCCTTCTCGCGGTAGGCCTTCACGAAAATAATACGCTCCGGCTCCACGCCAAAATGCTTCATGGCAGGCGGATAAAGGGAATTGGGTGGCCCTATCCATAAACAAACTCCGGACTTCCCCATTAAGGCAGCCAATATCCCTCCCACAAAACCGAGCGTAGCCGCCACCTGTTCAGGGGTGGTTTCTATAAATTCATGTATACATGCTGTCGGAAATACAGAATGGGGAAATGCACGCTCCAGGCTGCCCAAATCCATTTTACCGGTGGGGTGGTCCAGTGGTTTGAACCCCTGCCATCGCAGTATTTCTTGCTGCAACTGATCAATCAGCTGGTGTTTATCTTTCCCTTCTTTCACCATGATACAAATGATTTGGGGAAACAAATATACTAAATTTATTAGTAATAAAAGCTTTTTTTATTGCGGAGGATAGGCTTGGAAAGTACGATGAAAAATCAATAACTTGCTCCCGTAAACAAAATTATGGAATCAAGAAGAGCTTTTCTTAAAAAAGCATCGTTATTAGCCGGCGCTACCGCCGCATATCATCTACTGCCTCCTTCTATCCAGCGCGCTTTAGCTATTGATGCGCCAGAGGGAAGCACGTATCTGGATGCAGAACACATTGTTTTCCTGATGCAGGAGAACAGGTCGTTCGATCATTGTTACGGCACTCTCAAAGGGGTCCGGGGATTCAATGACCCCCGCGCCATCCGACAACCGAATGGATTGCCCGTATGGGCGCAAACCGACGCAGAAGGAAAGAGTTATGCGCCGTTTCACCTGGATATAGAAAATACCAAAGCTACGTGGATGGGGTCTCTGCCTCATGGTTGGAAAGACATGGTACATGCCCGTAACAGGGGGAATTTGGATACCTGGCTGGACGCAAAACGACCGGGAAATCCCGAATACAGGGACATGCCCCTCACAATGGGCTATTATAACCGCAGGGACCTTCCTTTTTATTATGCTTTTGCAGACGCTTTTACCATATGCGACCAGCATTTCTGTTCGTCCCTTACCGGTACAAGTGCCAACCGCTCTTATTTTTGGTCAGGGGCAATCCGTGAAGAACCCCATAACCCCGCATCGGTAGCGCATGTAGATAACGGACAGATCAATTACAAAAACATCGGCTGGAAAACCTACCCCGAAAGGCTGCAGGAAGCGGGTATATCCTGGAAGGTTTATCAGAATGAACTGAGCCTGCCGGTAGGGCTGAACGGGGAGGAAGAGGACTGGCTGGCCAATTTTACGGATAATAATCTCGAATTCTACAAGCAGTACCGGGTGAAGTTCCATCCGGCTTACCGTGACTTTTGTAAACGCCGTGTTGCTGAACTGGAAGCCCTGCTCGAACGGCAAGACATCACCGGAACGGAAAGGGAAAAACTCCAGGATCAACTCGCCCAACTTCGTCAGGATCTTGAAACCTATACCGAGGAAAACTTCAGCAAACTTTCTTCTTTTGAACAGGAAATCCATCGCCGGGCTTTTATCACGAACGTGGGGGATCCCGATTATCACCGGCTGACACCGATAACCTATTCCGATACCGAGGGAGAAAAGACGGTAAATGTGCCTAAAGGGGATATCTTTTACCAGTTCCGGAAAGACGTAAACGAAGGAAAGCTGCCCACCGTATCCTGGCTGGTGGCGCCGTGCCGTTTTTCAGATCATCCCGGTTCGCCCTGGTACGGCGCCTGGTACGTGTCCGAAGCGCTCGACATACTCACCCGAAATCCCGAAGTCTGGAAAAAGACCATCTTTATCCTTACCTACGATGAAAACGACGGGTATTTTGATCACGTTCCGCCTTTCGTACCCCCCCTCACTAACAGAAGTGGAGATGGGGCAGTAGCATCCGGGGTGCATACCGCCGAAGAATATGTAACAGACGCTACACAGGATAGCCCCATCGGACTCGGATTCAGGGTGCCACTGGTGGTTGCCTCTCCCTGGACCAAAGGGGGATGGGTCAATTCCGAGGTGTTTGATCATACCTCCACCTTACAATTTTTGGAACATTTCATTGAAAAGAAAACCGGAAAGCGCGTATATGAAGAAAATATCAGCGACTGGCGCCGGTTGGTGTGCGGAAACCTTACTTCTGTTTTCCGGCCCGCCGATGGCAAAAGAAATAGCACGCTGCAGCCCGTCGACCGGAATGCGTACGTAGAGCGCATTTATTCTGCCAAAACAAAAAATCTGCCCGGGAATTACCGGTTGTTGGCTCCTAGCGACCTGGATCTGCTCCGAAGAGGAAGCCGGCCCGCTGAATTGCTGCCCCGGCAGGAGAAGGGAACGAAACCGGCATGCGGACTTCCTTACGATGCCGCTGCCGATGCGTTTGTGGATGAAAGCTCGGAAGAGCTGGTGATTCGCTTCCGGTTGGACGGGCGTCTTCCAAAAACCAAAACCATCGGAATGCCTTTCATTGCGGTGTCCCGACTTCCTTATCGGAAGGATCCGACAGCAGGCCGCAATTGGAATTTTGCCGTGCGGGAAGGTGAACCGCTTGAATATCGTTGGCCCCTGCACCATTTTCCGGATCGCGCCTACCACCTGGAAGTCTACGGGCCCAACGGCTTTTACAGGGAGTTCCGGGGAAATGCCGCAGCCGCGGTCTACCGTTTACGGGCAACAGCAAAGCCGGATCAGCAGGTGCTGACGGTGGAGGCAAACCTGCCACAGGGGGAGGGTCTTTATATCCGGGATCTGTCGTACGGAAGACCATCCGTAACCGTTCCTTCCGGGCGACAGACGCAGTTGGAATTACCACTCAACGATTCAGACGGATGGTATGATTTCGAATTCCGGTCAAACGGGAACACCGATTGGTCATTCCGGTATGCAGGACATTTGGAAACCGGCCGTCCCAGTATAACCGATCCGTTGATGGGAGGATAATAACCGGATATTTTCTAATTTTGCTGAATTATTAACCAGTTATCAAGTATCATTGTA
>Ga0079224_100001026_pt1 | contig 30680 bp, 29 predicted proteins | sample Stecom2015_FD_80414 | JGI IMG/M metagenome (GOLD analysis project Ga0079224, IMG submission 80414) | Agricultural soil microbial communities from Utah to study Nitrogen management - Steer compost 2015 | ecosystem: Environmental > Terrestrial > Soil > Agricultural land | place: USA: Utah... | reverse complement strand
TCCGGGGCCCGGAAGGTCAGCTTGTACGCCAGCGACCGACGCCCCTCCCCGATCTGCTCACCGGTGTAGACATCGAACAGCCGCGCCGATTCCAGCAGCTCCCCGGCGCCGGCGACCAGCGCCTGTTCCACCTCCGCCGCCGGTACGGTCTCGTCGACCAGCAGCGCCACGTCGATCAGGGTCGGGGGGTAGCTGCTGACCGTCGGCCCGGTCACCACCTCCGGCAGCGGCACCGCGTCCAGGTTCACCTCCATGGCGCAGGTCCGCCGCGGCAACTCCCATGCGTCGCACACCGCCGGGTGCAGCTCCCCGGCGTGCCCGACCGGCCGCCCGTCGACCAGCACCTCGGCACACCGGCCCGGGTGCCAGGGGGCGTACTCGGCCGCCCGGACCGTCACCCGGTCCTCAGTCATCCCGGCGGCGGCCAGCACCAGCCGCGCGGCGGCGACGGCGTCGGCCCAGTCGGCCGGCCGGCCCGACCCCCACCATCCGGCGGGTGCGGCCGCGCCGGTGATCACCGCCGCGGCGTGCCACGGCTGCTCCGGCACGAACTGGTGCGCCGCGGCCAACTCCTCGTCGCTGGGGCGGTGCGCCACCGGCATCCGCGGCGGGGCGTCCCCCGGACCGCGACGGGGGTGGAAGACCACGCCCAGCTCGTACAGCGCCAGGTCTCGGGAGCCGCCCGGCAGCCGCGCCAGGTTACGGCGCAGCGTGGCCAGCAGCGGCGGCAACAGGGTGGTCCGCAGCGCCGGCTGCTCCTCCGACAAGGGATTGTCCAACCGCACCACCTGTCGACGCGGGTCGTCGTCCGGCAGCTGCAGCGCCTGCCAGTCCCCTTCCCCCACGAACGGATAGCAGCGGGCCTCCACGTACCCGGCCTCGGCCAAGGCCCGGCCCACGGTCCGCCGACGCCGCTGGAGGGGGGTGAGCCCCGCCCCGGGGGGAGCGGTCGGCAGCACGCTGGGAATCCGGTCGTACCCGTCCAGCCGGGCCACCTCCTCGACCAGGTCGGCCTGGTCGGTCAGGTCCGGCCGCCAACTCGGCGGCGTCACCCGCAGCCGACCGTCGGCCAGTGACTCCACAGTGGCCCCCAGCTCGGTCAGCAGCTCGGTCACCCGCTGCGGTGAGTAGGCCACCCCGGCGATCCGCCCGGGGAGGTCGGCGGCGATGGTGATCGGTGCCGGCGCGGAGGTGGTGTTGATGTCCCCGATCCGGGGGTCGACCTCACCGCCGGCGTACCGGGTCAGCAGCTCCACCGCCCGCTGCAGCGCCACCAGCGGCAGCTGGGGGTCCACACCCCGCTCAAACCGTTTGACCGCCTCGCTGGGCAGCTTGTGTCGACGGGCGGTCCGGGCCACCGTCACCGGATCCCAGTGGGCGGCCTCGAACAGCACGTTGACCGAGGTGTCGGTCATTTCGCTGTTCGCCCCACCCATCACCGCCGCCAACGACACCGGGCCGGTGTCGTCGCAGATCACCATGTCCTCGGGGTCGAGCTCCCGGTCGACCCCGTCGAGGGTGGTCAGCCGCTCCCCCGGCCGGGCCCGCCGGACCACCAGCCCGCCGGTCAGCCGGTCTGGGTCGAACGCGTGCATCGGCTGGCCCAGTTCCAGCATCAGGTAGTTGGTGATGTCCACCGCCAGCCCGAGCGGACGCATCCCGGCGTGCACCAACCGCCGCCGCATCCACGCCGGCGTCGGGGCGGTCGGATCGATCCCGCGTACCAACCGGGTGGCGAACCGGTCGCAGCCGGTGGGGTCCGCCACCGTCACCGGCCAGGCGGGTTCGGCGGTGGCGCCCGGCGCCGGCCGGTCGGCCGGATCGGTGAACGGTCGCCGCAGCGCGTGCGCCAGCTCCCGCGCGATCCCCCGCACCGAGAAGCAGTAGCCCCGGTCCGGCGTGACCGCCAGCTCCACCACCACATCGTCCAGACCGATCAGTGGCCGGGCGTCCGCGCCCGGCACCACCGGCAGCGGCGCCGCCCCGGGGCCGGGGACGACCTCCGCGGGGAGCACGATGATGCCGGAGTGGTCATCCCCCAGCCCCAGCTCCCGCTCCGAACAGATCATCCCGTCGGAGATCCGCCCGTACGTCTTCCGGGCGCTGATCGCGAACTCTCCGGGCAGCACCGCGCACGGCAGCGCCACCACCACCTGGTCACCCACACCGAAGTTGGTGGCCCCGCAGATGATCCCGCGCGGCTTCTCCTCCCCCACCTCCACCTGGCAGTACCGGATCGGCTTCTTCAGCCCGGTCAGCTCCTCCAGGTCCACCACCCGGCCGACCACCAGCGGGCCGGTGACCGAGGTGCGCAGGTCGGTGATCTCCTCGACTTCGAGGCCCACCCGCACCAACGCCGCTTCCAGCGCCTCCGGGTCGACCGGCGCGTCCACGTACTCCCGTAGCCACGACACGGGCAGTCGCATGTCAGACCTCCATCCCGAACGCGCGGGCGAACCGGACGTCGCCCTCCACTATGTCCCGCATGTCACTGATCCCGTGTCGGAACATCAACGTGCGCTCGATACCCATTCCGAACGCGAATCCGCTGTACTCGTGTGGATCGATCCCACAGGCGCGTAGCACCCGCGGGTTGACCATTCCGCAACCGCCCCACTCCACCCAACGGGGGCCGTCGCGGTGCTGCGGGAACCACAGGTCCATCTCGGCCGATGGCTCGGTGAACGGGAAGTACGACGGTCGCAACCGGGTGGTCGCCTCCGGGCCGAACATCGCCCGGGCGAAGTGGTCCAGCGTGCCCTTCAGGTGGGCCATGGTGATGCCCTTGTCCACCACCAACCCCTCGACCTGGTGGAACACCGGGGTGTGCGTGGCGTCCAGTTCGTCGGTGCGGTAGGTGCGCCCCGGGCAGATCACATAGATCGGTGGCCGACGCGTCAGCATCGCCCGGGCCTGGGCCGGGGAGGTGTGCGTCCGCAGCACCAGCCCGGACTGGCCGACGGCGGTCTGGGCGGCGGCGATGAAGAAGGTGTCCATCATGGTCCGGGAGGGGTGGTCCGGCCCGATGTTGAGCGCGTCGAAGTTGTACCACTCCAGCTCCGCCTCCGGACCCTCCGCCACCTCATAGCCCATCCCCACGAACAGGTCCTCGATCCGCTCCATCAGCGTGGTCAGCGGATGCCGCGCCCCGCGGGGGCGGCGGTCGACCGGCAGGGTCACGTCCACCCGCTCCTCAGCGAGCACCCGCTGCTGCTCTTCGGCGCGCAGCTGCGCCAGGCGGGCGTCGTAGGCGGCCTGGATCGCGGCCCGGGTGGCGTTGACCCGCTTACCCGCCTCGGCCCGCGCGGCCGGGGGGAGGGCACCGATCTCTCGGCGCGCCAGTGACACCGGGGCCCGGTCACCCAGGTGCTGGTGGCGGATGGCGGCGAGTGCGTCCGGGTTGGTCGCGGCGGCGAACGCCTGCTCGGCGGCGGCCTGCGCCTCGGCCAACGCGGCCGGGTCCAGCAACGCGACCTGCTTCGGGTCGTACGGATCGTTACGGTAAGTCATGAATCTCCTCCGGAGGGCCGGTGTGAGTGTACGAACCGGGGTGGGGCTGGCGGCGTCTGGTGACGGCGATGGGCACACTTCGAGATGGCGCGCGGCTCGGCCGCAGCCCGCCGGGGAGGGTGGAGCGCGTCGGTCAGCTCAGGTCAGCTGCGCGGCCCGCCACCGGCGGGCCCGATAAACCGCACATCGCGGGGCATCATGCTCCGGAATCCTCCTGATGCAACGCTCTGGCTGAAGCATACAGGCACACCGCCGCCGCGGCGGCGAGGTTGAGGCTCTCCGCCCGGCCGTAGATCGGCACCCGTACCCGGGCATCGGCGGCGGCCAGCAGCGGCTCCGGCAGCCCGTGCGCCTCCGAGCCGAACAGCCACGCGGTGGGCTGGGAGAGTGCCCCGGTGTCCGTCAGCCGATCCAGGTCGACGTCGCCGTAGCCGGTGGCGGCCAGCACGGTCAGCCCGGCCCGCCGCAACTCGGCCACCACCGCCACCGGGTCCGGCTCCCGCACCACCGTGACGTGGAACAGGCTGCCGGCGGAGGCCCGGACACATTTGCCGTTGTACGGATCCACCGCCTGCCCCGCGAACACCACCACCGGGGCCCCGGCGGCGTCGGCGGTGCGCAACACCGTGCCGGCGTTGCCGGGATCGCGGATGTCGGCCAGCACCGTCACCAGCGCCGGCCGCTCCGCCAGTGCGTCCGCCAGCGACCGGTGGGTCTGGCGGCACACCGCCACCACCCCCTGCGGGGTGACCGTCTCCGCCAGGGCCGCCAGCGCGTCCTCGGTCACCGGCGAGACCGGCACTCCGGCGCGCGCGGCGGCGGCCAGCAGCGCCGCGTGCCGCGCCTGCCCGGCCGGGGTGACGAACACCTGCTCCACCACCCCGGCTCCGGCCAACGCCTCCCGGACCGCCTGGGGACCCTCCACCAGAAAGCGCTGCCGGGCATCCCGCTCCTTGCGGCGGTGCAGCCGGGCCGCGGCCACCACCCGGGGGGTACGGCGGGTGAACAGGGTCGGGGCCGGGTCAGCGGCGGGATGCGCCGCCGCTGACCCGGCCCCGGACGCGCGTGCCGGCACGGTGCCTCAGGCGGTGCCCGCCTGCCGGGCCGCGCCGTCGGCGGCGCCGGCCTCGGCCACCGCCTTCCGGGCGGTCGCGGCCAGCGCGCTGAAGGCCGCGGCGTCGTGGACCGCCAGGTCCGCCAGGATCTTGCGGTCCACGTCCACCCCCGCCAACCGCAGTCCCTGGATGAACCGGTTGTAGGTCATCCCGTTGGCCCGGGCGCCGGCGTTGATCCGCATGATCCACAGGCGCCGGAAGTCGCCCTTCCGGTCCTTACGGTCCCGGTAGGCGTACTGCATCGAGCGCAGCATCTGCTCCTTCGCCTTGCGGTACAGGCGGGAGCGTTGGCCCCGGTACCCACTGGCGCTCTCGAGGATCGCCCGGCGCTTCTTGTGCGCGTTAACTGCCCGCTTGACGCGTGCCATTTCGAAACCTCCTCCACACCCGCTGGCGCGTCAGCGGCCCAGCATCTTGTTCACCCGCTTGGCGTCTGCATCCGAGACCTGCACCGTGCCCGCGAGCCGGCGCTTCCGACGGGATGACTTGTGTTCCAGCTTGTGGCGGCGGTTGGCCTGCTCCTTGACGAGCTTGCCGCCACCGGTCACCCGGACCCGCTTGCCCATGCCGGTGTGACTCTTCATCTTCGGCACTTTGAACCCGCTCCCTGCTCTTCGCATCCGCCGCCGGGCGGCGACGGCACTATCCAGGCCCGCCGGGTACCCGACGGGCCTGACCTACGACCGGCGATGAGGCCGGCTCAACGCGACGCTTTGGACGACGCCTCGCGAGCGGCTTCCCGCGAGCCTCCGCGCGACGTCTCGGACTCCTTGGAAGTCTTGGTGTTACGATGCGGCGCCAGCACCATGGTCATGTTCCGGCCGTCCTGCTTCGGGGAAGCCTCCACGAACCCGAGATCGGCCACATCCTCAGAGAGCCGCCGCAGCAGCCGCAACCCGAGCTCCGGCCGGCTCTGCTCCCGGCCCCGGAACATGATCGTCACCTTGACCTTGTCTCCGGCCCGAAGGAACCGCACCACGTGACCCTTCTTGGTCTCGTAGTCGTTGGAGTCAATCTTCGGGCGGAGCTTCATCTCCTTGATGACGGTCTGCTGCTGATTACGCCGGGCCTCGCGGGCCTTCATGGCGCTCTCGTACTTGAACTTGCCATAGTCCATCAGCTTGCAGACCGGCGGACGTGCCATGGGCGCGACCTCGACCAGATCCAGATCGACGTCGGCGGCCAGTTGCAGGGCACGCTCCAGTGGGACGATGCCCACCTGTTCACCCTCCGGACCGACCAACCGGACCTCTCGTGCCCGGATCTGGTCGTTCACGCGTGGATCGACGCTGATGAGCCCTCCTCCTCGTTATCGTGCGTTCTCGACGTACTCAGTTGGTGAGCCGACCCTGAAAAGCAGCAAGGCCCTGGCGACGCCAGGGCCCGCTCGACCGATCAACGCGCCATTCGACGCGCGCGCACGCGACTAGTCGCGTGGACCGGACCCGGCCGCCCGGAGGCGACTCGGGTGGGAGCGGGCGCTCCGCTTCAACACCGGCCGGTCGGATAACCGCCGCCCGGTGCGGTCGACTCGTACCAGCGTAACAGAAACTCCGGGCGAACTCAGACAGGATCGCCCGCCGTATCCCCCGACGGCGCCGCGGGGGTGGCCGGGTCGTCCGCCTGCCGCCGCTGCCACGCGGCGTGCCGCTGCCGCAGCGCCTGCACCGCCGCCACCGCGTGCTCCCGGTCCACCGCCTGCACCGCCATCACACTGATCAGGTCGTCGTCGTGCAGCTCCAGGCTGGCCCAGGAGGCGTTGCGATCGAATCGAATCGACCGCACCACCGCCCACGGCAACTCGTGGGTGCCGATCAGGTTCCGCACCCAGATCCCGTCCCGGTCCGCCCGCACCTGCGGTCGCGCCAACAACAGCCAGGCGGCCGCACCGATCATCCCCAACCCGACCAGGGCGAACCGGTCCGCAGTCTCGAACGGCGCATGGCCGGCCGCGCTCGCACCGCTGAGCAACAGCGCCAACACGATCGACACCAGCAGGGTCATCCCCGCAGCGATCCAGGCGGTCATCCGGGCCCGGCGGGGGCGAAACTCCACCGGAGGCAGCGGCGTGCGCGACTCCCGCTCCGCCGCCCCCACCTGCTTCTTCGGCTCAGCCATGGCTCGAGTGTGTCACAGCCGGCAGGCGTGCAGATTGGTCACCAGGATCGCCCGCGCGCCCAGCTCGTACAGCTCATCCATGATCCGGTGCGCCTCGGAGCGCCGCACCATCGCCTGCACCGCCACCCAGCCTTCTCGGTGCAGCGGGGAGATGGTCGGGGACTCGATCCCCGGCGTGAGCCGGCAGGCCTGGTCCAGCCGATCGGCGTGCACGTCGTAGGCGAGCATCACGTACTGGCGGGCCACCAGCACCCCCTGCAGCCGGCGCAGCACCTGGGTGACGGGCCCGTCCGCCGGTCGCCGCGGTCCGCCGATCAGCACCGCCGACGATTCCAAGATCGGCTCCCCTACCGGCACCAGTCCGGCCTCCCGCAGCGTCCGACCGGTCTGCACCACGTCGGCCACCACGTCGGCCACCCCGAGACTGACGGCGTTCTCCACCGCCCCATCCAGCCGGATCACCTCTGCCTCGACCCCGTGCCGACGCAGGTAGCCGGTGACCACCCCGGGGTACGCGGTAGCGATCCGGTGCCCGCCCAGCGCGGCCGGGCTGGCCTGGTCCGCCGGATCACCCAGGGTGCCGGGGCGGGCGGCGAACCGGAACGTGGCCCGCCCGAACTGCAGATCCAGCAGCTCCTCCGCCGGGCCGGCGGTGTCGACCAGCAGATCCCGGCCCGTTATCCCCAGGTGCAGGTCACCGGAGCCGACATAGGTGGCGATGTCGCGGGGACGCAGGTAGAAGAACTCGATGCCGTTCTCAGGATCCCGGCAGGTCAACTGGCTGGTCTCCGACCGCTGCCGGTACCCGGCCTCCTGCAGGATCTGCCTGGAGCCCTCAGCCAGGCTGCCTTTGTTGGGCACGGCAATGCGTAACAACGTACTGCTCCTTCGGCGGCTTCCCGGGCACGCGGATCGGCGCGACGCTGCGCGGAGGCGCCCCGGTCGGACGGACGGACAACAGGGGCACGCCGTCCGGCGTCACCGCTGGACGCCGGACGGCGTCACAGATGTCGGTACACGTCCTCGAGGTCCACACCGGCGGCGAGCATCAGCACCTGGATGCGGTACAGCAACTGGGAGATCTCCTCCGCGGTGCGCTCGACTCCCTCGTGCTCGGCCGCCATCCACGCCTCGGCGGCCTCCTCCACGACCTTCTTCCCAGCCGCGTGCACTCCCTCGGCGAGCGCCGCCACCGTCCCTGAGCCGGGGGTGCCGGCCGCTGCCTTGGCGCGCAGCTCCGCGAACAGCGTGTCGAAGGTCTTCACGGAAAGCTATTGTGTCAGGCCAGTCGGCGCAGGGTGAGGGCGGTGTCCAGGGCCGCCACCGTCGCGGCCCAGCCCTTGTCCTCGGTCGAGCCCGGCAGCCCGGCCCGATCCCGTGCCTGGGCCACCGTGTCGACCGTCAGCACCCCGTGCGCCACCGGGGTGGCTTCATCCAACGCCACCCGGGTCAACCCGTCGGTGACCGACCGGCACACGTAGTCGAAGTGGGCGGTCTCCCCCCGGACCACCACCCCCAGGGCCACCACCGCGTCACACCGCTGGGCCAGCGCCTGCGCCACCACCGGCAGCTCCACCGCCCCGGCCACCCGGGCGGTGACCACCTTCCGCACCCCGCAGGCCTTGGCCGCCGCCAACGCCCGGTCCAACAGTTGGTCGGTCAGCTCCGCGTGCCACCGGCTGGCCACCACCCCCAGCACCAGACCGGCCGCGTCCACCGCCGGCAGATCCGGCTCTCCGACGCCGCTCACCGCGCCTCCCCCACCTCGTCCAACAATTCGATCAGGTGCCCCATCCGGTCCCGCTTGGTGCGCAGGTACCGCAGGCTCTCCGGGTGGGGACGCACCGGCAGCGACTCCCGGCCGACCACCGTCAACCCGTACCCCTCCAACGCCGCCCGCTTGGCGGGGTTGTTGCTCAGCAGCCGCATCGACCGCACCCCCAGATCGGCCAGAATCTGCGCGCCGGTGCCGTAGTCGCGGGCGTCGGCCGGTAGCCCCAGGGCCAGGTTGGCGTCGACCGTGTCCGCCCCGGCGTCCTGCAACTGGTAGGCCTGCAGCTTGTGGGCGAGCCCGATGCCCCGGCCCTCGTGCCCGCGCACGTACAGCACCACGCCCCGCCCCTCGGCGGCCACCCGGGCCAGCGCGGCGTCCAGTTGCAGCCCGCAGTCGCAGCGCAGCGAACCCAGCACGTCCCCGGTCAGGCACTCCGAGTGCACCCGGACCAGCACGTCGTGGCCGTCCCCGAGCTCGCCGTACACCAGCGCCACGTGCTCGGTGTCATCCACGGTCGACTGGTAGGCGACCGCGCGGAACACCCCGTGCCGGGTCGGCAGCCGGGTCTCGGCCACCCGGCGCACCTGCCGCTCGTACCGGCGCCGGTAGGCGACCAGGTCGGCGATGCTGACCAGGGTCAGCCGGTGCTCGGCGGCGAACAGCTCCAGTTCGGGGCGGCGCGCCATGGTGGTCGCGTCCTTCTCCGAGACGATCTCGCACAGCACCCCGGCCGGGCGCAGCCCGGCCATCCGGGCCAGGTCCACCGTCGCCTCCGTGTGGCCGGGGCGGCGCAGCACCCCGCCCTCCCGCGCGCTCAACGGCACCACGTGGCCCGGCCGGGTGAAGTCGGCCGCGGTCGAGGTGGGGTCGGCCAGCAGCCGCACCGTCCGGGCCCGGTCGGCGGCGGAGATCCCGGTGCTGACCCCCTCCCGCGCGTCCACCGCCACCCGGTAGGCGGTGCCGCGCCGGTCCTGGTTGGTGTGGTACATCGGCGGCAGCTCCAGCCGGTCGCAGTCCGCCTCGGTCAGCGGGGCGCAGATGTACCCGGAGGTGTAGCGCACCATGAACGCCATCAACTCGGGGGTGGCGTGCTCGGCGGCGAACACCAGGTCCCCTTCGTTCTCCCGGTCCTCGTCGTCGACCACGATCACCGGCCGGCCGGCGGCGATGTCCCGTACCGCCTGCTCCACCGCCTCGAAGTTGCCGACCGCCTCGGTGGTGACCCCGCCGACGTCCCGGTGTCCATTGTTGATATTCATCGCCCCACCCCCGCCAGCAGCCGCTCCACGTGCTTGGCCACCACATCGACCTCCAGGTTGACCCGGTCACCGACCTGCCGGCGCCCGAGTGTGGTCTTTTCCAAGGTGGTGGGGATCAGACTGACCTCGAACCAGTCGTCGCCGACCGCCACCACGGTCAGCGACACCCCGTCCACACAGATCGATCCCTTCTCCACCAGGTAGCGGGACAGCGCCGGCGGCAACGTAAACCGCAGGTCGTGCCAGTCCGGCCCGGGGCGGCGCTGTTGGACCGTGCCCACGCCGTCCACGTGCCCCTGCACCAGGTGCCCGCCCAGGCGGGTGGTGGGGGTGGCGGCCCGCTCCAGGTTGACCGGGTCCCCGGGGCGCAGCTCCCCCAAAGTGGTGCGGCGCAGCGTCTCGGGCATCACGTCGGCGGTGAAGGTGTCCCCCTCCTGCTCCGCCACGGTCAGGCACACCCCGTTGACCGCGATTGAATCCCCGAGGCGGGCGTCGCTGGTCACCAGCGGCCCCCGGACGGTCAGTCGACCTGGTTGGTGCGCCACCACCTGGCCGAGCTCTTCCACGATGCCGGTGAACATGCTCAGTCCTTCACGTACCGGGGCACGGCGGTGACCCGCAGGTCCGGTCCCACCCGTGCGATGTCAATGAACTCCAGCTCGATGGCGTCCGCCACGGTGGTCACCCCGGCGTCCACCAGCGCCGCCGTACCGGCGCCCAGCAGCCGTGGGGCCAGGTAGCCGACCACCCGGTCGACCAGCCCCGCGGCCAGGAACGCGCCGGCCAGGCGGGGCCCGCCTTCCAGCAGCGCGGCCCGCACGTCCCGCTCGTACAGCTTCTCCATCAGGTCGGTGAGGTCCACCTGGCCGTCCGGGGTGTTACGCAGCTCGGCCGCGGTGGCCACCCAGGTGGGCGCGGCCTGATCCCGCACCCGCGCGTCCGGTGGGGTCCGCCCCTCGGAGTCCACCACCACCCGCAGCGGCTGCCGGATCGCCAGGCTGCCGTCCCGCAGGTTGCGGGCGGTCAACTGGGGGTTGTCGGCGAGCACCGTGCCCACCCCGACGATCACCGCATCGACGGTGCTGCGGTGGGCGTGCACGTCCATCCGCGCCGCCTCGGAGGTGATCCACATGCTGGTGCCGTCGGCCGCGGCCGACCGGCCGTCCAGGGTGGCGGCATACTTCCAGATCAGGTACGGACGGCGGCGGCGCACCGCGGTCAGCCAGGCGATGTTGCCCGCCTCCACCTCCGCCTGCCGGACGCCGATCTCCACGTCCACGCCGGCCTTGCGGAGCGTCTCGGCGCCACCGGCCGCGTGCGGCTGCGGCTCGCTGACCCCGATCACCACCCGGGCGATCCCGGCGGCGATCAACGCCTGGGTGCAGGGGCCGGTCTGCCCGTGGTGGTCACATGGCTCCAGGGTCACCACCGCGGTCCCGCCGCGGGCCCGCTCGCCCGCCTGCGCCAGTGCCACGATCTCGGCGTGGGGGCCGCCGGCGTAGGCGTGGAAGCCCTCGCCGACCACCGCGCCGCGCGCGTCGAGGATCACACAGCCGACCACCGGGTTGGGGCTGGTCGTGCCCAGTCCACGGGCCGCCAGCTCCACCGCCCGTCCCATCGCGGCGACCTCGGCCTGACTCGCCATAACGCCCTTTCCTCGCGTGCCACACGCGCTCACGGGCGTGGGGACGGGTAGCGCAGCGCAGGCCACGTACACCCGGCCGCGCGCCGCCTCCCATCCGGACTGTCTGGCCAGCCAGGGCAGGGCTGTGCCCCGCTCTCGCGGCCAACCGTCGGCTCTGGAGTTGCACCAGATCCACCGGTGATCTACACCGGGTCGCGGGCTGCCCTCTCCGAGGGGTCACCGCCGGTTCGGAATTTCACCGAGTCCCGCCAGCGCGTGGTGGGTACCGCTCCGATTGTGGCACGCCATCCGGCTGGTGCCGAGCCCGGCTAGGCAAGGTCACAGAGTGGGCGCCACTGAGAACTATGCCCTGGTTACGAAGATAGTCGGGAGTCAGGCCACTTCTCGGGCAGCGCCTCGGAGGGCCGGGCCGCGCCTCGGAGGGGCACCGCCCTGACCACCCCGCCCGCGATCAGCGCGATCCGCGCGTGATCCGGGTCATAGCGGAGGCAGGCTGCGGCGGCCCCGACGCCGGTCGTAGGCCACGAACGACCCGGCCTCCTTCTTGGCGACGCCCTTCATCTCCGTCGCCACCGCGATCACCTCGTGGGGGTTGCTGAAGTCCCGGGCGGTGGACAGCGCCACCCCGATCGACAGCGAGACCAGCTGGGGCTTCTGGAGGTTGCCGCGCCGATCCACGATCTCCAGGTAGCCGCGCGCCAGGTCCTCCGGGTCGTACAGCTCATCCGAGGCGCGCTCGAAATCATCCACCGCCTGGGTGGTGATCGGCCGCACCTGCTCCGGCCGACAGATGATCACAAAGTCGTCCCCGCCCACATGGCCCAGGAACGCCGGCGGCTCCACCCCGGTGGTGGCGCGGTGCAGACACTGCGCCAACACCGCGATGAACTCGTCGCCGCGACTGAACCCGTACCGGTCGTTGACGCTCTTGAAGCGGTCGATATCGACGTAGCAGACCGCGTACGGCTCCTTCCCCCGGACCCGGTCCGCGATCTCCCGCAGGATCCGGTTGTTACCGGGCAGCCCGGTCAACGGGGAGACCTCGCGGAACTCCTGGTTGCGCCGCAGCATCGACCGGACCCGGGCCACCAGCTCCGAGGTGTCGAACGGCTTGACCACGTAATCGTCGGCGCCGGCGGTCAGCCCCACCACCTTGTCGACGGTCAACCCCTTGGCGGTCAGCATGATGATCGGCATGACCGCGGTCATCGGATCCGCCCGCAGCCGCCGGGTCAGCTCCAACCCGTCCATCCGCGGCATCCGGACGTCCACGATGGCCAGTGCGGGCCGCTGCTCGGTGGCCATGGTCAGCGCCTGCTCCCCGTCATGGGCCACCGCCACCTCGAACCCGTGCAGCTGAAGGTTGACCTCTACGAACCGGGCGATGTCCCGGTCGTCGTCGACCACGAGGATCAGCTCCGGCTCTGACGTGTCGGTCACATCGCTCAGTGTACGGAGATCGTCGCTACGCCGCGCCACGGTCGATCCGGGAGCGCCTCCGGCCCCGGGCCGCTCCCGTCAACCGACGGTGGTCGCCTGCTCCGCCAACCGACGCAGGGACCGGACCGCCGCGGCCGGATCGTCGGCGCCGAACACCGCGGTCCCGGCCACGAACGCATCCGCTCCCGCCTCGGCGGCCGCCTCGATGGTGGACTCACTGATCCCGCCGTCGACCTCGATCCGCAGCTGCAGATGCCCGCTGCGGACGTGCTGCCGCGCGGTGCGGACCTTCGCCAGCAGCTCCGACAGGAACGCCTGCCCGCCGAACCCCGCCTTGACCGTCATCACCAGCAGCACGTCGAAGTGGCTAAGTATGTCCAGGTACGGTTCGATCGGGGTGTCCCGGTCGATCGCCAGCCCCGGCCGGGCACCGGCGGCCCGCAGATTCCGGGCCAGGGCCACCGGATCCTCGCAGGCCTCGACGTGGAAGCTGACGATCTCCGCCCCGGCCTCGGCGTACCCCACCGCCCACCGGTCCGGGTCGGTGATCATCAGGTGGCAGTCCAACGGCAGCGGGGTGGCCCGCCGCAGCGCCTCCACCACCGGTCGACCGATCGTGAGATTCGGGACGAAGTGGTTGTCCATCACGTCCACGTGTAGCCAGTCGGCGACATCCGCCACGGACGCGGCCGCCTCCGCCAGCCGGGCGAAGTCGGCGGACAACAAGCTGGGCGAGATCACCAATGCGGGCTCGGACACCGCCTCAGTCTAGGCTCAGCGCCAGATCCGCCGGTTGACCGGCTGGGCGGTCACCCATTCCGCCGGCCGGTACCGCATGATGTATCCCGTGGAACGCGAGCCTGCCGGCGAGACCCCCCACTCTCACGTACTCGAGCTGACCGTCGACGGTGCACCGGTCCGCGCGCTCCTTCGGGACGGCGAGGTGCTGCTGGTTGGTCGCGACCCGTCCTGTCAGGTGGTGGTGCCCGACCGGGTGGTGTCCCGGCGGCACGCCCAAATCAGCCGTGAAGCCGGGACCTGGGTGGTGCGAGATCTGGGCAGCCGCAACGGCATCCACGTCGACGGTCGGCGCGCCGAGGTGGTGACCGTCACCGACCGCGCGTCGCTGCGGCTCGGTGACCCCCACACCGGTCCGGTGCTGACCGTGGCGATCCCGTCCCCCCGCCCGCCTTCCGACCCGGTGTCGTCCCCGCTGGCGGACGCCGCCCCGTCCCCGACCCTGGTCTCGGCCTCCCCACCGGACACTCGCCCCGCCGCGGCACCGGCGCTGGGCGCGATCACCCTGACCAACCTGCCGCGGCTGGCCGGTCGGGAACGGCTCGCCTCCTTCGAGACCGACGACACGGTCACGATCGGCCGCGACCCCAGCAACCACATCGTGCTGCCTGACCTGCTGGTCTCGCGCCGGCACGCCCAAGTCCGGCGGACCAAGCGGGGATACCTGCTGGTCGATCTGGGAAGCACCAACGGCACCTACCACAATGGCCAGCGGGTCCACCGGACGCGGTTGCAGGCCGGTGACCTGGTAGCGATCGGGCACTACCAGCTGGTGTTCGACGGGCAACGCCTGCATGAGCAGCGGGACACCGGGCCGGTGTCCCTGACCGCCGAGCGGGTCACCGTCCGGATCGGCAACAAGACCCTGGTCAACGACGTCTCGTTCGCGTTGGGGCAGGGCAGTCTGGTGGGGATCATCGGTCCCAGCGGCTGCGGCAAGTCCACCCTGCTGAGGGCGATCACCGGGCTGCGCCGGGCCAGCGCCGGCCGCATCAGCTACGACGGCCGCGACCTGTACGCCGACTACGCCGAGCTGCGGTACCGGATCGCGGCGGTGCCGCAGGAGGACGTCCTGCACCGCCAGTTGACGGTCCGGCGGGCGCTGCGGTTCGCCGCCTCCCTCCGCTTCGCCTCCGACGTGTCGCGTCGGGAACGCAACGAGCGGGTCGAGGAGGTCATGGCCACCCTGGGGATCGAGCGGCAGGCGCGGCAGCGGATCGACCGGCTCTCCGGCGGGCAGCGGAAGCGGGTCTCGGTGGCGATGGAGCTGCTGACCGAACCGTCGCTGCTGTGCCTGGACGAACCCACCTCCGGGCTGGACCCGGCGCTGGACCGGGAGGTGATGCAGCAGCTGCGGTCCCTGGCCGATCGCGGCCGGACCGTCCTGTGTGTCACCCACAACGTGCTGCATCTGGACATGTGCGACCGGATCCTGGTGCTGTGCCCGGGCGGTACCACCGGCTACTTCGGTCCTCCGTCGCAGCTGCTGTCGTTCTTCGGCGCCGACTCGTACGCCGACGTGTTCGCCAAGGTGACCGAGGCGCCGCAGGAGTGGACCCGCCGCTATCGGGAGTCGGACCTGCACCGGCGGTACGTGGCGGAACCGATCACGGCCGCCTGGGCGGCCTCGTTCCAGCAGCCGTTGGCCGCGACGGAGCCGGAACCGGACCAGGAGCCGCCGGCCAGCGACAGTCAGAGCGGGTGGCCAGCCGGGTTGTCGGTGCCCGCCCCGGTGGCCCGCTCCCTCAACCTGGGGCGCCCGTCGATGGCGGAGCGCGCCCGGCACCCGGTGGCGCCGCTCCGGCAGTTCGGCACCCTCTGTCGCCGGATGCTGCGGGTGATCAGCGCCGACCGTGGCTACCTGCTGTTCCTGGCGGGGCTGCCGCTGGCGCTGGCGCTGCTGTCGCACGCGGTGCCCGGGGAGACCGGGCTGGGCCCGCCCCGAGGGTTCAGTTTGGAGGCCCAGCGGCTGCTGGTGGTGCTGGTGGTGGGGGCGGCGTTCCTCGGCATCTCCTCCTCCATCCGGGAGATCGTCCATGAGGGACCGATCTACCAACGGGAGCGCGCGGTCGGACTGTCCCCCGGGGCCTATCTGGCCGCCAAGTTCGTGGTGCTGGGCATCATCAACGTGCTGCAGGTCAGCGCGTTCGTGTACCTGTCGCTCCTGGGGCGGGGTGGGCCGGCGCAGGCGCTGGTGCTCGGCTCCCCGATGCTGGAGGTCATCGTGCCGGTGGCGATGGTGACCACCAGCTGCACCATGTTCGGGTTGTGTGTCAGCGCGCTGGCCCGGTCGGTCGCCCAGACCACCCCCCTGCTGGTGATCGTGGTGATGGCGATGCTGGTGCTCTCCGGCGGACTGTTCGAACTGGCCGGGGAGGCGGTACTGAACCAGGTGTCGTGGCTGTCGCCGACCCGGTGGGGGTTCGCCGCGGGGGCGGCCACCGTCGACCTGATGTCGATGGTGCCGATCAGCGACCCGCTGTGGGTGCACGAACCGTCCTCGTGGTGGCGGGCGATCACCGTGTTGGCGGTCCAGATCGTGGTGCTCACCGCCGCGGCCCGGCTGGCGATGCGGCGGCTGGAGCCGGGCGGGCGCTGAGGCACATGACCCCACGCAAACGGGTCGCGCTTCGGTGAACTTCCGTCAGCGCGCCTCAGCTACGGCTGGATGGGCCGCGGCCCCGACTACCAGGCGTCTTTTCTCGGCCCCCTCGGCGCGAACGCTGACTTCTACGAACCGTTCGCGGACAACGCGCGGCGCTGGTGCGCCGAGTCGCAGCAGAAGGTTTTGTACTGGAACCACGCCATCGTCCACCCGCCCGTCGACCGGCGCCGGCCACCGGAGCAAGTCGCCGACGTGTTCGTCCATGTGGAGCGGGAAACCGATGCCGGGTTGGTGGTCAGCGGCGCGAAGGTGGTGGCCACCGGGTCCGCGCTCACCCACTACAACTTCATCGCCCACTACGGCATCCCCATCAAGAAAAAAGAGTTCGCGCTCGTGCACTGTGCCCATGAACGCTCCGGGGGTGAGGCTGATCTGCCGGCCCTCCTACAGCGCGATGGCCGCGACCATCGGCACACCGTTTGACTATCCTCTGTCGTCCCGCCTGGATGAGAACGACACGATTTTGGTGCTGGACCAGGTGCTCATCCCGTGGGAGAACGTCTTCATCTACGGTGACCTGGCCAAAGCGCACTTGTTCACCGGCCAGTCTGGGTTCACCGAGCGGTTCACGTTCCACGGTTGCACCCGGCTGGCGGTGAAGCTGGAGTTCATTGCGGGCCTGTTAGCCAAGGCGTTGGAGACCACCGTTGCGCGGAGGGTGGTGATGGTCGCGGGCTGAGTGAGCGGGGGCGGTGGGGCGGCTGTCTGGTGTGGTTTGATCTTGCGGTGGCTGGGCTGGAGGAAGTTGTCTCGTGAGGACCTGGTCGCGCTGGTCCGGGCACAGGCCGAGCGGATCGCTGAGCTGGAGGAAGCGAACAAGGAGCTGGCGGGCAGGCTGGCCCGGTTGGAGCATCTGCTGTCGCGGAACTCGGGTAACTCGTCCATGCCGCCTTCGCGTGATGACGATCCGGGCCGCAGCGCGGCGAAGCTGAAACGGTCTGGTGGTGGGGGTTCGAAGCGGTCGCGGGGCAAGCAGCCTGGGGCGCCCGGGTCGAATCTGGCCTGGCGGGAGGTGCCTGATGAGCGGGTCGACCGGTTCCCACAAGGCCGCTGCGGGTGTGGCGCGGAGTTGGCGCAGGGGCGGGCTCTGGGGATTGTCGACCGGTACCAGCAGCATGAGATCCCGTCGGTGGCGGTGGAGGTCACCCAGTATGACCAGCCTGCGGTGGCCTGTGGCTGCGGACAGGTGCACACCGCGGCCCGGCCTGATGGTGCCCGGGGTGGGCCGGTGGGCTACGGGCCGAGCTTACAGGCGCTGGCGGTGTATCTGCTGGTGGCCTGCACGCAGCGGTACACCCACTACTTACTGGGCGGGCGGGACCTGGAAACCTCCAAGAAGATGGCTATCGCCGAGCTGGCTGACGGGGCGGTGATCGTGCACGACCGCTACCAGAACTATGACGCGGACCCGTTCAAGCACCTTCTGCACCAGCTTTGCACCGCTCACCTTGTTCGTGATCTTGAGGCGGCGGTCGAGCTGTACCCCGAGGAGCACTGGCCGACCCAGATCCGCGACGCGCTACGCGGCCTGATCCACGAGGCGAACACCGCCCGCGCCGCCGGCGCCGACCGGATCAACCCTGAGGTCAAAGACGAGCTGGCGCGACGGTTCCGCCACGGGGTGCTGGTCGGGCTGAAAACCACCAACGAGCACGGCAACCGGCCCGGCGAACGAAAGACCCGGCTGCTGCTAGAAGAACTACGAGACCGGCCCGACGACGTGCTGCGCTTCACCACCGACCTGCGCGTGCCGCCCACCTCGAACCAGGCCGAGCGGGACCTGCGACCGTCCAAGATCCAGCAGAACATCTCCGGCCGGCTCACCAGCGTCGAGCATGGCTCGATATGCGATCAAGGCGGGGTCCTCCCGGTAGGGGTGATCTTTGGCGAGACTTCTTCTACCGGGGTCCCCGCCCCATATCCAGCACCGTCTGGTTCGGGCGGTATGCCCGTGCCGATCACATTTCACGGTGTCCCTTACTGGGATCACCTCACTCACCTGGTCCGCCTGCTGCGCCGATCCTTACTCAGGAGGTGCGGCGCAGCAGGGCCAGGAACATCGCGTCGGTGCCGTGGCGATGGGGCCACAGCTGCACCATCGGGCCGTCCCCCAGCCCCGGCATCCCGGCCGGCAGCCAGCGCCGGGCGTCCAGCAGCTCGGTCGACACCTTTGACCGGCGGCGGGCCTCCGCCACCGTCACCACCGTCTCCGCCCGGTGCGGGGAGCAGGTCACGTACGCCACCACCCCACCGGGGCGGACCGCCTGGAGCGCCGCCACCAGCAGCTCCCGCTGCAGCCGGGTCAGCGCCGGCAGGTCGCTCGGGGTACGTCGCCACCGCACCTCCGGCCGCCGCCGCAGCGCCCCCAACCCGGTGCAGGGGGCGTCCACCAGCACCCGGTCGAACTGGCCGGCAGGCAGCTCCGGTGAGCCGACGTCCCGACCGTCCGCGGTCACCACCGTCACCGGCAACCCCTGCACCGCCTGCGCCAACAGCCGGGCCCGGTGCGGGGCGACCTCCACCGCGGTGACGGTCGCGCCCCGCTGCTGCGCCAGCCCACCCAGCAGCGCCGCCTTGCCGCCAGGACCGGCGCACAGGTCCAGCCACCGCGGCGTCGCCCCTTCCGACACCGGCGCCTCGGTCAGCGCCACGGTGACCAGTTGCGACCCTTCATCTTGGACATGGGCACGGCCCTGCCCGATCGCCGACAGCCGCCCCGGGGCGCCGCCGGACAGGTACACCGCGTACGGCGAGAACACCCCCGGGGTCCCGCCCACCTCCTCCGCCAGCGTCCCCGCCTCAGCGCGTCCGGGGCGGGCACACAGGTGCACCGGGGCCGGGTCGTTGTTGGCGGCCACCGCGGCCGCGGTCTCGGCCAGGTCGCCGCCGAGCGCGTCCTGCAGCGCCCGCACCACCCAGGCCGGGTGGCTGTGGGTGACCGCCAGGTGTCCGACCGGGTCGGTGTCCACCGCCGGCGCCACCTCCGCCAGCCACTGCTCCAGGGAACGTTCCGCGACCCGGCGCAGCACCGCGTTGATGAACCCGGTGGCGCCGGTGGCCACCCGCCCGGCCAAGGTCACCGTCTCCGCCACCGCCGCGTGCGGCGGCACCCGGGTGTACAGCAGCTGGTAGACGCCCAACCGCAGTAGGTCCCGGGCGGGTGGGTCGATCCGGTCCAGGGAGCGGTCGGCGGCCACCTCGATCACCGCGTCCAGGGTGCCGCGGCGGCGCAGCGTGCCGTACACCAGCTCGGTGGTGAAGGCCGCGTCCCGGCCGGTCAAGTCCGCCTCGGTGATCAGACGAGGCAGGAGCAGGTTGGCGTACGCGTCGTCCCGGTGCACCGCCGCCACCGCCTGGTAGGCGGTGAAGCGCGCCGGGTCGCTCGGGGGGCGTCGCTCCGGCCGGCCCCGCCGGGCCCGGCGATCCCGCTCCCGACCTCGAGGCTCCGGACGGCCCCGCCGGGCGGGATCGTTGCGGCGGCCGGAGCGATCCGGCCGGGTCACTCGAACGACTCCCCCGCCTCCGGACGCACCCCGCGTACCCACGCCGTCGCCGGCATCGGCTGCTTCCCGGCCGGCGCCACCGTGCCCAGCACCACCGGGTCGGTGGCGGTGCCCACCAGCACCCGGTCGCGCTCGACCCGCAGCTGCCCCGCCGGCAGCGGATCCACCCCGGCGGCGACGGTCACCGGCCCGAGCTTGAGTCGGGCACCGCGCCAGACCGTCCAGGCCCCCGGCGCCGGGGTGACCGCCCGGATCCGTCGGTCCACCGCCACCGCCGGTTCGCTCCACCGCACCCGGGCGTCCTCCGGAGTGATCTTCGGGGCGTAGCTGACCCCGTCGGTCGGCTGCGGCACCGCCCGGGCGGTGCCGTCCTCGATCGCGTCCAGCACCCGCACCAGCAGGCCGGCGCCGGACTCGGCCAGCCGGCCGAGCAGGTCACCGGCGGTGTCGGTGGGGCCGACCGGCTCGGTGACGGTGCCGAACACCGGGCCGGTGTCCAGCCCCTCCTCCAGCTGGAACACGCTGGCACCGGTCAGCTCGTCCCCCCGCAGCACCGCGTGCTGCACCGGGGCCGCGCCCCGCCACGCCGGCAGCAGCGAGAAGTGCAGGTTCACCCAGCCGTACCGGGGAATCTCCAGTGCGGACGGAGGCACCAGCGCGCCGTAGGCCACCACCGGCACACAGTCCGGCGCCAGTGCCCGCAGCCGCTGCTGGAACTCCGGCTCCCGGGGGTGGGTCGGGGTGAGCACCTCGATCCCCCGCTCGTCCGCCCAGGCCCCGACCGGGGACCGCGTCAGCCGACGCCCCCGACCGGCGGGCGCGTCCGGGCGGGTCACCACCGCCACCAGCTCGTGCCGGGACTCCGCGATCGCCGCCAGCGACGGCAGCGCCACCTCCGGGGTGCCGGCGAACACCAACCGCATCCGCTCAGCCCTTCCGGCTGATCGGGCCGGCGTGGGGGCTGACCTTGATGGTCGGCGGCGCGGCCGGGTCGTACCAGTCGGCCTGGCGGATCTGCCGCATCGCTTCCCGCCGCCGCTCCGGATCCAGTCGGTCGATGAACAGCACCCCGTCCAGATGGTCGGTCTCGTGCTGCACACACCGGGCCATCAACCCGGTGCCGACCAACTGCACCGGCTCACCGTACATGTTGAAGCCCTTGGCGACCACGTTCATGCGGCGCTTGGTGTCGATGTAGATCCCGGGGATGGACAGGCACCCTTCCGGCCCGTCCTGCTCCTCTTCGTCCGGGAAGTCGAGCACCGGGTTGACCAGGTGACCCACCACGTCGTCCACATCGAAGGTGAACACCCGCAGTCCGACGCCGATCTGCGGGGCGGCCAGGCCGGTGCCGTCCTGGTCGAGCATGGTGTCGGTCAAGTCCTTGACGAGCCGGCGCAGCTCCTTGTCGAAGTCGACGACCGGCTCGGCGGGGGTGCGCAGCACCGGGTCACCGAACAAGCGAATCGGCAGGACGGTCACAGCTCTCCTCACGTCTGATCCGGGTCAGCGTTCCAGTCTACGGGGCGCCGCGAACCGCCCGTCACCACAACTCCACCGGGTCGATCTGAATCCGGACCGGATCACGGACTTTCCGGGCGCTGCGGACCCCCGCGGCGGCGTGCAGCGCCGCCGCCAACCGGGCCCCGGCGGCGCGCGGCGCCCGCAGCAGCATCCGCTCCAGCTCCGCCTCCTCCTGCTCCCGCCCCGGCACCGGCACCGGCCCCAGCACCTCGGTGGCTTCGGGCAGGTCGGCCGCGGCCAGCAGATCGGCCACCGCGGTGGGGGTGCCGGTGACCGTGGCCACCCGCACCGCCGGGGGGAATCCGAGCGCGCGCCGGTCGGCCAGTTCCCGCTCGGCGTACCAACCGGGGTCGAACCGCAGCAGCGCCTGCACCGGCGGCAACCCGCCGTCGGCCACCACCACCACGGTGCCGCCGGCGGAGGCGGGCCGGGCCAGCGCGGCCGCCGCCAACCAGCGCCGCAGGGTCTCCTCCCCGGCGCGCAGATCGGCGCGGGTCAGCAGCGCCCAGGTGTCCAGCAGCAGCACCGCGCCGTACCCGCCGTCGGCGATCGGTTCCGCACCCGGGGTGGCCACCACCACCGCGGGCCGGCCCGGGACCCGGGCCAGGACCTCCTCCCGGCCGGAGGTACGCACCGGGTACTGCGGGAACGCCCGCCCCAACTCCTCGGCGGTGCGGCGGGCCCCCACCACCGCTGCCCGCAGGCGCTGCCCACCACAGCGGGCGCAGCGCCGGTCCGGGGCCGGGCGACCGCACCAGCGGCAGGTGGCGACCTGGCCCGCGGCCGGAAGCTGCAGCGGCCCGGCGCAGTGCGGGCAGCGGGCCGGGGTGCGGCAGTCGGCGCACGCCACCGCCGGCAGATAGCCGCGCCGGGGCACCTGCACCAACACCGGCGCCCCGGCGGCCAACGCGTCCCGGGCCGCCCGCCAGGCCAGGTGCGGCAACCGGGCGGCGGCCGCGGTCGGGTCCCGCGCCAGCTCCGGTTCGTCCCCGGTGGGGGTGACCCGGGGGGCGCGCTGCCGCACCGTGGCCCGATCGGCGGTCACCGGCTGCGCCCAGCCGGTGACCAGCAGCTGCTGCGCTTCGGCGGTACGGGTGTAGCCGGCGACCAGCGCCGCCGCCCCGGCGAGCTGGGCCCGGATGAGCAGGATTTCGCGGGCGTGCGGGTACGGGGCGCGGGGTTCGGCGTGCAGGTCGTCCCCGTCGTCCCAGATCGCCACCAACCCCAGGTCCGCCACCGGGGCCAGGGCGGCGGCCCGGGTGCCGATCACCACCGGTACCTGACCGCGGCTGGCCCGCAGGAACCGGCGGTACCGCTCCGCGGGCCCGAGGGCGGCCGACAGGGCCACGTGCCGGCCGGGCCCGAGCCGGGCGGTCAGGGCGGCGTCCAACCGGTCCAGGTCCCGGCCGTCGGCCACCACCGCCACCACGCCCTGCCCGGCGGCGACCGTCGCCGCGGCCGCTTCCGCGAACCGGGCCGGCCAATCCTCCCCCGGCAAGGCGGTCCAGACCGCCCGGGGTGCCCGCCGGGCGGTCAGCGCCCGCAGCAGCGCCGGCCCCGCCGGGTAGGCGGCCCACCCGGGCGAATCCGGAGCGTCGGACGTGCTGGAGCGGGGAAGCGGGACCTCAGGGGACGGAGCGGTGGGGGTGGGTTCCGCCTCCACCCGGGCGTGCCGGGGCGGCACCGCCAACCGCAGCACGTCGGCCAGGCTGCCGGCGTACCGGGCCGCGACCGCGCGGGCGGCCGCCAGCACCTCCGGGTGCAGCACCTGTTCCGGGGAGACCACCCGCTCCAGATAGGACAAGCGCCCGGGGTGGTCGGAGTCGGCCACCCGCTCCAGCAGCCAGCCGTCCACCAGCTGTCCGGCGAACCGGACCCGGACCCGGGTGCCCGGCTGCGCCGCCTCCGACTGGGTGGCGGGGATCAGATAGTCGAACGGCCGGTCCAGATGCGGCAGGGGCACGTCCACACACACCCGCGCCACCGGCAGCACCGGGGCGGGGCGACGCGATGGGCTCGCCCGTCGCGCCACCCCGCCACCGCGAGTCACTGTGTGCTCACGGCGCTGGTCAGGCGCCGGCAGCGGACTTCAGGTCGGCTGCCCGGTCGGTACGCTCCCAGGTCATCTCCGGCAACTCCCGCCCGAAGTGACCGTAGACCGCGGTCTGCTGGTAGATCGGGCGCAGCAGATCAAGATCCCGGATGATGGCGGCCGGCCGCAGGTCGAACACCTCTTTGACCGCCTGCGTGATCCGCTCGTTCGGCACGGTCTCGGTGCCGAACGTCTCCACCATCAGGCTCACCGGGTGCGCCTTGCCGATCGCGTACGCGACCTGCACCTCGCACCGCTCCGCCAGGCCGGCGGCGACCACGTTCTTGGCCACCCACCGCATCGCGTACGCGGCTGACCGGTCCACCTTGGAGGGGTCCTTGCCGGAGAACGCGCCACCGCCGTGGCGGGCGTATCCGCCATAGGTGTCCACGATGATCTTCCGGCCGGTCAGGCCCGCGTCCCCCATCGGGCCGCCGATCTCGAACCGTCCGGTCGGGTTGACCAGTAGCCGGAATCCGCTGGTGTCCAACTCCAGCCCTTCCAGCTCCGGTTCGATCACATGCTCCCGGATGTCCGGGGTGAGCAGCTCCTCCAGCGAAATATCGCCGGCGTGCTGAGTGGACACCACCAATGTGTCCAGCCGGACCGGCTTGAACCCGTCGTACTCGATGGTCACCTGGGTCTTGCCGTCGGGGCGCAGGTACGGCACGGTGCCGTCCTTACGCACCGCCGCCAGCCGGCGCGCCAACCGGTGGGCCAGTGCGATCGGCAGCGGCATCAGCTCCGGCGTCTCGGAGCACGCGAAGCCGAACATCATGCCCTGGTCGCCGGCTCCTTGGCTGTCGAGCTCGTCCGCAGCGCCCTCCCGCACCTCCAGCGCGCGGTCCACTCCCTGGGCGATGTCCGGCGACTGTGCGCCGATCGACACACTGACTCCACAGGAGGCGCCGTCGAACCCCTTCTTGGAGGAGTCGTAGCCGATGTCAAGAATGGTCCGGCGGACGATCTCCGGAATGTCGGCGTACGCCTGGGTGGTGACCTCCCCCGCTACATGGACCAGGCCGGTGGTGATCAGAGTCTCCACCGCTACCCGACTCTGGGGATCCTGGGCGAGCAATGCGTCCAGCACACCGTCGCTGATCTGGTCGGCGATCTTGTCCGGGTGACCCTCGGTGACCGACTCGGAGGTAAACAGACGACGGGTCACGGCACGCTCCTTACGTTCGGGGACACGTTGGGCGAAAGCTTAACGAGTCCCCCTAACACCATCTAGACTCCCCAACCCCTGATAGGTCCGATCTAACATGCTACGCACTGCCCAGGAGCGGTTTCACGAGATCCCAAATCGCGTCCGCCAACTCCTCCTTGGTGGCCCGGGGCAGGACCGTGGTGGCACCGTCCGCGGCCAGGACCGTGGCGGCGTTGTAGTCGCTGCCGAACGGGTCCTGCCGCCCCTCGCCTCCGCCCACCTCGTTGAGCACGATCAGGTCCGCCCGCTTGGCGGCGAGCTTGGCTCGGGCGTTGGCGAGCGCCGCCGGCCCCGTGGCGGTCTCGGCCGCGAACGCGACCAGCACCTGCCCTGAGGGCTTCGCTACCCCGAGTTCCGCGGCGATGTCAGGGGTGGCGACCAACGACAGCTCCAGCCGCCCGCTCGCGTCTTTCTTGATCTTCTCGGCGGAGACCTCGGCGGGACGAAAATCACACGGGGCGGCCGCCATCACCACCACATCCGCCTGTCGGGCCGCGGCCAAGGTGGCGGTGCGTAGCTGCTCGGTGGTCTCCACCCGCAGCACCTCCGCCCCGGCCGGATCGGGCAGGTCCACGTTCGCCGCCACCACCTGGACGGTGGCGCCCCGCGCCACCGCGGTACGGGCCAGCGCGTACCCCTGCCGGCCGGACGATCGGTTACCCAGGAACCGGACCGGGTCCAGCGGCTCCCGGGTGCCGCCGGCGGTCACCACCACCCGACGCCCGGTCAGATCCGGCCGCTGATCCGGCCGGGCCAACAGCCGGGTGGCCAGCGCGAACAGCTCCGCCGGCTCCGGTAGCCGCCCCTTGCCGGTGTCCGGACCGGTCAGTCGCCCCACCGCCGGCTCGACCACCACCGCTCCCCGGGCCCGCAGCGTGGCCACGTTGGCCACAGTGGCCGGATGCTCCCACATCTCGGTGTGCATCGCCGGGGCGAACAGCACCGGGCAGCGGGCGGTCAGCAGGGTGTTGGTCAACAGGTCGTCCGCGGCCCCGGTGGCCGCCTTGGCCAGCAGGTCGGCGGTGGCGGGCGCCACCACGACCAGCTCGGCGGTCCGACCCAGCTGCACGTGCGGGACTTCGTGCGCATCGGACCAGACATCGGTGGCCACCGGCTGCCCGGACAGCGCTTCCCAGGTCGGGGCCCCTACGAACCGGAGCGCGGCCTCCGTCGGCACCACGCGGACGCGGTGCCCGGCCTCACTGAACCGCCGTACCAGTTCGCAGGCTTTGTAAGCGGCGATTCCACCGCCTACCCCCAGGACGATCTCCGCCACGCTAACTGTCAGTCGACTCAGCGGCCAACAGCCCGGCGTTGATCTCCCGCATCGCGATCGACAGCGGCTTCTCCTGTGGGGTGGTCTCTACCAGCGGGCCCACGTACTCAAGCAGGCCCTCGCCGAGCTGGCTGTAGTAGGCGTTGATCTGACGTGCCCGCTTCGCGGCGAAGATCACCAGCGCGTACTTCGACGAGGTCCGCTCCAGCAGCTCGTCGATCGGCGGGTTGGTGATGCCCTCCGGCTGGGCAACGGTTCCGGCCACAGTGAATCCCTCGATCTCGGACTGGTTGACCTTAGCTTGACCTAGCTAGCCATCCCGCCCCGGGAATTACCTCATAGCAGGGCGGGTGAGCCGAGTAATCTTAACAACTCCTCGGCCGCGCGCTCGACATTGTCGTTGACCACCGTGACGTCAAACTCCGACTCCGCGGCCAATTCCTCGCGCGCGTGCGCGAGCCGCCGCCGGATGGTCTCCGGGTCGTCGGTGCCTCGGCCGATCAGCCGCCGCTTCAACTCCTCCCAACTGGGTGGAGCCAGGAAGACCAACTGGGCCTCGGGCATGCTCCGGCGGACCTGCCGGGCGCCCTGCAAGTCGATCTTCAGCAGCACCGGTTCGCCCTGGCGTAGCCGCTCCTCCACGGGCCGGCGAGGAGTGCCGTACCGGTTACCGGCGAACTCGGCCCACTCCAGTAGCTCTCCGCGCTGCACCAGTCGGTCGAACTCGTCCTGGTCGACAAAGTAGTAGTGGACCCCGTCGATCTCGTTGGGGCGCATCGGTCGCGTCGTGACCGATACTGACAGCCACACCCACGGCGAGCGCGCCCGGATCAGCTCGATCACGCTGTCCTTACCGACCCCTGAGGGGCCGGACAGGACCGTGAGCCGAGCCGCCGGGCGCGCGTCGCCGCTGCTGCGCGTGTTCACTGCCTCTTTCTACCCTGCCGCCGCGTCAACTACGCGGAGAACTCGCTGAGCAGAGCCTTACGCTGCTGCTCACCGAGCCCCCGCAGACGCCGGCTGTCCGCGATCTTGAGCCGCTCCATGATCTGGGTCGCCTTGACCTTGCCGATCCCCGGCAGGGCCTGCAACACCGTGACCACCTTCAGCTTACCGACCACGTCGTCGCTCTCGGCCCGGTCCAGCAGCTCCGCGAGCGTGACCTGGCCGTTCTTCAGCTGCTCCTTCAGCGCGGCCCGAGCCTTGCGGACTTCGGCGGCCTTCTGCAGAGCGGCGGCCCGCTGCTCGGGGCTCAGTGATGGGAGGGGCACCAGTTCTCCTCAACTTTTCCAGATGCGCCGGTAGGCGCGTGTCAACTTCTGATGCGACCGGCAATTACCGGTGCATGCGTTACGCGGAGGGGAAACTAGCCGGCCAGCGCCATTTCGGCAACATCCCCCTAACGAGGTACGGCCCGGCGAGTCGCGTGCTTCCGATCACACTCCACTCGGGCCGCCGGTCCCGGAGAGGACCCGGAAGCACTCTGCCATGAGCCGGTCGACCGCCCCCCGGAGCCCCGCCACCGACGGCCCGGCCGTCAGGACCGCCCGGGAGTACGACGGCAGCACCGCCGGCAGGCTGGGACCGAACACGGTGGTGAGGTCGGCCGCGGTCGCCCCCTGCGCGCCCAGCCCCGGGGCCAGGATCGGCCCGCCCAACCGGGACAGGTCCAGCCCGCTTTCGCCGACCGTGGCCCCCACCACGACCCCGAAGCTGCCCGCGCCTACACCCTGGTTGAGCTGGGAAATCTCATCCACGATCAGCTGCGCGACCGTGCGTCCGTCGGCGGTGCGGGCCCGCTGCACACTGCCCGCCTCCGGGTTGGAGGTCATCGCCAGCACGAACACGCCGGCGCCGTACGCCCGGGCCGCCTCGATCATGGGTGTGAGCGAGCCCACGCCCAGATAGGGGTGAGCGGTCACCGCATCGGCCGCCAACGGACTGGTCGGATGGAGGTACGCGGCCGCGTAGCCGGCGCTGGTGGTGCCGATGTCACCCCGTTTCGCATCGAGCAACACCAGTGCCCCGGCGTGTCGCAACTGATGGATCGCATCCTCCAAAACGGCGATCCCTCGCGACCCGAATCGCTCAAAGAAAGCAACCTGAGGTTTAAAGATTGCTACCCGATCGGCTAGTGCATCTATCACCGTTTGGGTGAAGGCGGCGAGGCCGTCCGCGTCGTCTTCCAGATCCCACCGCGCCAACAGTTCCGCGTGCGGATCGATCCCCACACACAGCGGCCCGCGCGTGCGGACCGCCTCCCGCAGCCGCTGGCCGAAGCTCTCCGACGTCCCTGTGAAGTCCATACCCTCTCCCTACCCGGCTGCCACCGCTTACCCTGCCCGGACCGCGGCGCTGACCGCGGCGATGATGGTGGCCAAATCGGCGTCGTCGACCACGTACGGCGGCATCGTGTACACCAGGTCCCGAAACGGGCGCAGCCACGCCCCGGCGGCCACCGCGGCGGCCGTGGCCGCCGGCAGATCCACCGGGTGGTCCAGCTGCACCACGCCGATCGCCCCCAGCACCCGTACGTCCACCACCTGCGGCAGGGCGCGCAGCGGCGCCAGCCCCGCCCGCAAGCCGGCCTCGATCCGCGCGACCTCGGCCCGCCAGTCCCGGGCCCGCAGCAGGTCCACCGACGCTTGCGCGATCGCGCAGGCGAGCGGGTTCCCCATGAAGGTGGGGCCATGCGCCAGCACCGGTACCTCCCCGGTGCTGATCCCGCCAGCCACCTCCGGCGTGCACAGGGTGGCCGCGGCGGTCAGGTAGCCGCCGGTGAGCGCCTTGCCGACGCACATCACGTCCGGGGTCACCCCCGCGTGGTCGGCGGCGAACAGGGCCCCGGTCCGACCGAACCCGGTGGCGATCTCGTCGAAGATCAACAGAACGTCGTGGGCCTGCGTCAGCTCCCGCAGCGCCGTGAGGTAGCCCGGGTGGTGAAACCGCATCCCACCGGCTCCCTGCACCACCGGCTCCACGATCACCGCCGCCAACTCGTCGGCGTGACGGGCCACCGCGGCCTCCAGGTGGGCCAGATAGGCCGGGTCGGGCGGGGTGTCGAACCCGTCCGGGGGCGCGTCCACGAACACCTGCTCGGGCAGCACCCCCCGCCACAGCGCGTGCATTCCCCCCTCCGGGTCACACACGCTCATCGGGTGGAAGGTGTCCCCGTGGTAGCCGCCCCGCCAGGTCAGCAGCCGGCGCTTGCCGGGGCGCCCCCGGGAGCGCTGGTACTGCAGGCACATCTTGATGGCGACCTCGACGCTGACCGAGCCGGAGTCAGCGAGGAATACGTGCTCCAGCCCCGGCGGGGTGATCTCCACCAGGGTGCGGGCCAGCCGCACCGCCGGCTCGTGGGTCAGCCCCCCGAACATCACGTGGCTCATCCGGTCCAGCTGCGCCCGGGCCGCCGCGTCCAACACCGGGTGCCGGTAGCCGTGGATGGCCGCCCACCAGCTGGACATCCCGTCCACCAGTTCCCGTCCGTCGGCCAGCCGCAGCCGCACCCCGCTGGCCCCGGTCACCAGGTAGGGCGAGAACCGGTCCGGCATCGCGGCGTACGGGTGCCACACGTGGGCCCGGTCCCACGCCAAGATCTGTTCCGGGGTCAGTTCCGCCGCGGCCCGCGGACCGGCCGGGTCAGCGGCGGGTGACGTGTGGGCGCTCATGGGCCAACCTCCGCGCACAGGCCCGGACCAGTCCCGGGCCGTGATAGATGAAACCGGTGTAGAGCTGCACCAGCTCCGCGCCGGCGTCCACCAGCCGGGCGGCGTCATCCGCGCTCATCACCCCGCCCACCCCGATCACCGGCAGCCGCCCCCCGGTCTCGCGGTGGACGAACCGCACCACCTGACGGGCCCGCCACGTCAACGGCGCGCCGGACAGCCCGCCGGCCTGCCCGGCCAACCGTCGCTCCGAGGCGGCCAGCCCCAGCCGCCCCAGCGTGGTGTTGGTGGCGATGACGCCCGCGGCCCCGCGCTGCTGGCACACCTCGAGCAGCTCGGCGATCGCGTGGTCGGTCAAATCGGGGGCGATCTTGACGAGGATCGGCCGGTCCCCCACCAGGGCGGCCAACAGCTCGTCCAACAGCCCCCGATCCTGGAGCCGACGCAGCCCCGGGGTGTTGGGCGAGGAGACGTTCACGGCGAAGTAGTCACCGTGCTCCCGCAGCACCTCGTACGAGCGGCGATAGTCGGCCACCGCCTCGGCCAACGGGGTCACCTTGGACTTGCCCAGCGAGATGCCGACCGGTACCGGCAGCCGCCCCAGTGCGGTCATGCGGGCCGCCAGGGCGCGCGCCCCCTGGTTGTTGAAGCCCATCCGGTTGATGACCGCCTGACTGGCCGGGAGCCGGAACAGCCGTGGCCGGTCGTTCCCCGGCTGCGGATGCCAGGTGACCGTCCCGACCTCCACGAACCCGAACCCCAGCGCCGGCCAGGCCGGCAACGCCACCCCGTCCTTGTCCAGACCGGCCGCCAGCCCTACCCGGTTGGGGAACTCGATCCCGAACACCCGGTGGGGCGCCCCCACCGCGTACCGGCACCGCAGCGCCGCCACCGCCGTCGGCCACCGGGACAGCCCCGCCAGCCGCCGCAAGGTCCACTCGTGCGCCGCCTCCGGGTCACCCCCGCCGATCCGGAACAGCCCCGGCCGTACTACCCGCTCGAAGAACATCAGGCAAATTCGTACCATCCGCGCGATCGCCGCCGCGCACTAGGCTCTCCTCCTGTGAAACGGCACGTGATCAC
>Ga0079224_100001025_pt1 | contig 30680 bp, 28 predicted proteins | sample Stecom2015_FD_80414 | JGI IMG/M metagenome (GOLD analysis project Ga0079224, IMG submission 80414) | Agricultural soil microbial communities from Utah to study Nitrogen management - Steer compost 2015 | ecosystem: Environmental > Terrestrial > Soil > Agricultural land | place: USA: Utah... | reverse complement strand
CGTGTGCCGGGACGCGAGACCCCACCCCCGAACAGGCGAGGTGACGATGACGCGGAACGCACGAACCCGGACCCTCGCGGTCACGATCGTTCTGGCGCTACTCGCATTCGCCGGTACGACGCGCGCGCACGAGATCACACGCAGGACCTTCACCTTCCTCGGTGAACGCCTCACCATCACGCTCACGGTCGACGCGCCCGGGACGCTGCGCGTGATCCGCGGCGAGGCCGGACGGCTCGAGGTCATCGCCAGGGCCGAAGACGGATTCGTCGTCGCCGGACTCGCCGATCGGCCCCGGGACGAACTCAGGCTCGCCGCGATCGGTGCGGACCGCGTCGAGATCATCGTCGTCGCACCGGCCGACACCCGGATCGCACTCCGGCTGCCGGACCGGCGGCGAGAAGAGATCATCGGCCACCTCGAACCGACCGCGGCGTACGATTGGACGGACGCGCCCGGACGGTGAGACCGGAAGAGGAGGCGAGAGCATGGCCCGGCAGATACGCTCGCCCGAGCAGGTGCTGGAAGAACTCTACGAGACCGGACGCCGCTGGATGAACGCACGGGCCAGGGAACGCGCCTGGGGACCCCACGCCGAGCCGGACACCGACAGCCCAAGCGCCGAGCCGCGAGTGACCGAGGGCCAGGATCGGAGCGCCCGGGAGGAACACGCCCTCCGCGAGCGGTTCCGGACCCTCGCCGAGGAATTCATGGACCGCGTCGACGAGCCCTGAACGTCCGCGCCCTCTCGGTCCATACCCACGCCCCGGCCGAGCTCTCGCCCGAACCGGCGCCGGGACGGCCCGCGTCCGTCCGGCTCCGCAGCGGCCCCGCATGCCCTCGCCCGACCCCCGGGACCCACCGATTCCCCGGCTCCCGACGGCCCATCCAGGCCATGCCGCCGCACGGGTTCGGACCGGACGGAAGCGGCGGATCGCGGGAATTCAACGCATGTTGGAAAGTGGAAAAGATGTGCGTCGTCGGCCTTGAGTTTGGGAGCGATGTTTTGTAAGTTACATCACGAATTATGTTGATGGTGGCGGGCGGCGCCGATCCGCCCGATTTTTCAAGATTTCGGCCACACCCGTGGCGGGCGGCCGGGTGTGCGTTCTGGCGGCTGCCCCAGGGGAAAGGAGACCGATGGCCACGACGACCGGGAAGCCGGAGGCGGAGGTCCGGAAGCCGTTGAGCGAGTATGACGACCAGGAGCTGGTCGCGGCGCACCTGGCGGGTCATCCGGGTGCGTTTGCGGAGCTCTACGACCGTTATCGCGACCGGCTCGTCCACTTCATCGCCCGTCGCACGGGCGACCGTGACCGTGCCGAGGATCTGGTGCAGGAGGCGTTCATCCGGGTGACGCGCCATCTGCATCGATTCGACCAGTCGAAGAAGTTCTCGACGTGGATCTACACGATCTGCTCGAACCTGGCGAAGAACGAGCTTCGGAACCGTTCGCGCAGCCCGCTGGTCCTCTTCCAGCGCCTGACGACGCACTGGGAGCCGGAGCATCGTCCGCTGCAGTTCGAGGACTCGTCGATGCGTCCGGACGACATGTACCGGAAGCGTTACCTCAAGGACCTGGTCGAGAAGACGGTCGAGGAGCTCCCGGAGCATCATCGTCTCGTCTTCAAGCTGCGTGAGCTCCAGGGGAAGAGCTACGAGGAGATCGCCGAGATCACCGGCGTCAATCTGGGCACGGTGAAGAGCCGTCTGCATCGGGCGAGGACGAGCTTCGCGGAGCGGATCGAGCCGTATCTGAACTGATCCCTGCCGTGCGCGTGCGGCACCGGTCGCGGCCGCGTGCGTGGGGGACCCTTCTCACGGGCGGCTTCGAAGGCCGGGAAGGCCGGGTACGTAGCGGCCGCGTGTGCAGGGGGGGACGAGGAGCGGGGCCGGCGGGCCGTAGCCTGCCGGCCCCGCTTTCATCATCGGGGCCCGTCCCTCGTGGGACCGGCGTCGCTTCGGAGCGCCGCGCCGGCCGAACGGGTCTCCAGGTCCTATTCGAGCGTCACCTCTTCGAGTTCGATCGGCACGTTGCCCTTGAGGGCCTGTGAGATCGGGCACCCTTCCTTCGCCGCGTTCGCGGCTTCGCGGAACGTGTCCGCGTCGATCCCCGGCACGCGTCCGCGCACGCTGATCCGGACGCCGGTGACCCGGAACCCGTCGCCGACCTTGTCGAAGGTCGCGTTCGCGCGTACGTCGAGCCGCTCGGGCGGGTGTCCCTTCCCCGTGAGCTGGTGCGAGAGGGCCATGGAAAAGCACGACGCGTGCGCGGCAGCGAGCAGCTCCTCGGGGCTGGTCTTGGCGCCGGGTTGCTCGGTGCGCGAGGCCCAGGTCACGGGGAGCGCGCTCCCCAGCCCGCTGCTCTCCAGGTCGATCCGTCCCTGGCCCTCGGCCAGGCTCCCCTCCCACGTTGCTGTGGCGATCCGTTCCGCAGCCATCGTCCACCTCCGTTCCGGGATCCGTAGGTTGTGCTCCTGCCGCCCGGTGAAGGTGAACCCCGGCGCGGTCCACGGCAAGTCCTGCAGATCGGGCCCGTCGCTCCCCGGCTCCCCGTCCGGGCCGGCCGCCGGCCGCGGTCACGGCGGTCCCGCGTGTGCCGGCCCTTCCACTGCGGCCGGGCCGTTCAGCGCCGGGCCCGTGGCGGCTCCGGCGCGTCCGCGGCTTCGCGCCCGATCGCGAGTGCGAGTTCGGCGTAGCGTGCGAGGCCGCCGAAGGGGAAGTCGGGCGTCCACTCGTCGCCCGGCTGGTGGTACCGGTCCCAGCGCCGTTGGAGCGCCTCCCTCTCGGCGCCGTCGACGCCGTCCCACGCCTGGCCCGGGATCAGGAAGATCGCCGGCACACCGCGTCGCAGGAACGGCCAGTGATCGGAGTTCGGGCGAGCGGGCGATGGCGTCACCTGCCACCCCCTCGCGGCCGCGACGCGCCGGGCGACCTCGCCGAGCGTCGAGGCATCGCCGCCCGCGACTCGCCAGCTCCGGGGCGGCGCGGGCGGCGCGCCGGCGTCGAGGTTGATGACCGCGACGGTCCGCTCGAGCGGGACGAGCGGTGCCGACACGTAGTACGACGATCCCAGGAGCCCGCGCTCCTCGCCCGTCAGGAAGAGGAGGAGGACCGATCGCGCCGGCGGCTCCCGGACGAGCGATTCCGCGATCGCGAGGAGCATCGCCGTGCCGGCCGCGTTGTCGGAGAACCCGTTGTAGATCGAGTCGCCGTCCACGTCCGGCGCGCCGATCCCGAGATGGTCGTAGTGTGCGGTGAAGACGACGACCTCGTTCCGCCTCGCCGGGTCGCGGCCCGGCACGAGGGCGGCCAGATTCGCGGCCTCGACATCGCGGACCGTGGCCCGGATCGTCGCGTCGATGGTGCGGCCGAGCGGGAGCGCGGCGAAGGGGCGGGTCCCGTCGAGCGCGTCCGGCGAGAGCGGCGCGTCGACGAGGAGCGCGGCGGTCAGCCGCGGCCCGGCGATGAGCACCGGGAGCGCGGGCTGCCAGATCGGGTCGTCGACCGCTGCGGCGACGTAGAGACGGGAAGCGCCGCGGCTGCGGGCGATCAGGTCGTAGCGTTCGTCGTCGGGGACCAGCAGGACCACGCCCGCCACGCCCCGTCGGATCCAGTCCGGGACGAGGTCGAGCGCGGCCTCGCCGAGCCCGTCGAGGAGGACGACGACCCGCCCGTCCAGCCGTTCGTCGGGCGCGAGCGCCTGGGCCGCGAGCCCTGCGGTCCCCAGGAAGATCGCCTCGCCGCGGAAGTCGCGGAGCCCGCCCTCGCCGACGGTGTTCACCAGGAAGTCGCGGTCGGTCGTGAACACGCTGGTTTCCCCGTCCCGTTCGACGGTCAGCCGGGTCCGGGCCGTGTCGATCCACGCCTCCCGGAGCGGGACCGGCTGTTCGTAGCCGCCGTCCGGCGCGGCGCCCCGGAGCCCCAGGCGCGCGAGCTGGCTCCGGATGTAGAGCGCCGCGAGTCGCTCGCCCCGGCTCCCCGTCGCCCGTCCTTCGAGCAGATCGTGGGCGAGGAAGAGGGTGTGGGCGCGGAGCGCGAGGGTATCGATCCCGGGGCCGTCCACGCTCTGTGCGCCGAGTTCCCGTGCGCCCGGCGCGGTGAGGAGGAGCGGGGCGGCGAGGGAAAGCGCGATCAGTCGTCGAACCATGGTCGCCCTGCCGGAGATGCGTCGTTCGCCATGGTTCCGGTTACCCACCGCGGGGGGCGAGGTGCCGTCCGGCGGCGTGCCCGGGAGCGTGGCGAAGGTGGGACGGCTCGTGTCGGGCGGCCCCGCACTGGCGGGTCTACCGCGAGCGCGTAGACCTCGAGGACGAACGCCTCGGAGCGGCCCGCGCGGGCGGGTCTACCTCGTCGAGCCCCGGACCGCCCGTTCGACCGCGGCCACGATGTCCTGGTCGTCGCCGACGCCCGTGTACGCGACCCGGCCCTCGGCGTCCAGGACCACGACGTACGACGTGGTCGGCGCCATGAACGCGCGGGTCGCCCTGCCCTGCGTGTCCCAGAGCACCCGGCCCGGAGGCGGGTGCTTCTCGAGGTGGCGCCGGATCGAGCGCGGCGACTGATTGACCGCGACGCTCACGATGAGGAAGTCGACGTCGTCGCCGAACCGCTCCTTCGCGGCCGCGATCCGCGGTTCGAGCGCGGAGCAGAGCGGGCACCACGTCGCCCAGAACTCCAGGAGGACCGGCTTCCTGCCGATGTAATCGGCCAGGTCGACGGGCGTGCCGTCGAGGTCCTCGATCACGACGGGTTCCGGGCGCGAACCGAGCGGCAGCCCGACCTCCTGCGCAGCGGCCGGGTGTGGGAGCAGCGCGCTGGCCAGGAGCGCGAGCCCGAGGACACGCGCGGCGCGGGCCGGCCGGCGGGCCATCCCGCTCCGGGCACGATGCCTGGCCGACGTGTCCGATTCGAGGGTCAGGCCCATGGTCGCCTCACTTCCATTCTCGAGTCTCACAGGACGCTCCACGCCTGGAAGGCGTAGTAACCGGCCATGGCGAGCAGGAGCACGCCGCCCGCCCGTTTGATCCATCCGAGCCACGGCCCCGACCTCGGCAGCGCGGCGACCGCGCCCGACGAGACGCCGACGACGACGAGGATCGCGGTCATCCCGAGGGAGAACGCGAAGAGATAGATGAAGCCGAGGACGGCGCTCCCCGTCGTCGCGACCCAGGTCAGGACCGCGGCGAACGCGGGCGCGCCGCACGGCGCGGCCACGATCCCGGAGGTCGCGCCGAGGAGGAAGACGGCGGGCACCGAGCCGCCGCCGAGCCCGCTCGCCCAGGCCACGAGCCGCCGCGGCGCAGCGATGGGGATCACGTCCAGCAGCGCGAGTCCGAAGACCAGGAGCAGCGCCGCGGTCACGAGCCTCGCCCACGGGCTCGCGGAGACGGTGCCGAAGAGCGAGCCGGTCAGCCCGGCGATCAGCCCCAGCAGCGCGTAGAAGAGCGCGAGCCCCGACACGTACGTCAGGGTGAGGCCGACGGCGCGGGCGCGCGGGCGCCGCCGACGGCCCGCGCCATCGGCTGGAGCCGGGTCCGCTTCGCCGCCGATGCTGCCGGCCACGATCCCCGCCGTGATCGGGATCATCGGGTAGATGCACGGCGTCAGGCTGGTCAGCACGCCCGCGCCGAAGAGCACGCCCACGGCGAGGAGCGGGTCGTGCTGGAGGCGTTCGCTCAGCCCGGCGATCGAGAGGAGGGTGAGCATCGTGCCCGTCGCGGTTCGTGTCGCCGCTCGTCGTGGTCACGGCGCCGCCGCGCCACGGTCCATCGTCTCATGATACCGTCTCGCTCCGTCCGCCGAAAGCGCCGCACGCGGCCCCGGCGGCTCGGCGCCCGGAAGCGATCGAGCCCGCGCGGCAGCTCGGATCGGCGAGGGGTGCAACCTTTTCGATCGAGTCGTGATCCAACTGTACGGGTGGGGGAACCCCCGGTCGTGGTCCGGCGGGCGTCGCGGGCGAGTTCGCCCCGGCGCCCCCGGCGCGACTCGGACCCGTCCCCGCCATCGGTCCCCTCCGCCCTCGCGTGTCGAGCGTCCGACGGCGAGGGCTCTTCGGTTCAGGGCCGTCGCATCGAGGGCCTATCGATTCCTTCGAGGTGATCATGAGGACAGGTGTGCTGGTGGTGATGGCGGCGTTGTGGTCGTTGGGCCCGGTGCACGGCGCGCCGGTCCACGGCGCCCCGGCGGGCGCGCCGCGGGCCGGAACGGTCGGACACGTCCCCGCCGGGAGGGGTGAGCCGCGCCGGATCGATGCGACTCCGGTTCGCGACGCGCCGCCCGTGCTCGATGGGCGGCTGGACGATGCCGTGTGGGCCGCGGCCGCGGTCGCGACGGATTTCGTGCAGCTGGGCCCCGCGCCGGGCGAGGCGGCGACGCGCGCGACGGAGGCGAGGGTCGTCTATGACGATCAGGCGATCTACGTCGGGATCCGCCTCTACGACGATCCGGACTCGATCGCGGTCCAGCTCGCGCGCCGGGATGCGACCGACGTGTACAGCGACTGGGCGCACGTCGTGATCGACAGCTACAACGACCGTCGCACCGCGTTCCGCTTCTCCGTCACGCCGCGGGGCACGAAGAAGGATGTGCTCCACTACGACGACACCGCCGAGGACCTGAACTGGGACGCGGTCTGGGACGCGGCGGCCGCGATCGACTCGCTCGGGTGGACGGCCGAGTTCCGGATCCCGCTCTCCCAGCTCCGGTACAGCGCGAACGGCGGCGGCTCGATGGTCTGGGGGATCAACTTCGGGCGGGAGATCGCGCGCCGGGACGAGCGCTCGTGGTGGGCCCCGATCCTCCCGAGCTCGGCCGGCTTCGTCTCCGAGTCCGGCGAGCTGCACGGCCTCGAAGGGCTCGGCTCGCCGCGGCGTGTCGAGCTGATCCCCTACGTCGTCGGCAGCCTGACGCGCGCCGGACGAGATCGGGAACCCGTTCTACGAGCGGACCGCGCGGGACGGCTCCGTCGGGCTGGACCTCCGCTACGGGCTGAGCTCGAACCTGACGCTCTCAGCGACGTTCAACCCGGACTTCGGCCAGGTCGAGGCCGATCCCTCGGTCGTGAACCTCTCGGCCTTCGAGACCTTCTTCCCCGAGAAGCGCCCGTTCTTCGTCGAGGGCTCGAACATCTTCGAGTTCAACGTCGGCTACGACGACGGCTCGGGCGAGCAGCTCTTCTATTCGCGCCGAATCGGGCGCGTGCCGCAGCGCGTGCCGGACGCCCCGGACGCGTGGGTCGACGCGCCGGACGTGACCACGATCCTCGGCGCCGTGAAGATCTCGGGCAAGACGGCGAGCGGGTGGACGATCGGGTTCCTGGACGCGGTCACGGCCGGCGAGCGCGCCCGGCTCGCCGGGCCCGACGGCGAGATCGGCGAGGAGCCGGTCGAGCCGCTGACGAACTACGCGGTCGGGAGCGTGTCCCGCGACTTCCGCCGGGGCCGGAGCTCGATCGGGCTCTTCGGGACCGCGACGAACCGTCGGCTCGGCGCTGGGGGCGAGTTCGACTTCCTCCGTTCGTCGGCCTACGTGGTCGGGGTCCGAGGCCGGCACCGCTTCGCCGGCGGCGGCTGGGAGGCGAACGGGTACGTCGCGGCGAGCCACATCCGCGGGGGCGAGGCCGCGATCTCCCGGGTCCAGCTCGCGCCGGGCCACTACTTCCAGCGCCCGGATGCCGAGCACCTGGAGTACGACCCGTCCCGGACCTCGCTGAGCGGCGCCATCGCGAACGTATGGGTCGGCACCGTCGGCGGCGGCCGGATCCGGGGCGGCGTCGGCGGCCACCTCCGCACGCCCGGGCTCGAACTGAACGACGTCGGCTTCATGAACGGCGCCGACGAGGCGCTCGTCTTCGGGAGCTTGCGCTACCACCAGTTCGAGGCATGGGGTCCGTTCCGGAACTTCGTGGTCGCCCTCAACCCCTCGGCGATGTGGACGACGGGCGGCGAACGCAGCTGGGCGCAGATCGGCCACTGGGCCGAGTGGGAGCTGCACAGCCTCTGGAACTTCGGGTGGTGGGTCGGCCGCCGGTTCTCGGCGCTGCACCCCACGGCGATGCGCGGCGGGCCGGCCGTACGACGGGATGACGGGATCCAGTACAGCGCCTGGATCAACGGGGATCGGCGGAAGCCGGTCGTCGCGAACGTGAGCCTTTCCGGCGGACGGGAGTACGGGAACGGGACCTGGAGCTTCTCGATCTCGCCCGGCCTGATCTTCCGCCCCTCTGGCGGGATCAGCATCGCCCTCTCGCCGAACGTCCAACGGAACCACAACACCTGGCAGTACGTGGGCCAACCGGCTGCCGGCGAGGAGACGCACTACATCGTCGGCGAGCTGGACCAGACGACGGTCAGCCTGACGACGAGGCTCGGCCTGGCCCTCTCGCCGACGCTCTCCTTCGAGCTCTATGCCCAGCCGTTCCTGAGCGGCGGCGAGTACACCCGCTTCCGGCGGCTGGCCGAGCCTCGGGCCCGGTCGTTCGACGACCGGTTCGAGGTCCTCGACGCCTCGTACGCCGCCGCCGCCCGACGCTACCGCGCCGATGTCGACGGCGACGGCGCGCCCGAGCTCACGTTCGGGAACCCGGACTTCAACTTCAAGCAGATGCGCGGAAACGCGATCCTGCGGTGGGAGTACACGCCCGGCTCGACGCTCTACCTCGTCTGGAGCCAGAGCCGGACCGCTTCGCTCCCGATCGAACCCGGCGACGAGCCCTTCGACCTCGGCCGCGATGCCCGGCGCCTCTTCAACCGCGACCCCGGGTTCCCGACCCCGGTGACCCACGTCTTCATGGTCAAGGTCAGCTACTGGTTGAATCTCTGACCCGCCCGGCCGAGCGCGCCCCCTCGACCTCCGCACGGGTGGTTCCGCGGTGGCGGTTGCGTGCAGCACGGTGGCCGCATACCATTTTCGGAGTTCGACCGGGGCGCGCGATCCCGGGTCCCGGTCGACCACTCGACATCCGACCGGAGGGCTCATGGGCTCCGCACTCGAACTGGAAGCCGTTTCGAAACGCTACGCCGGTCACACGGCCGTCGCCTCGCTCTCGCTCGCCGTGCCCCGCGGCTCGATCTTCGGACTCCTGGGCCCGAACGGCGCCGGAAAATCGACGACGCTCCGGATGATCCTGAACATCATCGCCCGTGACGAAGGTCGGATCTCGGTCCTGGGCGCCGATCCGGCCAGGGATCACGCCGTGCTCCGCCGGATCGGCTACCTCCCGGAGGAGCGGGGGCTCTACAAGAAGATGAAGGTCATCGACGTCATCATCTTCTTCGCGAGGCTCAAGGGCGTGCCCGCGTCCGAGGCGAAGCGCCGGGCCGACGCGTGGCTCGAGAGGATGGGTCTCGCGGAGTGGCGGGACAAACGGGTCGAGGCGCTGTCGAAGGGGATGCAGCAGAAGGTCCAGTTCATCGCGACCGTCCTCCACGAACCGGAACTCCTGATCCTGGACGAACCGCACTCGGGTCTCGATCCGGTCAACCAGGAGGTCCTACGGGACACGATCCTGGATGCCCGCCGCGCGGGGCGGACCGTCGTCCTGAGCACGCACAACATGGAGGAGGCCGAGCAACTCTGCGAGCACGTCTGCATCATCGCCGGCGGCCGCAAGGTCCTAGACGGCGTGCTGCGCGACGTGAAGCGTCGCAACCGCGGGAACCGTTACGCGGTCGTCTTCGACGAGCCGACCCGCGAGGCGCAGGACTTCATGGAGCGGAACCGCCTCTTCGCCCGGGTCGAGGCGAAACGCGAGAGGTGGGAGGTCGAACTCGCGCCCGGCGCCGAGCCCGGCGAGCTGATCCGGGCGCTCACCGCGCTCCAGACACCACTCGCCCGGTTCGAGCGCGTCGAGCCATCGCTCCGCGAGATCTTCGTCCACCACGTGGGCGCCGGCTCGCCGGCCGCCCTACGCCCGGAGCCGGCCCATGTCTGAACTGCTCCTCGTCCTGAAGCGCGAATTCGTCGAGCGGGTCCGGGCCCGGAGCTTCGTGCTCGGCACCATCGCGTTCCCGGTCTTCCTCGTCGCCGTCACGGTCCTGCCCTACCTCTTCAACCGGGGCGGCGAGGAGCGCACGGTCGTCGTCGTGGATGAGACGCCCGAGAAGATCGGCGACCGGGTCGCGGCGCTCCTCGGCGCGGAGCCGGAAACCGAGAAGGAGAACCGATACCGGGTCGAGCACATCGCCGGCCCGATGGACGAGCGGCTCCGCGCCGAGCTCGACGGCCGGCTCCTCGCCGAGGAGATCGACGGCTACCTCCTGCTGCCGTCCTCGCTCCTGAGCGAAGGCTCGGCGACGTACCGGTCCCGGTCCGTCGCCGGCCCGCTGGTCATCCGGGACCTCAGGCAGGCCGCGACCCGGGCCGTCCAGGCCGAGCGGCTGCGGCAGGCCGGGCTCGAAGTCGCCTCCGTCGCCGCGCTCCTCGGCGGCGTCTCCGTCGAGAACGTACGGGTCACGGCCGCCGGCACCGAGGGGGCCGACGCGATGTCGTCCTTCGCCGCCGCCTACGTCATGGCGATGGCGCTCTACTTCATCATCGCGTTCTACGGGATGAGCGTGCTGCGGAGCGTCCTGGAAGAGAAGACGAGCCGGATCGCCGAGGTCCTGATCAGCTCGCTCCGGGCCTCGCACCTCCTGGCCGGGAAGATCCTCGGCGCCGGCTCCGTCGCGCTCTTGCAGGTCGCGCTCTGGATCGGCGCTCTCGTGCTCATCATCGGGCAGATCGACACGGTCATCCCCGACTTCGAGCTCCCGCCCGGCGCGCTCGACGCGGTCGCCGTCGGCCCCGTGGTGGGAATCACGCTCGTCGCCTTCTTCGTCCTCGGCTTCTTCCTCTACGCCGCGCTCTTCGCCGCGCTCGGCGCCGCGGTCACGAGCGAACAGGAGGCCCAGTCGTTCCAGATGGTGCTGATGGTTCCGCTCTTCGTGCCGATGCTCTTCCTCCTGCCCCTCACGACGGAACCGCTCGGCACCGCCGCGACCGTGCTCGGGCTGATCCCGTTCACCTCGCCCATCGCGATGCCGATGCGGATGGCCGCGTCACCGCTCCCGCCGCTCCAGATCGCCGCGTCGCTCGGGCTCCTCGCGCTGAGCGTCCCCCTCGTCGCGGCGGTCGCCGGCAAGATCTTCCGGATCGGGATCCTCGCGACCGGACGGCGCCCGACGATCCGGGAATTGGTCATGTGGCTGAGGATGGTCTGAAGAGAGCGGCACCCTCGATGCATCCTGCGGGCTCCGTCGACCAGCACGGAGCCCGCGATGCCCGAGACCGGCTTCGTAGATCGTTCACTGAGCCACGGCGGGGTCAACCGTCGGTACCAGGTCTACATCCCGTCCTGGCATTCGCCGGCCCGGCGCTGGCCGGTCATCCTCTTCCTGCACGGTGCCGGTGAGAGCGGCCGGGACGGGCTGCTCCCGACCGAGGTCGGGATCGGGCGCGCGATCCGGCATCACGCCCGGCGCTTCCCGGCGCTCGTCGTCTTCCCGCAGGCGCTCCCGCGAGAGGGGTGGTACGATGAGGCGGCCGAGTTCGCGGTCCGGGTGCTCGAGGCCGCCGTCGCCGAGTTCAACGGCGACCCGGACCGGCTCTGCCTGACCGGGCTCTCTATGGGCGGCGGCGGGACGCTGTGTATCGCAGCCGGGTATCCGGGGCGGTTCGCGGCGCTGGCCCCGGTCTGCCCGGCGCTGTCGGAAGGGTCCGAGTTCGACCGCGTGCTCGCCCGTGCGCTCCGGGGCACGCCCATCTGGATCTTCCAGGGCCGTCTCGACACCGATCCCACGGCGGCGCGGGTCCGGCGCCTCGTCCACGCGCTGGCCAGCGAGTCCGGGCGGGTCCGCTACACCGAGTACCCGACGCTCGGCCACGGGATCTGGGATCGGGCGTACGCGGAGCCCGGGCTCGTGCCGTGGATGCTGGCGCAGCGGCGGCAGGCAGACCCTTACGGCCGGGCCGCCACGGCCCGGAGCTCCACGGTGTAGATGTAGTCCCCGTCCGCCGAGTCGTCCCCGTCGGCGGCGTTCGCGGCGACGTGGAAGAGCACGGCCGCGGCGTTTCCGGGGCCGGTCGCCGCGGCGCTCGCGGGCACATCCGCCGGCGCGGTCCAGAGGACGGTCCAGCGCGCGGTGTCCGCCGAGACGGGGATGGCGCCGGCCGCGCGCTGGTACGCGTAGAGCACGCCGCCGCTCTCGCTGACGGACACGCGCTCGGCCTCATCCTCGCCCGGCGCGAGCGTGCCCGCCTGCGCGCCGTCTTCCTCGAACCTCGCCGTGAGCTGGAACCCGCCGAGCGCCATGCCCGGGCGGCTCAGCGTGATGGTGAGCGGGTACGACTCGCCCGGCGCGAAGGTTTCGGGCACGCCGGAGACCGTGACCCGGCCGGGCGCGGTGTTGGGCTCCACCTCGAAGTGGCAGGCGTGGCACGTGGACTCGCCGAACCCGCCGGCGAACCCCGGCGGCGGGCCGTCCAGGTAGGCGAAGCGGAGCGGGACGCGTGCGGCGGGCGTGGACCGCGCTGCGGCCGACGTCGCCTCGAACCCGATCCCGGCCACGACCGCCAGCCCCGCGAGCGCGGCGAGGCGGAGCGGTCGAGGAACGTGCTTCAATTCTCGTTCGCCCGCGGCGCCGGGATCCGGCTGACCACGAGGCGGCCGACGTTGTTCGCGTCCGTGCCGAACCACATGGTGCCGGTCTCGTGGTGGTACATCATGTGCCGGATGTTGTGGCTGACCTCGTTGACCGAGAAGAACTGCTCGGTCTTCGGGTCGAAGCCGACGAGCTGCTTCTTCGGGCCGGTCTCCGAGATCCAGAGGCGTCCCTGCGCGTCCTTGGTCAGCGCGTACGGCCTGGAGTCGGGACCGCCCGGCATCGGCCACTCCTTGACTTCGCCCGTCCGCGGGTCGATCCGCCCGAGGTAGCCGCGCGGCTCGTCGCCGTACCAGACCATGCCGTCCGGCGTCCACTCGACCCGCCGGGAGCGCGACGCGGCGTCGGCCTGCTCGTAGCGCGTGATCTCGAGCGTGGCCGGGTCGATGCTGATGATCTGGTTCGTGCGCCGCAGCGCGACCCACGGCCGGCCCTGGTCGTCCACGACGATCCCGTACGGGTTCGAGGGCTGGTCGTGCGGCGTGATGAGGTCGAGCTTGCCGGTCTCCATGTTCAGCCGGCCGACCCGGTTCGAGCCCTGCGCGGTGAACCAGATGTTGCCCCTGCCGTCGAAGATCAGGGTGTGCGGGTCGCGCACGTCTTCCGGCATCATGTAGATCTGGACCTCGCCCGTGGCCGGGTCCAGCTTCCCGATCCGGCCGTTCCGGTTCCCCGCGTACCAGACGTAGCCCTTCTCGTCCACGATCAGGTTGTGCGGGTTCGTGCCTTCCTCGATCTCGTAGCGCTTGAACTGCTCGGTCGCCGGATCGAAGTACGCGATGTAGTTCCCCGCCTGCCCGACGAACCAGACCTTGCCGTCCGGCGCCACGTACGGATCACGGCTTCGGCCGCCCCACTCGACGGGCCATTCCTTCAGGTCCACGGAGCCGTTCGTCGCGGCGGGCCGGGCATCCTGCGCGGCCACGGGAGCGGGCAGGGCCAGCGCGACGGCGAGTACGGAGAGCACGGCCTTTCTCATGGTCACCTCCGTTGGATGGTTCGGGGGGAGTGCAAGATGGAGGTGGTCGCGGGAGGGCGCAAGAACGAAGGCGCCGGCGCGGACGAGTGAGGGGCCCCGGGGCCCCTCACTCGTACCTGAGCGACTCGACCGGGTCGAGCGCGGCCGCCTTCCGCGCCGGGAAGACGCCGGCCAGGATCCCGATCATCACGAGGATCCCGGCCGTGCCGAGCGCGATCGGCGGGGAGAGGGTGGGGTTCAGGAGGAAGACCATCCAGGGGTTCGAGTTCGGCACGAGCTGGACGGCCAGGATCACCGAGACGGCGAAGGCGAGCCCGATCCCTCCGCCGAGGAGCGCGATCGCGAGCGCCTCGAAGAGGAACTGGCTCAGGATGTGCCGCCGCTTCGCGCCGACGGCGAGCTTGATCCCGATCTCGCGGGTCCGTTCGCGGACGACGACGTACATGATGTTCGCGACGCCGACGCCGGCGACGACCAGCGTCAGCCCGCCGACGACGCCGAGGAAGATCTGGATCCCGAGCCCAATGTTGCGCACGATCCGTTCTTCCTCGATGAAGTCCCACATGCTGAGCGCGCGCTCGTCGTCCGGGTCGAAGCGGTGCCGGCGGCCGAGGACCTCGTAGAGGCGCCGCTTGACCGTGACGGCCTCCCGCACGTCCCGGGGCCGGACAAGGAGGTGGCTCACGTACGTGTTGCCGTACATGACCCGGAACGTCGAGGCGGGGATGATCGCGCGCTCCGAGTCCGGCCCGTTGTTCATGCTCGTCTGGAACTTGGGCTGCATGACCCCGACGACGGTGAAGGGCACGTCATCGATCATGATCGTGCGCCCGATGGCGTCGTCGCCGCCGAAGAGGCGCTCCGCGATCGAGTCGCCGAGGAAGACGACCCGTCGGTGCTCGGCCTCGTCCCTCTGGTTCAGGAAGCGGCCGCCGGCGGCGGGGAACATCTGCCGCATCTCCTCGAATGCGGGGTGCACGCCCTCCATGAAGGTCCTCGTCCGGGTGGCGCCGGCCTGGAGCGTGACGCTCCGACCGTAGGACGCGCTGACCAGGTCGACCTCCGGGATCGTGCGCTGGATCAGCTCGAGGTCCGCCTCCGTCAGCCGGATCCTGCGCCCGCGCGGCAGCCCTTCGAAGGTCTTGCCCGTCTCGCCGCCGTAGACCATGAACATGCGCTGCCCGGCGCCGGCCAGCCCCGCGACGATCCCTCGCTTGAGCCCCTCGCCGAAGGCGAGCATCAGGACGATCGCCGCGGTCCCCCAGGTGATCGCGAACATCGTCAGGAACGCGCGGAGCCGCTGCGCCTTCAGGTCGCCGAGGAATTCGAGGATCAGGATCTTCCACATGGTCCGTTCCAGGGGCCGGTTCCGGATCGTCCGCTTCGGTCGCGTGCTTCCTGCCGGGTCCCGCCCGGCCTAGTACCTGAGACATTCGACGGGGTCGAGGTTCGCGGCGCGTCGTGCCGGGAACAGGCTCGCGATCAGCGTGATCGCGGTGAGCAGGCCGAGCGTGGCGGCGACGACGGCCGGCGAGATCGTCGCGCGGCCGACGAACTCCTCGATCGGGAGCGCGCCGATCGCCTTGACGATCACGATCGAGATCAGGAACCCGAGGACCGCGCCGGCCGCGACGATCATGAGCCCTTCGACGAAGAACTGGAGGAGGATGTCGCGCCGACGCGCGCCGATCGAGCGTTTGATCCCGATCTCGCGGGTCCGTTCCCGGACGACGACGAACATGATGTTCGCGACGCCGATCCCGCCGACCGTCAGGGTGAAGCTGCCGACGAGGCCGAGGAAGATGTTGAAGCCCAGGAAGATGTAGTCGAAGATCTTCTGGAACTCGCTCGTGTCCCAGACCCCGAGCGCGTCGCTGTCGGACGGGTCGAAGGTGTAGCGCCGGCCTAGGACCTCGTAGACGCGCCGGCGGATCTCCGGCGAGAGGTGCGGGTCGGACGGCCGGTAGATCATGTTGTTCAGGTACGGGTTGCCGAAGACCGCCGCGTGCGTGCTCGCCGGGATGAAGATCCGGTTCTGGTCCCGGGTCTGGTACGACGAGTTCTGCGGCTTCTTCTCCATGACACCGATGACGAGGAACGGCGACTCGCCGAGGATGATCTCCTGGCCCACCGCGTCGGCCTCGCCGAAGAGGGTGCGCTTGACCTCGTCGCCCAGGACCGCGACGCGGCGACGCTGCCGGATGTCGAGCGCGTTCAGGAACCGGCCGCCCGGCTCGGTGTGGATGTTCCGCATCTCGCCGTAGACGGGGAGGACGCCGGTCACGTAGGGATTCGTCGTCACCTCGCCCCGCCGCGCCTGGACCCAGCGTCCGTACTCGGGGCTGATGTCCTGGATCTCGGGGATCTCGCGCGCGAGGAGCGCGGCGTCGTCTTCACGGAACCGGATCTGCCGGCCCACGCCGAAGCCCTGATACGCCTTGGTCGTCCGGCCGGGGAAGAGGATGACGATCCCCTCGCCGATCCCGCCGGCGCCTTGCTTCATCTGCCGTTCGAGCCCGACGCCGAAGGCGAGGAGCACGATGACGGCGGTCGTGCCCCATGCGATCCCGAGGACCGTGAGCGCGGTCCGGAGCCGCTGCGCCCGGAGGTCGTCGAGGAACTGGGCGAAGAGGTTCGTGAGGCGCATCATCGGCCCGGCTCAGTTGGCGGTCCTGGTGGGCTTCTCGAGGACCTTCTCGCCCTCGGCGAGGCCGGCCACGACCTCGATGTGGATCGCGTCGCTGAGCCCGGTTTCGATCCGGCGGGGCTCGGTCGTCCCGTCGGGTCGGAGGACGGTCACGACGGCGGAGTCGCCCTCGAAGGTCACGACGCGTTCCGGCACGGCGAGGACGTTGTCGCGCCGTTCGATGATGATCTCGGCGTTTGCGCTGTACCCGGCGCGGAGCGTGGTCCCGCCGGTCTCGGTCAGCCGGATCTCGACCGGGAACGTCGTCGCGTTCTCCTGCTTCTTCGCCTTGAGCGAGATCTTGTGGAGCACGCCGTGGATCTCGGCGTTCGGGAGCGCGCCGATCTTGATCTGCACGGGCATCCCCTCGCGGAGGCGGCCGACGTCGATCTCGTCGACGGTCCCGCGGAAGATCAGGTCCTTCATGTCCGCCATCGTCATGAGGACCGTCCCTTCCTGGTAGGAGCTGAGCGGGACGACGGGGTCGCCGATCTCGACCATCTTCTCGAGGATGTAGCCTTCGATCGGCGACTTCACGACGGTCTCGATCCGTGCGTCCGCGATGGTGACGCGGCCCTGTTCGAGGAGCGCGAGCCGTTCGCGTGCCATGGTGAGCTGGAGGTTCGCCTCCGCGTAGGCGCGCCGGGCGTTGTCGTACGTCTGTTCGGCGACGAGCCCTCTCGCCTTGAGCTCTTCCTGCCGGTCGAGTTCGCGCCGTGCGTTGTCGAGCTCGAGCTGTCGGAGCTCGACCTGTCGTCGGGCCTCGACCAGTTCGAGCGGCGTCGGATCCGGCCGGATCTCGAGGAGCGGCTCGCCCGCGCGGACGAAGTCGCCGACGTCGGCGAAGCGGCGCTGGACGACGCCGGAGACCTTGGACTTGACGCTGATCTCGACCTCCGGCTCGATCGTGCCGATCGCGAGCGCCTTGTCGACGAGCTCCATCCGTGAGACGACGACGCTCGGCGGACCTTCGGCCTCCGTCCGGCCGTTCGACGCCCAGAGCGAGGCGCCGACCACGCCGCCCAGGCCGACGACTCCCAAGATCACCTTCGTGCGTCGCTTCATCCGAGTAGACTCCATTCGCAGAGGTTGCCCGACCGGGTTAGGGGCCCGGACCGGCGGACGCGGTCCGGCCGCAGGTGCCGCTGGTCCCCCCCTTACGAGACCGGGGCGGCCGTGGTTTCAGCGGGGTACGCATACAACTTGCACCGCTTCGCCGGGTGATGAGCCACGCGAACTCGATCCCCGGATCCTGGCCGCGGCGTCGGCCGCCGTCTCTCCGCGGCCGCCTCGTCATCGCCGTCGCGGCCGTGTCCGTCGCCGCGGCCGGATGCGGGCGCCGCGACGACCGCGAGGCGACGAGGGTGCCGACGAGTGCGACGTTCCATCAGGCGGTCGAGGCGGTGCTCCCCGCCGTCGTCTACATCCGTGTCGAGGCGAGGCCGCTCGTCGGGAGCGGGCTGCTGGAGCTGCCGCCGGGCCCGGGGCCGGACTCGCCGGACCGATTCGGCCAGGGCGCGGGCTCCGGCGTCCTCGTCTCGGAGGACGGTTACATCCTGACCTCCGACCATGTGGTCCAGCAGGCGGACCGGGTCACGGTCCTGCTGCACGATCGACGACAGTTCGAGGCGCGGGTCGTCGCCCGGGACCCGAGCACGGACATCGCGGTCGTCAAGATCGACGCTTCGGATCTGCCGGTCGCGCGGCTCGGCGACTCCGACGTGCTCGAGCTCGGCGACTGGGTCCTCGCGCTCGGCAGTCCGTTGGGGTTGCAGTTCAGCGTGACGGCCGGCGTCGTGAGCGCGGTCGGCCGCGCGATCGGGATCCTGGACGGGAATTCGAGCAGCGCGCCGCTCGAGCATTTCATCCAGACGGACGCGGCGATCAACCCCGGCAACTCGGGCGGTCCGCTCGTGAATTTGCGGGGCGAGGTCGTCGGCATCAACACGGCGATCGCGAGTCCGACCGGCTTCTTTTCGGGCTATGGCTTCGCGGTCCCGATCAACCTGGCTCGTCGCGTCGCGATGCAGCTCATCGAGCACGGCGAGGTCCGCCGCGCGTACCTCGGGCTGTTGTTGAACGATGTCGGCCCGGCCGATGTCAAGGTCTACGGCCTCGAGGCCGCGCAGGGCGCGGAGGTCGTGAGCATCCAGCCGATCAGCCCGGCCGCGAAGGCGGGGGTCGAGCTGGGCGACGTGATCGTGGGGATCGAGGGCGAGGAGGTCCAGTCGGTCAGCGATCTGCAGGCCGCGCTTGCCGTTCTGGAGCCCGGGACCGTTGCCGTGCTCGACGTGATCCGTTACGGCGAGCGGCGCCGGATCCCGGTCGAGCTGGGGCTCATGCGTTCCGGGATCCGGCCCGAGCCGCCGCCGCCGATCCCGGGCCCGCCGCGCGTCGGCTTCGCGCTCGCCGTCGAGCGCGGCCGGCTCGTCGTCGCCGCGGTCCGGCCGTATTCGGCCGCGTCCCGGGCCGGTGTCAGGCCGGGCCAGGTCGTGCTCGAGGTGAACCGCCGCGAGATCGCTACGGTCGAGTCGTTCATCGAGGCCGTGAACGAGTCCGGCGACGATGTGCTCTCGCTCGTCGTCCTCGACCCGCGGCTCGGGCGCACGATCATCAACTTCGAGCTGAGGCCGTGATCGCGGGCCGAGGCGCCCCGCTGCATCCGAGCCATCCGCACCTGCATTTGACCGCCCGTGACGGTGCGCGATACCTTGTGATCCATGGGGATGATCCGCGTTTCACGGACGAGCGGCGTCCGCCCGGAGCGGCGGGGGCGGGGCCGCCCTGTCGGCATCGAGCTCGTCCTCGTCGATTTCGACGACACGCTGGTCGACACATCGCCGCGCTTCCAGAACGCACGGCGTGCGCTCTTCGAGATCCTCGCGGGTGAAGGGTTCGATCCGGCCCGTGCGCGCCACGTCCATCATCACGAGGTCGACCCCGAGATGATCGCGCACCACGGGCTCGGCCCGTTCCGGCTCGAGCCTGCGTTCCGGGAGACGTACCTCCGGCTGTGTGCCGCGGCGGGGCGGACGCCGGACCCGCGGGTCCTGGCCGAGTGCGTCGCGCTCGCCCGCGACGTCGTCGGCCCGCCGCCGTGCTTCGACGGCGCGATCGAGGCGCTCGCGCGGCTCGCGGGCGAGCGCGAGACCGTCGTCTACACCCAGGCCGGCGACGCTGCGTACCAGCTCGCGTGCATCCGCGCGGCGGGCGTCCTCGACATCCTCCCGCCGGACCGGGTCCGGATCTGCCGGGAGAAGACGCCGGCCGAGTTCCGGCGCACGCTGGCGCGATACGGCGTCGCGGACCCCGCGCTCGCCTGCATGGTCGGGAACAGCGTACGCGCGGACGTGAACCCCGCGCTCTCGGTCGGCGCGCACGCGATCCTCGTCGATGTGTCCGATCCCTGGGAGTTCGATTTGGTCGAGCCCGTCTCGCCGGACTTCATCCGTGTCGAGCACTTCCCCGCGGCGGTCGACCTGCTGCTCGGCAGCGGTCCGGACCGCGCCCTGTCTTCAGAGAACCCGTAACGACGGAGTGGATCAATGACGGTCCTGTTCCCCGCGCTGGTCGCTGTACTGCTCGGTCCCGGCGCGCCCGCGACGCAGCCGGTGGCCGAGCGCGTCCCGGAGCCGGTCGTGGCCGCGTGCCCCGAGGCGGAGCGGCCGTACTGTGAAGAGATCGCCCGGCTCGCCGCCGACCCGGCGGTTCGGAGGGCCCTCGCACACCTGGACGCGACGGACGCGGATGCGCTCCGCGACCTGATCCTGCTGACCGAGATCCCGGCGCCGCCGTTCATGGAGGAGGTCCGCGGCCGGAAGTACGCGGAGATGCTGCGCGAGGCCGGCGCGGACAGCGTCTGGGTCGACGCGGTCGGGAACGTGATCGCGCTGCGGCGCGGCCGTGTCGGCGGCCGGGTCGTCGCGATCGCCGGACACCTCGACACCGTCTTCCCCGAGGACACCGACGTGACCGTCAAGGTGCGCGGCGACACGCTCTTCGCGCCGGGGATCGGCGACGACACGCGCGGGCTCGTCGTCGTGCTCCACGCGCTCCGCGCGATGCACGAGGCCGGGCTCCGGACCGAGGCCGACGTCCTCTTCATCGGGACGGTCGGCGAAGAGGGACTCGGCGATCTGCGCGGCGTCAAGCACCTCTTCGGACCGGACGGCACGCGGATCGACGCCTTCATCGCGGTCGACGGCGGGAGCGACAGCCGGATCGTGAGCAAGGCGCTCGGCTCGCGCCGCTACCGCGTCACGTTCCGCGGGCCGGGCGGCCACTCCTGGGGCGCGTTCGGGACCGCGAACCCGATGCACGCGCTCGGCCGCGCGATCCGTCTCTTCGACGAGGCCGCGGACGCGTTCACCGCGACCGGCGCGCGGACCAGCTACAACGTCGGCCGGATCGGGGGCGGCACGTCCGTCAACTCGGTCCCGTTCGAGGCGTGGATGGAGGTCGACATGCGCTCCGAGAGCCACGCCCGGCTCCTCGAGATCGACTCGATCTTCGTCGCCTCGGTCCGGAAGGCGCTCGACGAGCAGAACGCCGTGCGTCGCCGCGGCCCGGCGCTCGAGGTCGAGCTCGACCTGATCGGCGACCGGCCGTCCGGCGAGACCGACCCGAACGCGCCGCTCCTCCTCCGGGCGATGGCCGTGACCCGGCACTTCGGCGATGAGCCGGTGCTGGAACGGTCGTCGACCGACTCGAACGTGCCGATCGCGCTCGGGATCCCGGCCGTCACGATCAGCCGCGGCGGGATCGGCGGCGGCGCGCACTCGCCCGACGAGTGGTGGATCAACCACAACGGGCCGCGCGCGATCCAGCGTGCGCTGCTCCTCATCCTCTCGGAGGCCGGGTACACGGGCGGCGGGACGGCGAGCCAGTAGTCGTCGGCAGCCGGGACCGTGGCCGGGGCGCGCGGGCGAGGAGCGCCCCGGCCCGCCTGCCGCCGCCCGGGGCGCCGCCCGACGGTCGGCGCCCGGATCCTGCCGGGACGAGAACCTTCCCCGCCGGAGGAGGGGCGCGGAGGAACCGCGCTGTCACACGACCCGGGCGACGCACGTTGTCCGGTTGCCCGCGCCCGCCCGGCAGGAGAGATTCGGCAGGGCCGTTCCCGACTCCGCCACGGCCGCCCGTGCGGCAGCGCCCACGATCCACACGCCATGCACTCCACACACCGACTCCGCCCCCGACTCCGCGTCTTCGTCCTCGCCCTCGCCTTCGTCGCCGGCCCGGCGGGCGAGTTGAGGGGTCAGGCGCTGACGCTGCCGTGCACCGCGAACCTGCGGCCGGGAGAATGTCCCGGCTATCCGGTTCCGACCGACCACCGCCTGCGGGGCCACGCCGTGGCGCTCGGCGTGAACGCCGCGATCGGCGGCCTCGCCGCCGGCGTGGTCCGCGCCGCACGCGGCGAGTCCTTCCGGGACGGGTTCCTGCAGGGCGCCGCGGGCGGCGGGATCGGCTACCTCGGCAAGTACATCGCGACGACGGAGCTCCCGGCGGCGTGGTGGGTCGGCCGGCAGACGGCGGCGATCGGCGCCTCGATCACCCGCGCCGCGCTGACCGGAGAGGACGCGTTCCAGACGCTCACCTTCCCCGTCGGCCCGGTCCGGATCCATCGGGACACGTCCGGCACGCGCTTCACGCTCGACGCCCTGACCCTCGGCGGGGCGATCTACGGGATGACCCGTTCCGGCGCGAAGCTCGATCTGCGCGAGACGCTGGCAACGGGCGCGCTCGTCTTCGAGGTCGACCGGATCCGCGAGCAGTCATCGAACACGGAGGTGCTGGGCACGGCCGTGGGCGGCGCGGTCCTGCACCGCGGCAGCGTCTTCCACTACCGGGCCCGGGAGATCCTCGCCCACGAGTTCGTGCACGTGTTGCAACACGACTTCGCGGCCACGGCGTTCGCCGATCCGTTCGAGGGGTGGCTCGCCGGGAAGGCGCCCGGCCCCCTCGCCCTGCCGCTCCGGTACCTGGACCTCGGGACGCATACGGTGCTGAAGGTGTTCGTCACTGCGATTGGCATGACGGGCCACGACTCGCCCTGGGAGCAGGAAGCCTATTTCCTGGTCCGGGAGACGAATGGCGGCGACTACGGGTTCATAGCGGAATCCGGGCGGTAGCGTCCGCTCCGCGGCGTCGGGCCTACACGAACACCTTCCTCGCGACCGCGCGCCCCACGAACCGGAGCCGGTCCGGCCACGGGAGCCGGAGCAGGTTCGTCCGGACGACGCCGCGCGTGAAGAACGTCGGCTGCGAGTAGTCGATCGCGCAGTCGATGACGACGGGGCGTCCCTCGGCCGTGATCGCGGCCGCGCGCTCGAGCGCTCCATCGATCTCGGCGTCCGATGCCATGCCGAACGCCTCGACGCCGAGGCTTTCGGCGAGGCGGATGAGGTCGTGGTCGTGGACCTCGCTCGCGGTCTTCCGGCCCAGCGCGGTGCGCTGGAACTGCGCGATCTGGGCGAGCTCGCCGTCGCGGAGCACGATTGTGATGATGGGGACCTCGTACTGTACGGCGGTCAGCAGCTCGAGGCCGGTCATGAGGAACGCGCCGTCGCCGGCCAGCGCGATGACGGGCGAGTCCGGGCGGGCGAGCTTCGCGCCGATCGCGGCGGGGACGGCGTAGCCCATGCACGAGTAGTCGACGGGCGCGAGGAGCCGGCCCGGCCGGTCGAGACGGAGGTGCTCGACCGCGAGGAACGTCCCGTTCCCGCTGTCGGTCGTGAAGATCGCGTCGGGCCCGAACCGCCGCTGGAGCGCGTGCAGGAGGCGGGCCGGCGAGACGCGTCCTCCGACCGCCGCGCCGGGCGTATCCCCGTGGACCCGCCCTCGCCGGCCGTGCGCGCCGCGGGCCGACTCGTCGCGGCCTTCCCCGCCGTTAGTCTCCTGCCCATCCGCGCGGAGCCGCGCGTGCCCCTGTCGGATCCGGACCCGGAGCCCGGCCGCCTCGGGCCCGGCGCTCATCCCCGCGGGCAGCTCGCCGAGCCGTTCCAGGAGGCGCCGGACGAAGAGCGCCGCGTCGGCCGTGACGGCGAGGTCGGCCGGGACGTTCCTGCCGGGGACGTCGGGGTCGATGTCGACGTGGATGAGGGGCCGGGGCGGTGCGACGCCGTAGCTGCCGGTCGCGACCTCTCCGAACCGGCACCCGATCGCGAGGGTCGCGTCGCACCTCCGTGCGATCTCGCGCACGAAGGGCGGCGCCGCCTCGCCGAACCCGGGCCAGAGCCAGAGCGGGTGCGATTCGGGGAACGCGCCCTTCCCCTGGAACGTCGTCGCGACGGGCGAGCCGAGGCGTTCGGCGAGGCGGACGAGGTCCTCGCCGGCGCCGGCCGCGCCGAGCCCGAGGTAGAGGAGCGGGCGCCGGGCGCGGCCGAGGAGGGTGGCGGCGCGCTCGACGTCGGCGAAGTCGGGCGCGGCCAGCGCGGCGGCGTCCGGCGAGTACGCGCCGGTGTCGACGTCGTGCCGGAAGAGGTAGAGCTCGGCCGGGACCTCGACGAAGACCGGGCCGGGCGAACCCGCGCGCGCGATCCTGCACGCGTCCCGGACCATCGTGTAGAGCTCCTGCCCGGTCCTGGGCAGGAATTGCGCCTTCGTGATCGGCCGGACCAGCGCGAGCTGGTCGATGTCGTGGAGCTGGAAGGCCCGCCCCGTGTCGCGCCGGATCCCGCACCCCAGGACGAGGAGCGGGATGTTGTCCATGAACGCCTCGGCGATCCCGGAGAGCGCGTGCGTCAGCCCCGCGCCGGGCACGACGTTCGCGCACCCGAGCCGACCTGACGCGCGCCAGACCGCGTCGGCCATGAACGACGCGCTCTGTTCGTCGGTCACCAGGATCGGCCGGACCGTGTCCGAGTCGCCGAGCGCGTCGTAGAGCTCGATGTTGTGCGTTCCCGGGATCCCGAACGCGAAGGGCACGCCCTCGGCCTCGAGTGCGCGGACGACGATCTCGCCGCCGGTCATCTTCATCGGTATCCTCCTGCTGGTCTGGCGCCCGGCGCGGGCTCCGCCCGCCCGGCGGCGCGTATCACGCCGGCGCGGCGACCCGTTCGCCGAGGAGCGCCGGCGCGTCCGCCCGGATCGCCTCCGCCGCCCGGTCCGCGAGCGCCATGACGGTCAGGTACGGGTTGATCTCGACCGCGTCGGGGAACAGGCTCGAATCCGCGACGCGGAGCCAGGGGGTCCCGTGAACGCGGCCCCAGGCATCGGTCACGGAGTCGGCGGGTCCGCGCCCCATCCCGCACCCGCCCATGAGGTGGGCGGCGGAGACGGAGATCTTGCCGGGCTTGAAGTGGCGGGCGTCGATCCGCTCGTCGATCCGGTCCGCCTCGTCGCGCTCGATGAGCGGGGGCTCGGCGGACGGCGCATGAACGCGGACCGCGCCGGCCGCGAAGAAGATGCGCGCGGATGCCCTCGTCGCCCGGACGAGCGCGTCGATCACCTCGCGGGTGAAGCGGTAGTGGACGACGGGGCGCCCGGCACGGTCGACGGTGATCCGGTTCCCGCGCACCGCGCGGTCGCACGCCAGCACGAGGATCATCTGGAGCCGCGGGAACGCGCGCATCAGCGCGCTGTGCTCGGGCCCGAAGCCGGTCAGGTTCTTCGCCGTCGTGAACGGGAAGTACATGCACGTCTCGAGAATGTAGCGCTCCTCCGCGGCACGGTCCAGGTAGAAGCTCTTCGGGTGGCCGACATCGTTCGTGATCGGCCGCTCGTGCTCGCCGACGAGGATGTGCGCGGGGTGGCAGGTGAACCCTTCGCCGAGCCGCGGGAGCCGGCGCCCGAACCCGGAGCGGAGGAGGAGCGCGGAGGAGCCGATGGCGCCGCCCGCGACGACGACGATCCCGGCGCGGACGCGGTACTCGCCCGGCGCCCACTCGCTCGGCTCGCCCCTCTCGCCCGGCCGCTTCGCGGCGATGCGGACGATGACGGCACGCTCCTCGATCCGGAGCGCCTCGGCGCGGGTCACGACCTCGACGCCGGCCCGCTCCGCAGCCGGGAGCTGGACCCGGTTCGTGCCCTGCTTCGCGAGGTTCGGGCACCCGAGGTTGCAGAGCGACGAGCCGCGGCACCCCTTCACGTTGATCGGGAACTGCTCGGCCCGCCACCCCAGCCGTTCGCACCCCAGGACGAAGAGCCGGTTGTTCTCGTTCAGCAGCTCCGGGGGCTGGAGGTGCACATGGTTCTGGGCCATGTACTTCCGGGATCGCTGCTCGACATCGCCGTGCTCGAGGCCGGGCACGGCCCAGCGGCGGATCACGCGTTCGGGCGCGATGATCGAGGTCCCGGTGTAGACGACGGTCGAGCCGCCGTACGCCCGACCGAAGGCGAGGGTCATCGTCCCGTCCGCGGTCAGGAACCCGCCGCCGTCCTCGTAGAGCGCGTCGGCGATCGCGGCCTCGGCGCCGGTCGTGCGGAGGTCGTCCGTGGTGAGCCACTCGTCGTCGCGGATCCGGGCGCCCTGTTCGAGGACGAGGACGCGGACGCCGGCGCTCGCCATCGCGGCGAGTTCGTGGGCGACGGTCCCGCCGCCGGCGCCGGAGCCGATGATCACGATGTCGTAGTGCCGCTCGTTCATCTCGCCTCCCAGCCCCGGGGGTCGGCGCGGTACCCGATCTCGGCGGCCGCGGCCGGTCGTGTGTAGTAGCCCATGAAGACGAGCGTCCGGAGCCCCCAGAACCCGCGGCGCAGGAGGAGGAGCCGGGAGTCCTGGACGCGGCGGAGCACGCGGCTGCGGCGGTCGGGGTCGAGCGCGGTGAAGCGGCGGCCGTACCGGAGCACGGGTCGGAGCTCGAGGAACAGGATCAGCGCGACGAGCTGGCGCCGGAGCGCCGGCGGGCGTGCGGCGAGCGCGGACTCGATGATCCGCTCGACGTCGGCCCAGCCGTCCTCATCGAGCGACGCCGCCTCGGGCACGATCGTCGTCGCGAGTGCGCGGAAGATGGGGCGGACGGGTGAGAGGACCGGATCCATGCGCCGCTCCGGGTACGGGATGTATCGGGCGAAAGTTGGGCGTCCGGCGCGGCGGGGTCAACGTTCGTCCGTGGCGGCGCCCGGATCGCGGAACGCGGTGGCCGCGAGCCGGAGCAGTCGTTCCGGCCCGGCCAGGCGGATGAGGGAGAGGATGAGCGAGCCGCCGTTGGGCAGCCAGTGCGCGAGTCGGACCAGCGTCACGGCGCGGCGAGTGAACCAGAGCGACCGTGTGTTCGCGGCCCGGCGCCGGATGTCGTATGCGGAGAGCCGTCGGGCGCTCAGGTCGTCGGCCCGGAGCGCGTCGTCCGCGACATCGGCCAGGGCGAGCGCGTCCCAGACCGCGGCGTTCGCGCCCTGGCCGCCGACCGGGCTCATCGGGTGCGCGGCGTCGCCGAGGAGCGCCGCCCCGTTCGCGACGTAGGTCGGGACGTGGCCGTAGGTTCTGCGCACGCGGGTGAAGTCGTCCGGGAACTGGAGCCGCTCGCGGAGCGCATCGACGAAGGGCACGAGTCCGGCGACGTCGCCCCAGAACGGCTCGGGCCGGCCCTCGTACCGCTCCTCCCAGACCCCGACGGCGGCGAAGAGCACGCCGACGATGCGGTCGCCGGGCACGGGGAGCGCGAGGCCGCCGAAGAGGCCGGTCCGGAACGCGTCCGGGTTCAGCCAGCCGCGCGCGATCTCCGGCTCGAGCTCCGGCGGTCGCGGCAGGCAGAAGGTGATGAATTCGATCGGGAAGAGCCGGAGCCGGGCCGGGATCCCGAGCTTGCCGCGCAGGATCGAGTTCGCGCCATCGTCGCCGATCAGGAGCCGGCCGCGCTGTTCGAACGCCTCGCCGGCCCGCAGGCCCGATACGCCGACGCTGTCCTTGTCGTAGTGGACGACGTTCGTGACCTCGGCGCCGCGGACCAGATCGACCTGTCCGGTCGCGACCGCGGCCTCGAGGATCAGCGCGCGGGTCGCGGACGGATCGGTCGAGAAGGGCGTGAAGTCGGCAGCCCGGAAATCCGACTCCTCGATGCGGAAGAGCGGCTCGCCGCGGCGGCGGAGGATCGCGCCGTGGATCGGGAGCGCGGCCTCCGCCCGGATCCTCGGCCCGACGCCGAGGCGGTCGAGCGCGTCGAGCGTCGCGCCCTGGAGGATCTCCGGCCGGAGCCATCGCGGCGGGCCGGGCTCGCGTTCCAGGATGCGGACCCGCCAGCCCCGGAGCCCGAGCGCCAGCGCGAGCACCGAGCCGCCGATCCCGCCGCCGACGATCAAGACATCCGTCATGTACGTCCCCGAGGTGCCTTCACTCGGCTCCGGCCTCCCTCCACTGACGCCCGTCCGGCCCGACGCGCCCGGCCCGCATCCGTGGGCTCGTCCTGGCCGCCGGCGCGCCCGGCACCGGCGGTCCCGTGGTCGGCCCGCGCGCCCGGGCGGCCCGCCCCGGGCCCCGGGAAGATAGCGGTCCGTCTGCGCCCTCCGTCAACCCCGGGTGTTGCGAGGCCGCCACGGCGGCCGCATCCTTCCCAGTCGTGGCGAGCAACCGTCGAAAGGAGCAGATCATGTGCCCGTTCCGTCCGTTCGACACGTCCGTCCCTCGCGGCCGGCCCGGCCGCCTGCCCCGGGTCGGGCCGCTCCTCCTCGCGGCCGTACTCGCGCTGCCCCGCCCCCTCGCCGCGCAATCCGCGCCGGCCGTCGCCGAGGCGCCGGCGCCGACCCGTTACGCCGACGCGATCGAACAGGCCCGCCGCACGGTCGCCGAGGTCATGGCCCGGAACGGGATCCCGGGTCTGTCCGTCGCGGTCCTGGTCGACGGCGAGATCGTCTGGTCCGAGGGCTTCGGCTACGCCGACGTCGAGCACCGCGTCCCGGTCACGCCGCTGACCCGGTTCCGGATCGGGAGCATCTCGAAGCCGGTCACCGCCTTCGCGATCGCGCGGCTCCACGATGAGGGCCGGCTCGACCTGGACGCGCCGGTCCAGCGCTACGTGCCGTCGTTCCCCGAGAAGCGCTGGCCGATCACGACGCGCCAGCTCGCGGGCCACACCGCCGGGATCCGCCACTATCGGGGCAACGAGATGCTGAGCGCGCGGCGGTACGCGACCGTCGTCGAAGGGCTCGAGATCTTCGCGGCCGACTCGCTCCTCTTCGAGCCCGGCACGGCGTACCACTACTCGAGTTATGGGTGGAACCTGATCAGCGCCGTGATCGAGGGCGCCTCGGGCGAGGAGTTCCTGGCGTACATGCGCCGTGAAGTCTTCGAGCCGCTCGGGCTCCGCTCGATCGTGGCCGAGCACACGGACAGCATCATCGCATACCGGGCCCGCTTCTACGAGCGCGACCGCGAGACCGGCCGGCTGCTGAACGCCGAGTACGTCGACAACAGCTACAAGTGGGCCGGCGGCGGATTCATCTCGAACACCGAGGACCTGGTCCGTTTCGGGTGGGTACACCTCGAAGGCGGCGTGCTCCGGCCCGAGACGATCCGGATGCTCTTCACGTCGCAGCGGACCCGGTCCGGCGAGGAGACGGGGTACGGGATCGGGTGGCGGGTCGACACCGACGCGGCCGGACGGCACAGGTACCATCACACCGGTGGCTCCGTCGGCGGGCGGGCCGTCATGGTCCTCTACCCGGCCGAGCGCGTCGTCGTCGCCGCGCTCGCGAACCTCGGGAGCGCACCGATGTCGCCCCAGCTCGCGGAGAGACTCGCCGAGCCGTTCTTCGCGGAGGTGACGGCGAGTCGGTAGCCGGACGCGGACCGCAGGGCGCGGCGCCCGCGCCGGGACGGCCGGAGCCGCCGGAGATGTAGACGAGCGGCTGGAGTGGAGATGAAGGAACGTTTCCTGGCCGCGCAGACCTTCGCCGAGTTCGTCGAAGGTGCAGAGGCGCTGGCCGATCTGTGGAAGGCGATGGCGAGGCGGGCCGTGCCGCCCGCCGAGCTGGTCGAGCGGGCGAGCAGTCTCGGCGTACGGCGCAACCTGCTCGTGCTGAACGAGGACTGGTGCGGCGATGCCGTGAACACGGTCCCCTACGTCGCGGCGCTGGCCGAGGCCGTGCCGGGATTCGAGCTCCGGATCGTGGGGCGGGACGCGAACCCGGACCTGATGGACGCGCACCTGACGAACGGGTCGCGCTCGATACCGGTCGTCATCGTCCTGGACGAGGCGTACCGGGAACTCGGCTGGTGGGGGCCCCGGCCGCGGGAGCTCCAGGCCTGGGTCCTCGACGAGGGACTCGCCCTCCCGGCCGAGGAACGGTACCGCGAGATCCGGAAGTGGTACGCACGCGACAAGGGGCGGACCGCGCTCGCGGAGATCGTCGCGCTCCTCGAGGCGACGCGTGAGGGCGCGGGCCAACCGGTCTGAGAACGGACGAGGCCGCGGCGGTCGGTAGCGGTTGCCGGCCGCCGCGGCCCCGTGTAATGTATCCACTCTCCCCGTTCCACATCCGGCGATGCCGCCGGTCGCTTGACTTCGGAGGCCCGATGCGAAGCATTCCACTCGCCGCCTCGACGGCGGCGCCGACCCCGTCGCTGTCCCGGCGTGCGGTGAAGTCCGTGCTCCTTGGCGCCGTCTCCCTCGCCCTCGCGCTCGCGCCCGCCTCCGCGCTCGCGCAGAGCCGCGGTACTCAGGCGGCCGACGCGCCTTTCGATCTGCTCATCACGGGCGGCCGGGTCCTAGACGGGGCCGGCAATCCGTGGTTCAGGGCGGATGTCGGTATCCGTGACGGCCGGATCGCCGAGATCGGCGACCTCGCCGGCCGTGCCGCGGCCCGGACGATCGACGCGCGGGGCCAGCTCATCGCGCCCGGCTTCATCGACATGCACTCGCACGCGGACGACGGCGCCCGTCCGCAGGGCGGGTTCCGCGACCAGGACCCGAGTCGTCGCGCCGCGCCCAACATCGTGATGCAGGGTGTGACGACGGTCGTCGTCAACCACGACGGCCGTTCGCCGTGGCCGATCCGCGAGCAGCGTGAGTTCATCGAGAAGAACGGGATCGGCCCCAACACGCTCCTCCTCGTCGGTCACGGCACGGTCCGCCGTCTCGCGATGGGCGACGATTTCCAGCGCCCCGCGACGCCCGAGGAGATCGAGAGGATGCGTGCCCTCGTGCGACAGGGGATGCAGGAGGGCGCGTCCGGCATCTCGGCCGGGCTCGAGTACGTGCCGGGCCGGTGGAGCACGACGGACGAGCTCGTCGCCGTCGTCTCCGAGATCGTGCCGTGGCGCGGCGTCTACATCTCGCCCGAGCGGAGCGAGGGCGATTCGCCGATGTGGTACCTGCCGTCCCAGGACGGGCCCGCGAAGATCACGCTGCTGGACGCGGGCGCCGCGACCATCGAGATCGGTGAGCGGACCGGCCCGACCGTCGTCGCGCGCCACATCAAGGCGTAGGGCGCGGCGTACTGG
>Ga0079224_100001024_pt1 | contig 30690 bp, 24 predicted proteins | sample Stecom2015_FD_80414 | JGI IMG/M metagenome (GOLD analysis project Ga0079224, IMG submission 80414) | Agricultural soil microbial communities from Utah to study Nitrogen management - Steer compost 2015 | ecosystem: Environmental > Terrestrial > Soil > Agricultural land | place: USA: Utah... | reverse complement strand
TTTAAATATGAAACTCTTGATTGTATCTGCCCGAAAGAATATCCCGTTTGCCAATGTGATAAAGAAAGAAGATTAAAAATTCTTACTAAAAAACCAGTTAAACCTTCGGATGAAGAACTTAAGAAAAATTATCGTTCACGCAGTGCAAAATTAAGAGCTGCTGAAAGAACATGAAAAAAAATTCTAAGCCGGTTATCATATTCATTTTAATCTTCTTCATTTCAGTAACAGCGGCAATTTTAATTTACGTTGGCGTTAAAAAGAAATGTGAAGTTCTTACAAAAGAAAAAGTTTTAATGGAAGAGCAGCTTGCAGCAAGGCAAAACTGGCGCACTAATCTTCTTGCACAGAACCAAATGCTTACTTCTGAACAAAGAATTACAGAAATAGCAATGAATGAATTAGGAATGATTAAAAGAACAAAACCTGCTATGAAATTAAAAGCTGATAAAGAAAAGATTTTAAAAATTTCAAAAATCTTATCGGACAAGTATGATTAATGCACGCGCAATTCTTGTAATAATTTTTGTATTCTTTTTCTTCTTTGCATTAGTTATAAAGCTGTTTGATATACAGATTTTAAAAAGTGAAGAATTAAAATACTTTGCCCAGCGCCAGCAAACAAAGCTGGAAAAAATTCCTGCTGAGCGAGGGATGATTTACGATCGTAATAATGTATTGCTTGTTTATAACAGAAATGATGTTTCATTTTATGCTGATTTAAGAATGCTTAACCAACAAGAAAAAGAAATGATTGCCGGAAGATTTTCGGAAGTATTCGGGAACAGCAAAACTCACTATATGAATTTATTAGCAGGATCAGGAAAAACAATTTGCATCGAGAAAAAAGCATCAGGAGAGAAAGCACAGATATTGAAGAATTTTAATGTTGATGGATTATTTTATCAGGAAGATCCAACCCGAGTTTACCATTACGAAAACCTTGCATCACACATAATTGGTTTTGTTGATAAAGAATATGCCGGCATAAACGGAATTGAAAAATCATTTGAAGAAGATCTTCACGGACAGGACGGAACAAGATTAGTTGAAAGAAATGCAATCGGGCAAATGCTTACAGTTGAAGAAGATGCAACAAATCCTGCAACTCCGGGTAATAATATCATCTTAACAATTGATAAAGTTTATCAGAATATTCTTGAAGAAGAATTACGTGCCGGAGTTAAACAGTATGAAGCTTCCTCCGCAACCGGAATCATAATGAATCCGAATACCGGTGAGATACTTGCATTATCAAACGTAAATGATTTTGATCCAAATAAATACTGGGAGGCTGATGATGATTCAAGACGAAACAAAGCATTAACTGATACATACGAACCAGGCTCAACATTTAAATCAATTACTCTTGCAGCTTTGTTCGATCAGAACTTGTGTAATGAAGATGATCTGGTATTTGCGGAGAATGGAAAATATAAATTTAAAAATGTTTACATCAGAGATACACACAAGCATGAATGGCTTACCGTAAAAGGAGTAATGGAACAATCAAGCAACATCGGTATTTCCAAATTAGTACAGAAGATTGATGATGAATCTTTCTATAAATATCTGAGAGGCTTTGGCTTTGGAAATTTCACTTCAATTGATCTGCCCGGTGAAGCAAAAGGTACTTTAAAAAAACCGAATCAATGGACACCGATTACAAAATCATTTATGTCTTTTGGATATGAATTATCAGTAACGCCGCTTCAAATGATAACTGCATATTCCGCAATTATTAATGGCGGGATTTTGTATCAGCCGCAAATTATAAAAAGTAAAACATCAGGCGGCAAAGTAGTTTTTGAAAATGAACCAAAACAAATTCGCAGTGTGATTTCTCCGGAAACATCTGAAAGGATGAGAAAAATTTTATACTCAATAGTTGAAGAAGGAACAGGAAAAAATGCAAAACTTGATTTTATTTCTATTGGAGGAAAAACCGGAACATCACAAAAATTAATTGATGGGAAATATTCAAGTTCACAGCACAATTCATCATTCATCGGATTTTTTCCTATTGATAATCCCAGGCTTATTTGTCTTGTGCTTCTTAATTCTCCAAAGATAGGAAAGTATGGCGGATTAGCTGCCGCTCCAATATTTAAAAATGTTGCATCAAGGATTGTACTTTCTTATCCGGATAGATATTTAACTCCGGGCTCAATTAAAAATAAAATTGATCAGCAGTTTGCTGTAAAACAAAATAACAGAATACAAACTGTTTCAAATGTTGTGCAGACTTCTGTACCAAAAATAACCGATCGAAGCAGAATGCCTGATTTGATAAATTCATCTGTTCGTGATGCATTAAAAATTTTAAATGAGTTAGGAATAGATTATAAAGTAAAAGGCTCCGGCAGAATAATTTCGCAAAGCATATTGCCGGGTGAAAAAATAAACAAAGGAGCATTCTGTTTTTTAGTCTGTGAAGAAATCGCCGTAACAGGCGCAACAATTTATTAAGGCGGATAGAAAATTATTTGAAAGATGGAATTAACTGAATTAATAAATAGCGTTCATGCAATACAAGTTGCCGGCAACGTTCAGCGGAAAGATGTTGCAGGAATTTGTTACGATTCCAGGAAGGTTGTGAAAAATTCTGTTTTTGTTGCAATAAAAGGATTCAGTTTAGATGGCCACCGCTTTATACTTGATGCAATAAACAAAGGTGCTATTGCAATTGTATTGGAGGATAATTCAATAATTCCGGATGAAATTTTTATACACAGAGATGTTACAAAAATCCTCGTGCATAACAGCAGGGAAGCACTTGCTGAACTTTCAAATTATTTGTACAAGGAGCCTTCAAAAAAAATAAAATTGATTGGAATAACAGGTACAAACGGTAAAACTACAACATCATATTTTGTAAAAAATATTTTTGAATTTTCAGGAATAAAAACAGGTTTGGTGGGAACAATAGCAAATTATATTGGCGATAGAAAAATAAATTCTTCTCTTACTACTCCGGAATCTAACGATATGAATGAAATGCTTCAGGAGATGGTAACTGAAGGCTGCGGTGCTGCTGTAATGGAAGTTTCTTCTCACTCACTCGTTTTGAAAAGAACTTATAAACTTAAATTTGCTGCCGGAGTTTTTACAAATATAACTTCAGACCATCTTGATTTTCATGAATCGTTTGAAAACTATCTTGATGCAAAAAAGATTTTATTTGATTCACTCTCCGGTTCCGCTTTTGGTATCTATAATATTGATGATGAAGCCAGCAGTGCAATTATAAAAGATTCCAAAGCTTCACTGTTCAGTTACGGCACCGCTTCAAATGCTGATTTTAAAATTCAGAATGTACAATACGATTTAAACGGAACTAACTTCGTCATAAATTATAAAGGAAATGATTATCCTGTCTCAACATTATTGGTTGGGGAATTCAACGCATATAATGCATGTGCAGCTTTTGCTGTTTCGGCCTTACTTGGAATTGATGAAGATAAAATTATAAAAGGTATCAGTTCAACAAGACAAGTCCCCGGAAGATTTGAAGTAATAGGGAAAGAAAATAAAAAAGTAATTATTGATTATTCACACACCGCAGACAGCCTTGAGAAAGCCTTGCTTGCAATCAAAAAAATTACAGGAAATAAAAATCCGGTGTACACAGTTTTTGGCTGCGGCGGAAACAGGGATAAATCAAAGCGCCCGTTAATGGGAAAAATAGCATCTGAACTTAGCAGCAGAATAATCATCACTTCAGATAACCCGCGGTTTGAAGATCCGTTTGAAATAATAAATGAAATTAAAGCCGGAGTAACAAAAAGAAATTTTGAAATAATTGAAAACAGGGAAGAAGCTATTCGTTACGCAATAAAAAACTCTGAGGAGAATGCTGTTATTCTTGTTGCCGGAAAAGGACATGAGGATTACCAGGAAATTAAAGGTGTGAGAAATCATTTTTCCGATCTGGAAACTGCAAAGAAATTTCTGAACGAATGAAAAAAATACAACTTACTATAGAAGATTTATTTGATATACCGGGATCGGAAATTTTTAATCCTGATTTATTTAAACCAGTTACTTCTGTTTCAATTGATTCAAGAAATATTCCTGGCAGCTGTATATTCATAGCAATTAAAGGAAAAAGATTCGATGGGCATAATTTTATTAACGATGCAATTAAAAACGGTGCTAAAGCATTGGTTATCAACAGAAGGAGATTGAAGGAATATGAAAATACCGGTTTACCTTTTATTACTGTTAAAGATACAACAATTGCTCTCGGAGATATTGCTAAAAAATGGAGAGAAAAATTACAGGCGAAAGTTATCGGTATAACAGGAAGTGCCGGTAAAACTACTACTAAAGAAATGATTTCAATTTTATTGAGTGAAAAATTTTCGGTGAATAAAACAGTGGCAAATAACAATAATCATATTGGAGTTCCGCTTACAATTTTAAGTACAAAAGCTGCTCATGATTTACTTGTTGCCGAACTTGGAACAAATCATTTTGGAGAGATTGATTACACCGCAAATATCGCTCAGCCTGATTATGCATTAATCACCAACATTGGAGATTCGCACCTTGAATTTCTCAAAAACAGAAAAGGAGTGCTAAAAGAAAAGCTTGCTTTGTTTGAAGCATGTGCCGAAAGAAACGGTACGCTGTTTATCAATAATAATGATAAGCTTCTCAAAGAAATATTAAAAAGTTATCCCAACAAAATTTCATACGGATTTGATAACAAATCAGATGTTCAGGCAGCTATAACTTCTTATACCGAGGATGGAAGAGCGAACTTTGAAATCAAATACAATAAAACAACATTGCGTGCAGCGCTGCCTTTATATGGAGAACAAAACGCAAAAAATTTTTTAGCATCCGCAGCAGTTGCATTTAAATTAGGCTTAACAAAGGAAGAAATTCTCCGCGGCATTAAAAAATTAACTGCAGTTGAAAAAAGATTAAATGTTAAGCGTAATAAAAATTTCTTTTTAATTGATGATTCATACAACGCTAATCCTGATTCAATGAAAGCATCTCTTGATTTGCTAGGCAAAATTTCCGTTCACAGAAAAAAAATTGCAATACTCGGTGATATGTTTGAACTGGGAGAGGAAACGATAAAAAAGCACAAAGAGATAATTCCAATAATCAGAAGAAACAGAATAGATGAAGTTTATACAATCGGGAAGTTTTCAAAAATAATTTCTGAGGGATTACGTAATTCAAAAATTACAGCAAAACATTTCTCAGGAAGAAGATCATTAACGGGATTTTTGAGTAAGTATAATTTTAATAATTCAGTAATTCTTGTTAAAGGTTCACGCGGCATGAGGATGGAAGAATTTGTTAAAACAATTGAAGAGCGGACAAAAGAATAATGCTTTATTATCTGTTTGATTATATAAACAAAACTTTTAATCCGCCCGGATTTGATATCTTCAGGTTTCTCACTTTCAGATCCGCTCTTGCTGCAATTACCGGATTGTTTCTTTCGTTCTACATTGGACCAAAAATAATTAAGCTTCTTCAGAAGCATCAGATAGGTGAAGCAAAGAAAGCTGATGGACCAAAATTTCATTGGTCTAAAGCAGGCACGCCAACAATGGGCGGAATAATCATTATTCTTTCTGTTGTAATTCCGGTGCTGCTTTGGGCTAACATTAAAAGCACATATATCATTCTTATTCTTACCGGAACAATCTGGTTAAGCGGTGTTGGCTTTTTAGATGATTACCTGAAAGTGATTAAGAAACTTCCAAACGGCTTGATAGCACGATATAAGTTACTGGGACAATTGGTTATTGGATTAGTTGTTGGTTCTGTAATTTACTTTTCACCTGAGTTTGCAGGATTTAATTCTGTAACTACTGTTCCGTTTTTAAAAGATGTGAATCTTGATCTTTCATACTTTTATATACCGGTTGTTGTATTCATAATTATGGCAACATCCAATGCTGTTAATTTAACAGATGGATTGGACGGACTTGCAATTGGAATTACAATAATTGTAATGCTTGCATTAGCGGTTATAAGTTACGTTAGCGGTAATGCAATCTTTGCAGATTATTTGAATATAATTTTTTTACCTGGCTCAGGTGAGTTAACAGTTTTTGTTGCAGCATTGATTGGCGCATCACTTGGTTTTTTGTGGTTCAATTTTTACCCGGCACAGGTTTTCATGGGTGATACGGGTTCACTTGCACTTGGCGGAGCGTTTGGAATTCTTGCCGTGCTTATTAAAAAAGAATTACTCATTCCGATTCTTGGCGGAATATTTTTTATGGAAACTCTCTCTGTTATAATTCAAAGACTTTATTTCAAATACACCAAAAAAGTTTATGGAGAGGGAAAAAGAGTTTTTAAGATGGCTCCCATTCATCATCACTTTGAGATGGTTGGCTGGCCGGAACCAAAAATTGTTATAAGGTTTTACATCATTGCTATTATTCTCGCAATAGTTAGTCTTGCATCATTTAAGATTAGATAATGGAAACAGCCGGGAAACATATTACAATTATAGGTGCACAGCGCAGCGGTATTGGTGCTGCCAGGCTTGTAAAAAAACTTGGCGGCATTCCGTTCATTAGTGATGCGGCTCCGGAAGGAAAATTAAAAGAATCAATCGGAATCTTTAACGAAAATGATTTTCAATTTGAAACCGGCAAACATTCAGATAAGGTTTTTGATTGTGATTTAATGATTGTAAGTCCGGGAGTTCCATCTGATGCAGTAGTAATTGTTGAAGCATCAAAAAGAAAAATTAAAATAATAAGTGAGCTGGAATTTGCTTCAGCTTTTTGTAAAGGAAATATAATTGCAATTACAGGCACCAATGGTAAAACAACCACAACTGAATTGTGCGGTTATGTTTTTAATCAATCAGGAATGAAAACATACACCGCAGGAAATATCGGCTATGCTTTTTCAGAGATTGCACTGGATATTAAAGAGAATGAATTTGTTGCACTGGAGGTTTCCAGCTTTCAGCTTGATTTGATTGATCAGTTTAAACCAAAGGCTGCAGTAATATTAAATATTACTCCTGATCATCTTAACAGATATGAAAATAAATTTGAGAATTATATCGCTTCAAAATTGAGTATTTATAAAAATCAAACAGCAGATGATTTATTGATTTTGAATGCTGACAGCAAAACCTTAATGGATAATTTGAGTGAACATAAAAGCAGGAGTTTTTACTTCTCTACTGTTAGTGAACAGGTAAACGGTTGTTACCTATCCGGTAATCAGATTTTTTTTAATCAGGATGGTGAATTGAAATTCACATGTTCGGTCTCTGATATCAATCTTAAAGGTGAACATAATTACTCAAACGCAATGGCTGTAATTACAGCAGCAAAAATTTTTGGCTGCAGGGATGAATCAATAAAATCTGCTTTAAAAACATTTAAAGGTGTTGAACATCGTCTTGAATTTGTTAGAGAAATTGATGGTGTTGTATTTATTAATGATTCCAAAGCAACGAATGTTGACAGCGTATGGTATGCATTAAAGAGTTTTGACAATCCAATATTCCTCATTCTTGGCGGTCAGGATAAAGGCAATGATTATAGTAAGATTGAAAACCTTGTTGCAGAAAAAGTAAAAAAGATATATGCGATAGGAACATCCGCTGACAAAATATTTAATTACTTCCACGCTCATGTTAAAGTTGAGATAAAGAAAAATCTTACAGAAGTAATTAACACTGTAAACAGCGAGGCGCGCAGCGGTGATGTTGTTCTGCTTTCACCGGCATGTGCAAGTTTTGATATGTTTGATAATTACGAACACAGAGGTAGAGTATTTAAAGAGGCTGTAAATAAACTATGAAAAAATTTGCTGCAATAGTTTTCTTTGATGCTTTTGCATTAATGCTCCTCGGGCTGATTATTGTAATGAGTGCCAGCAGCACTTACAGCATATTTAAATTTGATGATTTATTTCATCTGTTTAATTCTCATGTATTTAAAGTTTTGTTTGGAATATTCCTGATGATTGTGTTCTGTTTTATTCCTTATGAACTTTACAGAGAGCACAGTAAAAAATTCATCCTGGGTATTACTATTGTATTGTTCCTTACACTCTTTTTGGCACCAAACATCAAAGGCGCCGGCAGATGGATCAATCTTGGTTTCTTCACTTTTCAGCCTGCAGATGCAGCAAAATTAATTTTGATTATGCACTTAGCATATTTAATAGAAGATAAAAGAGAAATAATAACAAATTATAAAAACGGATTTTTATATCTATTCTTCTGGGTTGTTGTTGTTGCGGGATTAATTTTTGTTCAGCCGAATGTTAGTAATGCAGTGCTGCTCGTGATAATCAGTTTAACAATAATGTATGTGGGCGGCGCAAGGTTCAAACATATTATCTCTTCACTGTTTTTTAGTCTTGTATGCGGCGGCACTGCAGCAATGATCTTTTCGCACTCAAGAAGCAGAATACTATCTTTTATTGAAAGTGTTCAAACCGGTGGAGATTTAAACCTTCAGGTTAAGCAGGCATTGTACAGCCTTGGCAGCGGCGGATTAACAGGTGTTGGAATGGGACACAGCAAGCAGAGCAATTTATTTCTTCCTGAAGCTTACGGTGATTTTATATTTGCAATACTTGGAGAAGAACTTGGTTTCATTGGATCAGTCCTGCTTCTTATAAGTTTTGTGCTTTTCTTTCTTGCAGGTATAATGATTGCTAAAAAAACCAGAGATCAGTTCGGCCAGTTGCTGGCATTTGGAATTACTTTTTCAATTTTAATTTATGCATTCGTAAATGTTGCTGTTGCTACCGGATTATTTCCAACCACAGGACTTCCGCTGCCATTTATTAGTTACGGCGGAACATCATTAACTTTCCTGTGCATATCAGTTGGAATACTTGTAAACATTGCTTTATCAAATAACATTTTATTAAAAACTAAAACTGTAGATACAGAGGGAATTAATAATTGACTATAAATAAAACACCATATCGGTTTTTATTTGCCGGCGGCGGAACCGGCGGTCATCTTTTTCCGGCAGTTGCAGTTGCACAAAAAATAAAAGAATTAATTCCTGAAGCAGATATAATGTTCATCGGTACTAAATCTAAAATTGAAGGTAAAGTTATTCCGAAGCTTGGTTATAAATTTAAATCGATCTGGATCAAAGGATTTTCAAGAAAACTAACATTGGAAAATATTTTGTTCCCGGTTAAACTGATTGTTTCAACTATTCAGTCAATGTTCATTAATCTTGGTTTCCGCCCAAGTGTAGCAATCGGATCGGGAGGTTATGTTTCCGGGCCGGCAATATTTGCCGCTTCAATCACAGGTGCAAAAATTTTATTGCTTGAGCAGAATAGTTATCCCGGAGTAACAACGCGTCTGCTTGAAAAATATGCAAATGAAGTTCATGTAAGTTTTGAAAGTTCAAAAAAATATTTAAAGAACGGAAACAGAATTTTTGTTACAGGAAACCCCGTGAGATCAGATTTACAAGCGATTGATAAAAAAGAAGCACTTGAATTTTTCGATCTTAATCCGGAGAAAAAAACTCTTCTCATTTTAGGGGGAAGTTTAGGAGCTGGAACAATTAATTCAGCATTATCAAAGGCAGCTAAAAAATTTGAAGAAGTAAATCTTAATATTATCTGGCAGACAGGCCAGTACTATTTTGAAAAGTATAAAACATATTCATCAGATAGTATTAAAGTGCATGCATTTATTGATGATATGAACAAGGCGTATTCAGCTTCTGAGTTGGTTGTTGCAAGAGCTGGTGCAACTACAATTGCAGAACTGCTTGTGCTTGGCAAACCATCTATCCTTGTTCCATCTCCAAATGTTGCGGAGAATCATCAATATTATAATGCAAAAGCAGTAGCTGATAAAGAAGCCGCTGTTCTTATTGAAGATAAAAAAATTAATGAAGCATTAGCAGATGAAGTTTTAAAACTCATAAATGATGATAACCGGTTGAATGAATTCAGCAGTAATGCAAAAAAAATAAGCAAACCTGATGCTGCTGAGGTAATTGCAAAACGGGCAATTCAATTTGCACAAGCAATATGAACGAAGAACAATTAAATAAAAGAAAATCTTTTAGATATAATTTATCGTTCTATTATCAATCAACAATAATTTATTTTATTGTATTTGTTCTTTATGTAATAATTCGCGGTGAGTTTGTTGAAGATTCATTCAAACTTATTACAAGTGATCCGATAATTTATTTTTTCGCTTTAATTGTTTTGATCTCACTTGGCGGTTTGCTTTTCAATCTTTACAAACAAAAACATATTGAAGTAACTGAAGACGGAATTGCAATTATCAGCAGGTTTGGTAAAAAAATTATTCCGGCAGATCAGATAAAATCAATAAAACTTTCAAGAGAAAGAAGAGCAAGGCATGCCTTAAGAATGGTGAGAATAAAAATAAAACAGAGAACAAGACCTTTAATGATCAGGCTCTTGGATTATGAGAATCAGGATGAACTTGAAAAAAGATTACGTGAATTAAAAGCAGTAATTGAAAATCAGTAAATAAAAGAAACAAAAAAGAAGTAATGTTTAAGAATATTAAAAAAGTTCACTTTGTAGGAATTGGTGGAATAGGAATGAGCGGCATTGCAGAAATACTGCTGAACCAGGGATTTGAAATTTCAGGGTCGGATAAATCCCTTTCTGAAGTAACACACAGATTAAGTGATCTTGGTATAAAAATTTTTGAAGGACATTCACCTGATAATTTATCAGATGCTGATGTACTCGTTTATTCATCGGCAGTTAATCTGGATAATCCGGAAGTGAAAGCTGCAGTAGAAAGAAAAATTCCGATCATTAAAAGATCAGAGATGCTTGCTGAATGCATGAGAATGAAGTACGGAATTGGCATTGCAGGAACACATGGGAAAACAACAACAACATCTATGGTTGGATTAACTTTAACTGAAGGTAAAATCGATCCCACAATTATAGTTGGAGGAAAATTAAGTGATTTAGGCGGAACAAATGCACGCCTTGGCAACGGTGAGTTTATTGTTGTTGAAGCGGATGAGTTTGACAGAACATTCCTAAAACTTACACCAACAATTGCAGCACTAACAACACTCGAGAGCGAACATCTTGATACTTATAAAGATCTTGATGATATCAAATCAGCATTTATTGAATTTGCAAATAAAGTTCCGTTCTACGGCTTTGTAGTTTTATGTCTTGATGAACCGGCTTTGCAGGATATTATTCCGCAGATAAACAAAAAGATTTTCACATACGGATTAACAACTCAGGCTGATATCCGCGCTGTTGATATTACACATGATGAAAACACAAGTGCGTATACGGTTTTTTATCTGGGAGAAGATTTAGGAAGAATCACTTTAAAAATTCCCGGTGTTCACAACGTTAAAAATTCTCTTGTTGCAGTTTGTATTGCAAAAGAACTTGGCATTGAATTCAGCATAATTAAAAAAGCGCTTGAATCATTTACAGGAGTTTACAGAAGATTTGAAGTAAAGTATAATAAAGAAATTATGGTAGTTGATGATTATGCACATCATCCAACAGAAACAAGCGCAACTCTTGCGGGAATAAGATCAGGCTGGAAGAGAAGACTCGTTGTTGTTTTTCAGCCGCACCTTTATTCAAGAACACAGGAATTTTATCAGGAATTCGGAAGATCATTCTTAAACTCCGATGTTTTTATTTGTACAGATGTATATCCTGCAAGAGAAAATCCAATTGAAGGAGTTACAGGAAAACTTATTGCAGATACAGCGCGAAAATTCGGGCACAAGAATGTTATCTATGTTGAAAATAAAGAAGATGTTCCGGCAAAACTTAAAGAAGTTAAGAAGGATGGTGATATTATTGTTACGATGGGTGCAGGTGATATCTGGAAGTATGGTGAAAAATTTATTGAACTATTAAAAGAATAATTTGATGCGCGAGAATAGAAGTAAATTAATGGGAATTATGATTTTTCTTCTATTAATTTCGTGCCTCCTTTTTCTGATTTTTTATACAACTGAGTCAACCAACAAAGGAGAAATACTGATGATTGAGATAACAGGCAATAATCTTCTATCTGAAACTGATTACCTGACCTTCTCGCAGTTGGATAATCTTAAAGGATACGAGAATGTAACACTTCCTTTAATTAAAGATCGGCTCGAAAAACATCCTTATGTTGTTAGTGCAGATGTTGAACTTGAAAATCAGAATAAGACAAAGGTTATCTTAACAGAAAAGAAAATTATGGCGGTAGTGCTTGGCGGGCGTGAACCATATTTCATTACAGTTGAATTTCAGATTCTGCCATTGTTCACAAATACAAAGTTTAGTGATCTGCCGGTGATAAGTAATCCAAAGAAATCTGATTCGCTAAAACCGCTTGAGATATTTAAAGATGAAGATATTATTGAAGCATTTAAAATAATTGATGCAGCAAGATTAACGAATAAAAATATTTTAAAAAGATTATCAGAAATTAATTTAAGAAACGGCGGTGATATTATTCTCAGTTTCTCCGGAGTAAAACCGCCGGTAATTTATGGCAAGGGTGAACCCGCAAAAAAAATGGTATACCTTGAGTTGATGTGGGAAGGAATTATTAATGGAAGCAGTTTTACAGAAGAGAGCGATTATATTGATATCAGGTTTGCAAATGAAATTTATGTTGGTTCCGCCAGTAACGGTACTAAAACAGGTTTAAACTAAATGAAAAAAAATATTATTGCCGGATTGGATTTAGGCACAACAAAAGTTTGTGCAGTAATAGCAGAAAAAACCGATGAATCCCGTCTGGATATTTTAGGATTTGGCGTTGCTCCATCTGAAGGTTTGCACAAAGGTCTTGTAGCAAATATCGGCAAAACAGCAGAGGCAATTAAAACCGCCGTTGCACAGGCATCTAACCGTGCCGGATACGAAGTAACTACTGTTAATGTTGGTGTTGCAGGTGAGCATATTACAAGTATCCGTCATAGAAATTATGTAACAATCAGTAATGAAGATAAAGAAATAACCAAAGCTGATCTTGACAGACTGGAAGCTGATGTACGTACAATTACTATCCCATCAGACAGGCAGATACTTCACATAATTCCGGAAGAATTTTCTATTGATCATCAGGGCGGGATTGATAATCCGCTGGGAATGTCAGGTTCAAGACTCGAAGCAACGAATCATGTTGTGCTTGCTTCAATCCCAGCAATTCAAAATATAAGGAAGTCTGTTGAACGTGCCGGACTACATGTTCAGGATTATATACTTCAGCCTATTGCATCAAGTTCTTCTGTTCTTGAAGATAGCGAAAAAGATCTTGGTGTAGCTCTTATAGATATTGGCGGCGGAACTACTGATATAGCAATTTTTCATAACCGCGCAATAAAGCATACAAAGGTAATTGGAGTTGCAGGAAACCAGGTTACGAATGATATAAGAGAATCGCTTGGTGTTGTTACTGAAGAAGCAGAGAAACTCAAAAAAGATTACGGCTACGCTATTGAAAGTGCAATTATAAAAGATGAAGATATTTTGATTCGCGGCGTTGGTGCAAGAGGAAATACAAAGATCCCAATTACGCTTCTTACACAGATTATCAGTTTAAGAATGAGAGAACTGTTCAGTTTGATTGATAACGAAATAAGAAGTGCAGGATTTAAAAATAAAATTAAAGCAGGAATTGTCTTAACAGGCGGCGGCTCATTATTAAAGGGATGTACAGAACTGGCTGAAGAAGTTTTCGGATTACCGGCAAGAATAGGTGTTCCGCAGGAATTGGGAACCGGCTTATCCAACGAAATTGAAAGCCCTGAATTTGCAACAGTTGCCGGATTGATAAGAGGAATTCCCGGCGGAAAATCAAGTGAATACCAGGTTCTGATTAAACCCAAAAAATCTAAAAGTGTAAATAAGTTTTCAGTTATAATTAAAAAAGTTCAACAATTTTTTGATGAATTATAAATAATCCAACACAGGAGGTAAACCATGGCGCGATTTGCAACTATAGACAGAGGAAAACCAATGTCAGCAGTGCTGAAGGTAGTCGGTATTGGCGGCGGCGGTTGTAATGCTATTGAAAGCATGATCAAACGGGGATTGAACGGTGTTGAATATGTAGCAGTGAATACCGATGCGCAGGTACTTAACAGCAGCAGTGCTACTCATAAAATTCAGGTTGGTACAAATATTACCCGCGGCCTTGGTGCTGGCGCCGATCCTAATGTTGGACGTAAATCTCTTGAAGAAGATAGAGAAAAAATTGCCGAAGTGCTTTCCGGCAGTGATATGGTTTTTGTTACTGCAGGCATGGGCGGCGGAACCGGTACAGGCGGTGCACCCGTTATTGCATCCATTGCAAAGAGTATCGGCTCGCTCGTTGTCGGCATCGTAACCAAACCATTCAGATGGGAAGGCAAAAAGCGTATGCTTAATGCTGAACAGGGAATCCAGGAATTAAAACAATATGTAGATAGTTTGATTGTAATTCCGAATGAACGGCTGCTGAGTATTCTTGATAAAAGCATAAATGCATTTGCTGCATTTGATAAACCGAATGAAGTTTTATATGAAGCAACACGCGGCATTGCAGATATAATTACTGTGGAAGGATTAATTAATGTTGATTTCGCGGATGTAAGATCTGTTATGAACCAGAGCGGTGAAGCCTTAATGGGCTGCGGTATTGCAAGCGGTGAGAATCGTGCAATTGAAGCTGCTCAAAAAGCAATTTCATCTCCGCTGCTTGAAGGAATAAATATTAAGGGTGCAAAAAGTGTACTGCTTAATGTTACCGGTTCCAGCAATCTTACAATGCAGGAAATTAATGAAGGCAACAGTGTAATTTTTGAGGCTGCTGGCGAAGAGGCAAATGTTATCTTCGGATGCGTGCTTAAAGAAGAGATGAATGATTATGTTTCTTACACGGTAATTGCTACAGGATTTGATAATTCACATTCTAATATTGTTAAAACTGCCCAGGCTCAATCAAAACAAAAAGACACCGGAATGTTCAGAGATGGTGGTTTTAATTTTTTAGAAAACAGTGAAGTTGATACAGATGATCTGGATGTTCCAACTATTCTTCGGGTAAAAAGTCCAAAATCATCTTTAGATGAACCGAAGGAGGATAAGAAAGAAGACAATCCACAAAGCGGATTTAATTTTAATTCATCAAGATACAACTGGGCAAAAGATAAGCCTAAGAAAAATGAAGAGGAAGAAAAAGCATCAAGAGGTGATGAGGATAGTTCTTCATTTTTAAGAATGATAATGGATTAATAAATGCATATAAATTGATCTGAAGTTGAATAGCATATTTTGTTTTTCATCGCTTGGTCTTGCTTCAACAAGAACATTTTCTTCCTGATCAACGGTTGCTATTACTCTGTTCGGGCGGCAGCAGATTCTGCACTCTTCAATAATATCCTGTTTGCCGTTCACAGTCAGATCAATCCAAACTGTATTTTGAACTCCACAGTACTGGCATGTCCACACAAGGTCATCATCAGTAATCATTTTTTCCTCTCCTTTCATTCAACCAATTGTAACTTACCTGTAATTAAGAAAAATGTAAAGATAAGTTTTAATCCTCTTGATTTCTGGATTGATGAAAATCAACAGAAAAAATAAAATCACTACTTCATATTGACGAACTGGGCAGGGAAATCAAAATCAGCTTCTTTTATTAATTTAATTACTGCCTGAAGATCATCTATTTTAGGGCTCTGGACCCGAACCTGTTCATCCTGAATCTGTGCATTAACTTTTAATTTTGATTCTTTAATCAGTGCAGTAATTTTTTTGGCATTCTCTTTTGATATTCCGCTCTGAAGATCAATCTTTAATTTCAATCTTCCGCCTGCCGCAGGTTCTGCCTCATTAATTTTCAAAGCTTTAACAGATAATCCTCTTCTGATAAATTTTGTTTGTAAGATATCAATTGCCGCTTTAAGAGAATAATCATCACGTGTATTTATTGAGATGTTTTTTTCTTTTTTATTCAGTTCAATTGAGGTATTAGAATCTTTAAGATCGTATCTCTGATGAATTTCCTTAAGCGCCTGGTTTACTGCATTATCTGCTTCCTGCAGATCAATTTCTGAAACAATATCAAATGAATGATTTTGTGCCATAATATTCCTTTAAATTTAGTACAAATTTTTTTTGAGCTAAGATAATTAATTTTTTTAATGACCGCATAATTTGTAAAACTTTGGAAATGTTAATCAAAGAATTTATTTTTGAACTTCATTTTCGGGGTGTAGCGCAGCCCGGTTAGCGCGCTTCGTTCGGGACGAAGAGGTCGGGAGTTCGAATCTCCCCACCCCGACACAAATCATTTTTCACTCCTTCTTTTTCACCTGGCTTTATTTTTTCATTATTAAAAGAAAAATGTTGCATCTTTTTTGCAAATCTAATATTTTGAATTACAATAACTTAGCTTACTTGGCTTAATTATTATCTTTAACTAATTACATTTTGATGGGTTCATTATGAAGAAGTTTTATTTTGCTGCTGTTCTTGTGCTGATATTTTTAAACCCGATATTTGCACAATCTTCAAAATATCAATGGCTTGCAAAAGATAGCTGGAACTTTGGATTTGGTGTTTCTTATCCAAAATACATTAGCACTTCTGTGAATGTAACAGGTGAAACAGGATATGGCGGCTATTTATCAATCCAACGGAATTTTTCTGAGCATGTAGGAATGAGACTTAAAACATCATACCTGCATCTTGAAGGAAAAGCCGGAAATACGGTTACCAATAATCTATTTCTTGGTGATCTCGATCTTCTATACTATTTCATTCCGTGTGAACCAATTTCTCCATATGCCGGCGCCGGATTAGGATTATTTTATAATACGATTGAAAATTCACCAACCACGGCTTTGAATAAATCCAACCTGGATTATCAATTAAATTTTAACTTTGGTGCAGAATGGAGAATTTCTGAAAAATGGAATCTGAAAACTGAATTAGGATATCATACAGCAGCCAGCAGTAAATTTGATGGTACATATGGTACTCAAAACGGCGGAGTTTTAGGCGGAATTACTGATGCCTACATGACTTTTGATCTTGGAGTTCAGTACTTTTTTTCAAAAGGAGAAAAATCAAATCTTTGTGATATGTACGATGGTGTAAATGCACAAATTGATTACGATAAAATTGAAGAGATTGTAAAACGTTACGCTGTTACCCAACCTGCTGAAGTTGATTATGATAGAATTGAGGATATTGTTAAGAAACATAAATCCAATGTTTCGTCTCTCTCAAATAACTGGGTATTGCTGGGTGTAAATTTTGATTTCAATAAGTCTACTCTTCGTCCGGAATCACTTCCTATCTTATATAATGCTGCGGAGATTTTATTGAACAATCCGGATATCAGGGTTGAGATTCAAGGGCATACAGATAATATAGGATCGGAAAGTTATAATAAGAAACTTTCACTTGAGCGTGCCCAGGCAGTAAGGAATTTCCTGATTGCAAAAGGAGTTGCTCCAAACAGAATGACAGCAGTTGGAATGGGGGAGAGCAACCCGATAATGGATAATTCAACTCCTGAAGGAAGACAGCTTAACAGAAGAATCGAATTCAAAGTATTAAGATAGCAGGGAATCTACAAAAGAATTACCTGCATTATAAAATGTGCTGCTTTACTTTTAAACGGTTTTAATTTAAGTTAATCCCGTTAAATAATTAACCTTTAAATCTATCCCGAGAGGTGGAAAAGGAATGAATCAGCAGCAGACGGCAAAAGAGTTTTACCTCCGTGGGTCTAATCCAGGGAGGTATTTTTTTATATGAATGTAAAATCCAAAGTAATTGATGAAACAGCATTCAGAAGAATAATTACCAGAATCTCACACGAAATTCTTGAGCAGAATAAAGGCTCAAATGATCTTATTCTGATTGGAATGCGCACAAGAGGGGAATTTCTCGCACAAAGAATCCAAAACAAAATTAAAGACATTGAAAAGATAGAGATTCCGCTCGGTGTTCTCGATGTAACTTTGTACCGGGATGATTTCAGAACACGCCTGAAGCAGCCGGAAGTTTCAGTAACAAACATTACCTTTGATATAAATGAAAAACATATCATATTGATTGATGATGTACTCTTCACCGGAAGAACTGTTCGTTCTGCCCTAAATGTTTTAATGGATTTCGGAAGGCCAGCTTCAATACAACTTGTTGTACTGGTTGATAGAGGACATAGAGAACTTCCCATTCGAGCAGATTATGTTGGGAAAAATATTCCCACCTCTACCAACGAAGAAGTTCGTGTGAAAATGAAAGAGATTGATGGTGAAGATGCAGTTTATCTGGTAGAAATGGAGGGGGAAAAATAATGCCTTTATCAAGCAGACATTTACTTGGCTTGCAGGGAGTTCCAAAGGAAGATATTCAGCTTATACTTGATACAGCCACAACATTTAAAGAAGTTTTGGAGCGGCCGATAAAAAAAGTTCCAACCTTGCAGGGCAAAACAATTGTAAATTTATTTTATGAAAATTCCACAAGAACAAGAATATCATTTGAACTTGCACAAAAAAGATTATCCGCCGATATTGTGAATTTTTCTGTTGGACTAAGCAGTGTAAGCAAAGGAGAAACATTCAAAGATACGATGCGCAATATTGAAGCAATGAAGGTTGATATGGTTGTTGTCAGGCATTCCACCGCAGGCGCTCCAAAATTTTTAACGCAAATAAGTAATGCAAATATTATTAATGCCGGAGATGGGATTCATGAACATCCAACGCAGGCTTTGCTTGATATGTATTCAATCAGGGAGAAATTTGGCACGCTTGAAGGATTAAAAGTTTGTATTGTAGGAGATATTGCTCACAGCCGGGTAGCGCTCTCAAATATTTTTGGTTTAAAAACTATGGGAGCTGAAGTCACCGTTTGCGGCCCTTCAACAATGATTCCCCGTTACATTGAAGAACTTGGTGTAAAAGTAATTTATGATATTGATGAAGCTATACAAGAAAATGATGTGCTTAATGTTCTTCGTATACAGCTTGAAAGAAAAGCGAGAGAATATTTTCCTTCAATCCGTGAATATGCCAGATATTTTGGAATAACACGTGAGAGATTAGAAAAGATTGGAAAAGATATTACCATACTTCATCCCGGACCAATAAACAGAGGTGTGGAGCTTTCATCAGAAGTTGCTGATGGAATGAATCAGATAATACTTCAGCAGGTTACAAATGGTGTTGCAGTTAGAATGGCAGTTCTTTATCTGCTTGGAACAATGAACTAATTTAAAACTGAGGCAGAATGAAAATCTTATTAAAAAATATAAAGATCATACATCCAGAAGTTAAAAACTCAAATGAAGTTGATATAATAATTTCAGATGGGGTAATTACAAACATTGGCAAAATAGATTCCGGGAAATATAAAGATGCTGAGGAGTTTAATTTCAGTGGATGTTATGCTGCACCGGGATTTTTAGATATGCATGTACATCTTCGTGAACCGGGCAGAGAAGATGAAGAAACGGTTATTACCGGATGCAACTGTGCTGCTGCAGGAGGATTTACCGCTGTTGCATGTATGCCTAATACAGAACCCGCAATTGATTCCGCTGAAGTAGTTATGCTGATTAAAAAAGAAGCTGCCGGTCATCTGGTTGATGTTTTTCCCATTGCGGCTGCAACTATTGGCAGAAAAGGGGAACTCCTTTCTCCAATGGCAGAATTAAACGAAGCAGGTGCAGTGGGTTTTTCAGATGATGGTGTTGCAATTAAAACTGCGGGCATTGTAAAACGTGCACTTGAATATTCTAAAATGTATGATCTGCCGATAATTGAACATTGTGAAGATGAATCATTAGCAGGCGGTGCAATGAATGAAGGTTTAAACTCTACCATGCTCGGGCTTCCGCCTATTCCATCAGTAGCAGAAGACTTGATTGTAATCAGGGATATCCTTCTTGCTGATTATACCGGCGGGAAAATACATATTGCACACATCAGCACAAAAAATGCTGTTGAGATGGTAAGACAGGCAAAGAAGAAAGGAATAAAAGTTACAGCAGAAGTTACTCCGCATCATTTTACATTAAATGATGATGCTGTAAGAAGCTATGATACAAATGTAAAAATGAATCCGCCGCTTAGAACTCAGGCTGATGTTGATGCAATGATTGAAGGTTTAAAAGACGGAACAATTGATTGTATCGCGAGCGATCACGCACCACATTCTCCCGAAGAAAAAGAAGCAGAGTTTGAACTTGCACCTAACGGAATTTTGGGATTAGAGACACAGGTTGGATTAACTTTTTCAGAACTTTATCACAAAAATCATCTTTCACTTGAACAAATTGTTGAAAAGCTTTCAATCAACCCAAGAAAAATATTAAACATTCCTCTTCCGAAATTTAAAGAAGGGGAGAAAGCAAACTTATCAATTTTCAATCCTGATTTTGAGTGGATATACGATATCACCAAAACAAAAAGTAAATCAAAAAACTCACCATTCAATGGCAGATCGTTTAAGGGAAAGGCAATTGCAGCAATTAATAATAAGAAAATGTTTTTTAAAGATGATTTCCGTGATATTTGATCATGACTTTTTGCCTGCGTTAAATTTTTGTTGAACGTTTTTGATCCGGTAAGGATACAGTTTTGTTCAATTATTTAGACAATCTGTAATAAAAACCTTCTAATATCCTTCCCCAATAAAACTTTTTTATGGCACTCAAATTGGTTTACTAAATTGAACTAATTTTTATGGTGCAGTGATGAAAAAATCGTTTTACAACTATTTAATAATTTTATCAGCAGCTCTATTATTTGCAGCTTGTGATATCAACAATCATGATCATTATTATAATGATTATACTCCACCTGCTCCGCCAACCGGAATTGTTGTATTCAACGGAGATAACCGCGTAGATCTTTCCTGGAACTGGAACAGAGAAGAAGATGTTGCTGGTTATAATGTTTACTATAGTTATTCATATTCAGGAAAATACACCTTAATCGGCGGAACCACTGATAACTACTTCATTGATTATGATGCAGTAAACGGAAATACATATTATTATGCCGTTACTGCATATGATTTTAATGGCAACGAAAGTGAATTGAGTTATGATGTAATTTACTCAACTCCTAGACCTGAAGGATTTAATCAATCAATATTTGATTACAGAAAATATCCGGATAATGCTGGATATTCCTTCACAACTTATTCTCCAGTAGCTTATGATTCAGACAACGCAGACTTTTTCTTTGAGAATTTTAACGGAACATATTACCTGGATGTTTGGGATGATTCAGATATAATTGATATGGGACCTACAAGTGATATTTATGATATAGCGCAGGCTCCTTTAAATGGCTGGTCTCCAACCAAGGATGAAATAGCAAGAACAGGACATACGTATGTAATCTGGACATGGGATAATCATTTTGCGAAGGTCAGGATCAAATCCATTACACGCGATCGGATAGTATTTGATTGGGCATTTCAGCTTGTTGAAGGAGAGAGGCAGTTAAAAATGAACGCTGTTCCTGAAAAACGAGGACCGTTGACAAGATCATTTACCAGGGTGACTGAAGCGGCTGAATAGCCGCTTTTGTTTTTTCGGGTGAATATACTGTAATAGCATTCAAATTGATTATTAGTTAAATTTAGGTTATGGATATGTTGAAGAGGAAAATATTTTTTATCGGAATCTTTTTTTTACTTACTGCTGCAGCAATTTATGCACAGGAAAACAGTTTACTTAAAAAATTTGATAACAGCAGCAATAATCGTACAGCAGCAGTTCAATTAATTTTTACAGATATGGAAAAAGCACTTTCTTCAGGAAATTTTTCATCACTTTCAACTTTCTTTTGTTCACAGACTTATCTCAGTTTGTCAAATGGAGTCAGCGGCTATTATAGTTCTAACCAGGCCTATTACATACTGGAAGACTTTTTTAAAATTTATAATGTAACATCATTCAGATTTAAGAATATACACGCGGCAGGCAGCACACCTTATGCAACCGGTATTTACAGCTTTGAATTTAAGGGTAAGAAAGATAACGCTCAGGTTTATATTTCTCTTAAACAATTCGGTTCCGGCTGGAAAATAACCCAGATTACTATAAACTGATGTTTAGAAAGTTTTTTAAAACAATCTTTTCGGGATCGGACGATAGGAAATATTTTGCTATCGTCCTTTTTGTATTAATACTTTTCTTTTTGTCCGCATTCATTTCTCCGCTCCTTATTGAAAACCGTAAAGAGAACTGGAACAGGGAGTTGTCAGAAAAAATCAATGAGATTAAAACTTCAGTAATGGAATTATTTAAAGAAGAAGAAAAAAATCTTTTATCTGCAATTTCTGTATTGAAGAATGAACTTCATAAAACTTTAAGTCCGGATAATACTTCGTATGGCAGGCTGATTAAATTAGTAAATGAAAACAGATACAGTAATTATTCAATAGAAATTTTTGCACCTAACGGAAGATTAATTGCATGGAACAATATTATTGCTGTTCCGCAGAATGAATTGTTTCCTTTAGATCATCCAGTTGGTGAAACATATTTTTTTAATAAAGATCTTATTACATATTTAACCACTGTTGATACTTTCCATATCGAGAATGATGTTTTTTATTTCTCTGCAAGCCTACCTTTCGAAAAACATTATGAATTACAGAATACCTATTACCATGATTTCGGATTTACAAAAAAGATTTCAGAAAAATTTTATACTCAGTTTGAAGTAGAATTTAACCCTTACGCACCGGAGACAAAAGATGGAAGAAAATATTCTTTTGAAATATTGAATAACAATGAAAATAAAATTGGACTGGTTACTTTAAATAAACCTGCGCTTGATACTTCAATTCAGGAATTCAATTCCAACGTATCCAAATTCCAGGCGCTGCTGATGGTACTTGGATTTTTCTTTCTTGCATTTGCATGTAAGACAGACTTCCGGAAAATAAAATACCGCACAATAAAAATTATACTTCTCGTAATTTATTTTGGTGCGTTCAGAATAATTCTTTACTTATTAAATTTTCCCGCAAATGTTCTGGAAGGACCTCTTACAGAACCAGCATATTTCTCTTCCGCTTTTGCAGGCGGTATTGTTAAATCACCACTTGAGTTTTTTGTAACAGCATTATTTATTTTGATTCTCGCACTTACTGCATTCAGATATATTACCGGATTTATTTCTTCAACTGAATGTGAGAGGTTTAAATCTAACTTAATTGTCTTTCTTCTCTTTTTACCTGCGGCATTTTTCTTTTATATAACAATTCGCGGATTGGGAGCAGCCATTCGCAGCGTTATTTTTGATTCCACTTTAAGATATTTTAAAGTACCTGCTTTAATTCCTGAGTATCCTGCAATTGTAATGAATTTAAATGTGCTGATGCTTGGCACTGCAATTATCTTCCTGCTTGTCAGCTATATTCTGCTGCTTCTTTCGGCATTGCCGCAAAAAAAATCTGCACAGCAAAAGAGATCATTTCTTTTTATCTATTTAGGATTTCTGCCAGCCGGAGTAATTTTTATTCTCATTCAAAATCAACCTCTGGTTACTCCATTTTTTAGTATCCTGTTCACAACAATTCTCTTTATTCTTACTTATTACATTTATTTTGTACGATTCAAATCAATTTTTAATTACGTATTCATTTCAATTGCAGCATCATTTATTACAATTTCATTTTTAAATCATTTTAATCTTGATCTGGAAAAAGAAGCACTGAAAACAACAGCATATGAAATTAACCGCCCGAATGAAAATCTGCTTCAATTCCTTGTGAGTGAAGCTTTATTAACGGCATCAAAAGATCAACAATTAATTAATTCATTTAATAAAAAGAATTTTAATTTTAATGCCGCTGCATTTAAAATCTGGAGCCAGAGTTCACTTCAAAAAGAATCACTTAATTCACTTGTAATAATTTACAACAATTCATTAATGCCAATTGGTTCTTTCAGAATTGGAATTGATGAAGAAATAAATCCTGCTCATTACCTAACACTTCCAGAAAATGTTGAACCCGAAGTGAAGGAAATTCATCCCGATAAAAACAACATTAAAAAATATTTTGCCGGAATTATTCCGCTTGTTAACAGCAGCGGAGTAAAGGGATTTGTAACCGCTGCAGTTGCTCTTGAACTTAATAGTATTATTTCTTCGGAGATTCCTGATTTTCTTGATTCCAAAAAAAATATTTTAGGTTCTGTGCTTGATGCAAGGCAGTTGAAGATTTTTGAAATTGAGAACGGAAGATTATCAAATGTTTACGGTGATATTTACCCTTCACGGGATCAGATTAAACCCCTGCTTAATTTAAATTTACAGCCAGGTGAAGAAGCCTGGCGAACGCTTCATATCAATGAAGAGAATTTTATAACATACGTTTTAAATACTGAAACATCAGGAGCTAATAAATTAACTGCGGTTGCTTTTCGTGAAAGAGAATTAACATGGAATCTCTTTAACTTCTTTAAAATATTTTTTGTTCACAGTATTTTCATAATCATTTTATTTATAATACTGTTTACAGTAAATTATAAGCAGGTTAAATACAGTTTCCGCACACAAATATTTATTGGCTTCCTTATTATCTCTATTCTTCCGGTAATTGTACTTGCAATTTACAACCGGCATGTTTTTACAGAACGAAGCGATGTTTCAATCTTTAATGCTTTAAGTGAACGATTGGGATATCTTGAAAATCATTTACGGTTACAAAAAGAAAAAAATCCTGAACGGAATTTGCTCGAAGCATTTTCAAATGCAGGTAAAGAACTCGGAATTTCATTTGCGGTTTATGATGGTTCTGATATGATATTCAACTCGAAGGGAGAATTTTACGATGCCGGATTATTCAATAGGAAATTAAATCCGCTGGCATATTACAATCTCAATTATCTCAGCTACCGTGAATTCTATACAAATGAAAAAATTGAAGATTACAATTATGATGCATTATATAAGCGCATAGCATTCAACGGCAAAAATTTAATCATTGAAGTAAACAATGCTTTCAACAAAGTCAAGGTTTCATTTTCGATAGTTGACGCGGATGTTTTTTTATTCGGCATATACTCATTTGCAGTTTTAATAATAATTGTTTTAAGTACAATACTTGCCAACAAACTTTCTGCTCCAATCAGGCGATTAACAAAAGCAACTGATTCCGTTGCACATGGTGATTTGAATGTTCAGCTAATTAATAATGAGCGGGGTGAACTGCGCGATCTGCTGGATGGATTTAACATGATGACCAGAGAACTGAAAAAGAATGAAGCAGAACTTACCGCTCTTGAGAGGGAAAATGCCTGGAAGGAGATGGCAAAACAGGTTGCACATGAAATTAAAAATCCGTTAACTCCAATGAAGCTTGCTGTTCAACAGCTTGCAGCGGCTTACCGGGATAAAAAAGAAAATAACACGCAGGTAAATAAATTTGATGAGATGTTTGAGAAACTTTCATCAACAATTTTAAACCAGATTGAAAATCTCAGCCAGATCGCTTCTGAATTTTCACGGTTTGCAAAAATGCCTAATTTAAATCTGGAAAAACTCAACCTGCTGCCTGTTATTTATGATACCGTAAATTTATTTGTTGATGAAAAAATTAAAATTGAAATATCAACCACTATAAATATTGCTGAAGTTGAAGCCGATTATTCTCAACTGAGAAGAATGATAATTAATTTCATACGCAACAGTATTCAGGCTCAATCAACAAAAATAATTTTTAATATTTATGAAGAAGCTGAATTTTATTCTATTATTATTGAAGATAACGGCAGTGGAATTCCTGAGCATTATCGCGGGAAAATATTTGAATCAAATTTTACAACGAAAGAAAAAGGGTTAGGTATAGGATTGAAACTCGCTAAAAGATTTTTAGAAGGAATAAACGGATCGATTGAATTGGTAACTTCTTCTGATAACGGAACATCATTTAAAATAAAGATTCCTAAATTCGGTTCAGTAAAAGGAAATCAGACTTCGGAAAAATGAGTACTTTAACTCCTCATCAGCTTAAAGCTTTAGATTACAATAATCATATTTCGTTAACCGCAAATGCAGGTTCCGGTAAAACATTTGTTCTGTCACACCGCTACCTTGAGATTGCTTTAAATGAAAATATTTCATTACGAAATATTGCCGCAATTACTTTTACAGATAAAGCAGCAAGTGAGTTGTACAAAAAAATTGCTTCACAGGTTGAAAATCGGATTTCAAAATCAATTGATGATAGGGAAATAAAGAAACTTGAAAATATCAGAAGGCAGCTTGTATCAGCAAACATCTCAACCATTCATTCCTTCTGTATTGATATTCTGCGTGAATTTCCTGTTGAAGCCGGATTAGATGCGGGCTTTACACCGATTGATGAACGATTATCGTCAGAACTTATTGAATTAACTGTTGAAGAATTAATCAAAGATTCTCTTAACAATCCGGCGGAATCGGATGACCTTAAATATCTTATAAGAATTTTTGCTTCTAAAAATTTATTTGCAAGAGAACTGATATCATTGGTTAAGAACAGAAAAAATGTAATTGAACTTGAGAAAAAATTATACAACAAATCTGTAGAAAAAATTGCTGATTATTTCCATGATCAGCTTGGGGAAATGTTCAACAAGTTATTTTTGCATAAAAAAGATTTGATCATTTCTCATCTTAAAATAATTAATGAAGCAGTTATTGCTGAAGATTACGGAAATGAAAAAGCCTTAATTGTTCAAAGATTAATCAGCAAATTAATTGAAGAAAAAGATACTACCTCGCAGATTAAATTAATGCTCGAGATAAAATCAACTATCTGCAGTACCAATGGGAAAATATATACTATCAAATATTTAAAAAATTCAGCGAGAAATTCTGTTGAGCCTTCCTGTGAATTCATAGAAACTTACTTTGCTGATTTTCCTGCATTTGAAATTGATGATCATAAGCAGATTGAATTAGAGCTTGCTGTTTTTGGCAAAAAGATGATCGGCTTTTTTGTTAAAGCTGTTGAAAGATATACCGAAAGAAAAAAAGAAAACGGCTATCTTGATTATGAGGATATACTTCTTTTTACGGGTAAAATTCTTGATGATGAAAATGTTAGAAGTGCTTTGCACAAAAAGTACAAATACATAATGATTGATGAGTATCAGGATACCAATGAAATTCAATACCGGATTTTTCTTCCTATTCTCGATTATCTCCGGAAAGGAAATTTGTTTGTGGTTGGAGATGAAAAGCAAAGTATTTATATGTTCCGTGATGCGGAGCTTGAAATATTCAACCGGACTAAACAAAATATTTCAGATCAAAGTGGTGAGAAAAATCTTTTAAATCTTCCGGATAGTTTCAGAATGGCTCCGGAATTATGCCTGTTTACAAATTATATTTTTAAAAATTTATTCGGTAATCCAAACCCCTATTTTAATGAAGTAGAACATTCTGATCTTGTTACGGCAAGAGAAAATTCTCCTGTTGGAAAAGTTGAAATATTATTTGCCGGTAAAGATGAGCAAAGCACAGATGCAGAAGCAAAACTTATTGCTTCGCGAATCCAGAAATTGATGACAGAAAACCCCGGATATAAATGGTCTGATGTTGCAGTGCTTTGCAGAAAGAGAAAATCATTTACTGAACTTGAAAAAGTTTTTATTCAGAATAATATTCCGTTCATAATACTTGGTGGAAAGGGATTCTATCAAAGACAGATTATTTATGATATCTACAATTATTTTTCTTTCTTAACAGATAAGCAGAATAATACTGCGCTTGTTGGAATTCTTCGTTCACCATTCTTTTCGATTTCTGATGCAGAAATATTTGAGATTTCCCGCAGGCCGGAAAAATTGTATTGGGATAAATTAAAAGCTTATGCTAAAGAAAAATCAATTTATAATTCTTTTATAGAGAAGATTGAAGATAATATATTTTCTGCCGGTACGCTTGATATGGCTTCTCTGCTGCGGAAGATTCTGCATGATTCTGATTATCTCGCTGTTGTTGCATCAAAACCAAACGGGCAGCAGGAGCTTGCAAATATTAGTAAGCTGGTTTCCTTAACAATAAAATTTCATGCTCAGGGATTTCATACTTTATATGATTATGTGAACTTTCTGAAAGAATCAATCAGCACTGCAGAAGATGAATCCCAGGCAGGGCTTGCAGATGAATCAGATTCAGTGAGAATTATGACATTGCATCAATCAAAAGGAATGGAATATCCGGCAGTGTTTCTTTATAAATGCAGTGAGTCTTCAAAAAGCTCACGCGCAGCAAGTAAAAGAATACAGGTGAGCAAGCAGTTTGGATTATTGACAAAGGTTCCGGTAAATCAAGATTATTTTGGAAAATATAAAGCGGCACCAATAGTTGAATTAAGTAATTACATCGTACACAAAAAAAATCTTGCCGAAGTAAAAAGATTATTTTACGTTGGAGTTACACGCGCAAAAGATTGTCTTTTTCTTTCCGCTCCATTTAAAGAAAAATTAAGTTATCCGTCTGATTCATTTATCAGTTTACTTCAGGAAGGTTTGAGAAATGATTTGTCGGGAGAAGCTGTTGAAATTAATTCAGAATTAACCTACCTGAAAAAAACAGAAAACGGCTACCAAAATTTAACAGAACAAAAAGATTTAATTATCCCGGTCAAAACAGAAATTGAATTTACTTCTGCTCCGGTTCAGCAGGATGATTCAATCTATATGAAGAAAAAATTATTACTTGAGGAAATTGAAGATATTCCTGAAGGAGAAATAATTTCCGCAACAAAGGTTGCTGTTTATAAGCAATGTCCACTCAAATATAAACTTACTTATGAACTTGGATTTCTTCCATTAATTAACAACTATAAAAAATGGCTGAATGAATCATCAGGACGATTTGATTTTAATAGTGAAGAAACTGAACAGGATAAGTTTGAAGATTCAGATTCAGAGAAAACAATCCGCAGTATTGCTGATGTAAAAGGAAGAATAATCCATAGAATACTTCAGCGGGAAATTCCGGAAGAAAATCTGTGTGATCTTATTTCTGCCGAAGTAAAAAATGAAATCGGAATTCAGGAATATAACCAGCCCGGAATATCAGAATTTGAATTGGGCATTTATAATGATGCATTAAAATTTTATAAATCGGATAGTTATACTTTTTTAAAAAAGTTTGATAATTACAAAAATGAATTTGAAATTTATGTTAAAGAAAATGATTATTACTTATACGGAATAATTGATAAACTGATTATCACCGGATCAAAAGTTATAATTGTTGATTACAAAACCGATGATATTAAGAATGAAGAGATTGAAGAAAGATCAAAAGCATATTTAACTCAATTAAAATTTTATTCCTATATTGTAAACCGGTTTTTGCCGGGGATTAATCAATTTGAATTAAGATTAATTTTTATAAAGCATCCAGATGATCCTGTTATTCTAAATGCGGCATCTGAGGATATTTCATTAAATAATAAAGAAATTGAAATGATGGTTAAAAACATACGCCAAAACAATTATGTTAAAAATACTGAACACTGTGCCAGGTGCAGTTATTCAGTAAGATTTAAAAGTTGTATTGTATTATAATCAGCGGAAGAAAAAAAGGAAATGAAAAAGAACAAACGTCAGATAAGAGATATCGAACTGATAGAAAAAGAGCTTCATAATACGCATGTGGGAGTTCTTGCACTTTATGAGGATGAAAAAGTTTTACAGATTCCAACAACATTTTTATACCTCGATAAAAACATTTATATCTTTCTTGAAGATGAAGAAATATATGATACTCTTCATTTTGATTCTCAGGCAAGTTTTGCTTTAATAAAAAATGACAAACCGAGAAAAAATTCAAAGCAGGAAAACCGCAGCACTTACCATGCTTTATCTATTACAATTACAGGTAACCTTCGTAAAGTTGATGAGCAAAAACTTGATGAGATAAAATCGGGATTCTTAAAAAAATATTCTAATAACGGAGACGAATCAGAAATAATTGACTTAAATGATAAAGCGGTTATAATTGATTCTGAAGAAATCCAGGCATTTGAAGAAACAGGAGGTTAACTATTGAAATATTTTTTACTTCTTATCGCTGCCTTATTTATTTCCGGCTGCTACAGCGGAATGGAAATGTATTATGAACTACCGTTAGAGTTCAGGAAGCCGGAAAAGAAACAAGAATTTCTAAATACACACTCCAAATTTTTAAAAGGGAAAAAATTTTTTATTGATCCCGGCCACGGAGGCGAAGACCGCAGAAGCAAAGGTCCGCAAGGCTTAATTACAGAAGCGGATGCAAATTTGCATGTTGCTCTTGCCCTGCGCGATTTTTTGCTTGAAGCAGGCGCTGCAGTGGAAATGTCCCGCCAGACAGACATGACAGTTGATCTGAAAGAAAGATCATACATGGCAAACAGAAGCGGCGCTGATGTTTTTATAAGCATTCATCACAACGCACCCGGTGCTTCGGGAGATGAATATATTAATTACACTTCAACATATTATCACGCGCGTGAAACTGATTATGAATACGAACCATCCGAACATGATCTTGCAAGATACATTCAACGAGATCTTTCTTATGCAATGAGGAATTCTGGCGGTTTAAGTTCATTTGATGGAACTTATTCTGATTATTGGATTTATCCCGGTGCCGGTTTTTCTGTTCTGCGCAGAACTGAAATTCCTGCTGTACTTGTTGAGTGTGGTTTCTT
>Ga0079224_100001023_pt1 | contig 30690 bp, 31 predicted proteins | sample Stecom2015_FD_80414 | JGI IMG/M metagenome (GOLD analysis project Ga0079224, IMG submission 80414) | Agricultural soil microbial communities from Utah to study Nitrogen management - Steer compost 2015 | ecosystem: Environmental > Terrestrial > Soil > Agricultural land | place: USA: Utah... | reverse complement strand
TTTTAATAATAAATAAAAATCTACTAACAATATTATTCAGCTTATGTAAAGAAAGATGTAATTAAAGGTAAGATTTAGTACACCCGGAAGGACTCGAACCCTCAACCTTCTGATCCGTAGTCAGACGCTCTATCCAGTTGAGCTACGGGTGCATTTTTCTTTTCGCAAAGATACTATAATTTGATTTATGCTTCAATGAGTGATTTAAAATAAAAAAGCCGGACAAAATTTTTCGCCCGGCTTTTTAGTGAAGGTATCCTATGTTATTTGGAATATGAAGCCCTTATTGTGTTATCGAAACCATATAAATCAACATCATTTATTCCCAAATCTCCGTATTCCGGAATATCAAATGTTTCAGCGGATGGGTTGCCCACAAATACCAACATATTTCCACTATTAGAATTTATCCGGGCATATACGTGACTTTTTGTATAGATTTCTTCTGATGTGCTAACTGAAACTACATCACCCTGAACATTCCATGAATGTACCCGAACAGGGTTTAACTTTTCACCAACATTGTAAGGAAGAGGTTTATCAGAATTACCAAAATTTAAAACTGCATAAACATTTACCTCTTTAATTTTATCAGAATAAGTTTTTGAAACAGCAAACTTATTTGTTTCCGGCTTTCCTGCAAAAATAAGTTCGCGTTTTTCGTAAATTGGTTCATTCTCTGATGAGTATATAATTTCACAGTATAAATGATGGAACTTCAAAGATTTATCCATTGTAACTATAACCCACTGAGCATCACTAACAGATTCTTCCCATTTAACATATTGAATCTCTGGAAATGCTGCTAAATATTCATAAGGATAATTAATTATGTTTGCAGGGTCCACATGTTTATTTATTGTTGGTGCAACAGGTGAATTTTCTTGTTCAAGCTGAGAGCAGGAAGTAAGAATCAGTGAAGCAGAAAATACAAAAAGAAGAAATGTTTTTTTCATTAATTTTAACTCCATTTAGTTTATCATTAAATCGTATATATGTTAATTATACGTACGCGGTACCGGTAATGACAATATATGTGCCTCTGAAAACATCTCATTATGATTCAACGAAAATTTTGATAAATTTTTGTTTATTAACCGGTGTTTTTATTTAAGAATTTTCTTTTAAAATTGAGACAATTAATGATGAAAATAATTCAGAGCTCTGCATATTTTTTTAGTATAGATAATTGTTTAAATGATTTTAATTCAAACTATAAGATTTTATCTTTAAATATTTTCTAATGAAAATTATTCAACTAATTAAGGAGTCATAATGATATTTAAAGGAACAGGTACGGCATTAATAACCCCATTTAATGAAGATTTAAGTCTTGATTTAGTCTCGCTTGATAAAATTATTAATCAGCAGGTAACAAATAATATTGATGCAATAATCTTATTAGGGACAACGGGAGAATCTCCGGTTATTTCAATTGATGAAAGAAAAAAAATTATTGAGACAGGAATTAAAGCAGCAAATGGTAAAACAAAAATTATTGTCGGTACCGGAACCAATGATACAAGAAAGGTTGTTGAGTTAAATAAAATTGCAGAAGATTTTGGTGTTGACGGACTTTTGATTGTGAACCCTTATTATAATAAAGGTACACAGGAGAGTCTGATTGAACATTATAAATATATTTCCGAAAGAACAAATTTGCCGATTCTTCTTTATAATGTTCCTTCAAGAACAGGAATGAATCTTCTTCCTGAAACTATTGTAAGAATACATGATGAATGCAAAAATGTAGTGGCAGTTAAAGAGGCAAGCGGAAACATTTCTCAGATCGCTCATCTTTTTTCTATTAAGCCTGATTCTTTAAGTGTATTATCAGGGAATGATGATCAGACATTACCTATAATGGCTCTTGGTGGTGATGGTGTTGTAAGTGTTTTTTCAAATCCTTACCCCGGCGAAATGAAACAGCTTACAGATGCTCTTCTAAACGGGGAACTTGATAAAGCAAGAAAGCTTAATAATAAATTTATGAAAATGATGAACCTGCTGTTTGTTGAAACAAGTCCGGCTCCTGTAAAATTTATAATGAGTCAGTTAGGTTTATGCAAAAATATATTCAGACTGCCTATGGCTAAAGTTAAACCTCAAACAGAAAAACTCTTACTCGAAGAGATGGAAAAATACAAATGATAGAATCGGGAATTAAATATGGACTTGTTGGAAGCAGGGGAAGGCTTGGCAGTGAAGTCTCTAATCTCTTTAAAGAAAAAGGTTATAATCTTACTTACAAAGTAAACAGTGATGGAGAAGAGAAAACAGATGTTCCTCAATTACTTATTGATTGCTCTCTTCCTTCTGCTTTTGAAAAGACAATGGAGATTGTTACACAGTATAACATTCCCCTAATAATTGCAACAACAGGATTGAGTGATAATCAACTTAATAAGTTAAAAGATATCTCTCAGCAAATACCTGTTGTGCAGAGTTATAATTTTTCAGCAGGCATCCAGGTACTTTTAAAATTAACTGAGATGGCAAATTCTGTTTTGAAAGATTGGGATATTGAAATCTCAGAAACTCATCACAGATTTAAAAAAGATAAACCTTCAGGCACAGCTTTGATGATAAAAAATATTCTTAACAAAAATGATATTAATATTTCATCATTAAGATTGGGCGGAGTAGTTGGTGATCATACTGTTTCTTTTGGCGGACAGGGAGAAACTCTTTCTATTTCTCATCATGCAATATCAAGAAGAACTTTTGCAGAAGGTATTTATTTAGCATCTGAATTTATCTTAAAAAAGAAAAATGGTTTTTACAATTTTAATCAAGTAATCTTCGGGAAATAAAATGGATTCTTATGAATTAATTAATCGCATTTCAAATGCTGAAAAGAAAACACCATACAGAGTTTACTTAAAAGGGAATCTTTCTGAAATAAATTTTGAAAATCTGGAATTCTATGGTGATAGTAAATTTGGAATTCTTTTTTGTGAGTACAATGAGTTTAATTCTTTCTATAAAAAGAATAAAAATTTTATAACTCAATATAGGATTGAGAATGACAGAAGAAATTCTGCAATACCTCTTGCCGATCTTTCAAAATTTAATGCGAGAATAGAACCAGGGGCAATTATACGCGACTTTGTTGAAATAGGAGATAACTGTGTCATAATGATGGGAGCAGTTATAAATCTCGGTGCTGTTATTGGCGAAAGAACAATGATTGATATGAATGCAGTTATCGGCGGAAGAGCAATTGTGGGTAAGAATTGTCATATTGGTGCAGGCGCCGTGCTTGCAGGTGTAATTGAACCGCCAAGTGCAACACCGGTAATTGTTGAGGATGATGTTTTAATCGGTGCAAATGCAGTTGTACTCGAGGGAGTGAAAGTTGGAAAAGGTGCTGTTATAGCAGCAGGTTCAATTGCTGTTAAAGATATTGAACCTTATACAGTCGTAGCAGGTGTTCCAGCAAAAGTTCTGAAAAAAGTTGATGAAAAAACTAAAGTTAAAACTCAATTGATTGAAGAGTTAAGAAAAATATAAATGCCGGTCATTGTACAGAAATATGGCGGTAGTTCTTTAAGTGATATAGAAAAAATAAAAAAAGTCGCATTATTAATTGCTAATATAAAAAAAGAAGGTTATAAAGTTGCTGTTGTAGTTTCTGCAATGGGGAAGACAACTGATTCATTAATCGAATCAGCTAAAAAACTTTCACACGACCCGCCGGGCAGAGAAATAGATATGCTGTTAAGTACCGGTGAAAGAATTTCAATGTCACTTCTTTGCATTGCCTTAAATGATCTGGGAGTGAAAGCTGTTTCATTAACAGGTTCACAGGCTGGAGTAATTACAAACGACAGGCATACAGATGCCCGTGTTATTGAAATCAGACCATTCAGAATTCAGGATGAACTGGAACAGGGGAATGTTGTTGTTGTTGGAGGTTTCCAGGGAGTAAGTTATAAAAGAGATATTACTACTCTGGGAAGGGGAGGATCGGATACTTCTGCTGTTGCACTTGCTGCAGCTTTAAATGCTGAAAGATGTGAAATATATTCAGATATTGATGGAGTATATTCAGCAGATCCTTCAATTATAAAAGATGCAAAACATCTCCCTGAAATTTCTTATCAGCAGATGCAGGAAATGAGTATGGCAGGAGCAAAAGTATTAAATGCTCAGGCTGTTGAGTATGCCAAGAATGCGGGCATTACAATTTATGCAAGAAGCACATTCAACCCCGGTAAAGAAACTATAGTCCGGATGCTGAAACCGGATGCTCCTTCAGGTGTTAAATCTGTTGTTTATGAAAATGATGTTATAAAAGTTTTTATTAAGATTAACCATGATGAGTTAAAATCTTTGTTGAACTACTTTGAAGAGTTCAATATTCAGATTAAGGAATTAAATTATATTCAAACCCGGGCAAATGGTTCACCGGGTATTTCATTTGTCATATCAATAAAAAATATTTATGGCTGGGAAAAGCGGGTAAATGATTTAAAAAACATGTTTGGCAGCAGAATAATCTTTTCAGAAAACCTTTCTGCTGTTTCTTTAATTGGAGAAGGACTTAACAGGGATAATAAAATTCTGCAGTCATCTATTAAACTACTGGACGAAAACAAAATTGATTACTTCGGAATAACAACAACCTCATTCAGAATTTCATTTCTTATAAATCAGCAGAAACTACAGTCAACTTTAAAGCTCCTCCACGATAAATGGGTTACACTGCTTCCTGAAGCATCTTAATTTTATACATCAAATCTTTTAATACGCAAAAAATTTACTACAGTATCTCATAATGAGTATCAACTCTCAAATCGAACTTTTAAAAGATTTAAAATGAAGCATTATTACAATAAAAAAATAATTTTTACATCGGCATATAAATTGGGTATGTATAAGCGTGACTCCAATACCTGCCGTTTGTGGGGTTGCAGCGTGTATAACACACGGAGGGCGCTGCGACCTCACACGGTGGTATTACTCCTCATACTTAACACCTTCAGGAATTTCAGGTCTAACTATTAAAACTTCTTCTTTCAATAATGCTACTTTACCAGGCTCCATTCCTTTTCTTTTACTTACATATTTTTTTTGTGTATAAGATACAGGAACCATTCCCGATGTTTTAGCTTTACTATGATATGCTGCGATTGATGCCACGAGTTTTAAAATATTTTTTGGAATACCCTCCTTAGGATTATCATTCTTAAGTACAACGTGAGAACCTGAAACGCTTCTTGCGTGAAACCAGTAATCATTTTGTTTTGCAAACTTCATTGTTAAAAGATCATTTGTCTTGCTGTCTTTTCCTGCATAGACATTATACTTATCGTAAATAACATAATGCCTGAATTTATTTTTTATATCATCTGTTCCTTTGATCTTTTCTGTGTTATCTATTTTTAATTCTTTCATAATTAATTTTAATTCATCCTGTGAATCTGCTGATAAAAATTTTTCTTTAATTTTATTTAATCTTGAATACTCTTCATTTAATTCTGCAAATAATTGTTTTGCTTTTGCAAGTCTTATTTTTTCATTCCTTGCTTTTTCAAAATACAAATCAATATTTTGTTTTGGTGAAAGCTTAGAATCGAGTTTTATAGTGACGGGGATGTTATTATTATAAATATCTTCAACCTGAATTTTATCTTCACCTTTTTTTATTGAGTTAATATTCATAAGAAGAAGATTACCTTTTTTATTCAGTTCTTCTTCATTAGAACCCCTTTCGATCTGTGATTGTATATTATTTAATTTATTTGAAATTTTAGTCAGTTCACGCTCAAGATGTCTTTCTATAATCTTCTTTTTGCTGACAAAATTATCTTTAGAGAATTTTTCAATTAAAAAATGATTTAAAGCTTCTGCTGCACTGTCAAACTTTTTCGTGGTTGTATAAGGAAAGATTCTGAAATTTTCAAAAGCGAGATTGACTTCATTTGATTGTTGATCAATAAATATTACAGCATCACCGGTTTTAATCTCATCAAATATTTCCTTTAAAATATTTTTAAGATTAACTTCTTTTAACTCTTTTCTTATTAAAGCTTCAGAAATAATACCCTTGCCAATTACAGGGTATTCTTTTCTTATTGTATCAGGATCATCATTATCAATATCTATTAATAAATTTCTAAACTCAGAAATGAAATTAATTTTTCTTACTTCTTCTCTGAAACTTACAGATGTTATCTCTTCAGTCTTTTTAAAACTTCCGGAATAATCATCATTAATTAAAAAAACATTTGTGTACTTACCTCTGACGGCGAAATAAAATGCTCCTTTATCACAATTAATTTTTATTATCCTGTCATTCTCTGCAATCTCAAATAAATTAATTTTTAATGGTAAATAATCAGTAAAGAAATCAACGAGGTTTTTCTTTGGTATCGATACTCTGCTTTTCAGATTTATGTATGGTAAACCGGGATTTACAGATATTTCAAGAATCTTTTCTTCATCATCTTTTTGAAGAAGGAGATTGAGTTTATCCTTCTCATAAGAAAAAGCTTTTATGATTCTGAAATCTCTTAGTTGAGAATTAAATTCAATTATCAGCCTGTTAAGAAAGAAAAAACTTTTGAACATAAACTAATATTGATATTATGTTTAAAGATACCAAATCCATTAAAGAATAATACAAGGCTGCAGGTCAAATCATAATTCACTATGTTGTTTAAGTATAGTGTGTTTGATATATTTGGCACGATGAAAAATATTCTTGGAAAACCATTCGTTAGAAAATTACTTCTGATATTAGCCGCACTAGTTATTGTAATTTTAATCTTCGATAACTTCATTTTCCCATGGTATGTAAGCTCGCCCGAAGTTACGGTTCCTGTTGTAAAAGGATTAACAGAGGAGGAAGCAGTTGAACAACTGGAAGCTGTTAATCTTGAACCGGTTATAAGTGATACAACTTATGATGAAAAATTTCCTAAAGGTACAATTATACTTCAAAAGCCTGAAGGCGGCGAGGTGGTAAAAGAGGGACGGAGGATTTATTTATTCATCAGCGGGGGAGAGCCTGTTGTGCTTGTTCCGAATCTCAGGGGCAAATCATTAAGGGATGCAAAGCTTACGCTTGAGAGAGTGGGATTGAAGATAGGAAGAATTGAACAGGTACCCTCAACACATCCGAAGGATATGATCTTTGACCAGGAATATGCCGAAGGAACAAAGTTAAGCAAAGGTTCAGCAGTGGGAATTTATATCAGCATAGGTGAAGGCGACGGAAGTATAGACGTACCCGACCTTGTCGGCAAATCACTAGCCGAGGCTGAAAAAATTCTTGCTGAGAATTCTTTAACAGTTGGTAAGATAAATTATCAGCGTTCATTTTCTCTGCTTCCCAATACCGTGCTTGACCAATACCCAAGCAAAGGCAACCAGGTTGAACCGGGACAGGCAATTGACCTTTTTGTTACAAGAGCTGCAGAACCGGGAGAGAGGGAGGTAATGGAGTAATGCCTCTTCTTGCACCTTCAATTTTATCTGCTGATATGAGTAATCTTGCCCAGCAAATAAGATTAGTTGAGATGGGAGGTGCCGATTGGATTCACTGCGATATTATGGATGGACATTTTGTCCCCAACATTACATTCGGTCCCATCCTTGTAGAAGCTGCAAAACGTTCCACCAAACTTCCGCTTGATGTTCACCTGATGATTAAAAATCCCGATAATTATCTCGAAGCATTTGTAAAAGCAGGAGCATCAGTTATTTCAGTTCATTACGAAGAGGTTGTTCATTTAAACAGGACTGTAAACAGAATTAAAGAATTAGGTGCAAGAGCCGGAGTGGTTTTAAATCCTGCTACACCTGTATCACTAATAAAAGATATTGCTGAAGATATTGATTTGCTATTAATTATGTCTGTTAATCCGGGATTTGGCGGACAGTCATTCATAAAAAATTCTCTAAAAAAAATTGCAGAAGCAGTAAGTTTAAGGAAAGAACTTAATGCGAATTTTTTAATTGAAGTTGATGGTGGTATTGATCTCAAAAATGCTGAAGATGTTTTAAATGCAGGTTGTGATGCTTTTGTAATTGGTTCTTCAATTTTTGGTACTGAAGATATTACATCCACTACCGTTAAGTTTAAAAATATTATTTCCGGCGGTAAGAAAATTATTTCTTAAGTTCTTTTTTTTATTTCCTCAAAATTTTTTAATAAAAATTGATAGTACAAATCTCTTATAATCCTGATAAAGTTAAGAAAGATTTTAAATCTTCATTATGTAATCTTACGATATCAGAATTTGAAAAAGAAGAACTTGAAATATTAAAAACTTATTCCCCTGATATTAAACTTAAAACATTTACAAACGGAAGAACTATTTTATATTTGAAAAATGTCCAGGTTCAAAAACTTTTAGATGATTTAAAAACTGCAGATGAAGAAAAAATCTTTAATGAAATTAATAATTCATATTTAAATTTTAACAATTACGATTCTCTCCGGATAAAAATCGGAGACAAAAGTTTTTCCAAACCTTTAATAATGGGAATACTGAATGTTACACCGGATTCTTTTTCAGATGGAGGAAAATACTTCGATAAAGACTCTGCGGTTAAATATGCATTTGAATTAATTGAAAATGGTGCTGATATAATTGATATTGGCGGTGAATCAACCAGGCCCGGCTCCGACCCTGTTTCCGTTGATGAAGAATTAAACAGAGTAATTCCTGTTATAGAAGAAATTTTAAAAAGTAAACCTGATGCTTTAATTTCAGTTGATACCACAAAAAGTAAAGTTGCAGAGGAAGCCTGCAAAAGGGGAGTAAAAATAATTAATGATATAAGCGGATTAACATTTGATAAACAGCTTGCATTGGTTGCGGCAAAATATTCTGCATCTCTTATTATTATGCATATTAAAGGAACGCCTAAAACAATGCAGCAAAATATTTATTATGATGATTTGATTTTTGATATTTATGAATTTCTCTATCATCAAACTAAATTAGCAGAAAGTGCAGGCGTTAAAAATATTTTTGTTGATCCGGGAATAGGTTTTGGCAAGACAGCAGAAAATAATTTTGAAATAATTAAGAGATTAGAGGATTTTAAATCACTCGGTTACCCGGTTTTAGTTGGATTATCCAGAAAATCATTTTTAGGAAAAACGCTTAACCTTGATATTAACAATAGAGATAATGCAACTGTTGTTGCAGAAACAATTGCATTAGTAAACGGAGCAAAAATTATAAGAACACATAATGTAATAAATGCTTTCCAGGCTGAAAAAGTTTTAAATTTCATTTATAATTAAAATGTTTGATCTTTTTGATATAGGATTTATTACTGTAACTTTTGTCGATGTTATAGACATCATTATTGTTGCATTTATTGTTTATAAACTTTATACACTTCTAAAAGGAACAATCGCTGCACAAATTTTTGTCGGTTTAATGATTGTTCTTGTGCTTTCATTCGTTTCACAGGCAATAAATCTCCGTGCATTAAGCTGGCTTCTAAAACTTATAACCGATATATGGGTAATTGCATTTTTAATTTTATTCCAGCCTGAGATACGAAGATTACTAGTGATGGTTGCGAAAAATCCATTCTTCAATCTATTTGTTAAACAGGAAACTCCCGAAGCTGCACAAATTATTACAGATGCCGCATTCGAACTTTCACAGCATCAGCATGGTGCTTTAATTATTATCATCAGATCCACAGGGATAAGAGGTTATGCTGAAACAGGTGAGATAATAAATGCACGACTGTCCAAAGCATTATTGACATCAATCTTTTTCCCGCGCTCTCCTTTGCACGATGGGGCAGTTGTAATAAAAAATAATATAATAGAAGCTGCAAGAGCCACACTTCCTTTATCATCCACTACACAGGTTGATGGTGAGGCACTTGGTATGAGACATAGAGCAGGATTAGGAATCTCCGAGCAGGCTGATGTTATTGCCGTTATTGTGTCTGAAGAAACAGGTGCAATTTCAATTGCAGAAGAGGGAAAATTATATAAAGGTCTTTCAAAAGAAAATCTGAGACAAAGACTTGCAAGTGCAATTAAACCTCAGCCTAAAAGAGGATGGAGAAGCATAATTGAGCAGTACCTCAGGGAAAATTAATATCTCTGCTGTTATCCCTTTTTATAATGAAGAAAAAACGATTAATGAAATCATCAACAGAACACTTAATTATGTTGATATAGTAATTTGTGTTGATGATGGTTCAACTGATAATTCAATAAATAAAATTTTTAATGATGATAGAATTATAATTATTAAAAATGATGTGAATAGGGGAAAAGGTTTTTCTCTCAGAAAAGGGTTTGAAAAAAGTATTGAATTAAAAACTGATTATACAATTACACTCGATGCAGACCTGCAGCATCCTCCCGAATTAATTCCGGAATTTATCTCAGCATTAAAAAATTTTGATTGTGTAATAGGTAACAGGCTGAGCAATTTAAAAGATATGCCTGTTCAGAGAATATTAAGCAATAAAATAACTTCAGGACTTTTAAGTTATAAAACAAAACAAAAAATACTGGACAGCCAATGTGGTTTCAGAGGTTTCAGAACAGAAATTTTAAAATCAATTTTTCCAGCATATACAGGTTATGAGGCTGAGAGTGAGATGATAGTTAAAGCTGCCAGGAATAATTTAAAAATAGGTTTTGTAAATATTCCAACAATCTATGGGAACGAAAAAAGTAAAATGCGTCCCCTCCAGGCTATAAAAGGTTTTATAAAAGTTTTTTTTATGTAAACCTTTATCTCAATCATTCATTGACTTTTAACAATTTAACAATTGTAACTATTCCTCACACTACACTGGTTTGATAAGAAAAAATTTTTATTATTATATTTTTCTTTACAGGATTATCTGATTTATTCATAACCTGAAGGGAGAAATAAAATGAAACTAAAATATTTCGGACATTCTGCATTTCAAATAACAACTGATAGTAAGAAAATTTTAATAGATCCTTTCATAGATAACAACCCTAATGCAGGCGTAAAAGCAAAAGAACTGAGTGCAGATTATATTGTTCTTTCCCATGCACACGGTGATCATTTAGGTGATTCATTTAAAATCGCCGATAAAAACAATACTCTTTTTATATGTGTTAATGAACTGGCAAATTATTGTATTGATAAGGGATTCAAAGCCCACAACATGCACATTGGTGGAAGTCATAAATTTGATTTTGGCAGAGTTAAATTTACAATTGCTCATCATGGATCAATGACGCCTGACGGCACTTATGCAGGTGAGCCTGCAGGAATTATTTTAAGCATAGAAGGAAAAAATATTTACCACACAGGCGATACAGGTCTTTTTTATGATATGAAACTAATTGGTGAAATGAATCCGATTGATTATATGCTTCTGCCGATTGGCGATAATTATACAATGGGAATTGAAGATGCTGTAAAAGCGGTTGAGCTTGTTAATCCCAAAGTTGCAGTACCAATGCACTTCAATACATTTCCAGTAATTGAAGCAGACCCGAATGAATTTAAATCCCGTGTAGAAAAAGCTGGCTTTAACTGCAGAGTAATGGGGTATGGTGAAGAGATAGATATTTAAAATTAATTTTACTTCATATTTTTTATTTAAGTATTTCTATCAATCTTTTATTAGTGTATTTTTGCAGAAAGCTTTTGAAGGATAAAAGGAATTGTGGAATGCCGGAATAATGGAATTTGTTTAAAATATTCCACTATTCTGTCATTCCATTATTCAACAATTATGTTCAAAATTATTGTTTAGAGTAGAGGAATCTTGGCTAAAATTATTTCTATTGCAAATCAAAAAGGGGGAGTTGGTAAAACTACAACTTCTATAAATGTTTCTTCTCTTATTGCTGCAGCAGAGAAAAAAACATTGTTAGTGGATATAGACCCGCAGGCAAATTCTTCATCAGGATTAGGATTCAGCAATCAAAATCCATCAAGTTATGAAGTGCTTATCGGTGAAAAGAAAATTGAAGAGGTAATTGAAAATACATTTATGCCTTTTATGGATTTGCTGCCTTCAAATATAAATCTTGTAGGTGCAGAAATTGAAATGATTGATTTTCCCGAGAGGGAAACAATTCTTAAAAAAGCATTTAATGAAATAAAAGATAAATACGATTTTATTATTATTGATTGCCCTCCTTCACTTGGTTTGCTGACTTTAAATGCACTTACTGCATCCGATTCAGTTTTAATTCCGGTACAATGTGAGTATTTTGCACTTGAAGGTTTGGGACAGTTGCTTAATACAATAAATATTGTTAAACAGCATTACAATAAAAATTTATCTATTGAAGGTGTGCTTTTAACAATGTATGATTCAAGGCTTCGTCTTTCACAGCAGGTTGCGGAAGAAGTAAGAAAATATTTTGGTGATAAAGTTTTTAAAACTGTTATTCACCGTAATGTAAGAATATCCGAAGCACCTAGTTTTGGTAAACCGATAATTCTTTATGATGCAGTTTCAATCGGTTCTAAAAATTATATGGCGCTTGCATCTGAACTTCTTGAAAGAAATGAAATTAAAATTAATCAATAAAAAATGAGTAAAATGAAAACAGGTTTGGGAAGGGGTCTTGATGCTCTCATCAATCCCCAAAGATTTAAAGAAGCAGAGGATAAACCTGCAGATTATACTGAACTTCAGAAAGATGACGGAGAGAAAAATGATATTCTTGCAAAAATACCTACAGGAAATATTGCTCCGAATCCTTTTCAGCCAAGAACTCATATTGAACCTGAAGCTTTTGAAGAATTAAAAAAATCTATCCTTGCAAATGGCCTTATTCAGCCAATTACAGTCAGAAGAAAAGGACCAGATTTTTATGAACTGATTTCGGGGGAGAGAAGACTTAAAGCATGCATTGCAATTGGAATGAAAGAAATTCCTGCTTACATCATTAAAGTTGATACCCATGAAGCAATGCTTGCACTTGCATTAATTGAAAATATACAGAGAGAAAAACTTAATCCTATTGAAATTGGCCTGGCTTATAAAAGATTAATGGAAGAATGCCATTTAACCCAGGAACAAATTGCAGAAAAAGTTGGAAAAGACAGAACAACAGTTGCAAATACAATAAGGCTTTTAAAACTTCCCAAAGAAGTTCAGGATAGTTTAATTAAAGAAGAAATTACCAGTGGGCATGCAAGAGCATTAATTAATCTCCCCAATGAAAAATTACAACTCGAAGCTTTAAGAAAAATAAAAGAAAATAATCTCTCTGTGAGAAAGGTAGAGCAATTAGTTAAAAAACTTTCCGATATAACAGGAACAGGAAAAACAACTGTTACAACAACTACCATCCGTACAACCACAAGCACCGAAATGAGAAGCATTGAAGATAGATTGCAGAAAATTTTTGGTACAAAGGTTACCTGCAAACAAAAACAAAACGGGGCAGGAGAGATTACAATTGAATTTTACTCCACAGATGAACTGGAAAGACTCTTTGAACTTTTTGAAATCATCAGTAAAAATTATAGTTAAGAGTTTCAGAAGGGGATTGTGGATAATTCTTATTCTCTCTTTCAATTCATTTTTATATTCTCAGGATACATCATCCAATGAAACTGATTCAGTTTTTGTAATGCAGAAGTCTCCCTGGTTGGCTGTGCTGCAAAGTGCCGTTGTTCCGGGATTAGGCCAGATTTATAATGAATCCTACATTAAAGCTCCGATTATCTGGGGAGGAATTGCACTGCTTGTTTACGGCTGGAGCTACAACCATGAATTATACTGGGATTATAAAAAATTATACCTGCAGACAGAAATAGAAAATTATAGAACCAACAGAGATTTTTACAGAGACCAGCGTGACCTTTTTACAATTTATATAGGATTGGTTTACCTTCTTAATCTTGTTGATGCCTATGTTGATGCACATCTTTTTGATTTTAATGTTGAAGAAGATTTCCTGACCAAAACGCCAATGCTTGGCGTAAGATTCAGATTTTAATTATCTCAAAAAGTTATAAATGAAAAATGTTGTAGTTTGTAAAAACTGTAATTCCGAAAATCCTTTTTATGAATTAATATGCAGGAACTGCAGGTCTTTTCTCCGTGAAAAAGTTTTTAATATTGATCTCTGGAAAACCATTTCACAATTAATTGAATCACCCTCAGCTGCTTTCAGAAATATCATCTTCTCGGAACATAAAAATTATCTGCCATTATTGCTTTTTTTAATTTCAGGTAAATTATTTCTAAACGGAATTTTTTTATTAATCTTTTTTTATGAATGGAATGCCAGGCTGACCGGAATTATCAGTAGTTATTTAATTATTCTTGTATTAATTATTGTTCTGTTCTTTTTCTTTGTGTGGCTGTTTGGTGGTGTATCAAAAATATTTGGGATAACTACAAGATTTAAAGATAATCTTTCAATTTTAATTTATTCATTCTTACCATATACTTTTGGTTTATTGATACTCTTTCTTCTTGAATTAATTATTTTCGGAGAAACACTTTTTTATTTTGACCCTTCACCGTTTTTGATTAAAGAAACAATTGCATATACATTTTTAATAACTGAGATTTTATTAATTCTCTGGAGTTTCTTTTTAACTTTTACCGCATTTAAAGTTCAGTCGGGGAATATTTTTTATTCATTAATCTTTTCTTTATTAATTCACACATCGGTTTATATAACAATATATTTTTCATCTGCAGGTATCTATTTATGATTAACATTTTAGAAAAAGAAAAAGAACTTTTCATTCCGACATATAAAAGAATTCCTGTTGATATTGCTTACAGTAAAGGTGTTTACCTTTTTGATAAGCAGGGGAAAAAATATCTCGATTTCTTCACCGGACTCGCTGTTAATGCTCTGGGTTATGCCGACCCTGATATAATTGAAGCAGTTGAAAATCAGATAAGAAAATTCAGCCATCTCTCAAATAATTTTATAACTGATATTCAAATTGAATTTACTGAAAGACTCCTGAAACATTCCGGAATGGCTGCTGCGTTTTTGACAAACAGCGGAACAGAAGCAGTCGAAGGGGCAATTAAATTAATAAGAAAAGTAAAAGGTCCGGATAAAAGAATATTTTCTTTCATAGGCTCCTTTCATGGAAGAACTTACGGAGCTTTAACTTTAACACCAAAAGAAAAATATCAGCAGGGATACCAGCCTCTTTTATCAAACATTTCTCACATAAAATTTAATGATGTTGAAGATTTGGAAAAGAATGTGAATTCAAATACTGCTGCAGTGTTTATTGAATTAATCCAGGGGGAGGGAGGAATTGTTCCTGCAACAGATGAATTTGTAAAAAAGATTGATGAGTTAAGAAGAAAATTTTCCTTTATCTTTGTTGCAGATGAAATTCAGACAGGAACAGGCAGAACAGGTAAACCATTTGCATATAATCATTTTAATTTAAAACCTGATATTGTTGTTACTGCGAAGGCAATCGGAGGTGGTTTGCCTTTGGGTGCGATACTCGTTACAGGTGAATTAAAAAATATTTTTTCAACCGGAACTCACGGAACAACATTCGGCGGAAATCCTGTTGCCTGTGCAGCAGGGAATGTTGTGTTGAAGAAAGTTTTGGAAGGTGGAATTGTTGAAGATGTTAAATCAAACGGAGAATACTTTATTAATCTTCTTAACAATCTTAAGAAAGATTTTTCCAAAGTAATTAAAGATGTAAGAGGCAAAGGGTTTATGATTGGTGTTGAACACTTTAATGAATGCAGCAGTCTTGTTGAGAAATTCAGAGAAGAGGGTGTTTTGGTAAATTGTACAAATCAGAATGTTATAAGAATTCTACCACCATTAATTGCTAAGAAAGATGAGATAAATAATTTTGTTGAAGTTTACAGAAAAGTAATTAGTTAAGATTATTTGAAGTGTTTAGCCAATTAATTATTGCACCATAACGTATTCCTTTTGTGCTGACAGCAACTATATCAAGCTTTAGTATTTCCATAATTACTTTAAGAATAATTGTTCCTGCAAGCAAAACATCTTCACGCCCCTTAACAATCTGATACTTGTTCAATATTTCATTTGAAGACAAAGCTGATAATTCATTGACAAAATTATTTAAGTCTTCTTTTGTTAAAAATGAACCTTCAATTAAATCTTCATTATATTCTTTTAAATTATTTTTTATTGCAGCCAGAGTTGTCGGTGTTCCTGCAATTGCTATTGCTTTGTTAATATCTTTTATATTATTAACTAATTCTGAAAATGCTGTTAAAGCATGATTAATAAAATTTTTTATCTGAGTTTGCTCAGGCGGGTCAGAAAGTAAAAATTTTTCAGTTCCGCTTACAACACCAACATTAAAACTTTTCTTGTACTTGATTTCATTTCCTCTGCCAAAAATAATTTCAGTGCTGCCGCCGCCAATATCAATAATGAGATTGTTTGTTTGACTATCTGTTTCTGCAATTGCCCCTGAGTATGAATAAAATGCTTCTTCTTCACCGGAAATTATGTTCAAATCATAACCGAAATTGTCTTTAACTCTTTTAATTATCTCATTTTTATTTGAAGAAATTCTTAAAGCATTAGTACCTGTTAATAAAACTTTATCACAATTATATTTTTTTATTATCAGAGAGTAATCCGAAAGAACATCAAACATTCTTTTGATATTATCTTCCGGCATCGGTTCATTTTCTTTTAAACCTTTGCCGATCCTCGGAATCCTTTGAATGTTTTCTAAAACATTAATCTGTTTTGAAACTTTATTTACTTCTGCAATGAGCAGAAGAATTGTATTTGTACCAATATCTATTGAGGCAACAATCATTTATTTTCTTTATTTTCTGAATGCAAATTAAAAAGTTATGGATAATCTTAACAGGTTCTCAAAATTTATTTTATTTCTTGCCTGCCTGTCAGGTGCATTGTGGCTCGGCAGCTATGTTGCAATGTTATCTGCTACATACCAGTTCTTTGAAGAAACAGATTTTGTTCTTAAACCTTATTATAACACAGGGAATCTTTCAGAAATACTGCTGACAATTTTCCCTTTATTTACATCAACATTTATAACATATATAATATTTTTTATAAGCTTTATTATTTTCTTAGTCACTTCAAAAATTAATTTAAAAATTAACGGGTGGCTGTTTATTGTTACTATACTGGTTTTGGTAACATTTCCATTTGAAGCTTATCTAATGTCAATTGATTGGGAAATAATTTTGTTGCTAAACAGCGGTTCATTTAATCCTAATTATGTAATAGAATTAATAAAGGAGAGATTTACAGTATTCAGCAGTTTTCCTGTTATTGAAATCTTCTGTTATTTTGCAATTATATTTCTGCTTATTTATAAACCTCTTATAAAACAAAAAACTGAAGTATGAAAATTAAAGAGAAAGAATTTGAAGAACTTATTCAGGAGCTTAAATCCGTTGCTTTGCAATTGGGAGCAGAGGTCCGTTTTGAAAAAGGTGATTTTAAAGGAGGATACTGTATCCTAAAAGAAAATAAAATAATTGTCGTAAATAAAATGGCCACTCTTCAAAGAAAGGTTATGATTCTTTCTATGGCTTTGAAAGAGCTTGGTGTGGATGATATCTACCTTTCACCAAAACTGCGTGAAGTAATTGAGGAAATGGTAGAAACAAAATGAAGATAATTTGCATTAACGGACCAAACTTAAATCTTTTAGGTAAAAGAGATAAATCGCATTATGGTGCGTTTAGTCTATCAAAAATAGAAGAGTTCCTTCAAAAAGAATTTCCTGATGTAACATTTAATTTTTTTCAATCAAATATAGAAGGAGAGCTTGTAGGAATAATCCAGGAAGCACCATCCGGTTATGATGGATTATTAATTAATCCCGGAGGATATGGACATACATCCGTTGCAATTAAAGACGCACTTGAGTTTTGTAATATTCCTAAAGTTGAAGTTCATCTTTCACATCTTGCAAAAAGGGAGGACTACAGACAGACACTTTTAACTGCTTCGGCCTGCGATGGATATATTTCAGGATTTAAAGAATATGGTTACCTTGCTGGTATTTACCTGTTGAAAAAATTAATTAACAAAAAGAGAAACAATAATGATTAAAGCAATTGTTTTCGACCTCGATAACACACTTGTTGATTTTATGAAGATGAAACGCCGGGCAATTGAAGAAGCAATTCCTGCGATGATTGATGCCGGGCTTAAAATCACTTCCGAAGAGGCAAACAGAATTATAGATGAAATTTATAAAGAGAGAGGAATAGAATACCAGCAGGTTTTTGATGTACTGCTTCAACAAATTTTAAATAAAGTTGATTACAAAATTCTTGCAGCCGGTATAATAGCATACAGAAGAGCAAGGGAAGCTTCGCTTATTCCTTATCCGCATGTTTATGCAACTTTAAATAAACTTTTGAAAATGGGAATTAAAATGGGAGTATTGTCTGATGCTCCCGTTAAAGAAGCATGGCTGCGGCTGGCATTTCTCAACTTCCATCATACATTTGATGCAGTGGTAACATTTGATGACACAGGTGAAAGGAAACCGAGTCCAGCTCCGTTTCTTAAAATACTTGAGAGACTCGAAGTTAAACCTGAAGAATCTTTAATGGTTGGAGACTGGGCAGAAAGAGATATACAGGGTGCAAAGAAAGTCGGTATGAAAACTGCTTTTGCACGTTACGGAGATACTTTCAATACAGAAAAGCATGATGCTGATTATGAATTATCCGATGTAAGTGTTTTAATTGATATTGTTAAACAGGAAAATAAAATGTAAACTTTAAGTATAAGTTTTAAAAGATACTTAAGGTTGATAATCTAAAGGTTAATATTTATCTTTGATAAAAATATTTCCAAGGGCAAAATGAAAGATCTCTCAATAAAAAAGCTTTATTATTCAATAAGTGAGGTTAGCAAGATAACGGGGATGGAACAGTATGTATTGAGGTACTGGGAAACAGAATTTGAACAGCTTAAACCTCAGAAGAACAGGGCAGGCAACAGGATTTACACCAATAAGGATATCCAGGTAATTCTTCAGATTAAAAGTTTGTTGAGAGATAAAAAGTATACAATTGAAGGAGCAAAAAAGATTTTAGAAAAATACCCGCTTGATAAAAACAATTCTAATGATAACGAACCTACGCTTTTTGAATCAGGTAATTCTTCCGGTGTAAAAAAAGAAAAGCCTTCGTTAAAAAAAGATCTTGAAGAGATAAAAAGTTTTTTGTTAGATCTGCAGTCTAAGTTATAGATATACATATTTTAATTGCCGCTCTTTATAATGATTAATTTCAAAAGATTATCTTTCCTGATAATAATTCTGACAAATTACTTCTCTGCATTTTCACAATCTATTAATGAAATTGTCGATATTGGTGACCTTATACTCACCAATGGAGAGAGAATAATGAATTGCAGGGTAGGCTTCAGAACTATAGGCAAAGTGAATGAAAATTCAACCAATGTTATAGTTTATCCTACCTGGTTTGAAGGAACAAGTGAAGATATTATCAACCTGATTAGAAAATATAATTTTATAGATACAACCAAATATTTTATTATTGCCATTGATGCACCTGGAAATGGAGAATCATCTTCTCCATCCAATTACAATTATGATTTTCCGCAGATAACAATAAGGGATATGATTAATTCCCAGTACAGACTTTTAAAATATCATTTTCATTTAAATAAAATTAAAGCAGTAATAGGCGGATCAATGGGAGGTATGCAGGCACTGGAATGGGCAGCAGCGTACCCGGAATATGCTGAGAAAGTTGTTTCATACTCAGGTACACCAAAAATAAGTTCATATGATCTTCTATGGATGAATACACTTCTTGAGGTTATTGAGAAATTAAAAGAGCAGGGATTAAGTGAAAAAGAAATTATTAAGATAAAGAATATGATGATTGCGATGATTGCCAGAACACCTGAATACGTTAATGAAAAAACAGACTTGGAAAATTTCCAGACATATCTCTTGTCATTTGAAAAAGAACCGAAAGAAAAATTTACTTTAGATGATTATGTTATTCAATTAAAAGCCCTTATGGAGCATGATATTACAAAAGATTACAATAATTCATATCAGGAACTGGCAAAAAAAATAAAAACAGAAATATTCATAATTGTATCAGAGACTGATATGATGGTTAACCCTGAGGAATCACTTAAACTTGCAGATGTTTTAGGATGCAGAAAATTAATATTAAATAACAATTGCGGGCATCTTGCACCTTCCTGTGAAATCGAAAGAGTGAGAGAGGAGATAAATCAATTTCTTGATGAGTAGTAATTACTTTTGGTCCATAACAATTTGGCAATTCATCAATTTAACAATTAAACAATTTTTTTATTAGATTTGTGTAAGGATTAAAAACAATTCGGAACGTGGCGCAGCCCGGTAGCGTACCTGAATGGGGTTCAGGTGGTCGCGGGTTCAAATCCCGCCGTTCCGACAAAAAACCAAAACCCTTGTAAATTGCAAGGGTTTTTTAATTTTGAAACCTGATTGTATTCATAGAATCATATTTTAGTCTTCAAATACTGACTTTCATCTCAAAAAAATCAATTCTATTTTTTCAAGTGTTCATTTATTCTTAATTTTGAACCTTGATTTCTTCACAAACAAAATTTATTGATGTACAATAATCTCAAAAAAATCTCTGCCAATGATAAACCTAAATGTCATTGTGGAGTATTCGGTATTTATGGTTCTGATAATGCAGCTTTGCAAACTTATTATGGGCTCCATTCATTACAGCACAGGGGACAGGAAGCCAGCGGCATTGTAACCAAAAGTATAAATGAAAAAAATCATGCTGTCTTTAATCTTCATAAAGGTGAGGGGCTGGTATCTGAAGTTTTTGGCGATTCCAAAGTATTTAAAACTTTACCAGGTAAATCGGCAATAGGACATAACAGATACTCTACAACAGGCTCATCAAATTCAAGAAAGAATATTCAGCCGTTTGTTGTAAACTACAGGCTCGGTAATCTTGCAGTTTCACACAATGGAAATCTTACAAACGCAAGAGAATTAAGAGAAGAGCTTGTCGATGAAGGAGCAATCTTTCAAACTACAAGTGATACAGAGGTTATACTTCATCTGATTGCAAGAAGCAAACTCGATGACCAGGTTGAGCAGATTAAAGAAGCATTAACAAGAGTTGAAGGTGCATATTGTCTTACCATTCTTACAGATGACAAATTAATTGCTGCCAGAGATCCTTATGGGTTCAGACCTTTATCAATAGGTAAAACAGGTAATGCTTTTGTTGTTGCTTCCGAAACCTGTGCATTTGATATTATCCAGGCAGAATTTATAAGAGAAGTTGAACCGGGAGAAATTATAATTATCGATGATGAAGTTCTTGATACAGGAATTATAAAATCTGAAAGAATAAGTGAAAACATTTATCCAAAAAAATATTGTGTATTTGAATATATCTATTTCTCACGCCCTGACAGTTTTATATTTGGGCATAATGTTGATAAGATGAGACGCAGACTTGGAAAAATGCTTGCACGGAAATATCCTGTGAGAGATAAAGATGGTGATAAAGTAATTGTAATAAGTGTACCAGATAGCTCAAACACTGCTGCACTTGGTTACCAGTCAGAGCTTGAAAAAACAATTCCTTCAAAACTTGAGATTGGTTTGATAAGAAGTCATTACATTGGCAGAACATTTATACAACCGGGACAGGAGAAACGCGAGATTGGTGTAAGAATTAAATTCAACACAGTAAAAGGAGTGCTTGAAGGAAGAACTGTTGTACTTGTTGATGATTCAATTGTCAGAGGAACAACATCAAAGCAGCTTGTAAAATTAATTAAGGAAGCTAATCCGAAGGAGATTCATTTAAGAATTTCCTCACCTCCGATTATGCATCCTTGTTTTTACGGGATGGATTTTCCCAGCAGAGAAGAACTGATTGCAAATAAATTTAACGGGGATATAGAAAAGATTAGAGAATATCTTGAAGTTGATAGTCTGGAATATTTAACGATAGATGAAATGTTAGAAGCGGTTGCTGAAGTTGACCCTGAAAATTTTTGCACAGCCTGCTTCTCAGGAAACTATCCGACTAAAGTAGACTCAACATTCAAGAAAGAAATCTATGAAGTTTAAAATATTTTCAGTTCTTCTTTTTATATTATTCTCATTCAATTCTTATTCACAATCAACTTACTTTATCAGGTATAAAGATTACGTTCCTTTTACTGAAGTAGATAGAAAAGTAAATGAACAAGCATTTAGTGATGTTGTTTCTGATCTTTCATTACCTGAATACGATGTGAATTACCTTGCTAAAGGTTTGGGCAGAGGAGATGAAGTTCTCGGCAGAATTATAAAAGTTCATTTTGCAGATGATGTTGATGAAGCAAACTTCACTTCAATGTTAGCTTCCGATCCTGATATTGAATACATACAAAAATCTACAACGTATAAAATAAACTATGTTCCAAATGACAGTTTAGTTTCACAGCAATGGGCATTGGAAAAAATAAAAGCTTTCGATGCCTGGGATATTACACAAGGTGCTGATACAGTTTTACTTGCAATTATAGATACCGGAATTGAATTTTCCCATCCCGATCTTCAGAATAAAATTTATTATAATCCTGGTGAAAATGGAATCGATCAGTTTGGGAATGATAAAAAATCAAACGGAATTGATGATGACGGCAATGGTTTTGTTGATGATTATATGGGCTGGGATTTTGTTGATAGAGTAGGGCTTCCTTTTGATACTTCAGCAGGAGATTTTCATAACTGGGATAATATGCCTTATGATCCGCATCATGGTAGTTTTGGATTTCACGGTACTTTTGTCGGAGGAATTGCAGGTGCACAGGCAAATAATATTAGTGGTATTGCAGGTATTGCTCCAAACATAAAATTATTAAATCTCAGGGCTTTTGAAAATGGCGGCTTTGGGGAGGAAGATGATGCAGCAGCAGCTATTTTATATGCTGTACAAATGGGTGCTAAAGTAATTAATATGAGTTGGGGAGACTATACTTTTTCTTATGTGCTTAGAGATGTTATCAGGTATGCATATTCTCAGAATGTTGTTCTGGTTGCGTCATCAGGCAATAACGGAAGTAATCAGTTGCATTATCCTTCTGGTTATGATGAAGTAATAAGTGTCGGAGCTTCAAATGAAAATGACGGCAGGGCATCTTTTTCTGTTTATGGTTCGACTTTAGATCTGTTGGCTCCTGGTGAATCGATTTTATCAACAACGGTAAACTCCGGATATAGGTTTGACAGAGGGACATCTGCCGCCGCTCCACATGTTTCGGCTGCAGCAGCTTTAATTTTATCTATACAGAATTTCACAAATGAAGAAGTAAAACAAATAATTAAATCTACAGCAGATGATATACAACAGCCTGGCTGGGATGAACAAACTGGAGCCGGCAGATTAAACTTATTCAGAGCACTTTCTGTGCTGGCACCTTCAGTTGTAAAGTTTAATTTTCCCACAATGGATTTTGCTACAAATGAAAATTCTCTTGTTATAAATGCAACAGTTCTTTCTCCATATTTTGTTAATTATAGTTTACAAATTGGTACAGGATACAATCCGCAGCAATGGACCTCATTAATTTCCAACGGCTTAAATCAGTTTTCAGATGAAGATATTTATACTCTTGATTTAAGCAGTATGGAAGATAATGTTTATACTCTAAGATTGATTGTTGCCAAGAATGATGGCGGAACTTTAGAAGAAAGAACACACTTTCATATTATGCGTAAACCTCCGGAAGTTATTGAAGTAGGTTTAGGACCTATTTACTATGGAGACAAAACTACTATAGCCGGGGAATTCCTTACAAATCAACCTTCTGTAATGAGATTGTTTTATAGAAAGTTAGGCGAAACTGATTTTAATTATATTACTTTAGATGGTTTTAATACAAACAATCAATTTGTAAAAACGAACCATTACGGATTTATTCCCAAAGATTTAGTACAGCCGGGTAATTTCTATGAAGTTTATTTTGAAGCAGAGAATCTTGCCGGGTTGAAAACAATTATTGTTGATTCATTAAACAACAATGAGTATTTCCGTTTTCCTATAGATGAAGTTCCGGTTCTCGCAAACTTTGAGGTAATGAATTATTCATTACCAGATGGAAATTTATTTCATGAACCGATGAGTTTTTTCTCTGATAATTATGATGAAATATTATTCCAGTTATTTTATACTTCACAAACGTCTTGGTTCGGATTGTATAAAGTTGAAAATAATAATTTTATTAAGGTTGATTCATTAGAAGGAAAATTTCCAAGAGCTTTTGGAGACTTTAATAATAATGGGAAAAAAGATTTTATAAGTTATAAAAGTCCTAATATAATAATTGACGAAGTAATTAATGCTGACACTTTTAATTTTAATCAAAAGTATAGCAGTCCTGATTTATTTAATGTTTCAGTAGTTGATGATTTAAATAATGATGGACTATATGAAATAATTCAACAGAAAGACAATACCAGCTATAGGATCTGGCAAATAAAAGAAAACCTTACTGTTGAGGCAGGAATTACTTTTTATAAAACTTATAAAGATGCTGATAGTATTTACAGTTCTGATAACAATAAGGTAAATGAAAATATTCTTGTAGTTGATTCCGATAATGATAATAAGAAAGAAATATGGTTTTTAGATTCTGATGGGGATCTGATTCAATATATTGTTAATGATTTGAACAATATAGTTAAAGGAAACGATTCTCTTAAATTAAATGGTTTTTCAGTATTCAATAATTATGCACTTTCTTCAGGTGATTATGATGGAGATGGTAAAAAAGATTTCGCAATACTTTATTACAGGAACTCTATAGCCCCATCATTTTTTCTTTTGGTTGTGAGTTTTGAAAATCATCAACCTAGAATCATAACTCAAAAAGTTTTATTAGATCAATCAGCAGAATATTCCGGTGGGCTTCAATTTAATGAGTTAAATAATTCGCTTCGTTTTGTTGATGTAGATAATGATAATAAGGATGAACTTATTTTAAGTATTTTCCCCTACGCATATATCTTTAAATATTCCAATGGAAATGATAAGATTATTTACTTTAGTGATGAAAGAGCAAATAATTTTAGAATATTTGCCGGAGATTTAAATAAAAATGGAGTTGTTGAAATTGGATTAAAATTAAAAGACAATATAAAATTCATTGAATTTGGAAATTCAAACAGAACTTTGATTCCTACTGATGTTAATGGATATAGCATCACAAATAATTCATTATATTTGTCCTGGAATTCTTCCGCACAAAAATTTTATATCTACAAAGGAACAGAACAAAATAATCTTTCATTAATTGATTCAACAACACAAACAGAATACTTTGATTTAACAGTTTCTGACAGCACAATTTATTATTATGCAGTCCAGGCTTATGATCAATCCAAACCTGAACCATTATCAGCATTAAGCAGAATTATTGAAGTTTATTCACACACCCCGGGCAAACCTGTTAGTGCTGTAAGTAACAGCAACTCATCTGTTATTGTTACATTCTCCGAGAAGATGAAAAATGTAATTGAAAATCTTCAGTCGTTTGAAGTTCCTGGTGCAGGTTTCCCGAATTCTGTTTCACCAAATAACCAGTACTCATACTTGCTTTCATTCAGAGATAACCTTCCTGCAGGAGAGCAAAGCTTAATTGTAAAAGATATTAAGGATCTTTATGGTTCACCTATTGAAACAGATACACTCACTTTTACTGTTGTTCATATACCTGAAGCTGAGACATTCTATGTCTCATCTTTTGAAATAATAAATCCTTACAGAATTAAAGTTGTATTTAATTTTGAAGTTGATGAAGCATCTGCATTAAATAAAGAGAATTATTCCTTTGAGCCGGAAAATTATGTCTCTTCAATTGAAGTGGACAATTCAGATAAAAGAGTAATCTACATTAATCTTGACGGGAGAAGACCGGTTGGTTCAATCGGCAGGGAATACAGGTTGCGAATTGAAAATCTTAAATCATCAAATGGTCTTACTATTAATTCCGGTGCAGGCAGTTATGCTGTGCTTACTTCATTTGCCAAGGATCTTTCCAAAGTTTATGTTTATCCAAATCCTTCCAACAGCATCAGCGAAAAAATAACATTTGCAAATCTTCCCAGAAGAGCAAAGATTCTTATCTTCAATATTAATGGAGAAAGAATAAATGAAATTGAAGAGACAGACGGCAATGGCGGAGTAGATTTTAATCTTACCTACTCAACAGGGGAGAAGTTAGGTTCGGGTATTTATATTTACAGAATTGTTATGCTCGATGATGCAAACAATGAAGTCGATGAGAAGATCGGGAAATTTGCGGTGGTAAGGTAAAAACAATAGTGAATTGAGCAAATCTTTAAGTTGTTAAATTGCTATATTTGCATATCAATTTAACGTCGAATTAATATAACTTTTCTGTGCAAAAACTATATACATTTTCAAATCTGCTGAGCTTTTTCAGACTGCTTCTTGCAATTCCTCTCTGGTTTTTGTTTGATAACCTGGAAGATGAAAACACACGCTACATTATCCTTATAATTGGAATTGCTGCAATGCTGTCTGATTATCTCGACGGCTATCTTGCACGGAAATATAATGAAGTAACTGAAGCCGGAAAAATAATTGATCCGATTGCAGATAAAATAGTTGTTGGTATTGTTGTTTTAAAATTGTTTTTAATAAATGAAATACCGGATTATTTTTTCTTTATGGTGATTGGAAGAGATATATTAATTTTTCTTGGAGGTCTTTTTATTTCTGCAAAGATAAAAAAAGTGCTTCCGTCAAACTACATTGGTAAAGTCACTGTAACGGTATTGGCATTTTTATTAATACTTATAATTTTACAAATTGATAAAAGCACTTTAATATTTCAATTAATTTATTATATAACAGTGGCTTTGATTATTATTTCATTTATAGTATATCTTATAAGAGCAGTTGAATTTTTAAATAAGGAAAAGAATGGGATTATTTGATAACATAAACTTTAAGAAATTAAAAGATGGTTTAGCTAAAACCAGGACAAAACTTATCAATTCTATTACAGAAACAATAAGCGGTAAAGCTGTAATAGATGATGCAACCCTTGAAGAAATTGAAGAAATCCTTCTTACTTCAGATGTTGGATTTGATACCACGGAAAATATAATTGAAAAAACACGCCGTACATTAAAAAGTGAAAAGGACAGATCGTCAGTAAATATCATTCAGACTGTAAAAAAAGAATTAAGTGACGTTCTCAAAAGTAATTTTAAATCAAACGGAGAAGATTTAACAAGGTATAAGCCTTATGTCATTCTTATAGTTGGAGTTAATGGAGCAGGGAAGACAACTACTATCGGCAAGCTCGCACATAATTTTAATAAAGCCGGATTAAAAGTAATTGTCGGTGCGGCAGATACATTCAGAGCAGCAGCAAATGAGCAGCTTGAAGTATGGGCAAAAAGAGCCGGCGTTAAAATATATCAAAAAGACAAAGGTTCAGACCCATCCTCTGTAGCATTTGATACGATTAAAAAAGCACAGGCAGAAAATTTTGATGTGGTTTTAATTGATACTGCAGGCAGGCTTCATAATAAAGCAAATCTAATGGATGAGCTTGGTAAGATTAGACGGGTTATGGCGAAACTTTTGCCTTATGCTCCCAACGAAACCCTGCTTATACTTGACGGTACAACCGGTCAGAATGCTGTGCTCCAGGCAGAAGAATTTAGTAAAGTTACAGATATCTCCGGATTAGTTATAACCAAACTTGATGGCACAGCCAAAGGCGGTGTTGTTTTTCAAATATGTTCAAGAATGAGTATACCTGTAAAATATATTGGTGTTGGTGAAGGTATTGATGATCTTCAGACATTTGATCCTGATATGTTTGTATCAGCTTTATTTGAAGTTAATTGATGGTGTAAATTATGTTTATGAAAAGACCCAGACACAGGGTTTTCGATTATACTCCACGATATTATAATCCTGCAACAGATGAAAAAGAACGCAGAAAAAGGCGTTTAGGTTTTACTCGACAACGGAAATATATTAGAAAAAAAAGAAATCCTGTTGTATGGGCTGTTTTAATTTTTATTGTAATCTATATAATCTTAAAACTGCAGGGAAGTGTATGAAAATAGTTTTGGTTATGTAAACATCCGAATTAATATTACAAATAATATTAGTTTACATAATATATATTATCGGACAAATAATATAAATAAATACCGTAAACTTATTATTATTAGTTAATATTTATAGAAACCTTCACCTGATTTTCTTCCTAACTTTGCTGCTGCAACCATCTTTTTTAATAAAGGACATGGTCTATACTTCGAATCATTATAACCATTATACAAGACTTCCATAATAGCCAGACAAACATCTAAACCAATAAAGTCGGCAAGAGTTAATGGTCCCATTGGATGATTCATTCCTAATTTCATTACAGCATCAATATCTTCTTTGGATGCTACACCTTCCATTAAAGCAAATATGGCTTCATTGATCATCGGCATCAGAATTCTGTTTGAAATAAATCCTGGATAATCATGAACCTCAACAGGAGTTTTATCAAGCTTAAGGGTAAGCTCTTTTATCTGATTAAATGTGGCATCACTTGTAGAATAACCGCGGATAATTTCAACCAGCTTCATTACAGGGACCGGATTCATAAAATGCATTCCAATAAATCTGTCGGGTCTTCCTGTAACAGAAAGCTCTGTAATTGAAATAGATGAAGTATTTGAGGCGAATATAGATTCTTCTTTAATTATTCCATTAAGTTTATTAAAAATATTGAGTTTAACATCTTTATTTTCATAAACTGCTTCAATAATAAGATCGGAATCTGAAGGCGTATTTTCTATACCTGCGACAGGTTTTATATTCTTTAAAGTATTTGTTTTATCTTCTTCGGAAATAACATTTTTCTTTACCTGTCTATCTAAATTAGATGAAATAGTTTTTAGTGCTTTATCAGCAAGTTCATTATTCATCTCAACAAGGTTTACATCAAATCCTTTCAATGCAAAAACATGGGCAATTCCATTTCCCATAGTGCCGCCGCCAATAACAGATATTTTTTTAATTTCCATATTTGAAGTCCCTTTTTCTGTTATGAATAATTTTTAACTATTAAAGCAGAAGCTTCACCGCCGCCGATGCAAAGAGAGGCGAGTCCATATTGTACATTTCTTCTTTTCATTTCATAAATAAGAGTACAAAGGATTCGTGCTCCGCTTGCTCCAATTGGATGTCCTAAAGCAATTGCACCACCATTTACATTTACTTTTTCAGGATTAAGTCCGAGAAGCTGATTAACCGCCAGAGAAACTACTGCAAATGCTTCATTGATTTCGTAAAGGTCAATATCATCTTTAGTCAGGTTTGCTCTTTTCAGAACTTTAGAAATAGCATCTGCAGGTGCAGTAGTAAATTCAATTGGTGCTTTTGCTGATGAACTTTGTGCGACAATTTCAACCAAAGGTTTTAATCCGAATTCTTTAGCTTTTTCTTCGGTTGTTACAATTAAAGCTGCCGCACCATCGTTTATGCTTGAAGCATTAGCTGCAGTAACAACACCTTCTTTTTCAAATGCAGGTTTTAATGTAGGAATTTTATCAAACTTAACTTTTGCCGGTTCTTCATCTTTATCTACAACTGTCTCCCCTGTCTTTGTCTTAACAATTACATTCTGAATTTCATCATTAAACTTACCATTCTTTTGAGCATCAAGAGCTTTTTGATATGAGTGAATTGCAAATTCATCTAATTGCTCTCTTGTAAAGGAGAATTTTCTTGCACAATCTTCTGCACAGCTTCCCATATGAATGTTATTATAAACATCCCAAAGACCATCAACAATCATAGAATCAAGAATTTCACCATTTCCTAATCTATATCCATTTCTTGCTTTTGGTAAAAAATAAGGCGCATTGGTCATACTCTCCTGTCCACCTGCAATAATCACTTTTGAATCTCCGGCAAGAATAGCCTGTTGTGCAAGCATAACTGCTTTAAGACCACTGCCGCACATTTTATTGATTGTCATACATTCTGTTTTATCGGGAAGTCCTGCAAACAAAGCTGCCTGGCGTGCAGGTGCCTGTCCCTGGCCGCCTGTTAAAACATTTCCAAAAATAACTTCATCAATAACACCCGGATCTAATTTTGATTCTTCCAGTACTGCTTTTATTGCAAAGCTTCCAAGCTGTGCAGCAGTAAAACCAGATAGTGCTCCGTTAAATGAACCTATTGGTGTTCTTTTAGCATTAGTTATAACTACTTTCATTTTAAACCTTATTTAGATGAGAAAATTTATTGCAAAGTTAATCAAATTGGATGTAAAAGGTAAAACCGGAAATACAATTTTTAAAATCTGTGAGTAAGTGAAGCAAGCTCAAATACAAGGTTATAGCAAATAGTGTTTAAGTTAACATTATTTCTTATTGTTGAAGAGAGATAATCAATCTTTTTTATTACTGAATTTATATCTGTGTCAGCAAATCTTGAATTAAATTTTATTATAGTTTCTTTATGAGATTCAAAATAATAATCATTTAAGTTTAACCTGTTTTTAAGAACATCATTCATCCAGGAGATAATCATCTTTATTAATAATTTTATGGAATCAGAATCATTCTCAGTTAAAAATTTATTTATTTCATTAAATGCAGAATTATATTTGCCTCCCAGCGAATATCTTAGAAAAGATATTGTTTTATCTTTCATTCC
>Ga0079224_100001021_pt1 | contig 30692 bp, 14 predicted proteins | sample Stecom2015_FD_80414 | JGI IMG/M metagenome (GOLD analysis project Ga0079224, IMG submission 80414) | Agricultural soil microbial communities from Utah to study Nitrogen management - Steer compost 2015 | ecosystem: Environmental > Terrestrial > Soil > Agricultural land | place: USA: Utah... | reverse complement strand
CACGTCGGCGTGCTCCGGGCAGGCCGAGAAACCCCGTTCGAGCGCCGCACGGCGCTTGGCGTCCTCTGCGCGCTCGCCGTACAGCTGCGCGAGCCGCAGCGACAGCTCGGCGGCGGCCTGCCCGGACTCGAGCTGCAGCAGCCGCTCGAGAACATCGAGCAGCTCTTCGGCGGCGACGCCTTGGGCGTCGCACAGCCGGAGCAGCTGCGCGAGCGCCGGGCGGTGCGTCGGGTCGGTCTCGACCACCCGGCGGCAGACGCGGAGCGCTTCGGCGGGCTGCTCCTGGCGTTCGAGCAGCTCGGCGAGCTCGAGGCCAGCCGTGACGGCCCTGGCCGCGTCCCCGCGGCGCTCGGCCAGCTCCATCTCATTGCGGAGCAGATCGAGCACGGCGGCTTGGCGTCCCAGACGCTGGAGCAGCTCGGCGAGCAGCGGCAGCGCCTCGTGCTGCTCGGGGGTTTGCTGCACCACCTGCTCGAGCAAGCCCACCGCTGCCTCGCTCAGCGCATCCTCCGCGAGCAGACACCTGGCCGCTTCGAGGCGTAGGGTGCCGGCCCGAACCGGGTCGCCGCACTGCGCGGCGACCCGCTCGACGCACTCGCGCAGGCGCTCGAGCTCGCCCGCGCCGACGAACACCTCGAACAGCCGTCGGCGGACCTCGTGATCTTCGGGTCGGCGCTCGAACAAGTGCTCGTGAATCGACAGCGCGCGCTCGACGCTCGCCGGCGTTGCGAGCCGCTGGTAGATGCCGGCGAGGCTGGCCTTTCGAGTGAGGTCGAGCTCGTCGAGCGTCGAGAACAGCGTTTCGGCGACTTGTTGGCACCGCTCGAGCAAATCCGCTTCTCCGCTGGCGGCCGCCAGCGTCACCAGGTCCGCGAGCGAGGCGAGCTTCGACGCCGCGTCCTGGGTCTGCTCGAGGTGCGCCAGCAGCGCGCGGCGCAGCAACGCCGGCTGGTCGCGGTCCGCGAGGGATTTGGCGAGCGCGCGAGCCTGCTCATCGCCCTCGAGCGCGGCGTCGAAGGCGGACTCCAGGAGCTCGGCGGCGCGATCGGGGTCTTGCTGTTGCGTCGCCAAGTCGCTCAAATGAAGGTAGATTTCAGGGCGCTCGGGCGCCGCTCGATCGACGGCCTCCTGATGGGGCACCACGAGCAGCAGCGTTCGGTAGCTCTGCTCGGCGAGGGCAAGGTCACCCAGATCGCGCGCGAGCCGGGCCAGCTCGTAGACGATGCCGGCATGCCCTGGGTTCACGTCGGCGGCGAGCTTCAGCTCTTCGAGGGCTGCGTTGGCGTCGCCCGCCGACAGCAGGGCTTGCGCCAGCTGCCGGTGCACGTCGGCGCGCTCGCGGGGCCTGCGTTCCCCGTAGAGCTCGAGCCGTGCCCGCAAGATCCCGAGCGCCTCGGCGTGGCGCCCCGCCCGCGACAACGCGAGCGCCAGGCGCTGCTCGAGCTCGAGGTTTTGGGGATCGAGCTCGAGCGCCCGCTCGAGCAGGGGGGCGGCCTCCAGCGGCGCGTCGAGGCGGCCAGCGTAAATGTCCGCGGCCTCCGAGAGCGAGGCGATGCGGTCGGCGGGCGAGAGCGCATCCTCGTCTGCGCGAGCGGACAAGAGCTCCGCCAGGGGCTGCCAGTGCTCACCTTCGCGGTAGAGCTCGACCAACAGCTCGCGAAGCTCCGGCGTCGCATGGCCGGCGGCGCGCACTTCGCCCAACCGAGCCCGCGCCAGATCGCCCTGGTCGATCACGCGCAGCTGACGGGCGAGCTCGACTGCGACGTCCGCGCGCGCCTCGATGGGGCTCGCGGCGTACAAGCTCTCGAGCGCCGCTGCGGCCTCGTGGTGCTCGCCGCGTCCGCGGTGCAGCCGCGCGAGCGCGGCGAGCGACGACGTCGAGCCGTGGTCGGCGGCGCGGCGGTGCGCGGCGAGCGCCGCCGGCGCGTCGTCCAGCGACTCCCGCAGAGCGGCCGCCTGCTCGAACAGCGATCGCGCTTGGTCGGTGTCGCCGCCGGCCTCACAGGCGCCGGCGTGGGCTTCGAGCGCGTGGGCGAGCTCGGGAGCCTGTCCGAGCTCCGTCAGGGCCCGCGCGAGCAGCGGATAGGCCGCGAGCGCGATCTCGTCCTGGCCGTCGGCCGCGACGAGCTCCTGCAGCAGCGCCGCTGCCCGATCCGGGCGCGCGAGCTGGCCGGCGCACAGCGCTGCGGCGTCGAGCGACATCCGCCGCCGCGCGGCGGTCTCGAAGGGGAACGCGACGAACCGCTCGAGCAGCCCCAACGCCCGCTCGTACTGCTCGGCGGCGCGCAGCCGTTCGACGCACGCCTGGCAGGCCCAGAGGGCCGTCGCCGCCGGCCCGCTCTTGGGCGAGCCGCGCTCCTGCTTCCACACCGCGACCGACTGCTTGACCAGCGTTCCATCGAGCTGCGGATGCCGCTTGCAGAGCTCGATGGTGTCCGGCCACTCCCCGGCGGCCACCAGCGCTTGCAGCGCCCGCTGCGGGTCGTTCAAGCGCTCCTCGCAGACGGCCGCGAGCGCTCTCTGGAGCTGACGGCGGCGCTCGGCGTCGGCAGCGTGCTCGATTTGGTCCTCGAAGAGCTCGGCGAGCCGCTGCCAGCTGTCGCTGGTCTCGAACAGCGTCTTCAGGGCGGCGAAGCTCTCTTCGTCACGGCCGAACTCGCTGCGGACGCGCAGCCAGGCGTCGATGGCCTCCTCCGGCCGGCCCAGGCGATCGGTCAGCAGGCGCGCGACGCTCAGGTGATCGTCCAGCGCGCCTGCGCGATCGACCCGCTCGGCTCGTTCCAGGAGCGCTCCGAGCAGCCCCTCGACGTCATCGGCGGCCTGCAGCGCCTGAACACGACCGTCGAGCGCCTGGCGGTCGTCCGGATGTTCTTCGAGCAAGGCTTGCCAGGCGCGCGCGGCTCGCGGGGGATCGCTCAGGACCTCGAACGCCCGCTGCGCCACGCGGGCGAGGGTCTTCGAGCGCGCGCTGGCGTCCATCTGCGCGGCGGCGAGCCGCTCGAGCGCATCGCATTCCTCCTCGTGGCGCTCCGTGTCGTGGAGGAGCTCCGCGAGCGGCGTCAGGAGGATCTCGAGCGCCGCCGGGTCGCCCTCCGCGGAGGGCAGCGCACGGACGTACAGGTCGATGGCGCGCTCTTCGTCGTCGAGCAGCTCGACGCAGGCCCGCGCCGCTTCGTCGACCAGCTCGGCGGCCAAGATCGGGCGCGCTTGCTCGGCGGCTTGCACCAGCACTTGAACGCGGTTGGCGTTCCTCGACAGGCGCCGCGCCAGCTCCTGCAAGCGGTGGCGGTGCTCGGTCACTTCTGGCTGCAGCAGCGTCAGGTCGCAAATGTTGTCGAACGCACCGGCGGGGTCGTCGAGCTGCTCGAGCCGAAAGCTCGCCAGCTCGTTCAGGCGGTGCGCGCGCTCCGACGCGTCGATGACGAACGGCAAGGCGCGCTGCCGCGCGCTCGCCGCCTCGTGCTTGCGCCCCGCATGAAAGTGGAGCTGGAACAAGGCTTCCGAAGCGCGCAACGACACCTCGGCGTCCGCCGGCGAGGGGTCCGCCTGGGGCGCCCCCGACAGGAGCCGATCATGGAGGGCGATCAAGAGCTCCTCGGCGGCGTTCTCGCGCTCGAGTCGCTCGATCGTCGCGAGGGCTTCGGCGAGCTCCCCAAGGTCCATCGTCGCGCGGCAGCTGCGGGCCAACAGGTCGTGGCGATCGGCGCCCTCCGCCGCGGCGGCGCGTCGCTCGAGCAGCTGCGCCAACTCGCGCAAGCGGCCCTGGCGTTCGTACAGCCGCTCGAGGGTCCCCTCCACGCGCCGATCGGAAGGGCGTAGCGACAGCAGCTCCTCGAGGTATCGGATGGCACGTTCGGGATCGCCTGCCAGATCCTTGGCCGTCAACGCGGCCTCGTCGAGCAAGGCGGCCCGAGCTTCGTCGTCCGGCGCTTCGGTGATCCTGCGCTCGTACAGATCGAACAGCTGCGGGTAGCGCTCGCGCGAGCCCAATAAGAGCCGCAGGCGCGCGAAGGCCCAGTCGGCGCCGATGCTCCGCTCGATCATTCGTTCGAGCACCGGGACCAGCAGATCGGCGCCCGCGGGCCACTCCTCCAAGAACTCCACGACCCGCCGACCGAGCCGCTCGCCGAGCTCCGGGTCGAGCTCGGTCTCGAGCGCTGCGCAAAAGCCGGCGGCGATCGGATCGGGCCGCTCGAGCGCGCGGGCGCCGTCGATCGCCGCGGTCCAGAACCGCTCGTCGTCCGGGTACGCAGCGGCCGCGCGCGCGGCGATCTCGAGCGCGGCGGCAGGTTGCTCGCCCCGCAGCGACAGGAGCCTCGCGTACCAGTCACGGGCGCGCGGAAAGGCCGCCGGATCGGCTTCGCTGGCGGTCACCAACACCGCCAGCAGCTCGGCGTTGCTGGTCTCGCTCGCGATCGCCTCGATCGCCTCCGCTGCGCGGCTCCGGACCTCGGCGTCTTCGACGCAGCGCACGGCGATCCGGAGCGCCTGGGGATTCGGCGGCCGCGCCTGCAGATAGGGGGCCACGAGATCGAAGGCGACCGCGTGCTGCTCGAGCGCGTCGCTCAAGAGCCCCGCCATCCTGAGGTCGATCTCCGTTCGGGCGGGCTCCGTACACAGCTCCCGAAGCGCGCCGAGCGCCTGCACGCCGCCTTCGATATCCCCGATCTGGAGCTTGAGCCCCGCGAGCTTGTCGAGCACTTCACGCTCGGCACCGCCGTGCCCGAGCGCGCGCTCGTAGGCCTGGATGGCGGCCTCCACGTCGCCGAAGTCGCGCTGCTCGACCTCCGCCCATTCGAGCAGCAGGCGCGCCTTGTCGTCCGCGTGCAGCTCGCGCCACGCGAACAGCCAGCGCAACAGGTCGCGTCGATGATCGGCGCTCGGGTGGGCCTCCGCCAGGTTCGCGAGCGCAGCGACGTCGTCGGCGTGCGCGTAGGACTCCACAAAATTGCGATACACTTCGACGGCGGCGTCGATCCGGCCTGGATCCGAGGCGAGCGCACGCGCCTTGGCGGCGATCAAGCTTCGGGCAAGCTCCGGTTGCTGCCCGCTGAGCTGCCAGACAGCCTCGTCGATCAAGTTGCAGAGCTCATCGATCGCGCCAGAGCGCACGGCCTGGCCCTCGAGCGACAAGAGCAGCTCGACCGAGGTCTGCGAGCCGGCGGCGCCGGCCTGAAGGATCACCGCGAAGACCTCGGGGATGCGCGACCACTCGCCCGCCTCGACGTACAGGCGTACCAGCCGCTCGGCGGCGAGGTGGTCTTCCGGTGCCGTCGCGATCATCCGCTCGTACAACCGCTCGGCGCGCCCCTTCGACGCCGGGGCCTGCTCGCTCAAGCGAGCGGCGGCGCGCCAGGAGCGCACCGCACCCGCGTCGTCCCCCAGCCGCTCCATCCGCAGCACGCCGAGCCGCTCGAGCAGCTCCACCTTCAGCTGTGGGTCGCTCGCGTGGGCGATGCGTTGCTCGAGGACCTTGCAGGTCACCTCGGGGTCTCCCACCTCTTCCGCGAGGGCCTCGATCCCATCGAGCACGCCGGGATCGAGCTGCAGCTGGTCGAGCAGCTCGCCGTAGCGCCGCAGCGCCTCACCCGTCTCGCCGTTGTCGGCCAGCGCCTGCGCCATGCGCAGCCGGGCCTGGTCGCGCGCCGGGCCTTCGAAGCCGGCGATGGCCCGCTCGAGCTCGTCATACAGGGCTCCGGAGTCGCCGAGCTGCTGGTAGGCGGCGACCAGCGCCTGGTGGACCTGCTGGCTCCCTGGGTGGGCTTCCACGAGCCCGGAGAGCATTTCGATGGCCGACTCGGCGTCTCCGCCGGTCGTGAGGACCCGCGCCTGCAGGCCCAGCAGATCGGCGCGCGCTTCGGGCGTCTTGGCGTGCGGGAGCGCCTTGTCGAGGCGCTCGAGCCGTCCCTCGAGCGGCTCGCCGAGCGTCTCGAGCAGCCGATCGGCCGCCTCCAGGAGCGGCAGCGAGCCCGGATCCACCGCCAGCGCGCGCTCGAACAGGGGCAGGGCGCGCGCGTGCTGCCCGGTCTGCGCCAGCGCCGCACCGGCGACGCGGGCGACCGTCGCGCCGGCGTCCCCCTCCAGCGTGCTCGCGGCCGCGCCGAGCAGCTCCGCGTAGCGGTTTGCGTCGACCGACGGTCGGTGCGCCTCCAGGCGTTCGAGCCACGCCCCCAAGGCGTCGGGATCGAGCGCGGCCATGGGTACGATCGCCGCGACGTACGCTTGCACGATGCGCTCGGCGGGCTGGCTGCGGCGCTCGAGCTCTTGGACGAGCTCGCGCGCTCGGGCCAGGCGGCCCTCGGGATCGACGGCCAGCTCGAGCTTGACGTCCAGCAGATCGATCAGCATCGCATCGTCCGCTGCCCGCAGGTGCGGCTCGAGCACGCTCGCGGCTTGCCCGCGGTGCTCGCCGGCTTTCAGCAACGACAGCAACGCGACCCGGCTGCGCGCCTGCTCGGGATGCAGCGCCAGGCTCTGGGCGAAGGCGTCGATCGCGGCGCTCGGGTCGGCCTTTCGCTCGAGCAGCAAGCTGCCGCTGTGGGCCCAGAGCTCCGCGGCGACCTCGGGATCGGTCTCCGACGCTTGGCGGCGCGCCAGCAGCTCGAGCGCGGCGTCGATCCGGTCGGTGCGTTCGAGCAGCGGCAACAGGCGATCGCACGCGCCCGCCGAGGGGCCGTGCGCCTCGACGTGCCGTTGCCAGACCTCGCAGCAGTGGTTCGGATCGTCCGAGACGCTGCAGCGCAGCTCCGCGCTCTGCAGGCGGAGCTCGAGCGCGACGGCTGGATCGCTCTCGTGCTCGGCTCGAAGCTCGAGCGCCTCGGCCGACGCGAGCGGGTCGTTCGAGGTCTTGACGAGCGCCTCGAAGCGCTCGAGCGCGCCGGGCACGCGGTCGCGCGCCAGTGACCGAAACGCCACCCGCTGCACGGCATCGGGCAGATCGGCGTGCTGTTCGACGAGCTCGCCGAGCTGGCGCGCGCTCTCGCGTCGCAGGCCCTCGTCGCCAGTGGTTTCGAGCACCACGGCGTGGCTCGTTGCCAAGAGCTTGGCCGAGACGGAGTGCTCCGAGGCCAGCTCGAGGACGCGCTGCGCGCCGCTCATGACCGCCTGGCGGTCCGCTGCGGCCGCCGGCAGGGGCAGGGTGACGACGCGCCCGAGCTCGCGGATGGCTTTTGGGACCTCCCCGAGGTCCAGCTGCAGATCGGCAAGCTCGCGCCCGGCGCGCAGGCGGGCGCCCGGATCCTTGAGCGTGCGCAGCGCGCGCTCGACGAACCGCGCGGCGCCATCAGCGCGCCCTGCCCTCAGCGACAGTTCAAGGTAAAGCTTTCGGACGTTGTCGTCCCCCAGGTCGCGCGCCAAAAGTGGCTCGAGCAGCTCGAGCGCGCCTTCGGTGTCGTCGAGCACCTCGTGGCGCAGCTGGGCGAGCCGGCTCTGACACTCGAAGAGGCGGGGAGGGCGGGAGAGACGGTGCTCGCGCGTCAGCGCCGAGATCTCGTCGGCCGTCCTGCCGAGCCGCCGGTAAGCGTCCGCCAAGAGCGGCAGGACGCGCACCGCGCTCGCCCGGACGCCGCTCAAGCTCTCCGCTGCTTCGAGCACCGCCGAGCCCACCGAAGGGCGCTCGAGCAGCCGCAGCGCGCACTTTTCGAGCTCTGCCCGAACCGCCGGATCGCTCGAGTCGCGTTGATACAGCTCGAGCAGCGTGCCGAAGCGAGTGTCGAGTGTCATGTCGTCCGCTTGCAAAGGATTCACTCCTTGCATCGACCCTCCGGTACCTTGGTCAAAATAACGTAACAGAGTGGACAATAAGGCATTCGGGGATTTTCGCACTGTGCCTGAGGACAGCCGTGCTCGGTACAAGAGGGGTAAAACAAGCTGTCGATAGCGGAATCGTGACAGCGCCGCAGGGTCGCTCGCGAACGACAGTCAAAGTGAGGGGTTTATTCACCTGGGTGTGTTTTGAATAGTGTTCTGGAGCGCGAAGGGCGGTTCAATAACTCCGGCGCGCCCTGGGCGCTTGTCGGATCGATCGTAGCGCGTTGCCGCTGTGGTCTAGCATGTGCACCCTGCCGCGATGCGGCTTCGAACCGTCTCGCTCCCATTTTGCGCTGCGGCCGTCTTGATGGGCAGTCCGGCTTCTCTCCTGGCGGAGCCGCGCACGCACCGCGGCCTGCACGTTCGGGCGGGGGCCGGCGCCGTCTACGTCGACCAGAGCACCGAGACCGAGCCGGTGACGACGTTGCCGATGGGCTTCGACCCGCGGGAGGTCGGGCTCTCCGGAGGCGGCTTGTCGCTTTTGTTGTCGGTGGGTGGGACCCCCGTGGATGGCCTCATCGTGGGGGGCGGGTATGAATTGCACCGGATCTTTTCCCCGCGTGTGGAGGTGGGGGAGACGCCGTCGGACTCCGACGAGGCCGCGAACGTGCATCTCTTCGGGGTTCTCGCGGACTGGTACCCGTGGAGTGGCTGGGGTTTTCATCTCGGCGGCAAGATCGGGCTGGCGTTGATGAGCAGCCGCGGGCCCGAGGCGGAGGACGGTCGGGCGCGGGGCCCCGGAGCGGCGGCGTGGTTCGGCTACAGTCCATGGGTCGCGGACGACTGGATGATCGGGGGACAGCTGCGGTTGCTCGCCGCGATGGCGACCAACCGCACGGACGTCGAGCAGGTGGAGGTCGAGTTCGACAGCCACGCGATGGCGGCGGCGCTTGTGGTGACGGTGGCCTACCAATGACATGGTCGGTCGTGCGTCAGCTCCAGAGCGCTTCCGACAACCCCGAGGCGCGCTCGACCCGCCGCTCGACGGCGGCGCGGAGGCTCTCGGCGCTGCCGTAGACCAGCACGTGGCGCCGCGCGCGCGTGACGGCCGTGTAGAGAAGCTCGCGGCTCAGCAGCGGGGAGCTCGCGTCGGGCAGCACCACCGCGACGTCGTCGAACTCCGATCCCTGGCTCATGTGGATGCTCATCGCGAACGCCGTCTCGTGTGCTGGCAGGCGCGACAAGGGCAGCTGCCGGACCCGTCCATCCGCCTGGATGAAGTGGGCGCAGAGCTCTCCGCCGCGGGCGCGACCCGGAAGGACGACGCCCGCGTCGCCGTTGAACAGCCCGAGCCCGTAGTCGTTGCTTCGCACCAGCAGCGGCCGATGGGAATAGAAGGTGCCGGTCGCGCGCAAGCGCGACGCCTCCGAGAGCGTCCTTTCGGCGAGGCGGTTCATGCCCTCCACACCCAACGGACCGCGTCGATGCGCGCACAGGACGCGGAAGCGTCCCAACGCGGCGAGCGCCTGGTCGGGTTGGGCGCTGGCGCAGAGCGCCGCATACCCTTCGAGCACCGCGGCTTCGAGGGGGCCCTTCGGCCCACGCGCGCCCTCGCCGACGGCGATCCAGCGCAGATCCGGTCCACCGCTCGTCAATCGTTCGAGCACCCGGTCGGCGTCCCCCGACTTGATCGCCCGGGCCAGCGCCGCGATGCCGCTGTCGCCGCCGAAGCGATAGCTCTTCTTCAGCTCCACGATGGCGTCGGCGATCGGCGGCGTGCGGTCGCGGGCAGGCGTGGGGGGCGGCTCCGAGAACGCGCTTCGAAAGCGCTGCTCGAGGCCCTTGGAGTACCCCGGGTGCGGGTCGGTCCCGCAGAGATCTGCCATCACCGCGCCCGCCTCCACGCTCGAGAGCTGGTGTCGGTCACCCAGCAGGATGAGCTTCGCGTGCTGAGGGACGGCCTCGATCAGGCGGCGCATCAGCGCGACGTCGACCATCGAGCACTCGTCCACCAGCACCACGTCCGCCGAGAGCGGTCGCTCGGGCCCGTGTTCGAAGCCGGGTCGCCCGTCGCCGCGCGGAACGAGCGCGCGGTGGATGGTCGACGCTTCGACCGGGAGCGCCGCGCGCACGGCGTCCGAGCACTCGAGGCGGTCGCGCGCCGAGCGCAGAGACTCCATCAGCCGCAGCGTCGCCTTGCCCGTCGGAGCGAGCAAGCGCACCTTCGGGGGAGGGCGGTCGCGCGCGAGCGCGAGCTCGACGAGCAGCGCCAGCAGGCGCACCACCGTCGAGGTCTTGCCGGTCCCAGGACCGCCAGAGATGATGCAAAATGGCGAGAGCAGCGCGAGCTGGACGGCGAACCGCTGCCAGTCCACCTCCGAGCCAGGGGCCGGGGGGAGGAGGCGCGCGAAGATGTCCGCGGGGCCGCCCGCGAAGAGCTCCTCTTCGGAGCGTCGCAGACGCTGTCGAACGGCGCTCGAAAGCACGGCCTCGTGCTCGAAGTAGCGCCGCAGGTAGAGGCGTTTGCCAGCGGACACCAGGGGCGTGTTGGTCTCCGGGGCGCCCACCAGCGGGCAGTCGGCGACCGCCCCGAGCAGCGCGTCGAGCTTCGGCCACAGCAAGCCGTCGACGAGCTCTTGGCGAGCGTCGCTGACTCGGGTCCCCGCGAACCGCTCGAGGTCGACGCAGACGTGCCCCTCGCGCGTGCGGCGGCTCACGAGCGCGGCCACCAGCAATGCCTCCGGGCGCTGTTCTCCCGCCAGCTGCCCCAGATAGCGCGCGAACTGCAGATCGAGCGGCGTGAACACGCCGAGCTGCTGGGCCTGTTCGAGGTCGAGCACGCGCGTCGTCTTCATGCTGCCGCCGGGCTCGCTGTCAGCGCTTGCGCGAGCCGATCCAGGACCGCGCGCTCCGGGCGGTCGAAGTAAACGCCGGTGCCGAGCGGGTGTGCCGGCGACATCCCGCGCACGAACAAGTACGCGACGCCACCGAAGTGCCGGTCGTAGTCGTAGTCCGGCAAGCGGAGCGCCAGCAGGCGGTGCACCGCCAGCGAGTAGAGGTAGTACTGAAGGTAGTAGTGGTGGTGCGCCATCACGTTGCCCAGCCGCTCCGGCGAGTAGTCGCGCGGCGCCGCCCCCAGATAGTTCGATTTGTAGTCGATGACGAAGACGCGGCCGGCGTGCTCGACGACGAGATCGATGAAGCCGCGCAAAAAGCCGCTGAGCTCGGCGAAGCCGAGCGCGCGCACGCGCGGAGCGTAGCTCGGTTGCACGTCGGCGAAGACGTCCGCCAGCCGCTCGGGCGTCAACCCGACGCCCCCCGGCGGCGCCGGATGGACGCGATCGGGGCGGCGACCGCCGCCGGGGTCGGCCACCGGGAGCACGAACTCGAGCTCGTTCCAGCGGCGGTGCTTGGGGATCTCCGACAGCTTGAACACCCCCGCGTCGCCGGCGGGGACGGGCGTCGCGAGCACGTCCTGGATGGCGAGCGCGACATCGGAGCCGAAGCGCCGGGCGTCGAGCCCGTGGCGCGAGAGCGTGCCGTCGACGAGCGCCGTCGACGTCCCCGGGTCGGCATCCGTGAAGTCGAGGGACTCGAAGATCGCGTGCAGCGCCGTGCCGGGCCCCGGTCCGCGCGGGAAGTCGACGAGCCGCACGGCGTCCCGAGGTGGCGCTTCGGGCAGCTCGAGGAGTCCGGCCGGGTCCTCGTCCCGGCCCTCGTCGCGCGGCGCGCGGGTGGCGGTGCGCCCGCTGACCAGGGCGGAGAAGCTCGAGCTGTGCAGCGCGCGCAGCAGCACGCGCTCGAACCGGCGCGCCTCGCCGGGAGCCTTTGACGAAGCGTCGCCCGCGTACGCGACGGCGTCGCCGTCGTCCAGGACGCGACAGCGCAACGTGCCGCCCGAGCGCTCGGCGAGGCGCTGCAGATCCGAGAGCATCTGCTGATCGTCTGCGGCGGCGAGGCGCTGGGCTGCCGCTCGGCCGTCGCCCGACCCGCCCGCGTGCAGCAGATGCGCGAGCGGCGACGTCGTGTGACCCTTGAACGCGCCCCACACCACGAACGAGCGGTGCTTGGCGCGCGTGAGCGCCACGTAGCAGAGGCGCAGGTGCTCGGCCCTGGCCTCCTCTTGAGCGAGCTCCCGATCCGTCTCGTCCGGGGACAGGTGCAGCACCAGCCGGCCGGAGTCGGCGTCGTGAAAGCGCGAGGGGGCGGACTCCGGACGCACGCCGTCCCACAGAAACGGGCAATACACCACCGGATACTCCAGCCCTTTGCTGCGGTGCATGGTCGTCAGCTGGACGGCGGCCGCGTCGGTCTCGAGCCGGATCTGCGCGTCGTCCGGCGCCATCCCGAGGCGCGCCTCTTCGTCGAAGCGGACGGCGTCGTACCACTTGAGCAGCCCCGCCACCCCGAGGTGCTCTTGGCAGGCCGCGGCGTGCAGCAGCTCGGCCAGGTGGGTGAAGTTGGTGAAGCGCCGCTCCCCGTCGACCAACGACAGCAGGCGCGTGGCGACGGCCTCGTCGCCGAGCAGCGCGCGAAAGCACTGCAGAAATCCGCGGGTCTCCCAGATCCCGTGCCAGCGCCGGAACGCCTCCAGCTGGCGCTCCCAGCTGACGTCGCTCCCGCGCAGCGCGTGGATCTGGTTCGCGTTCAAGCCGAACAGGCTGGTGAGCAGGGCGGCGGTGACGGCGCTGCTGCTCGACGGCTCGGCCAGCGCGCGCAGCACGAGCCAGAGCTCGGAGGCCTCGGCGCTGTCGAAGACGCTGGCGTCGCCGTGCAGGACGCTCGGGATCGACAGGGCCCGCAGCTCTTGCTGGATCCGCAGCGCTTGCCGGTTGGTGCGCGTGAGCACCGCGACGTGTCGCGGCTGCAGCGGGTCCGACCCGATCCGCTCGGCCCCTGCGCGATCGAGCCGGCGTGAGATGTCGGCGGCGACCAGCCGGGGCAGCTCCGTCTCCGCCCAGCGTTTGTTGATCTCGCGCTTGCCGGGCTTGTCGTCGCGGGGGACGAACAGGATGTCGACGCCCGACGCCGGCCCGTCGCCGTCAAAGAGGCCATCGACCGCGCCGGGCCGGGGCTCGACCGGATGGTACTGGATGCCGTCGAGGCGAAACGGCCGCTCGGGGCTGGAGAACACGGTGTTCACGGCGGTGATCAGCGCCGGATCGCTGCGGTAGTTGGTGCCGAGCGTGAAGCGCTGTTGGCCCGTGTCGGCGGCCGCGCGCAGGTAGGCGAAGATGTCGGCGCCGCGAAAGGCGTAGATCGCCTGCTTGGGGTCGCCGATCAACAAGAGCGTCCCCTGATCGCGGTAGATGTGGCGGAAGATGTCGTACTGAACGGGATCGGTGTCCTGGAACTCGTCGATCAGCGCGGCGGGGTAGCGCCGCCCGAGCTCTTTGGCGAGCGCGGGCCCGCCGTCGCTGGCGAGCGCGGCGCCCAGCGCCTGCAGCAGGTCGTCGAAGGACTGGAGCCTGCGCGACCGCTTTCGCGCTCGCATCTCGCGCCGCACGAACTCGATGAAGCGGTGACGAAAACCGAGCAGCCACTGGTCCATGGCGTCGGCCGCCGCGGCGCGGTGACGGCAGAGCTCGTCGATGGTGTCGAACAGCGGGTGCTCGGGGGGAGGGTGGCCTTTCTTCGTGCCCGCCGAGAGCCTCGCCGTGCCGAGCTTCTCGCACAGCCCGGACCAGCCGGCGAGGCTCGGGCGGGCTCGGCGCAGGCAGTCGTCGAGCGCCTCGGCGAGGCGCACCTGAGTGGCCGGCGCGTATTCGTTGCGTTTGAGCGGCGCAGCTTGCAGCGCGGCGACGATCTCGGGGCGCTGCGTCTCCCAGGCGGCGCGGGCGATCGCTCGCGTCTCTAGGTAACGCTCGAGCTCGGCGCGGCCGTCGGTTGGGGATCCCGGCGCGGCCGGCCGCAGCTCGACGTCGGGTGAGCCGAGGGCCCAGCGCGCCAGCTTCTCGAGGGAGCCCGGGGTCACCCCGCGCTCGCGCAGGTGGGTGACCAGCGCGAGCGGGAGGTCGGTGGCTTCGCGCGCCCAAAAATCCTGGATGACCTCCATCAACAGCGGTCGATCGTCAGCCATCAGCTCGAGATCGAACGGCAGCGCGCCCTCGAAGGCGAGGTCGTGCAGAGCCCTTTGGCAGAAGCCGTGGATGGTAAAAATGGCGGCTTCGTCGAGCCCGTGCATCGCCTCGATCAGTCGAAGGCGCGCCCTGCTCGGGTCGCTGCCACCCAGCAAGGCGAGGATCTCGGCCGGCGGCGCCGGTTGGCCCAGCGCGAGCAGCGTCTCGCGCAAGCGGCGGCGAATGCGCTGCCGGAGCTCGGCGGCGGCCGCGTTGGTGAACGTCACCACCAAGATCCTGTCGACCGAGAGCCCGCGCTCGAGCAGCAGGCGCAGAAACAGCGTCGTGATGGTGTAGGTCTTGCCTGTGCCGGCCGAAGCTTCGATGAGCTTGGTGCCGCTGAGCGGCAGCGCGAGAGGATCGAGGCGTTTCATCCGAGCTCCTCGATGTGCAGCGCGTCGAGCAGCGGATCGAAGACCCGCACGGCGAGCTCGGCGAAGCAGGGGCCGTGGTCCGATGGACCTCGCCAGTCGTCACGGAACGGGTCGTCGGCCGCGAACGCCCGCCCGACGTACTCGTCGTCCGCTTCGCCGCGCTTGCCGCCGGCGAGGTCGTGGGGGATGAACAGCTCCCGCGCCGTGGCGAGCGCCCGCTCCTCGCCGAGCTCGAGCCGGCGGCTGGCGTAGCAGAACGACGACTCGGGAAACAGCGGCAGCGGGTGTCGCAGGCCGAGCTCGTAGAAGGAGCAGAGCTCTTCCAGCAGCGCCCCCGCCCGCGCGGGCGGCAACGGGGAGAACTGGTAGGCGCGCGCGGTCGTCGAGTCCGGAGCGCGCCCGACCAGCAGCGTGGTGCGCGGCGTGCCGTCGCGGCCAGAGAGCTGCAGCGCCAGGTGCAAGACCCACAGGCGCAAAAGCCGCTTCGGTCGGACCCGCGAGTATTGGCCGAAGACCTGCGCCGCGGGCCAGAGATCCCGCAGCACCCCCGCCAGCGCGCGCTGCCGGATCGGGACCTGGACGTCGAGCGGCGGGAGAGCCTCGCCGGTGCGCCAGCGCGCCAGGTGAGCGCTGATGGCGAGCACCTCCGGCAGCAGCGCGTCGAAGTCGAGGGCGCCCAGGCTCCCGGGAGGGAGGAGCCCGGCGGCTCGCACGTAGGCCAGCTGCTGGGCGGGGGAGTCCCCCGCGACGGCGCGCTGCAGCAGGCAGTTGCCGACCGCGTAGCGATCCAGGGGATCCAGATCGAGCGGCTCGCGATCTTCGACGAGCTCGGCTTGCTCCTTCAACGACGTCCCGAGCTGCTCCCGAAAGAAGGCTCGGCAAGGGTTCTCGAAGAATAACGCCAGGCGTTCGAGCCGGAGGGGGTCGTCGTTCGGCGCCGGCAGCGCTTCGGTGAGCAAGGGAGGGTGCAGCGTCCGGGCGGAGGCGACGGCACGGGCGGCGGCGGCCTCGAACGTGCCGAAGCTGAAGAGGCGCGGGTCGGCGCCGTTGAAGTAGCGCGCGCTGAAGGCTTGTAGCGGGTGCTCCACGATGACGTGATCGAGCAGCGCGTCGGGATCCGGGCGAGCTTCGGCATCGAAGGCGAAGCTCAGCTGGCGCTCGGACGCTTGCGCGACGGCGCGTGCGCGTGGCTTCTTTCCCGAAGCCGCAGGCGGCGCGTGGTCGATCCGGAACGACTCGGACAAGCAGTCCAAGAGCTGCCCCACCACCACCGACGGCGGGTACTCCGCGTCGTCCCGGAGCCCGCGTCCGATGTAGCTGACGACGAAGCGCTCGCGCGCCGAGACCAGGGCCTCGAGGAAAAGATAGCGATCCTCCTCCCGCACCGATCGATCACCGGGGCGGCGCTGATCGCGCAGCCGATCGAAGCTCGGCGAGCGATCGGTGCGGGGGTACTCACCGTCGTTCATCCCCAGGAGGTAGATGTGGCGGAACGGGATGCTGCGCATCGGGAGCATCGCGCAGAACGTCACGCCCCCGCTCAGAAACGCGTGAGCCGCTCGCTCGCGAGAGAAGCGGGCGGTCAATATAGACTCGATCACCTCGAGCCCGATCGGCTCGCCGAACCCGGCGACCGCGGCGCTCTGGCCGAGATCGGCCAGGCTGTCGCGGACGAGTTGCAGCTCCCACTCGGCGTCTTTGGCGGGGGCGAGCATGGACCCGAGCAGCAGGGAGAGCTGTTCGACCCAGTCCGGCACCAGCTTGGGCGTGCGCAAGCGCGCGCGCCAGGCGAACAGCCGCTCGCAGAACTCGACCAGGTTGCCGAGGGTCTCGGCGGCGTCGCCTTCGACGTCGTACGGCAGACAGCCGCAAAACAAACCGCCGCTGCTCGGGGCCGCGTAGCCGAGCAGCAGCCGGCGCAGCCCGAAGCGCCAGGTGTTTTCGTCGAGCGGGGGTTGTTCGGCCGTGCCGCGATCCGCTGCATCGACGCCCCAGCGGATGCCTGCGTCGTGGATCCAATGTCGCACGCGCTCGAGCTCGTCGTCGCCGATGTTTGCCTGCCGGCGGACGGGCTCGAGGCCGAGCAGGTCGAGCACCTCGCTCGCCTTCATGCGGCCGCGGGCCGCGGCGAGGATCGACAGCAAGGCGTCGACCACCGGGCTCTCCGAGCGCTGCACGCGATCGGAGATCCGATACGGGATGTGGTCGCGCCGCCCCGGTTCCACCCCGAACACCGCCTCGATGAGCGGCGCGTAGTGCTCCACCTCCGGCATCATCACCAGCACGTCCTGAGGCTCGAGCGTCGGGTCGTCGCTGAAGGCGCCGAGCAGTTGATCGCGCAGCACCTCCACCTCCCGCAAGCGGCTGTGACAGGCGTGCACCTGGACCGACCGGTCCGCTCTGGCCACCGGCAGCGGGGGCGCCTCGGCGTTGCCGGCGCGCCGATGGCGCAGGTGGAGTAGATCCGACTGCAGCGTGCTCAGCATCGTGGCGCGGCCGGGATCGCGAAACAGGTCTTGTTCCGACTCACGGTAGTCCACGCTCGTCTCGAGCACCTGCTGCAGATCGCGGCCGAGCGTGCCCAGGGTCGCGAGCAGCGGGTGCCCTTGCCCAAGGTGCAGCGTGCCCGGCGCGGCGCCCCCGGCTTGGCGGTGCAGCTCGCGGGCGATGCGCGCCGGATGCGCGAGATCGCCGAGGTATTCGCGCGAGGCGGTCAGGACGAACAAGTGCACGGGGAGCCGCTCGGCCAGCGCGGCGAGCAGCCGGACGTACACCGGCGGCAGCGACGAGACGCCGAACACCGACAGCCGCGGCGGCAGGCCGGCCGAGGCCTGTCCCGCGCTCCACGCTGCGAAGAACCGATCGGCGCGCGCGGCCAGGTGCCCCTTGCCGAGGCGCGCTTCGACCTCCCGAAAGAGACAAGCTTGCCAGTCGTCGCCGCCGGCTTGAAAGCCCTGGATGAGGTCTGGGCGGTACACCGCGTATTGGTCGAAGACATGGCCGATGCGCTCGGCCAGCTCGAAGCGCTGGGCCAGGTCGCCGCCCGCCAGGAAGTGCTTGACGGGCCGAAAGTTCGGGCGGTCTTCGAGCTCCGGCAGCAGCGCCGCGATCGTCCACGTCAGCGATTCGCGCGAGAACGCCGCGGGCTCGGGCGCGTCGCCGCCGTCGAGCGTCTCGGCCATCAACCGCTCGACGAACGCCCGGGGGAACGGGAACGCCACGCCGGAGCAGATGCCGAGCCGCCGAGAGAGCTCGAGCGACAGCCAGCGCTCCATGCCTTTGCTGGCGACCAGGACGATCTCGGCGTCGAAGGGCGACCCGAGCGGTCGCGCCAATACCCCCGCAAGGACCTCGACGAGCTCTTCCAGGCGGTTGCTGCGGTGGACGAACATGGCGGCCGGTGCCCAAAGCTTGCGCGCTCGACGCGGTGAAGAGCCGCCCAGCCGAGCCGGTGGGGTGGCTCGAGCTGGGCCGCGCCACGCCCGCCGATCGCCGCTCGGGGCTCCGCTACGTAGAGCGGTGAGGGTGGTCTATGCCACGGCCAGGCGCGGAGCGCGAGCCCCGCTCGGTCAGGCAATGTCCGCCGAAACCGTCCACCACGACTACTTCTTCTTCGCCGCCCGCTGCTCGGCTCGGTCCCGAGCGCCGGTGACCGACACGTCGGAGGCGTAGGCCGCCTCATCCGTCACAAGCGAGTCGGGGATCGGCAGCTTCGGCACGATCAGGAGCTCCAGGTGCAGCTGCGTGTTCTTGTCGTCGATTTTTCGCACGCGCCAGGTAGCCTCGAGGCGCTCGACGTTGCCCTTCAGCATGCGGCCCTTGACCACGCGGTCACCGGCGGGCCCGCGCGGCGGCTCGAAGCGCACGACGCCCCAGATCTTGGCGGCGCCCTTGAGAATGGGCACCTGCAGGTAGACATCCGTCTTGTCACCGTCTCGCCCGACGACCTTGACCTTGTCGAAGCGCTTGATGAATTCGCCATAGTGGCGGTAGTCGGTGACCACGTCGACGACCCGCTCGACCGGCGCGCGCACGCTGATGCGGGCGCCGCCGGCCTTGATCGAGCTGTTCGGCGCGTCCTTTTCGTAGCGCTCGGCGTCGCGCGACTTCATCAATCGGGGCGCCTCGGGGGGGGGAGCGGCGCCAGCGACCGAGGCAAAAAGCACCAGGATCGCGGCTGAGCGCGCGGCCCAGCGAGCGCTGGGGCTTCGGCGGGCCTGGGTGCGCCGCGGGAGGTGCGGCTTCGGCTCGTTCGGGATCATGGGTTCTCCTTTTTCCGTCGAAGGTCAGACGGTCGCACGGCGCGAACCGTTCAAGAGAAGGCGCCAGTGGTCCAGGGCGGCGCGCCGGGCGAGCGATGAAGCAGCATTCGTGCCGTTCAGGGCGCGCGGCCCCACGCGCGGGCTGCCCGCAGGCTGTGATCGGATGTTTTCGGTGCGACCGTGAACGGCCGTCGGCGCTCAGTTGCGCTCGCGCGCCCCCGCCCGCCGCGCCGCCCGGCGGAAGTTCGAGCGGTCGAGGCCCGCCTGGCGCGCGGCCTCGGAAATATTGCCGCCGCTGCGCTCGAGCAGGGCCTCGAAATAGGCGGTCTCGAAGGCCGCGAGCGCCCGGTTTTTGGCCTCCCGGTAGGGCAGGTCGACGATGTTGTCCGGTAGGTGGAGCGCGCCGTTCGACGGCGCCGCTGGCAAGCCCACGTCTTGGGACTGCCCGGATCCGAAGGGCAGATCGCCCGGTCCGAGCGTGTCGTCGCGGCAAAAGACCGCCGCGTACTCGATCGCGTTCTCGAGCTCTCGAACGTTGCCTGGCCAGGGCTGCGTCTGCAACAGCCGCAGCGCCTCCGGGGACAGCTTGCTGACCTTGCTCCCGGTGCGCGCCGAGTACTTGCGCAAAAAATGGTAGGCGAGCAGCGGGATGTCGTCGCGGCGTTCCCTGAGCGGCGGCAGCGAGATCGCCACCACGTTGAGGCGGTAGAACAGGTCCTCGCGGAAGCCCCCGCTGGCGATGCGGCTGCGCAGGTCGACGTTGGTGGCTGCGATCACGCGCACGTCGACGTGGCGCGTCTCGTTGGAGCCGACGCGCTTGATCTCGCCCTCTTGCAGCACGCGCAGCAGCTTGACCTGCGCGAGCGGAGGCAGGTCGCCGACCTCATCGAGGAAGATCGTGCCGCGGCCCGCCGCCTCGAACAGACCTTCGCGGGTGGCGGTCGCTCCCGTGAAGGCCCCGCGGACGTGGCCGAACAGCTCGCTCTCCACCAGGTTGACCGGGATCGCCGAGCAGTTCACCGCCACGAAGGGGCCGCCGCTCCGGGGCGAATGCTGGTGGATCGCGCGCGCGGTGAGCTCCTTGCCGGTGCCGCTCTCGCCCAGGATGAGCACCGTCGAGGAGGTCGGCGCCACACCCATCGCGAGCCGGTAGACCTCCTGCATGCGCGGGGAATTGCCGATGAGCTCGCCAAAGGTCTGCATCTGCTCGAGCCGCTTCTCGAGCTGGGCGGCGCGATCGAGCAGGCGCCGACGCTCGGCAGCCTTGGCGACCGTGAGCGCGACCTCGTCGTTGGACCGAAAGGGTTTGGTGAGGAAGTGGTAGGCGCCGGATCGCACCGCGCGCACCGCCGTCTCGACGTCACCGAACGCGGTCATCAGGATGACCTCGACCGGGACGTGTTGCGTCTTGACGTGCTCGAGCAGCTCGAGCCCGCCGACGTTCGGCATCATCAGGTCGATCATGGCGACCTCGACGCGTTCTCGACGCAAGAGCTCGAGGGCGGCGGCGCCGTCGTCGGCCGTCAGCACCTGCATGCCGCGGCTGAGCAGCATCCGAGCGAGGCTGCGCCGCAACGTCGGCTCGTCATCGACGATGAGGACTCTGGGAGGCGCCTCGTCCAAACGAACCGCCACCATCTCCCCGGACGGGTGGCGCGCTGCGAGGGTCACTCGGTTCCTCTCGGGTCGATGAGCTTGGCCTGGCCTTCGGAGGGCACCGCGAGGGTCGGCTTCTGGCTGGTGCGTGAACCGGCGGTCGTGGCCTGCAGCGACGGCGGGCCCGTGACCGGCGTGTAGAGATAGCCCTGCTGCTGGAACACGCAGATGCGGTTGCCGCCGTCGCGTTTGGCCTGGTGCAGGGCAGTGTCCGCGGCGCGAAGCAGCGCGTCTTTGGTGCGCACGTCGCGCGACGGGTACAAGGCCACGCCGAGAGACAGGCCAACCTTCGCTTCGCCGCCGTTTTCGGTGGAGAAGCTGCGGCTGGTGGCCTCGCGCCAGATCCGTTCGGCGACCGTCACCGATCCGGCAAAATGCGTGCTGGGCAGGACCACCAGAAACTCGTCGCCTCCGAAGCGGGCCACGACGTCCACCTCGCGCAGCGTGCGGCGGATGACCTCGGCCACCCCGCAGATCACGGCGTCGCCGCGAGCGCGCCCCGCGGCCTCGTTCACCACGTGCAGCCGGTCGATGTCGATCACGATGCAGGCGAGCGGATCGTGGTAGCGCTCCGCGCGCTTGAATTCCTCGCTGAGGCGCGTGTGCAGGTAGCGGTAGTTGTACAGACCGGTGAGCTCGTCGTGCACGCTCAGCTGCTCGAGCTTTGCGCGCGCTCGGATGACGTGGTCGTTGAGCTTTTTGATCCGCAGCATCGCCTCCACGCGGGCGATCATCTCGCGCTCGTCGAACGGCTTGCAGACGTAGTCGTCGGCGCCTATTTTGAGCCCCTCGACCCGGCTCGCGGTGTCGGTCTTCACGGTCACGAGCACCACGGGCAAAAAGCTGTCGGCGGTCATCCCTTTGAGCAGCCGGCACGCCTCCAACCCGCTCAGCCGCGGCATCAAGATATCCAGCAAGACCAGGTCCACGCCGCCCCTGCCGACCCGCTCGACCGCCATTTGCCCGTCCGCCACCGCCTCCACCACGAAGCCGTGAGACCGGAGCACGTCCGCCATCATTTCGCGGACGAGGCGGTCGTCGTCGGCGACGACGATGACCGAGCCAGCAACCGAGCGAAACGGCGGAGCGTTGGACAACAGCGCTGACGGCGGCTCGCTGCCGCGCAACCCATCGGAATTCGACACTATTGAGACAGCCTAACCGATCTTGTGGATCGCGGCGAGATCGCCGCCCTCAGGATCACGGCATTTCTGATAATCGGTGCGCTCAACGTCGGCGAAGGTGGGAGTCGAGAGCAGAAGTGGCTCGGGCGCTGAGCTCGCTCAATCCGGCAATAGATTCAAGCTCACCCAAGCATCGACGCCGTCGCGTCCCAGACGTTGTCCGGCCCACGCCACCACCCCAAGACACCCGCAGGGGTGACGGTAGCCGGTCCCGCCCCGGATGGAGAGCCAGCGCCCGGCGCTGAGGTCCCATTCGGTGGCGGCGGTGCTCGCCAGCCATTCCGTCCACGGTACAACCACCCCGCCACCGCCGCTCCACCCCGGCCGATCGAACCAGCCGAGCAGAGGCGCGTCCCAGCGATCGCTGTCGACGAAGCGCGAGAGCAGGGGCTCGCCGCCGAGCGAGCCCTCGGCGTGAGCGGCCAGGTGCAGCCCGTCGGCTCGTCCCAGACGCACGCGCGAAATCAGCACCAGCGACGCTGCGTCCGGCACGACCCCGGCGTCGAGGCGTGCCGCGACGAGCTCGTCCGCTGCCAGCACGTGCCCCTTGACCGCGAGATCGGGATCCAGCGCGCCCGGATCGCCGACCTCCGTGATGGCGCCCGCGGCTAGCCGCAGCTCGGCAGCCGAGCGAGAGCCACGTCGTCCCAGCGCGGTGCGCGCACCCGCGAAGGCGCCGGCGGCCGCGCCCTCGGGCAAGACTCGAAGCGCGCCGGGCGCTGCTTGGGACGCCAGCAACAGGCCGAGCTCCGCGTCGGGCTCGACCAGGTGCACGAAGGGGCGCTCTGCGCCAAACGAGCGAACGAGCGGCAACGCGATGCGCGCCCCGGCGCCGCCCCAAGCCGCCAAGCTGGTGTCGTCCGGCAGGATGCGCGAGCGGCTGCGCTGTCGTGCGGTGATCGCGAGCGACAGCGGGCCCACCACCTCGGCGAGCGAGAGCTCCAGGTCCTGGTCGACGCGGCTCTCGGTGAAGCCGTCGGCATCGCTCAGGCTCTGCACGCGGGTGAGGCCGGCCAGGTTGCCCGAGCTGCCGAGGGCCGCGCCAGCGCCCAAGCTGACGAAAGGCCCGGCGACCCCGAGCTCCGTGACCGGCTCGGCGCGGGCATCCAGGGCGCGTGCTCCGAGCCCGAGCGTGACCGGCGCGCGAGCGAGCACGGCGGCGACGGCGAGTCGATCGTAGCGGCGCGCCGCCGGCTCGAGCTCGAGCAGCCCTCGCCGCCCGCGTGGCCCGCGTATGGCGTCGACGTCCCAGTTGACGCGAGCGGCTCCGGGGCCGCGCAAGCTGGCGCGGCTGTCGAGACCGAGCAGGCTCTGCCGGTAGTGATCCCAGCGCACCTCGGTCTCGCTGCGCGGCGTCGACAAACGCGCCTCCACCTGCGCGCCGCCGCGCAGGTAGCCGGCCGCGCGCAGACCGAGCGTGGATCGGGCCCCGAGCGGGGCGTGGACGCCGGAACCGAGCAAGAGCCCTCCATCCGCGCGCCACGCGACCTTCGGCGGCAAGAGCCCCAGGCGGTCGCTCGAGCGCAGCCACAGGTACGGCAGCCACAGCACCGGGACGTCCCCGAGGTAGAGCGTCGGCTGTTCGATCAGCACATCCGTGGGGGGCGCCAGCGTCGCCGCGCGGAAGCCAATCGTGACCGGCGCATCCGGACAGGGACACAGCGCGAGGCGGCCGGCGCCATCGACCAGGACGCCCCGGGACGTGCGCTCGACCCTCAACCGCTCGCTCTCGAGCCGGTAGCGACCGACCACCACCTCGACCTCGTCGGCCAGCTCGAGCTTTTGCAGCTTCGGATCCACCTCGACCCGACCGGCGCGGAAGTCCACACGGTACCGGGGCGGCGCGGGCGGCGCCTCGGGTCCTTCGGGCAGCGCGGGCGGATCATCGCTCGGGGTGGCTTGCGCGCGCGCCACCGGCGCGGCGAGCAGACTCGCGACACAGCCCGCGACCGCAAACGTCGATTTACGGGTGGCCGGCGGCACTGGACGCTGACGGCCCCGAGGCTCGGCGCCGTGGGATCGGCACCTCGAGCAACATCACGCCGTCGGGGCCCTGGCTCGACCGGTGGGTGATTTCGACGTCTTCGCGGAACTTCAGCACGAGCGCCGCGCCAGCCTTCTCTCGGACCAGCTGCGCCCGCTCGAGGGGCGTCGGAAAGTGCGTGGTGATGAGCGGATTGAGGTTATTTTTCACGCCGACGCGGGCCCCCTTCAGCAAAAAACGCGCCGAGCGCCGGCCCACTTCGGACTCGATCGGCACCGGCTCGGTCACGCTGAGCCACACCACGCTCGACCCGTCGGGCAGCATGCGAAAGCCGGGGTAGGTGACGAGCGGCTTGTCCGTGTCGTCGGTCGCGGCGTTCGCGGCGAGGACCTGCAAGCGGCCGGTGCCGGCGAGCAGCGCCGTGGCCACGACGAGCGCGGCGGCGGCCGCCACGGCAACTCGGCTCCTGAGACGGAAGCGCATGCGAGGTGGTGATTGGAGCATGTGGCACCCTCGCGAGCCAAGTTGTGAACGGTTCGGAGGCTTGTCGAAGCGCGCCCGGATCCCTCAGCGGAACAAGCCCTGGACGAGCGCGCCGCCACGGCCGACCGAGGGTCCCGTCCACATCAACGTGAGGGCAAGAAAAACCCGCGCCTCCGGGCTGTAGAACAGGCTCCGCCGCTGCCCGTCCGGGCCCAGCTGCAGCGCGAGGTTGTCATAGCCGGCGCGGACCGTCAGCTCGTCGAGCACCAGCACGGAGAGGCTGGAGCCAAATTGAGTGATGACCGAGTAGTTCGTCGCGTCTTCACGGGTGTCGGGCACCACGCAGTCGTTGGCGACGACGATGCATGTCTGCGAATCGAACTGGTATCGCCACGCGGGCCGAAACCCGGCCGTGGTCGTCCAGAACACGCGCGGGGTCAGCGCCAGCGTGAGCGACCCGCTGAAGAACGCCTGGTGTGGGGCGAACGGCACGCCGCTCAGCTGATCGCCGGGAACGGCGGTGCCCTCCGGGGTCATGCGGACGCGTTGCAGGTCGGGGTTGGTCGGCACCGTCGCTTCGGTAAATAGATACTGATAGCCGGCGTTCACCAGCAAGAGCAGGCTCTGCAGCGCCGGGGCATCGCTGCCGAAGAGGCGGACCCGCTGCAGCACGCCAGCGGAGGCGCCCAGGCCGAGCAGGGTGCCATTGCTCCAGCTGTTGACCGACGTCGGGAAGGTGAGCTCCGGGGCCCGCAGCAGGACGTCCATGGAGCTCTCGCGGCTTTGATAGATGCCCCGGCCGTAGGCGGCGAGCAGCACGGTGTCGGTGAGGCTCCATTCACCGCGGCGGGTGGTCAGATCACTGTCGGTGAACTCGCGAAAGAGCGCGACGTTGCCGCGGAGGCTGATGGCCTGGTCGGCGTCGCGATACAGGTAGTAGCGCGGCGACAGCGAGAAGGTCATCTCGTAGGTGGGGTTGCGCGTGAGCACGTCCTGGCCGATCCCGACCGTCGTCCCGGTCGCCGACTGGACGAAGTCGAACGTCGACCCTCGAAACCGCCTGAGGACCTCGGCGCTGCCCGCGTCGGGATCGGCGACCGCCGCGGGCTCCGCTGCGGCCGGCGGCGTCCGATCGCCGTCGCTCGGCGCCTCCGAGGTGCGCGCCGGGTGCGCGGGAGAATTGGGCGCCTGAATGGCCTCCGCTGGCGGGGTCAAAAGCCAAACGGCGCACGCCACGCCGAGCTGCGCGCCGATCGCGGCCTGCTGGAGCGCCCGGAGCCGGCGGCGCAGAACCCGCGGCCTCGCCGGCCGACGCTCGGCGACGGGACCAGAGGGGCCCGATCCGTCGGGATCTCCGGCCTGGCAAACCGATCGGTGCTCGAGGCCGGTCCGCTGTGCGCTGCCCATCATCTAGACCGGGGACCTCTTCTATCACCAAACCGGCCTCACCTCACACATGCCGCGGCCGAATGCGTGTAGAGTCGCCGCATGCACCGCGCGCTACCGGCGACTGAAATCACGGCGCTGCTTGGACGTGGAACCGCCTTCGAGGGCAAGCTGCACTTCGAAGGCCGCCTGCGCATCGACGGGTCTTTTCGGGGGGAGATCCGCAGCGCGGACGTGCTCGTCATCGGAGAGGGGGCCGAGATCGAGGCCGAGATCGAGGTGGGCACCGTGATCATCAAGGGCGGGACCGTTCAGGCCAATGTTCGCGCCGCCCAGTCGATCGAGCTTTACGTGCCGGCGAAGGTCAGCGGGACCCTGCACTCGCCGGAGATCTTCATGGACAAAGGCGTTCAGTTCTCGGGCACCTGCACGATGGCGCCTGTCTGAGCCCCGCGAAAGCGGCCGCTCGAGCGGTCCGGCGGCCGCCAGCGCGGGCTCGGGCAGCCCACAAAGTCCGTGTGTTTCCGGCGGCCTGGTACTAAATGACCGCGCAATGGTTTCCGTGCGAGCGATGGCGGCGCGTTGCCTCGTGTGCCTCGCCGGACTCGGGTCGGCGGCGCACGTTCGGTCCGAGCCAGCCCAGGCGCCCCTGGTCACGCCGCGCCGCGTGTACACCCTCGACCAGTGCCTGCGGCTCGCGGTCAAGAACTACCCGAAGGTGCACGAGGCGCGCGCGCGGCTCGCCCACAAAAAGGCGCAGCTCTGGCAGGCCCAGACCCAGCCTTACAGCGAGTTCACGCTGACCGGCGGGCTCGGTCCGGCGCCCACCCTGCGCGGCGTCGGCGCGTACAGCCCCAACACCGACGTTTCACTGACCTCGGAAATGGGCTTGGCGTGGCAGCTCGGGGTCGAGGGCGTCGTCCCGCTCTGGACGTTCGGCAAGCTCACCAACCTCTGGGATGCGGCCGAGGCTCAGGTCGAGGTGGGCAAGCACGAGGTGGACAAGGAGCGCAACGACGTCCAGCTGTCTGTCAGGAAGGCGTTCTACGGAGCCCAGCTGGCGCGCGACAGCTTGCTCTTGGTGCGGCGGGCAGCGGCGCAGATCGACAAGTACCTGGGCCGCATGATCGAAAAAGTAGCGGAGGGGGAGGGGGACGACATCGAGCTCTTGAAGCTTCGGATGCACCGCGCCGAGCTGACGGCCCGTGAGAGCGAGGCCATCAAGCAGGAGCGGATCGCGATGGCCGGGCTGCGCTTCCTGACCGGGGTTCAAGGGCCGTTCGACATCCCCGACAAACCGCTGCGCCGCATCGAACATCGGCTGGCGCCGCTTGCCCGCTATCTGACGGCTGCCCGGCTGCACCGGCCAGAGATCAACATGGCCCGCGCCGGGGTGGCGGCGCGCACCGCCCAGCTGCGCATGGAACGCGCGCGCTATTTCCCCGACATCGGCGTCGGGCTCAGCGCGCGCTGGTCCCGTGCGCCGCTGGTGACCGACCAGATGAACCCGTTTTATCTCGATAACGCCAACTACCTCCGCTACGGCGCCGCCGTGGTCCTGAGGTGGAAGCTCGATCTGCTCCCGCAAGCGGCGCGCGAAGCGCAGGCGGCCGCTCAGCTCGAGGAGATGCGCGCCACCGAGCGATACGCCCTGGGCGGCGTCGGGGTGGAGGTCGAGCAGGCGTTTCAGGAGGCCAAGGACGCCGAGCGCCGGCTCGATGCCTACACCCGCGCGGCATCCTACGCGCGGCAATGGCTGATCAAAGTGCAGCAAGGCATCGACGTGGGCGTCTTCGAAGACCAAGACATCGTCGACCCGGCCAAAGAGTACGCGCTCAAGACGTTCGCGCAGATGGTCGCGACGTTCGACTACAATCTGGCGCTGGCCAAGCTCTGGCAGGCCACCGGCTGGGTGGCGGTCGGCTCGGAGGGCTGAGGAGCCTCGCCCCGCGCGCTCAACCAGCCAGGGTGCGGCCCCGGGCTTCTTGCTCGTCGAGGCGCTTTTCCATGCTCTGCAGGCCGTTCTGCAGCGCCTCGTTGGTGAGGTTGATGATGGTCTGGAGCGACCCCTTCAACGCCTCGTAATACCGCTGCCGTTCGGTGGAGTGGATGATGGCGGGCGGGTAATCGGCGCGCATCAGGATGATGTTGGCCAGCAGGCGGGCCACCTTGCCGCTGTCTTGAGCAAACGGGAAGGCGCGCAGGAGGTCATAGTGGACGCGCGCCGCGATCCGGACCGGGTGCTTGATCTTTTTCGGCTCTGGCCCGTTCAGCCAGTCGAACACCTGCCGCACCTTGTAGGCGATCTTGTCGGGCGCGGTGTACTCATGGAAGTAGAGACGGTGTTGGGGGATGTCCTTGCGGTACTTCACCGTCTTGAGATCACCCTCTTCCGGATGCAGCACGAGGTAGATGCGCTTCATCACGTCGACAGTCAGCGGGACCCGCTTCTTCTCCGCCAGCTCGCGCACGAGATCGAGGGCGGCCTTGTGGCGTCGGATCTCTTCGCACACCGGCTGCATGCTGGAGTCCGGGACGACGGTGACGCTCGGATCGACCGCTGTCTTCAGCTCCTGAAAGGTGTAGACCACGCCCTCCAGCGCGCTGTCGTGATAGATCCACGACATCTCGAAGCTCTCGTTGAACTCGCGCTGGAACTCCTCTGGCTGCTGCTTGAGCCGCTCCTGAAGCAGCGCGTGGCGTTCTTCGACCCGCTCGGGCGGCGGGCGCTCGGGCGGCGGTGGGGGAGGCGTCGGGGTGACGCCCGGCGCCGAGGCTGGCCGCTCGCTGTCGGTGGGCGCGCCGCTCGCCTGGGCCTCGTCGCTGCTCGGCGCAAGCGCGGCGCCGTCGCCCGCAGCGGCGGGCGGCGTGGCGGCAGGGACCGGCAAGCGCATGCCCGTGAAGCGCTGGACCAGCTCGGGGGCGTCGACCCGCCGGGTCGTCCCGGACTGATTGGGGATGGCGTCCGGCCGGTACACGCGGGTCGCGGAGCGACCGGAGCTCGCGCGCTGCGCCTGCTTGGTGGCCCGCGCGATCCGCCCCTCGAGCGCTCGCCGGGCGGCCTCGCGCTCGGCCCGTAGCCGCTCGCGCTCCGCCTCCTTGGCCTTGCGGTAGGCCTCTTGCTCGGCCTCCTTGCGGGCGCGCTCCTCTTCTTTCAGGCGCCGCGCCTCCTCGCGTTCTCGCTCCTTCTCCGCCAGGATCCGCGCCCGTTCTTCTTCCTTGCGGCGGCGCTCCTCGGCCCGCTGCTGTTCGCGTTCGGCCTTGAGCCGCTGGCGCTCTTCTTCCTTGCGGCGGCGCTCCTCGGCCCGCTGCTGTTCGCGCTCGGCCTTGAGCTTCTGGCGCTCTTCTTCCTTGCGGCGGTGCTCCTCGGCCCGCTGCTTCTCGGCGGCGGCCTTTTGCCGCTCCTTTTCGAGCCGCTGTTGCTCGCGTTCTTTCTGGCGAGCCTTCTCGAGCTTCTGGCGTTCCTTCTCCCGCTCGGCCTTCTCGCGCTCCCGCTGCTTGGCAAGCTGCTGCTGCTCGCGCTCCCGCTGGGCCTTGAGGCGGGCCTGCTCGCGCTGCTTGGCGAGCTGCAGTCGCTCGCGCTCTTTCTGAGCTTTCTCGCGCTCGCGCTGCTTGGCGAGCTGTTGCCGCTCGCGTTCCTTGTCGGCCTTGAGGCGGGCTTGCTCGCGCTGCTTGGCGAGCTGCAGTCGCTCGCGCTCTTTCTGAGCTTTCTCGCGCTCGCGCTGCTTGGCGAGCTGCTGCCGCTCGCGCTCTTTTTGAGCTTTCTCGCGTTCGCGCTGCTTGGCGAGCTGCTGCCGCTCGCGCTCTTTGCGCGCGGAGTCCTGGCGCTGCTTTTCTTTCTGGGGGCGCTTGCGGGCAGCGTCTGCCTTGCGCGCTTTTGCGGCGGTTCCCGCCGCGTCGCCCCTGCGTTTGCCGGCGGTGCCGGGGCGAGCAGCTTTGCCGGTTGCCTTGGCGGGACGCGCCGGGGCCTTGCGTTTGGAGGCCGCGGCGTGGCCGGTCTTCTTCGCGGACCGTGCGCCCCCCCGCGGAGAACCCGCCTTCTTGCTCCCTTGGGCCTTGCCGCTCGACCGCGCAGCCGGTCGGGCGGGGGCCTTGGAGGTTTTTTTCTTCTTTTTCGCCGACATCCGCTGCTTTGTGGGAGGTGCAACATCGGACGTCCAACCGGACGACCAGGAGGCAGCCGAAACACGACTTGACGGCCGGCTATGCCAGCGGCTCCCACATCTTGGCTGTCGGAAGCTAGTCGGCGGGCCCCCAACCCGTCAAGCAAGCTGTGGGACGGGGGTTTTGCTTTTTCGAGCCCGCGGGAGCCAGGATCCTGGGCGTCTGGCCGGTGTTCGCGACCCCGAACCGGCGCGGCAGGTCGAAGGGGGTTCGTGGAAAACTTCGAAATTTAGTCAACAAATACCTGTAACTACTAACGAAAATAGTCGTCGAACAGCTCGCTGTGCAGCAGCGGCCGGTCGCGGGCGGTCAACACCTCGCAGCCGGCCTCGGTCACCAGCACGGTGTGCTCGAACTGCGCCGACAGCAGGCCGTCTGCGGTGACCGCCGTCCAATCGTCGTCCAAGATCTCGACCTCCCACGTCCCGAGGTTGATCATCGGCTCGATGGTGAAGGTCATCCCGGGCTTCAGGCGCCGGCCGCTGCCCCAGACGCCCACGTGGCTGATCTTGGGCTCGTCGTGGAACTTCCGCCCGATGCCGTGACCGACGAAATCCTTGACCACCGAGCACCCGTGCCCCTCGGCGAACTCCTGGATGGCGGCGCCGATGTCTCCGATGCGTGCGCCCGGGCGGACCTGCGCGACGCCGAGCTCGAGCGAACGGCGCGCGACCTCCGTCACGCGCTTGGCGTCTTCGCTGGGTGCGCCGACGTAGAACGTCGCCGATGTATCTCCGTGAAATCCCTTGTAAATATGGGTGACGTCCACGTTGATGATGTCGCCGTCGGACAGCGCCCGGTTCGACGGGATGCCGTGGCAGACGACCTCGTTGATCGAGGTGCAGACGCTTTTCGGGAAACCCTTGTAGTTGAGCGGCGCCGGGATCGCGCCTTTGCGGAGCGTGTCTTCGTGGACGAAGGTGTTGATCTCTTCGGTCGTGATCCCGGGCCGAATGATCTCTGCCACCCTGCACAACGTGTCCGCCGCGAGCCGGCCGACCTCCCGCATCCGCTCGATCTCGGCGGGGGTTTTGATTTCGATGGCGCTGGTTCGAAAGTACATGCTTGCTCTGGCGAAGGGGGAGGTCCCTCGAGGGTTACTTGGGTTGCCGTCGCGGCGCTTCACGCGGCGTGAGCGCCTGGTTCGGAATAGTTCGGCAACACTGAAAGATGCCGACTTTTTTGTCCAGGTGCTCCATGATTCCGCCCGCTCGACCGTCGAACAGCGGTGTGGCACGGTCGGACCACGTGACTAGTGTTAGCGTCGGCCCAGCCGGGCGTCGAGCGCAAGACAGAGGTTTTCGGGAGGCAACGATGAAGTTCAGGGTTCT
>Ga0079224_100001020_pt1 | contig 30738 bp, 23 predicted proteins | sample Stecom2015_FD_80414 | JGI IMG/M metagenome (GOLD analysis project Ga0079224, IMG submission 80414) | Agricultural soil microbial communities from Utah to study Nitrogen management - Steer compost 2015 | ecosystem: Environmental > Terrestrial > Soil > Agricultural land | place: USA: Utah... | reverse complement strand
CCGCCGCCAGTTCCCCCGCCGCCAGTTCCCCCGCCGCCGTTGCCGCGCGCCCGGCCGGGCAGGCTCCCCGGCCGAGCGGCGCGTCCGGGGGTATCGCCGCGTCCGCCCCCCGGAACGGCGGCGCTGCCGCGTCCCCGGCGGTCGCCGATCCGTCGGCCCCCGATTCCGCCCCGTCGGCACCGGCACACTCCGCACCGGCACACGGCTCGACAGCGTCGGCCTCCACAGCGTCGGTCTCCGGCTCGACTCCTCGAACGACCTCCTCCGGCCCGGCGTCGACGGCACCCGCCTCCAAGGCACCCGCCGGCTCGGCGTCGTCACCGGCCGCCCCCGCGACCGCCGGCTCGACGTCCGCGCGCACTCCTGCGGCGTCCCCCGGTTCTACGTCCTCGGCACCCACCGACTCGTCGGCCGCGTCCGGCACCTCGGGTAAGTACGGCATCTCGGGCACGACCGCCACGTCCGGCACCTCGGGCACGACCGCCACGTCCGCCACGACCGGCACCTCGGGCACGACCGGCACCTCAGGCACGACCGGCACGACCGCCACGTCCGGCACGACCGGCACGACCGCCACGTCCGGCACGACCGGCACCTCAGGCACGACCGGCACGACCGCCACGTCCGGCACGACCGGCACCTCGGGCGCGACCGCCACGACCGGCACCTCAGGCACGACCGCCACGTCCGGCACCTCCGGCACGTCCGCGACGCCGAGTTCATCCGCCGCATCCAGCACTTCGGCCGCATCCGGTTCCGCCACGTCCGGCTCTTCGATTACGCCCGGCTCTTCGCCTGCGTCCAGCACCTCGGCCGCGCCCAGCTCTTCGCCTGCGTCCGGCGCTCCGGCCACATCCGGCTCCCCCGCGCCGTCCGATGCGCGGGTCGCGCCCGCCTCCGTTCCACCGACGGAGGCTTCGTCGCCGACGGGCACGGCGACTGCCACGCCGGGCACCTCCGCCCGGTCGGACGGCGGCGACACCGCGTCGGGAACGACCGCCGCTGCCGTTCGAGGCTCGAACTCCGTCGGCTCCGGCTCGACCGGCTCGGGGACGACCGGTACGCCGCAGACATCGGCGGCGGACAACCGATCCACCATCGGCGCGCGGTCCCGTCCCGACTCCCGCACTGCGTCCTCGGACGCCACCTCCGCTCCGGCACGCCCGAACGCCACCGAACCCGGTGCCGCCGAACCGAAGTCGGCGCGCCCGGGAGCCGGGGCGCAGAAGTCCGGCCCCTCCGCCGACGGCCCGTCGGTGTCCCCCTCGGACGCCACCCGCGTCGTGTCCGCCCCCGCCTCGACAGGTGCGGCGAGCGCGGAGCGCGCCGTGGCCTCCGGGACAGGCAACTCCGCCGCCACCTCCGCACCCCGCCCGCTACGCGGCTTCCCGACGGCCGCGGACAGCTCGGCCGACGACCGTCCGGCCACCACCCCCGCAGCTCCGAGGCCGGGCACCCCGAGCGCGGAAACCCCTGCCCACCCCGCTACGGACCCGACCCGCTGGCTCACCACCCCCGACGCCGGTGCCGACCGCGCCGCGAACGCCACCACGGTCGGCGGGCGCGGAACGCCCCAGGGCCGGACCGGTGACTCGGCCTGGTCCCGTCCCGTCGCGAGCGCCCCCGACAACGCGAGCGCCCCCGGCAAATCGAACGTGAGCCCCGCCACGGGCGGCGACCGGTCGGCCGCTTCCCCGGCCGACCCCGATCCGGCGAAGCCCGAGCGGACCGGTCCCCGCACCGCCGACCTGCCCGCCACCGCCCCGGCGGGCTTCGACGCCCTCGCCGCCGACCAGACGGGCGCGGGTGACACCCGCCGATCCTCGTCCCCGCCTGCCTGGCCGGAAGCGCCGAAGCCCGGCAGGCAGGACTTCTTCGCCGCGCGGCCCGGTACGCACCAGGCTCCGGCGAGCACGCCGGGACCGAACTACGCGGGCCCGCACAACTCGGGACCGAACCAGTGGGGCCGGGTGGTCCCGCTGCGGCCACCCGCCCAGCCGGAGGCGCCCGGGGCGCTGGTGTTCGAAGACGTGATCTACCCGCTGGACCGCGACTACGTGGTGGGGCGCAATCCGTCGGGTGACGAATCGGTCCGGTCGGGCAAGGCCGCGCCGCTCACCCTGCCGAGGGACCGGCACGTCTCCCGGGTGCACGCCTACGTGACCGTGGAGGACGGCGTGGTCTACGTCCGCGACGCGGGAACCTCGGGCGGCACCTACATCGCCGCGCCCGACGTCGAACAGTGGACCCGCGTTGGCGACACGGCGGTCGAGCTGGCGCCGGGCTGGCGGATGCGTCTCGGACAGAAGATCCTCACCCACCGCCCGCCCATGCGGCCGCTCGCGGCCTACCCGCGGCGCTACTGAGAGCGGCGACACACCCCGGCCCGACCGGCATGAATCGACGGCCCGGGGGCGGACGTGATGGGCGAAGAGCACAATGTGGTCATGCATCGCCAGGGACCCACACAGGACATCGACGAGTCCGAGCTGTCCGTCTCGTCGCCGAAGACGCAGGCAGCGGGCGTCACCGCGGTGGCGGTGGCGCTGAAGCGCTCGGTCGAGGAGATGGGCGTGATCCGCACCGCCCTGACCCTGTCGCGGGTCAACCAGGTGCACGGTTTCGACTGTCCCGGCTGCGCCTGGCCGGAGCCGAGCGGGCACCGCAGGCCCGCCGAGTTCTGCGAGAACGGCGCGAAGGCGGTGGCCGAGGAGGCCACACTGCGCACCGTCACCCCGGAGTTCTTCGCCGCGCACCCGGTGTCGGAACTGGCCACCAAGTCCGGCTACTGGCTGGGACAACAGGGCAGACTCACCCACCCGATGGTGCTGCGGCCGGGCAACACCCACTACCACCCGATCAGCTGGGAGGACGCCTACCAGCTCATCGCCGACGAACTGCGCGCGCTGGACTCCCCCGACGAGGCCCTGTTCTACACCTCCGGCCGCACCGCCAACGAGACCGCATTCCTCTACCAGCTGCTGGTGCGCAGCTTCGGCACCAACAACCTGCCCGACTGCAGCAACATGTGCCATGAGTCCTCGGGCACGGCGCTGATCTCCTCCATCGGCATCGGCAAGGGGTCGGTCACCATCGACGACTTCGCCGCCGCCGACCTCATCATCGTGGCGGGCCAGAACCCGGGCACCAACCATCCGCGCATGCTCAGCGCGCTCGCCGGGGCGAAGGCCAACGGCGCCAGGATCGTCGCGGTCAACCCGCTGCCGGAGACCGGCCTGCTCGGCTTCCGCGATCCGCAGACGTTGCGCGGCCTGAGCACCGGCGTCGACCTGGCCGACGACTTCCTGCAGATCCGCCTCGGCGGCGACCTGGCGCTGTTCCAGGGCCTGGGCAGGCTGCTGTTCGAGGCCGAGGACCGTGCGCCCGGCACCGTGGTCGACCGCGAGTTCGTCGACGCCCGGTGCGCCAACTTCGACGCCTACGAGGCCAGTGCCCGTGCCGTCGATCTGGACACCGTGCAGGTCGCCACCGGCCTGTCCCGCGAGCAGTTGCGCCACACCGCCGAGCTGATCGCCGGCTCGCAGCGCATCATCGTCTGCTGGGCCATGGGCCTGACCCAGCACCGGCACGCGGTCGCCACCATCGAGGAGGCCACCAATGTGCTGCTGCTGCGCGGCATGATCGGCAAGCCGGGCGCGGGCCTGTGCCCGGTGCGCGGGCATTCCAACGTGCAGGGCGACCGCACCATGGGCATCTGGGAGAAGGCGCCGGACTTCTTCCTCGACGCCCTTGACCGCGAGTTCGGCATCACCAGCCCGCGCGAGCACGGCTACGACACCGTCGACGGCATCAGGGCCATGCGCGACGGCCGCGCGAAGGTCTTCGTCGGGATGGGCGGCAACTTCGTCTCCGCCACCCCCGACACCGAGGTCACCGAGGCCGCGCTGCGCAACTGCTCGCTGACCGTGCAGATCTCCACCAAGCTCAACCGCAGCCATGTGGTGCACGGCCGCACCGCGCTCATCCTGCCCACTCTCGGCCGCACCGACGAGGACGTGTTCGACGGCAAGCGCCGGTCGGTCTCGGTGGAGGACTCCATGTCGATGGTGCATCTGTCGACCGGGCGGTTGAAGCCGGTCAGCGACCAGTTGCGCAGCGAGGTCGCCATCGTCTGCGAACTCGCCCTCGCCCTGCTCGGCCCGGACCACCCGGTGCCCTGGGCGCGTTTCCGGGCGGACTACGACGCCGTCCGCGACGCCATCGCCCGCGTCGTGCCCGGCTGCGAGGACTACAACCGGCGCGTGCGGCAGCGCAACGGCTTCGTGCTGCCACACCCGCCGCGCGACAGCCGCGAGTTCGCCACCAGCACCGGCAAGGCGAATTTCGCGGTCAACGAGCTGGCCTGGATCCCGGTCCCGGAGGGCAGGCTGGTGTTGCAGACCCTGCGCAGCCACGACCAGTACAACACCACCATCTACGGCCTTGACGACCGTTATCGCGGGGTGCACGGCGGCCGCAAGGTGGTGCTGGCGCACCCCGAGGACATCACCGAACTCGGTTTCGCCGAGGGCGACCTGGTGGACCTGGTCACCGAGTGGACCGACGGCGTCGAGCGCCGGGTGCGCGGCTTCCGCCTCGTCGGCTTCTCCACCCCGCGCGGCAATGCCGCCGCCTACTACCCGGAGACCAACCCGCTGGTCCCGCTCGACCACGTCGCCGAACGCTCCAACACCCCCGTGTCGAAGGCGGTGGTGATCCGGCTGGAACGCCACGCGCACGACGAGGCGGGAGCGTGAGCGGCCGGGTCACCGCGCGGCGGCGCATGCTGCGGCTCGGCCCGGCGGGCGAGGTGCGACGCCAGGACACCCTCGCGGTCGAGGAGCCGCTGGAGGTCCGGGTCGACGGGCAGTCGCTCACGGTCACCATGCGCACCCCGGGCAACGACATCGACCTGGTGCACGGCCTGCTGCTCAGCGAGAACATGATCGGCTCGGCCGAGGACGTGGTGAGCGCGCGCTATTGCGCGGGCACCGACGAGCAGGGCCGCAACACCTACAACGTGCTCGACGTGCGGCTGCGGGTGCCCGCCGTGGTGCGCACCAGACATGTGCTGACCACCGGCGCCTGCGGCCTGTGCGGCAAGACCGCACTCGACGAGGTCCGCGCCGCCGGCCGCTTCCCGCAGCCCGATCCAGGACCGTCGGTCGACGCGTCGGCGCTGGCGCGGATGCCGCTGACTCTGCGGGAACACCAGTCGGTCTTCGACGCCACCGGCGGCCTGCACGCGGCGGGCCTGTTCACCCCCGACGGGCGGGTGCTGGCGGTGCGGGAGGACATCGGCAGGCACAACGCCGTGGACAAGGTCGTCGGCTGGGCACTGCGGGAGAACCGGGTGCCCGCCGGAGAGCTGGTGCTGATCGTCAGCGGGCGGGCGTCGTTCGAACTGGCGCAGAAGGCGGTGATGGCGGGTATCCCGGTGCTGGGCGCGGTGTCGGCGCCCAGTTCGCTCGCGGTCGACCTCGCCGTGGAGACCGGTCTGACCCTCGTTGCCTTCCTGCGCGGGAAGACCATGAACGTCTACAGCGGCGCGCACCGGGTGCGCACCGCAGAGGCCCGCACCGCAGAGGCCGAGGACAGATCGGCCTGATCCGATCCGGGTGGGCTCGCCCGGCCCGCATTCCCCGCCGGGCCGGGCGAATCCGTCGCGGCCCGTCCGGCGGGCTGCGGTCGTGCCGGATCGGGCTGCGGCTAGACCTTCAGCGCCTCGAGCAACGCCGCGCGCTGCCGGGCGCCGAGGCCGCCGATGCGCCGATCCTCGGGGATCTCCGCCTGGTCCATCAGCTTGGCGGCCTTGACCGGCCCGACACCGGGCAAAGCCTTGATCACGGCCGCCACCTTCGTCTTCTTGACCAGCTCGTCGGTTTCCGCCTTGGCGAGCAGGTCCGCGACGGAGACCTTGCCGGCCTTGACCTTGCCGATCAGTTCCGAGCGCGCCTTGCGAACCGCGGCCGCTTTGGCCAACGCTTCGGTGCGTTGTTCGGCGGTCATCGTGGGCAGTGCCATATCTCCTCCGCTTTCACTCGTCACTCGAACCTCTGGTTTGACCGCACCGAGTAAACAGCACGCCACCGACAGACCGACGCAGACACACCGGTCGGCGGCGGCGGACTTTCCCAGGTCGGCGCACCATTGCCCCCGCCAGTGGCGCGCAAGGGCAGCGCATGAGCGCCGGTGCGGTCCTCCGACCAGCGTAACGCGGGCAACGTGACCGCCGACACAATCGGTAGCAGTACCCCGCAGGCCCGGTTCAACGGAGAACCAGAGGGTCGCCACGGGGATCGATGTCGCTCCCCCGGCCCGTGCCCGCGCCGTACTGCCCCGCGTGACCGCGAACCGCCCCGCTCACCGGCGGCATCCACCCTGTACACCCCCTGGCCGGTCCTGTCGCGCGCCCGGACGGCACCGTGCGGGCGGAAGGCGGGAAACGACCGATGCCGCACCGGAAGGCTCCGGTGCGGCATCGGTGACCCGCATCGGCGGGTGATGTCGTCTCGTTCCGCCGACCGAGCCGCCCCCCCGGGGGCGGACGGCTCAGGCGGACTTGTCGCGGCGCTCGGTGCGCTGCTGCTTGCGCGGCACGATGGTCGGCAGCACGTTGTCGATCACGGTGTCGGCGGTGACGACCACCTTGGCGACGTCGTCACGGCTGGGGATGTCGTACATCACCGGCAGCAGGACCTCTTCCATGATGGCGCGCAGCCCGCGAGCGCCGGTGCCGCGCAGGATGGCCTGATCGGCGATGGCCTCCAGCGCGTCCTGGGTGAACTCCAACTCGACGCCGTCCATCTCGAACAGCCGAATGTACTGCTTGACCAGCGCGTTCTTCGGCTCGGACAGGATCTTGACCAGCGATTCCTTGTCCAGGTTCGTCACCGAGGCGACGACCGGCAGACGGCCGATGAACTCGGGGATCAGACCGAACTTGATCAGATCCTCGGGCATGACCTCGGCGAAGTGGTCGGTGGTGTCGATCTCGGCCTTGGAGCGGACCTCGGCGCCGAAGCCGATGCCGCGATGGCCGGTGCGGTCGGAGATGATCTTCTCCAGGCCGGCGAACGCGCCCGCCACGATGAACAGCACGTTCGTGGTGTCGATCTGGATGAACTCCTGGTGCGGATGCTTGCGCCCGCCCTGCGGCGGCACGCTGGCCTGGGTGCCCTCCAGGATCTTCAGCAGCGCCTGCTGCACACCCTCGCCGGAGACATCGCGGGTGATCGACGGATTCTCGCTCTTGCGGGCGATCTTGTCGACCTCGTCGATGTAGATGATGCCGGTCTCGGCGCGCTTGACGTCGTAGTCGGCGGCCTGGATGAGCTTGAGCAGGATGTTCTCGACGTCCTCGCCCACATAGCCCGCCTCCGTCAGCGCGGTGGCGTCGGCGATGGCGAACGGGACGTTGAGCATCTTGGCCAGCGTCTGCGCGAGGTAGGTCTTGCCGCAGCCGGTGGGACCGAGCATGAGGATGTTGGACTTGGTCAGCTCGACCGACTCACCCCGGCTGTCGCGGCCCTTGTCGCCCGCCTGGATGCGCTTGTAATGGTTGTAGACCGCGACGGCGAGGGTGCGCTTGGCCGCGTCCTGACCGATCACATAGTTCTCCAGGAACTCGCGGATCTCGGCCGGCTTGGGCAATTCGTCGAGTTTGACCTCGCTGGATTCGGCGAGCTCTTCCTCGATGATTTCGTTGCACAGATCGATGCACTCGTCGCAGATGTACACGCCTGGCCCCGCGATGAGCTTCTTGACCTGCTTCTGACTCTTTCCGCAGAACGAGCACTTGAGCAGATCGCCGCCGTCTCCGATGCGCGCCATCTCGTGGGTCCCTACTTCCTTGTCCGCGTGCAACCATCCGTCCGGGCCGCCCGGGCCGGCCGCCCGGCCCCGTGTAACACGAACACTGCGAGCAATTCCGGCGGGGCGAGTATTCCGTCGTCCCAGAGCAAAGGTCCTAGGTCGACCGTACCCGGTGAGCACGACGGAGGTCGACAACTCGAGCATGTTTCTCGCCGGGGTTGTGCGAGTTCTCACGGTAGCGGCGAAATTCCACCGTTCGCAGGCCGTTTTCGGCAACGGCCGGGCGGCGCGCCGCTACGGCGTGTCGCCCGGCCGGCCCTACGACGGCGCGGTAGCCGCGCTCAGGACTGCGCGCTGAGCTTGCGGTAACCGAAGACGTGATCGACGATGCCGTACTCCTTGGCCTGCTCGGCGGTCAGGTAGCGATCGCGATCGGTGTCCTTGCGGATCTCCTCGGCGGACTTGCCGGTGTGCCGCGCGAGGGTCTCCTCCATGGCGGTGCGCATGCGCTCGATCTCCGCCGCGGCGATCTCCAGGTCGGAGACCTGGCCGCGGATGCCACCCGAGGACGGCTGGTGGATCAGCACGCTGGCGTTGGGCAGGCAGGCACGCTTGCCCGGGGTGCCCGCGGCGAGCAGCACGGCCGCGGCCGAGGCCGCCTGGCCCAGGCAGACGGTCGCGACGTCGGCGCGCACGTACTGCATGGTGTCGTAGATCGCCATGAGCGAGGTGAACGAGCCGCCGGGCGAGTTGATGTACATGGTGATGTCGCGGTCGGGGTCCTGGGACTCCAGCACCAGCAACTGGGCCATCACGTCGTTGGCGGAGACATCGTCGACCTGGTTGCCGAGGAAGATGATGCGCTCGTCGAACAGCTTGGCGTAGGGGTTCCACTGCCGGGTTCCGGTGGCGGTCTGCTCGATGTACTCGGGCAGGATGTAGCGCGCCTGAGGCGAGGACGGCGCGATGCCGGACAGCCCGGCGCGGGGGTCGATCAGAGCCATTTCGTCTCCAGAGTCTGTGTGATCAATCGACGGCTGCAACGGTGCGACCGGCCGTGGGGCCGGCGGCGTCCGTTCAGCTGCCTACGCCGCTGGCCTGGTTCGCGTGGCTCACCACGTGGTCGATGAAGCCGTACTCCAGCGCCTGCTGAGCGGTGAACCAGCGATCGCGGTCGGCGTCGGCCTCGATCTGTTCGACCGTCTGTCCGGTGTGCAGGGCCTGCAGCTTGTTCAGCTCCTGCTTGTTCTCGGCGAAAAGCTTTGCCTGGATGGCGATGTCGGCCGCGGTGCCGCCGATGCCCGCGGACGGCTGGTGCATCATGATGCGCGCGTGCGGCAGGGCGTAACGCTTGCCCTTGGTGCCCGCGGTGAGCAGGAACTGGCCCATGGACGCGGCCAGACCCATTCCGACGGTGCGGATGTCGCAGTCGGCGAACTGCATCGTGTCGTAGATCGCCATGCCCGCGGTCACCGAGCCGCCGGGCGAGTTGATGTAGAGGGAGATGTCGCGGGTCGGGTCCTCGGCCGAGAGCAGCAGGATCTGCGCGCACAGCTTGTTGGCGATGTCGTCGTCGACCTGCGTGCCGAGGAAGATGATGCGCTCGCGGAGCAGGCGCTCGTACACCGAATCACTGAGGTTGAGACCAGCAGTCGCGGATGTCATGACCCCTGCCTGGTTCTTTGTCACGGATACCTGCCTTCTCTTCTCACCGGCTCGTTGCCGAGTGCTGTGCCTTCGGTGCCCCCGGGGTCCAGCGGTCCCGGTGGTCCCGGGATCCGCCTGACCTGCGGCCACCATCGCCTACAGCCATCAACACTGGTTCGTCGTCACACACATTAACGAAGCGGGGCGGCACCGAACTCCCGGTACCGCCCCTCTTCGCTCACAGCGGAACGAGGTGCGCGATCGCGCGCAGCACCAGCCCCGCAACCCTAGGCCACCACGGGCCGGTTCACGGCGAACCGACCCGATCCGGCGGCGGGGTCACTCCGAATCGGCGGCCTTCTCCCCGGCCTGCTCACCGGCCTCGGCAGCCTCCGCCTCAGCGGTGGCCGGGGCGCCGAACAGCTCGCTGGTGTCGACGACATTGCCCTCGGAGTCGGTGACCTTGGCCTTGCCGACCACACCGGCCAGCGCCTTGCCGCGGCGGACGTCGGCGAACACCGCGCCGAGCTGACCGGCCTGCTGCACCTGCTGGATGAACTGCTCGGGGGACATGCCGTAGCGCTGCGCCTGGAACAGGATGCGCTCGGTGAGCTCCTCCTGGCCGACCTGGGTCTGCTCGGCCTCGGCGATGGCGTCCAGCAGCAGCTGGGTCTTGACCGACTTCTCGGCCGCTTCCTTGGTGTCCTTGTCGAACTCCTCGCGGCTGGAGCCCTGCGCCTCGAGTGCCTCGGCCAGCTTGGCCTCGTCGTGGTCGAAACCGTGCACGGCGTCGTGCACGACCGCGTCGATCTCGGCCTGGACGACCTTCTCCGGCAGCGGCACCTCGGTCTTCTCCAGCAGCGCCTCGAGCACCTTGTCGCGGATGGCGCCCGCCTGCTCGACCTTCTTCACCCGCTCGACCCGCTCGCGCAGGTCCTTCTTCAGCTCCTCGATGGTGTCGAATTCCGAGGCCAGCTGGGCGAACTCGTCGTCGGCCTCGGGCAGCTCGCGCTCCTTGACCGACTGCACGGTCACGGTGACCACGGCTTCCTTGCCCGCGTACTCACCGGCGACCAGCGTGGAGGTGAACTCCTTGGACTCCCCGGCCGACAGGCCGATCACGGCCTCGTCCAGGCCCTCGATGAGCTGGCCGGAGCCGACCTCGTGGGACAGGCCGGTGGTGGCCGCCTCTGACACCTCGACGCCGTCGACGGTGGCCGACAGGTCGATGGAGATGAAGTCGCCCTCCTGAACCGGGCGCTCGACGCCGGTCAGGGTGCCGAAGCGCTGGCGCAGCGAGGTCAGCTGCTGCTCGATGTCCTCGTCGCCGATGGTGTAGGCGTCGACGGTCACCTCGAGCTCGGAGAAGTCCGGCAGGGTGATCTCAGGACGCACGTCGACCTCGGCGCTGAAGGCCAGCTCCTGGCCGTCCTCGATCTTGGTGATCTCGATGTCGGGCTGACCGATGACCTTGACCTCGGCGGTGGTGACGGCTTCGCTGTACCGACCCGGCAGCACGTCGTTGACGACCTGCTCCAGGATCGCGCCGCGGCCGAGACGGGCCTCGAGAAGCTTGGCCGGGGCCTTACCGGGGCGGAAGCCCGGAATGCGCACCTGCTTGGCCAAGGCCTTGTAGGCACGGTCGAAGTCCGGCTTCAGTTCCTCGAAGGGCACCTCGACATTGATCCGGACCCGGGTCGGGCTCAGCTGCTCGACGGTGCTCTTCACGGACATGCTCCTTGGTTCGTTGTTCGTTGGTGTCTGGGGGCGCGACTCCAGGCGGGCGCGCGTGACGCATCCCGACCAGGGTAGTTGACCGCCGTCACGGGACTGCAATCGCCTGCCGACCGGCGGGCGCGAGCGCCCCGCTCCGCCACGCCGGTCCCGGCGGCTATTCGCCGACGCCGACCGCGTCGGTGACGAAGACCAGGGTCTCGTTCGGCTTCACGCCGCCGCTGCCGGTGGCGCCGTAGCCGAGCTCCGGCGGGATGATGAGCAGCCTGCGCGCGCCCTGCTGGACACCCTCAAGCCCCTGCTCCCAGCCGGGGATGACCATGCCGGCGCCGAGGATGAGCTGGAACGGCTCGCCGCGGTCGAAGGAGCTGTCCAGCTTCTCCCCGTCCGACCAGCCGACCAGCGAGTAGTTCATGGTCAGCTCCTGGCCGGGCTGCGCGCCGGGGCCGCTGCCGGGGACCAGGTCCTCGACGATCAGCTGGGTCGGCGCGTCGCAGTCGTCGGGCAGGGTGATGGTGGGGTTCTCCCCGAAGCCGCCGGTGACCTGCACGTCGGCGGCGGTGCACTCCCGGCCGAAAGTCTGCGGGGCGGCGCTGGTGGTGGCGCGCGCCGCCGTGGTGGTCGAGGTCGCGCTGGCGGCGGTGTCGGAGTCGTCGGAGCCGCAGGCGGTGAGCGCGAAGGCGGCCGCGGCGACGGTGCCGATCCCGATGATCCTGGCGAGATTCTGCATGCGGCGGACCCTAGACCACCGGTGGGCACGCGCCGAAACCGCCTGCCCGCGCGGCACGCCCGCGCTCGCCGCCGCGCCGGATGCCGCCGCGATGCGTAGGCTGGCCGATGCGTGTGCCGTCCATCCACCGGCGGTGTTCGGTCCCACCGGGCGACCGGCCGGGTGGCCGGCCAACAGAAGCGCTCGCGAGGAGAAATCCACATGACGCAACGGCCAGGCACGACCTCCGAGACCGGCGAGACCGTCGCGCCGCGTCCCTACGAACTCTCCGACGCCTCCGGCCCACTCGGCCGCGAGGAACTCGCCGCCGTCGACGCCTGGTGGCGCGCGGCCAACTATCTGTCGGTCGGGCAGATCTATCTGCGCGCCAACCCGCTGCTGCGCGAGCCGTTGCGGCCCGAGCACGTCAAGCCGCGCCTGCTCGGTCACTTCGGCACCGTGCCGGGGTTGAATCTGGTGTGGGTGCACGCCAATCGGATGATCCGCGCGCACGACCTGAACGCCGTCTTCGTCGCGGGCCCCGGCCACGGCGGCCCCGGTCCCAACGCCTGCGCCTGGCTGGAGGGCGCCTACTCCGAGCTCTACAGCCACATCCCCCGCGACGCCACCGGCATGGGTGCGCTGTTCGCGCAGTTCTCCGCCCCCGGCGGCGTGCCGAGCCACTGCGCACCGGAGACGCCGGGCTCCTTCCACGAGGGCGGCGAGCTGGGCTATTCGCTGCTGCACGCTTTCGGCGCCGCGCTGGACAATCCCGATCTGACCGTCTTCTGCGTGGTCGGCGACGGCGAGGCCGAGACCGGCCCGCTGGCGGCGAGCTGGCACGCGAACAAGTTCGTCAACCCCGGCCGCGACGGCGCGGTGCTGCCGATCCTGGCGCTCAACGAGTACAAGATCGCCAACCCCACCCTGTTCGCCCGCATCCCCGAACGCGAGCTGCTCAGCCTGTTCGAGGGCTACGGCTACGCCCCGGTCGTGGTGGCGGGCGACGACCCGGCCGCGGTGCACCAGGAGCTGGCCGCCGCCATGGACGGCTGTCTCGGCCGCATCCGCGAGATCCAGCACGCCGCCCGCGCCGAGGGCAGCACCGAGCGCCCGGCCTGGCCGATGATCGTGCTGCGCACTCCCAAGGGCTGGACCTGTCCCCCGGTCGTCGACGGCGAGCCGGTGGAGGGCACCTTCCGCGCCCACCAGGTCCCGTTGCCGACCGCCCGCACCGACGCGGGCCATCGCGAGACCCTCGAGCAGTGGCTGCGCTCCTATCGCCCGGAGGAGTTGTTCGACGAGGCGGGCAGGCCGGTACCGCGACTGCTGGCCCTCAACCCGGCCGGCGAGCGGCGGATGAGCGCCAACCCGGTCGCCAACGGCGGCACGCTGGTGCGCGACCTGCGGCTGCCGGACTGGCGCGAGTTCGGCGTCAAGGTGCGCGCGCCCGGCGCGATCAAGGCCGAGGCCACCAGAGCCCTCGGCGGCTGGCTGCGCGAGGTCACCCGCCGCAATCCCGACAACTTCCTCACCTTCGCCCCCGACGAGCTGGCCAGCAACCGTCTCCAGGACATCCTCGAGGTCACCGGCCGCAACTGGCAGGCCGAACAGGGCCCCCACGATGTCGGCCTCGACCGCGACGGCCGGGTGATCGAGGTCCTCTCCGAGCACATGTGCCAGGGTCTGCTCGAGGGCTATCTGCTCACCGGCAGGCACGGCGTGTTCACCTGCTACGAGGCGTTCATCCACATCGTCGACGCCATGTTCAACCAGCACGCGAAGTGGCTCGACGCGAGCGCCGCGGTGCCGTGGCGGCGGCCGCTGCCCAGCCTGAACTATCTGCTGTCCTCGCACGTGTGGCGCCAGGACCACAACGGCTTCACCCACCAGGACCCCGGCTTCCTCGACGTGGTGATGAACAAGAAGCCCGAGATCGTGCGCGTGTATCTGCCGCCGGACGCCAACACCCTGCTCTCCGTCTACGACCACTGCCTGCGCTCACGCCACTTCGTGAACGTGGTGGTGGCGGGCAAGCAGCCCCAGCCCGCCTGGCTGTCGGTGCCCGAGGCGGCGGTGCACTGCGCGCGCGGGATCGGCATCTGGGAGTGGGCAGGCTACAACGACCTGCCGGGCACCTCCCCCGACGTGGTGCTCGCCTGCGCGGGCGACGTGCCGACCTTGGAGACCCTCGCCGCCGCCGCGATCCTGCGACATCACCTGCCGGACTTGCGGGTTCGCGTCGTCAACGTGGTCGACCTGATGCGCCTGGCCCCCGACAGCGAGCACCCGCACGGGCTGCCCGACCGCGAGTTCGACACCCTGTTCACCACCGACCGCCCGGTGATCTTCGCCTTCCACGGCTACCCCTGGCTGATCCACCGCCTCACCTACCGGCGCACCGATCACGACAATCTGCACGTGCGCGGCTACAAGGAGAAGGGCACCACCACCACGCCCTTCGACATGGTCATGCTCAACGACCTCGACCGCTATCACCTGGTCATGGATGTCGTCGACCGCGTACCCGCCCTGCGCGAGAAGGCTGCGGGCCTGCGGCAGGCCATGGTCGACGCGCGCTTCGCGGCCCGCGCCTGGACCCGCGAGCACGGCACCGACATCCCCGTCGTCGCCGACTGGACCTGGCCGGGCGTGAGCCTGTGAGAAATGAGCTACTGACGCCCCGGCTCCCGCAAACGATTCGGCCGTCGGAGATCCGCACCCGGGCCGGGTCGGCGGCCGGACTGTCGGGGTGACAGGATTTGAACCTGCGACCCTCCGCTCCCAAAGCGGATGCGCTACCAAGCTGCGCTACACCCCGTGGCCTCGCGGCGGTAGGCAACCGACGAGGATGAATCATGCGTTGAGCGGGCGACGGGAATCGAACCCGCACCATCAGCTTGGAAGGCTGAGGTTCTACCATTGAACTACGCCCGCAGGCATACGACATCGATGGGATCGCCACGATGTCGTGTGCGCACCGACTGTACCGAATGACCGTCGCGTTGCGCCAATCGCCCCACCCCCGTCGCGTCCGTTCACCCCGGCCTCGCCCACCCGTGCGCGAGCGGGCGAACAGGTTTCAGTTCCCGGCTCCGGGGGGCGGGTCGCGAGGGCAGGCGCGCACCGGCTCCGGCCGTCGCTGTCCGATGGACGCGGCGCCGCGCGCGCATTCGCGTGTTTCCGGCGTGTCCTCGGCGACCTTCCAGCGAATGGACCTCCCGGGGCGACGCCGGGAAGGGTGAGACGATCACACCCTCACCCGTCGCACTCACCGACGGAAAACTCGTTGTAGAACGCCATTTTTCAGGGGCGTACACCTTGCTACGATCCATAGGCCGGACGGGGGTATCTGGAAAGGGGGCGGTGACCGTGCACCTGACGAGGTGGGCACTACCGCGTGGCAGTACCGAACGGGGCCGGTGGGTGCGATGACCAGCGACATCGAACCCCCGGTGGCGGCGATGTGCCGCGCCTGGGCGCGGGCGGTGTGCTCCGAGCCGGGCTCGCACACCACGCCGCAGCAACTCGAGCCCGTCCTCGTCGAGATCGTCGAAAGCCTGCTGCACCTGGCCAGGTACGAGCCGTTCCCGATCACCGCCGCGCGGATGCTCGGCGCCCGCATGGCCGAGCCGCCCTTCGAGCGCACCAGGATGCTGGCCCAGGCCAGCCGCTGGCTGCTCGGTTTCCCCTCGGGGCGCCCCGGTTCGCTGGTGGCCACCCGCTGGCCGTTCGTGGCCAGCCAGGCGATCGACAGCTACGCCCAGGCCCTGCAGGAGCGCGCGCTGGCCCAGCAGGAGCAGAGCCTGTCGGCGAAGGTGTCGCGGCGGGTGCAGGAGATCGCCGCGCTCCAGCACCGCCTGCGCCACGAGGCCACCCACGACGCGCTCACCGATCTGGCCAACCGCACCCTGCTCCAGGACAGGGTGCGCCAGATGGCCGACGACCCGACCAGTTGCGTTGGCCTGCTGCTCATCGACCTGGACAGGTTCAAGCAGATCAACGACTCCTACGGCCACGCCGTCGGCGACGAGGTGCTGGTGGAGCTGGCCAACCGGCTGCGCGAGGCCTGCCCGGCCGACACGGTCATCTGCCGGTACGGCGGCGACGAATTCGTGCTCGCGGTCAATCGCGACGGCGACGCGCTGGCCGATATCGCGCACCGGATCGTGGCGAAACTGCGCGACCCGGTGTGGTCGTCGGCCGGCCCGGTGCCTGTATCGGCCAGTGTGGGCACAGCTTTCGACCCGCCCGGCGTCCGCTCGGATTTCGTCGATCTGCTGCGCCGCGCCGACGGGGCGATGTACTCGGCGAAAACGGCGGGGGGACGCCGTTTCGTGTTCGCCGGAGCCGACGAGGAAGGGATCGACACCGCCGTCGCCGGCTGAGTCCGCGGCGGCCGGATGGCGCCGGGGCGGACCGGCGGAGTGCCCGGTCGGCGTGGCGAACCGGCGTGGCGGACATCGCCCCGTCGGCGACCGGGCGTCGGGAGCGGCGGGTCAGCGCGGCTGACAGCCGGGGCACCAGAACAGGTTCCGGCCCTCCAGCACCGCGTGGGCAACCGCTGTGCCGCACACCCGGCAGGGCGCGCCCGGTCTGCGGTAGACGTAGGTGCGCGGCCGGTCCGGCGCGTAGGACGGCTCGCCGTGGTCGTGTTCGGGCCGCACCACGTGCATGCGCCCGGTGGCCACCCCCACCGGCATGAGGTCGACCAGGTCGGCCCAGATCGCCTTCCACTCCTCGGCCGCCAGCTCGACACCGGGACGGTAGGGCGAGATGCCGTGGCGGAACAGCACTTCCGCGCGATAGACGTTGCCGACGCCCGCGACGACCTTCTGGTCCATCAGCAGCGCCCCGATCGGCCTGCGGGAGCGGCTGATCCGCCGCCAGGCCTGCTCGGGATCGGCGTCCGCGCGCAGCGGATCGGGCCCGAGCCGAGCCAGCAGGGCGTCGACCTGCGGCGCGAGCAGCACCTCGCAGGCGGCCGGGCCGCGCAGATCGGTGCCGTGCCCGGCGCCGATCAGCCGCATCCGCACCGCCCCGACCGGCGGCCCCATCGGGGCCGGGGCGTCGTGGAACGCCCCGTACAGGCCGAGGTGGACGTGCACGGTCAGGCCGTTGTCGTAGTGGTGCAGCAGGTGCTTGCCGTGCGCCGTTGCGTCGTCGAGCCGACGCCCGTCGACCAGCGCGGCGCCCTCGGCGAAGCGGCCCTGCGGGCTGGACACCCGCACCGGCCCGCCGGCGAACAGCTCACGGTGCCGCCGGGCGAGCCGGTGCAGGGTGTGCCCTTCGGGCATGGTTATCCCCCGGGTCTGACGAGAGCGAGTCGGACGAACCGAGCCGGCGGGCTCAGTAGGCGGGCACCTCGGGGGCCTCGCCGGTCTTCTCGTATTCGGCGAGGATGTCGATGCGACGCTGGTGGCGCGGCTCCTGCGACCACGGGGTGGCGAGGAACGCGTCGACGATGGCCAACGCCTCCTCGGTGGAGTGCATGCGGCCGCCGATGCCGATGAGCTGGGCATTGTTGTGCTCGCGGGCCAGCTTGGCGGTCTCGACGCTCCAGGCGAGGGCACATCGGGCGCCGGGCACCTTGTTGGCGGCGATCTGCTCGCCGTTGCCGGAACCGCCGAAGACCAGGCCGAGGCTGCCCGGATCGGCGACGGTGCGGCGAGCGGCCTCGATGCAGAAGGCCGGGTAGTCGTCCTGGGCGTCGTATTCCAGCGCGCCGCAGTCCACGACATCGTGGCCCGCCTGCTCGAGATGAGCCTTGACGTGGTTCTTCAGTTCGAAACCGGCATGGTCGGCACCAAGGTATACGCGCATGGCTGCGATTGTCGCAGGTCGCCACGGGCCCGCTGCCAGGGGGACCAGCCCCGCATAGGGTCGGTTCATGCAGTCGCCCGAACCGACACCGCAGCCGTCAGGCGGTCCACTCGATCCCTACGCGCCCCCGCCCGGGTGGGGCGCGCCGCCCGTGACACCGCCGGTGTCGCAGGCACATCTGTCCCATCAGCATCAGCACCAGCACCCGGGCGCTCCCCCGTATCAGGCCGGATCGCCCGTGCCGCCGCCGCGGGGCGGGCCGCGCGGGCTGGCGCCGTGGGGCATGCCCGCCCGGCACAGCTGGGAGATCCCGCTGCTGGTGCTGGTGGTGCTGTGCACCGTGCTGGCCTATCTGATCGCGCTGATCCTGTTCGTCGCCGCGATCGCGGAGGGCATCACACCCGGCGACTATCTGCTGTTGCTGGTCTTCGCGCCTGCGCTGGTGTGGGCGGGGCGCGGCATCAACTACGCCTCGCAGCGGGTGAACGGGGTGAAGATGTCACCGACCCAGTTCCCCGAGGGCCATCGCATGGTGGTGGAGGCGGCGCAGCGCTTCGGCATGAAGACGGTGCCCGACGCCTATGTGGTGCTGGGCAACGGCCAGATCAACGCATTCGCCTCCGGGCACGGCTTCCGGCGTTTCGTGGTGGTCTACAGCGATCTGTTCGAGGTGGGCGGTCAGGCGCGCGAACCCGACGCGCTGGCGTTCATCATCGGCCACGAGGTGGGCCACATCGCGGCCGGGCACGTCTCCTACTGGCGGCAGCTCGGCATGTTCCTCGTGCCGTTCCTGCCGATCCTCGGCTCGTCGCTGAGCCGCTCGCAGGAGTACACCGCCGACAACTACGGCTACTGCCACCGTCCGGCGGGCGCGGTCGCGGCGATGGGCACGCTGGCCGCCGGCAAGTACCTCAACACGAGGGTGGCCTTCGACGAGATGGCCGACCGGGCCGCCACCGAGAAGGGCGGTTTCGTCTGGCTGGTCAACGCGCTGTCCAGCCATCCGGTGCTGACCTGGCGGATGTCGGCACTGCGTGACCGCAGCAGGCACGGCAAGCTGTTCTGGCGGCCCGCCCCGCGACCGGCCGGCGCCGGCCACGGTGCGCCGCCCGCGGCCACACTGCCGAGCGTGCCGCCGAAACCGGTCGGCTGAGTCCGGGTTCCCGGGTGCCCGGGAACCCGTGCGCGCTCAGTCGAAGACCGGGCCCTCGGTGCGGGTGCGCTTGAGCTCGTAGAAGTGCGGGTAGGAGGCCAGCGCCACGACGCCGTCCCACACCTTGCCCGCCTCCTCGCCGCGCGGGATGCGCGAGAGCACCGGACCGAAGAAGGCCACGCCGTTGACGTGGATGGTCGGGGTGCCCACATCGGGGCCGACGGCGTCCATGCCCGCGTGGTGACTGGCGCGCAGCGCCTCGTCGTAGTCGGCGCTGTCGGCGGCCTCGATCAGGTCGGCGGGCAGGCCGAGTTCGGCGAGCGCGTCGACGACCACCGCGCGCAGCGACTCGGCGCGGTCCTCGCGCTCGTACTCGTCCTTGCGCTCGTGGATGCGGGTGCCCATGGCGGTGTAGAGCGGGGCGAGGATCTTGTCGCCGTGCTGCTGGGCGGCGGCGACGGCGACCCGGACCGGACCCCAGGCCGACTTCATCAGCTCGGCGTACTGCTCGGGCAGGTCCCTGCCCTCGTTGAGCACGGCCAGGCTCATGACGTGGAAGCGCGCCTCGATGTCGCGCACCTTCTCGACTTCCAGAATCCAGCGCGAGGTGATCCAGCACCAGGGGCACAGCGGATCGAACCAGAAATCGGCGACGTCTTTCTTCGTGCCCGTGTCGGTCACGTGTCGTTCCTCTCGGTCGGTCGGGCGACGCGGCCGGCACGCGCGCGTCCTTTCTGCCAACCACGGCGCGCGCCGTTTCGTTCCCCGTGCCCGGCTCTCGGTTCCCGTCTCGTTCCCCGGCGGCATCGACACCCACATCGAGTCGGGAAGATCTAGCCGATCGCCGGTATCGCCCGCGGGCTCGGGCGAATGGGCGGCGAACCGGGCTCGCGAATGCCCTGGTGACAGTAGGGTCGTCGGTGACGGATCCCCAGTCGACGAATCCCCAGTCTGCGAAGGAGTTCGCGATGACCTCGGATCGGCGTTTCGTGATCGTGGGCGGCGGTCTCGCCGCGGCAGGACTGGCCAGGGCGCTGCGCGCCGCCGACTTCGACGGTTCGCTGACCCTCGTCGGCGCCGAAGAGCACCTGCCCTACGAGCGGCCCCCGTTGTCCAAGGAATTCCTGCTCGGCAAGAAGCGACTGCCGGACTTCACCGTCGAGGCGGCCCAGTGGTATCGCGACCACCATGTGGACGTGCTGCTCGGCACCGCCGTCACCGGCATCGACCGGTCCGCGAAGACCGTCACGTTGCCCGACCACTCGACGCTGCCCTACGACAAGCTGGCCCTGGCCACCGGCTCGTCCTCGCGCTGGCTGCCCGTGCCCGGCGCGGACGCGCCCAATGTGCACACCCTGCGCACCGTCGACGACGCGCGGGTGCTGGCCGAGTTGCTCGAGCAGCGGGCCGGGTTGGCGATCATCGGGGCGGGCTGGATCGGTATGGAGGTGGCCGCGGCCGCGCGCACCCGCGGGTGCGAGGTGACCGTGGTGGAGACCGCCGAGGTGCCGCTGCTCGGCGCGCTCGGCCCCGAGATGGGCGCGGTCTTCGCCGAACTGCACCGCGAGCACGGCGTCGACCTGCGACTGGGTGCGCGGGTGGCGGAGATCGTCACCGACGAGCACGGCCGCGCGACCGGACTGCGCACGGCCGACGGCATGACGGCGCCCGCCGACGCCGTGCTCATCGCGGTCGGCGCGGAACCCGACATCGAGCTGGCGAAGCAGGCGGGGCTGGCGACAGGCGGCGGCGTGCTGGTCGACGCGGCCCTGCGCACCAGCGATCCCGACATCGTCGCCGTCGGCGACATCGCCGAACAGCAACACCCCCGGCTCGGCACGCGGGTCCGCGTGGAGCACTGGGCGAACGCGCTCAACCAGCCGGAGGTGGCGGCGGCGACCATGCTCGGCCGCGAGGCCGTCTACGACCGGCTGCCGTACTTCTTCACCGACCAGTACGACCTCGGTATGGAGTACACCGGTCACGTGCCGCCCGGCGCCGACGCCAGGGTGGTGGTGCGCGGCGACGCCGCCCGCAGGGAGTTCGTGGCGTTCTGGCTGGACGCGGGCAACCGGGTGCTGGCGGGCATGAATGTCAACGTCTGGGATGTGACCGACCGGATCAAGGAACTCATCACCTCGGGCGATCCCGTCGACCCCTGGCTGCTGGCCGACACCACGCGACCGCTGTGACGACGGCGCGCCCACCGCGCGTCGACGGTCGCAGCCCGCGACGGTTGGCGGCCCGCGACGGTTGACAGCCCGCGACGGTGGCGGCCGCTCGCCGAGGCGGGCTCAGCGCGCGAGCCGGATGCGCAGCACTTCGTAGGTGGGAATGAAGACCTTGCGACGGTAGCGCCGTTCGACGATCTCCCACGGCCGACCGGCCGCGGTGAGCGCTTCGAGCAGCGCGGTGAGTTCGGAGTGGACGAGTTGCGCGCCGAGGCAGAGGTGACGGCCGCCGCCGAACCAGAGCTGGCGGGTCTCGGGGTCGTAATCGCGGGCGATGCTGAACTCCCCGGCGGCGTTGTCGATCGTCCAGGTGAGGATCTTCACGTGCTCGCCCTTGCGCAGATCCCGGTCCACGACGCGGACGTCCGCGGTGACCGAGCGGCCGACGAGATAGGCGGGGCTGGTGACGCGCAGGGTCTCGCGGACCGCGTCCTGCAGCCGGTCGGGGGCGGCGAGCAGGGCACGGTGCTCGCCGGTGTCGTGCATGATCGCGACCATCCTGGTCATGGCGCTGGCGAGGGTGTCGGTGCCCGCCACGGCCATCAGGACGGCCAGCCCGCCCGCGTGCCGCACGTCCAGACCCAGTTCGCGGCAGCGGCCGAGGGTGGTGTCGGGGTCGGCGCGCGCGTAGGCGTCGGGGACGCCCACGGAGCCTGCCTGCCAGTTCACGGGCGCGGGCCAGCGCGCCGGGGTCGAGGGTGGTTGAGGCCATGGTGCCGAAGCCGAGGTTGACCAGCTCTTCGACGTGGTGGAACAACCGCAGGAACAGCGCGTCCATATCGTCGGTGGGGTCGCCGCCGATGGCCGCCGCGATGTCCTCGGGGCGCAGACCGACCAGATCGGAGACGCTGCGGCCGACGAGGATTCGCGCTCTGGCGGCGATGTCCACGGTCTGTCCCCGCGCGAGCCGGTCGCTCAGGTCACGCAGGTCGGGGCCGATCACCCGCTCGACCAGGGCATCGGTGTGGGCGAGGGTGAACAGGTCGCGCACCGTGGCCCGCAGCGCGGTGTGCCCCGGTCCTTCGAACAGCTCATCGACCCACTCGCCGATCACCTGGGCCCACCAGTGCCCGGCCGCGCCCTCGGAGACGATGCTGAAATGCGTGCTGTCGTTGTAGATCTGGCGGGCCACGCGCGGATCGGCGACGAACCAGCCGAGTCCGGGAACCTTGCGGATCGGGCGCGCGAGCCGCCCAAGCAACAACAGGCCGGGCAGCCAGGGTTGACCGGCGGCGAGTAACGCCAGCTCGTGGCGTCGGGCGGTGCTCCACATCCTGGGTCAATCTACTCGAGCGGTCCCGATTGTGAAAGATCTGTCGTTAGGATCGACGGGATGCGCTGCCGGAGGAGTGCGCATCGTGCTCGGCCCGGAAGTGAACACACATGGTGAGATCCGCAATCGAAGCCGTCGGCGCCTATCTGCCCGCCAGGGAGGTGACCACGGCGGAGTTGTTGTCCCGGCTCGATCTCGACGCGCCGCCCGACCTGGAGCGGGCCAGCGGGGTGCGGGCCCGCCGGGTGCGCGGCGACGCCGAGGACTCCTTCACCATCGCCCTCGCCGCCGCCCGTGGCGCACTGGACAATTCCCGCTACGACGCCGCCGACCTGGATGTGATCATCTCCTGCTCGATCACCAGGACCAGGGGCGAGGACTTCTGCTTCGAACCGTCGTTCGCGCTGATGCTGCGCACCGCGCTCGGCGCGACCCGGGCGGTCCATTTCGACGTCTCCAACGCGTGCGCCGGCATGCTGACCGGAGTTCTGTTGCTGGACAGCATGATCCGCTCCGGCGCCGCGCGTCGCGGCATGGTGGTGTCCGGGGAATGCATCACCCCGATCGCCGACACCGCGGTGCGCGAGATCTCACAGAAGTACGACCCGCAGTTCGCCTCGCTCACCGTCGGCGACGCCGGGGCCGCGGTGGTGCTCGACGGCACCGAGGGGCCGGGGATCGATTACGTGGAACTCAACACCAGCGCGGCGTTCGCCCAGCTGTGCCTGGGGATGCCGAGCGATCAGGGGCCGGGGGTCGCGCTCTACACCGACAACCGCGCGATGCACAACGAGTCGAGGTACCTGCTGTGGACCTCACGGCAGCGGGAGTTCCTGGCCGCCCGTGGTTCGAGCTTCGCCGACGAGGGCTACGACTACGTGATCCACCACCAGTTCAGCGGTCCGGCGGTGGAGTTGATCGACAAGATCGCCGAGCGCGAGTTCGGTGCGCCCGTGCCGCCGGGGCTCGCGGTGCTGGACAAATACGGCAACACCGCGTCGACCTCCCATTTCGTGGTGTTGCACGACGCGTTGCGGCAGGGCCGGATCACCCCGGGGTCGAAGGTGCTGATGGTGCCCGCGGCATCCGGGGTGGTCGCCGGATTCCTGTCGGTCACGATCGGTGAGCTGCGGGTGTAAGGCGACCGGAGACAGGACGACCAGGTACAGGACATGGGAATCATCATTTCTTCGGCGGTGGCGCGCGGCGGCGGGCACAGCTCGGTGGAACAGGCGGCCGATGCCGTGCGCGAGGCGCTCGCGGCCGCCGGTTGCCCGCCCGAGCGGGTGGACGCGCTGATCAATGTGGGGGTCTATCGCGACGCGAACATGGTGGAACCGGCGATCGCGGCACTGATCCAGCAGGCGGCGGGCATCGGGTTGGAATACCGGCCCGGTGACGTGCCGTGTCTGTCGTTCGATCTGATGAACGGCGCCTGCGGACCGGTGAACGCCTTCGGGGCGGCCGTCTCGCTGCTGGCCGACCGGCCGGGCGGGCATGTGGTCGTGGTGTCCGGGGACGCTCATCCCGCGCAGCGGGCCGACGCCGGGTTCGCCTTCGTGCCGGTGGGGGCGGCGCTGGTGCTCGAGCACCGCGACGACGCCGCAGGCTTCGGCGGGGTCCACGTGAGCGCGGGCGATCGGGTGCCCGCTCCCCAGGGATATGTGCGGTTGCCCGAGATGGGACCGCACGGGCGGTCGTCGATGACCGTGGCGGCGCCCACGGATACCGCCGAGCTCGTACGGCACGCGGCCGCGGCGGCGCGCGAAGCACTGGCCGGGGACGGGATCGCCCCGGAACAGGTGGTGCTGCTGTGTGGCAGGCCGGCTCCCGGCTTCGCCGAGGAGCTGGCCGCCGAGCTCGGCGTCGGCGCGGTGGTGACCGATGCCTTCGAGGGGGACGCGCACACCTCCGCGTTGACCGCCGCCTTCGTGGCGGCGCGCGAGGCCGGGCTGACCGACCGGCCGCTGCTGTGGGTCGCCGCCGACGGCGGCCCCACCGCGGCGGCCGTGACCTACCGTGGAGCCGGTGTGCGGTGACGACCGGACCGGAGGACAGACCGGAGGACAGGTGAACGACAGCGGATCGGACGCGCTCTGGGTGGTGATCCCCGCCTTCGACGAGGAGCGCGGCATCGGCAGAACCCTGGAGGCGATCGCGGCGCAGGAGGACACCGACTTCACCGTCGTGGTGGTCGACAACAATTCCACCGACCGCACCGTTGAAGTGGTCAGGGAGTTCGCCTCGGCGCATCCGGTGCCGCCCATCGTGGTGATCCACGAGCCGCAGAAGGGCACCGGCGCCGCCGCCGACACCGGCATGCGGTACGCGATCGCCCACGGCGCGACCCACCTCGCGCGCACCGACGCGGACTGCCTGCCCGCGCCCGACTGGACACGGCGGATCAAGGACGGGTTCGCTTCCAGGCTGCGCCTGGTCAGCGGCCAGCTGATCCCGCGCACCGACGAGGGCGTGTCGTGGCTCGACCGCACGATCGTCGCCGTGGCGCTCGAGGTGGCCTCGTTCTTCGGCAAGGTACGCCCCGGCAACCGGGACCCGAGATATCTCGGACCGTACGTGATGACACCGGGATGCAACATGGCGATCACCGCCGAGCTGTATGTGGCCGCCGGCGGCTTCCCCCGCACCGCGATCGAGGACCTGCACGAGGACAGGGCGCTGGTCAACGCGGTGCGCACCCTCACCACCGACTACGGGTTGCGCCGCGACGTGCGGGTGTACGGCTCGAACCGGCGGGTGCGCGCCTGGGGTATCCGCAAGACGCTCGCGTGGTACGCCGATCACCGATACCGGCCCGAGGTGGTCGACATACGGTGACCGACTTCCTCGACGGGCTCGCCGCGCAGGCCGAACGCATCCCGGACGCCTCTGCCCTCGGCGCGGTCGGTGCGCGGGCGCTGACCTACCGGGAGCTGGTGCGTGCGGTGGGCCGGGTGGCGCGCGATCTCGGCGAGGCCGGGTTCGCGCCGGGCGATCGGATGCTGTTCTCGATCCGGCCGAGCGTGCCGTCGGTGCTGCTGATCTTCGGGACGATCGCGGCGGGCGGGACGATCGTGTTCGTCGACCCCGGCGTGGGGCCGGAGCTCTTCGACGCCAGGGTCCGCCAGGTGCGACCGGCGTGGGCGGCGACGGAATCGCTGCTGTACGCGGTGAGCGGGCCGCTGGCCCGGGTGGGGCGCGCGAAGGGGCTGCGGCTGCCGCGCTTCGGCGCCCTCGACGTCCGCCACATCCACAGCGGGGTGTGGCTGCCTGGGACACCGCCCGGATCGATCCCGTTGCGGCGCTTCACCGGCGGGGCGCGCGGTGGCACCCTCCCGGCCGGGGATCCCGACGCCGAGGCGTTGATCGTGTTCACCTCGGGGACCACCGACGAACCCAAGGCCGTGGTGCACACCCGGGCGTCGCTGAGCGCCGGGTTGAGCGCGATGGGCGGCCGGACGACTCTCGCGCCCGGCGCCTTCCTTCACACCGAGCAGTTGATGATGGGGTTGCCCGCGTTGATGGCGGGGGCACGGTGGGCCGTGCCACGCTATCCGCGCTTCGGCACCCACGTCGACCCCGTCCGGTTCACCCGGAATCTGGGAAGCGCGACGCACGCCTTCTACACCCCGGCCGATCTCGCCGTCGCCCTCGACGCGCTCGAGGCCGGGGCCGTGCCCGTGCCGTCGCGACTGCGGCAGGTGGCGCTCGGCGGCGCGCCGGTGACCTCGGCGCTGTTGCGCCGGGCGCGGATGTCACTGCCCGGCGTCGAGTTCCTGGCGATCTACGGGATGACGGAGATCCTGCCGGTGGCGGTCGCGAACGACACCGCGAAACTCGCGCACGACGGAGATCTGCTCGGCGCTCCGGTGCGGGGCGTGCGCGCGCGCATCGCCGACGACGGTGAACTCGTGCTGTCCGGCCCCAATCTGTGCCGCGGTTACCTGGGCGCGCCGCCGCTCACCGAGATCGCCACCGGCGATCTCGCGCGCTGGGACGGCGAGCAGCTCGTGCTCACCGGGCGCAAGAAGGACATGATGATCCGTGGCAAGACCAACATCTACCCCGGCTTGTACGAGCCGGTGATCGCCGCGATCGACGGGGTGCGCGAGGCGATCATGGTCGGCCTGCCGGACGAGATCGGCGACGAGCGGATCGTGCTCGCCGTCGTCGCCGAACCGGGCGCGGGGGATGTCGTCGCGCGGCTGCGGGCCCGGCTGCCGCAGGTGATCGACACCACCGCCGTGCCCGACGACATCGTGCTGGTGGATCGGATTCCGGTCGGCGGCCGGACGAACAAGCCGGACCGGGCCGCGCTGCGCGAGCTGGTGCGCGAGCGGCTGCCGGACGGCCGAGCGGCCGGGCAGCCGGGGGTCAGCTCCAGGCGCGGCCGGTGATGAGTTCGTAGGCCTCCTGGTACTTGCGGCGGGTGGCCTCGACGATCTCGGCGGGCACCTCGGGGCCGGGGGGCTCCTTGTCCCACCCGGTGGAGGTGGCCCAGTCGCGGACGAACTGCTTGTCGAAGGAGGGCTGCGGGCGGCCGGGCTGCCACTGGTCGGCGGGCCAGAAGCGCGAGGAGTCGGAGGTGAGCACCTCGTCGCCGAGGGTGAGAACATCGCCGTCCCAGCCGAATTCGACCTTGGTGTCGGCGATGATGACGCCCCGGCTCGCCGCGTGCTCGGCGCCGCGGCGGTAGATCTCGAGGGTGCGCTCGCGCAGCGCCTCGGCGACCTCGCGGCCCTCCTGGTTCACCACGTCGTCGAAGGTGATCGGCTCGTCGTGGCCCTCGGCGGCCTTGCTGGTGGGGGTGAAGACGGGCTCGGGCAGTTTGTCGCCGTCGCGCAGGCCGGGCGGCAGGGCCACCCCGGACACGGTGCCGGTGGCCTGGTACTCCTTCAGGCCGGAGCCGGTCAGGTACCCGCGGGCGATGCACTCCACCGCCAGCATCCGCAGCGGCTTGACCCGCACGGCGCGGCCGCGGAACTCCTCGGGCACGTCCACGGCCGAGACCACGTGATTGGGGATGTCGGAGAAGAACTCGAACCACCAGTTCGACAGCTGGGTCAGCAGCGCGCCCTTGCCGGGGATCGGCGTCGGCAGCACCACGTCGTACACCGAGACCCGATCCGAGGCGACCAGCAGCAGGGTGTCGCCGTCCTCGTACAGGTCACGCACCTTCCCGGCGTGCACATGCTTCACCGTCGAGCCTCCGAATCCGTGGGTTGCCGCCCGGCTACCGGGCAGGCAAACAATACCGCCGGGCTTTCACCGGCGGCGCGGGCCCGCCCCGGGCCGATAGGGTTGGGCCGACAGTCCGCGTGCACGGGCCCGGGCCGGGCGCCGCCGCCGCGCGAACCGTTCGTGCCGTGTTCGTCGAAGAGCGAAGGAGTTCCATGTCCGCCCCGAATCTCACCCGCGACCAGGCGATCGAGCGCGCCGCGACGGTCGCCGTCGAGAACTACCGCATCGAACTCGACCTCACCGAGCAGTCCGAGGGGACGACCACCTTCGGCTCGCGCACCACCGTCACCTTCACCGCTCGGCCGGGCGCGAGCACCTTCGTCGACATCGTCGCGGCCCGGGTCCGCTCGGCGGTGCTCAACGGCGTCGCGCTGGACATCGGCGACTACGACGAATCCACCGGCATCCCCCTGCCCGACCTGGCCGAGCGCAACGAGCTGGTGGTCGAGGCCGACTGCGAGTACTCGCACACCGGCGAGGGCCTGCACCGGATGGTCGACCCGGCCGACGGCAACGTCTACCTGTACTCGCAGTTCGAGACCGCCGACGCCAAGCGCATGTTCGCCTGCTTCGACCAGCCCGACCTCAAGGCCACCTTCGACATCACCGCCACCGCCCCGCTGGACTGGCAGGTGGTCTCCAACGGCGCGGGCGAACGCACCGACGACGGCGCCGTGGCCACGCACACCTTCGCCACCACGCCGCGGATGAGCACCTACCTGGTCGCCATGATCGCCGGTCCCTACGCCAGATGGACCGACACCTACCGCGACGAGCACGGCGAGATCCCGCTCGGCCTGTACTGCCGCGCCTCGCTGGCCGAGCACATGGACGCCGAGCGGCTGTTCACCGAGACCAAGCAGGGCTTCGGCTTCTACCACCGCAACTTCGGCGTGCCGTACGCCTTCGGCAAGTACGACCAGCTGTTCGTGCCGGAGTTCAACGCGGGCGCGATGGAGAACGCGGGCGCGGTCACCTTCCTCGAGGACTACGTGTTCCGGTCCAAGGTCACCCGCGCCTCCTACGAGCGCCGCGCCGAGACCGTGCTGCACGAGATGGCCCACATGTGGTTCGGCGATCTGGTCACCATGAAGTGGTGGGACGACCTGTGGCTCAACGAGTCGTTCGCCACCTTCGCCTCGGTGCTGTGCCAGGCCGAGGCCACCGAGTACACCAGCGCGTGGACCACCTTCGCCAATGTGGAGAAGTCCTGGGCCTACCGCCAGGACCAGCTGCCCTCCACGCACCCGATCGCCGCCGACATCCCCGATCTGGCCGCGGTGGAGGTGAACTTCGACGGCATCACCTACGCCAAGGGCGCCAGCGTGCTCAAGCAGCTGGTGGCCTATGTGGGCCTCGAGCCGTTCCTGGCGGGCCTGCGCGAGTACTTCGCCGAGCACGCCTACGGCAACGCCACCTTCGACGACCTGCTCGGCGCGCTGGAGAAGTCCTCCGGCCGCGACCTGTCCGGCTGGGGGGCGCAGTGGCTGAAGACCACCGGCCTGAACATCCTGCGCCCCGACTTCGAGATCGCCGAGGACGGCGCCTTCGCCTCGTTCGCGGTGGTGCAGGAGGGCGCCGAGCCCGGGGCCGGTGAGCGCCGCGTGCACCGGCTGGCGGTCGGCGTCTACGACGACGTGGACGGCAAGCTGGTGCGCACGCACCGGGTCGAACTGGACGTCGACGCCGCCGAGCGCACCGAGGTGCCGGAGCTGACCGGCGTGCCGAGCGGGAAGTTCGTGCTGGTCAACGACGACGACCTGACCTACTGCTCGGTGCGCCTCGACCCGTCGTCGCTGGAGGTGCTGATCAACCGCATCGGCGACATCGCCGAGCCGCTGCCGCGCACCCTGGCCTGGTCGGCGGCCTGGGAGATGACCCGCCAGGCCGAGCTGCGTGCCCGCGATTTCGTGGCCCTGGTGCAGCGCGGCATCGGCGCGGAGACGGAGGTGGGCGTGGTGCAGCGGCTGCTCATGCAGGCGCACACCGCGATCGCGAGCTACGCCGATCCGGCCTGGGCCGAGGGCGTGGGCTGGGCCGAGTTCGGCGACCGGCTGCTGGAGCTGGCCCGCGAGGCCGAGGCGGGCTCGGACCATCAGCTGGCCTTCGTCAACGCGCTGCTCGGCGCCCGGCTGGAGGTTCGCCACACCGAGGTGCTGCGCGAGCTGCTCGACAGCGACCCGGCCACCGTCGGGCTGCCCGGCCTGGTGGTGGACACCGATCTGCGCTGGCGCGTGGTGACCGCGCTGGCCGCCGCTGGCGAGATCGACGCCGAGGGCGTCGCCACCCCGTTCATCGACGCCGAGCTGGCGAAGGACTCCACCGCCGCGGGCAAGCGTCAGGCCGCCACCGCGGCGACCGCCCGTCCGCAGGCCGAGGTCAAGGCCGACGCCTGGGACAAGGTGATGAACGACGACTCCATCCCCAACATCACCACCCGTGCGATCGTCGGCGGCTTCGCCCCCGCGGGGCAGAGCGCGCTGCTGGGCGAGTACGTGCGCCGCTACTTCGAGGAGATCCCCGCGGTGTGGGCGCGGCGCTCCAGCGAGGTCGCCCAGACCGTGGTGGTCGGCCTGTACCCGGCGTGGGAGATCAGCGAGGCGGCGGTGGCCGCGGCCGACGAGTTCCTCGCCGGCGACCACCCGCCCGCCCTGCGTCGCCTGGTCTCGGAGGGTAAGGCGGGCGTCGAACGCTCGCTGCGCGCCAGGGCCTTCGACGCCAAGTAGCTTCGACGCCGAGTAGGGCGCGCCGAGTAGGGCGCGCAAACGCCGAACGGCGCGCTCACCGGGAGGTGAGCGCGCCGTTGTGTTCCTGCGGTCGCCCGCCGCGACCGCCGTCGCGTGCGGGCGGACCTGTCGCGTGTGAGCGGACCCTGTCGAGCGTTGGGGTCAGCGGCCGATCGCGGCGGCCATGACACGCACCGCGGAGACCAGTCCGTCGATCAGCTTGCCCTGCCGGATCGAGCTCAGCGCGGCGGTGACGCCGAGCTGGCAGACGCGATCGTTGGCGCGGTCGGCGATCTCGTGGCCGGAGCGGACCTCGATCACCTTGTCGTTGGGCGAGACGGCGATGAGCACCGAGCGGGACGCGTCCGGGGTGGTCGCGAACAGCT